>Ga0066710_100001822_pt1 | contig 16447 bp, 18 predicted proteins | sample GraSoiAngelo_159_FD_79666 | JGI IMG/M metagenome (GOLD analysis project Ga0066710, IMG submission 79666) | Grasslands soil microbial communities from the Angelo Coastal Reserve, California, USA - 14_1009_16_40cm | ecosystem: Environmental > Terrestrial > Soil > Grasslands | place: USA... | reverse complement strand
GGACCGGCGCCACTCGAACGGCGATGCCCACGACGACGAAGAGGAGACCTCCGTGTCGGACGCTTCCTCCGCGGCGGGGCTGGCGCTCGCCGCGCGCGAATCGGCGGCGGTGGCCGCGGCCAGGCCCGGCTTCTTGTGGGCCAGGAATTCCAACTGATCGACGCGCGACTGCAGCCGGGCGGCCCCCTCCACCTTCATCTGTTCGGCGCGCCGCAGGAATTCCATGATCTGGTCGGCGAACAGATCGGGATCGCAGCCGGCGATGACCTGAGGGTCCTTGTTGCGGCGGAACGCCCCGAACAGCCCCCTGCCGGATCGTTCGGGATCGCGGTCGGCGGCCGTGGACGCGAGCTGCGGAATCGTGTGCGTCTGCAGATGCTCCGCGCCGGTGAGGCTCCGCAGGTGCGCGACCAGTTCGTCCTCGTCGCGCGGCGAGAGCAGCGCGCTCACCAGGATCACGTCGGGCATCTGCGTGTTGATGGCGGCGACCGCGGCGTCGCGTGAATCGACCACGACGAGGTCGGCGTGCACCTTGTCGCGCACGACTCGTTTCAAGATCGCGGCCTGCCGCAGATCGGTTTCGATGGCGAGAACGAGCGGCACCGAGCTCCTCAACTCTTCAACATGAACAGCGTCAGCAGTGTGCCGACCGCGGCGAACACGAGCAGCGGCGCGTTCTCGATGCTCTGATATCGCGCAGCGGTCCACAGCGCGGTGCCCAGGTCCCCCAGCCGATCGCCGAGCGGGCTCATCCCGCCGCCGCCGTGCACGAGTTCGACGAAGCGGTCGTGTACGCGCGGATCGATGGACGTGAGGCCGAGCAACACGACCCCGAACACCACCGCCGAGATGACGCCTTGTCGGAATCCCAACTTCATGACTTCCCCGCCATATTTCGCAGGGGCGCAACCCCCTGGTGTCGCAAGTTCTGCGCCGCCAGCGGCACGAATGGCGATCGACGCGAACCGGCGTCTGCGCAACGACTTATCCACCCCGGACGGCTCTGTATGCGGATTGCTCCCGCGGGGAGGCCGCCGCGAGCCACGCTTTTTGACACTCGATTGCGGATCTGAAATCGCGCGGCCCGTGGATCTCCCGCGTCCCTCCTTCTTATGTGCGTGCCCGTTTTCGACGTGTGCATGACGTCGCGCGCGCGATCGATCGCTCCGCGCGATCGCGCGTTGATCAGACCTCACGAGAGCCCGCACCCGGCCAGGATCGGCGGGGCCGGCGGCCGCTCCACGGCCACGAAATTCGCGGCAGCCGTTACGAAACTGATGGCTTCGCGTGCTCTCGACCGAGGACAGTTTGGGTCAGGCCGACCCGCCCGCCCGCCGCGTCGATCGCGCGCAAGTCATGGTGCGTGGGGCCACTTGCGCGCGCGAACCGCGATTCTGCCGAGCTCCGTGGCACACCTGTTGCCATTCCCCGGCCCGTGACGCGGCGCGTCGCCGCGACTACGCAATGCGGCACGGCCGCACATTCGCACCGCTCACGGGCGGTGCTCACCCACTCAGTGGGGGAGGATCCCATGAACCTCGTGAAATCGTTCGTGCGTAACGACGAAGGCCAGGACCTGCTCGAGTACGCGCTGCTCGTCGCGCTGATCGCGCTCGTCGCGATCGCCGCTGTCGGCCTCGCCGGCAAGAGCGTGAACACCATCTTCTCGAGCATCGCGTCGGCGCTTTCGACGGCCTCGTAAGCGGACCACCTGGGGACGTGCGGCGATGCCGTTTCGACGGCATCGCCGCGATTGGCGCCGCAGGGGCGGTGCGCTCGTTGGGGAGGATCAAATGAAATTCGTCCAGTTCGCCAAGTCGCTCGTGCGCGACGAGGAAGGTCAGGACCTGCTCGAGTACGCGTTGCTCGTCGCGCTCATCGCGCTCGTCGCGATCGCAGCGGTCGGGCTCGCGGGCCAGAGCGTGAACTCGATCTTCTCGGCCGTTGCGTCGGCGCTCTCCGCCGCGTCCTAACGGTATTCACGAGGCCGGGAGCACACCTCCCGGCCTCGCGTGTAACTGGGCGATTACAAATTCGATATCCGAACGTTCGGAGCGGCAATCGTTCGAGGACAACAGGCCACCGGTCGAGGATTAGGGTTCGAAGGAGCACGCGCCATGCAGTCGCCAATTGCTGTCGCCGCGCTGATGGAACTCGCGAAGACGCGTACGCGCGAAGACGAAGGCCAGGATCTTCTGGAGTACGGATTGCTGTGCGCGCTCATCGCGCTCGTCGCCTTCGCGGCCGTCTCAACGGTGGGACAGACGATCTATACGGTGTTCTGGCAGGCCATTGGGAACAATTTCTAGTCCCGCGTTCGTGACGCTCGCGGTGGGCGTGACGCTCGCGTCGGCGATCGACATCCGGACGCGGCGGATTCCCAACGTGCTCACGGCGCTCATGTCGGCGGCGGGCATCGCGCTCGCGGCCACGGGCGCCAGCGGGATCTCGGTCGGATTCGCAGCGCTTGGCCTCGTGGTGGGATTGCTGGTCATGCTGCCGGGCCACGCGCTCGGCGCGACCGGCGCCGGCGACGTGAAACTGATGGCGGCCATCGGCGCCATCGTCGGGCCGGGGATGGCGGTGAACGCGTTTCTGTTCACGGCGCTCACCGGCGGCCTGCTGGCCCTGGGCGTCGCGGTGCTGCGAGGGCGCCTCGCGGCCACCGTCGCGGGGACAAGAGCGCTCGTGACGGCGCCCGCCGAAGCGCGGCAGGCGATCGAAGCTCCGGCCCGGGGGAATCGATTCGCGTACGGACCGGCAATCGCGATAGGCAGCATGCTCGCGGTGATTTTTCGCTAGAAACCGAGGTTGGCCATGACTCGCTACAGAAACGAACGCGGCGCCGCGCTGATCGAAACGGCGATCACGCTTCCACTGCTGATGCTCGTCTGCGTCGGGATCTTCGAGTTCGGCCGCGCGTATCAGACGTGGCAGGTCCTGACCAACGCGTCACGCGAGGGGGCCCGCGTCGCCTGCCTCGAAGGGACGACGGATGCGGACGTGCGCACGCGCGTCAACGATTATCTGCGCGTCGGCGGCCTGCCCGCGCAGCCGGACAGCAACATCGCGGTCGATCGGAACGTCCCGCTGACGGCGACCGCCACGGGATCGCGCATCCAGGTGAACTATCCGTTCAATTTCATGGTTCTGAATCCGATCGTCCGTCTCGTCGTGTCGACGTCGACCGTCGGCGGCCCGATCACGATGCAGGCCCAGTCCATCATGCGGAACGAGTAGCAGGGGACAATCATGCGCAATCGAATCTTTGCAGTTCTGGCGATCGCCGTCCTGGCTGGTGGCGGGCTCGCGTATGGCACCTACAACCTGATGCAGAACCAGCCGACGAAAACCGTCAACGCGCCGACCCAGCCGGTCGTCATCGCGGCCGCGGACCTCTCGCTCGGCGCCGAGCTGCGAAAAGAGGACCTGCAGGTCGCGAACTATCCCGCGGGCCAGGCGCCCGATGGCGCGTTCATGCGCGTCTCCGACATCGTCGGCCGCGGGCTGATCGCGCCGATCGTCAAGAACGAACCGGTCCTCAAGGCCAAGCTCGCGTCCAAGGAAGCCGGCTCCGGGCTGCCGCCCGTCATTCCGGAGGGGATGCGCGCGGTGTCGGTCCGCGTCAACGAAGTGATCGGCGTCGCCGGCTACGTCCTGCCCGGCACGCGCGTCGACGTCATCACCACGCAGAGCCCGACGAACCAGCAGACCGACACGACGTCGAAGGTGATCCTCTCGAACGTCCAGGTCGTCACGGCGGGCACGCGCATGGAGCAGGACCAGGACAAGAACAAGCCGGTGCAGGTGACCGTCGTCACGCTGCTCGTGTATCCGGAGCAGGCCGAGCGCCTCGCGCTCGCGAGCAACGAAGGGAAGATTCAGCTCGCGCTGCGCAACCCGCTCGACGTCAGCGCGCCTGAAACGCCGGGCGTGCGGCCGGCCATGCTCCTCGGCATGCAGAAGACGGCGCCCGTTCACGCGTCGCGTCCGGTCGCGGGCGCGCGCAGGACGTCGCCGGGTCCGGTGACCCAGGACGCGCCGTCCGTCGCGCCGATGCCGACCGTTGAAATCATCCGGGGCGACAAGCGCTCCGCCGAAGTCATCCGATAGTTGTTGTCCGTTGCGCAGCCCATACGCGGGCTGTCTGGGGAGGGAGACCATGAGAGGCGCTCGAGGACCGGCGAAGCTTGCTGCGCTGGTCGTGTACATCATCGTGATTCTTGTTGCGACTCCCCAGGCGCAACAGTCCGCGTCGTTCAGCGGTTCCGCCGGCTCGATTTCGCCGGGGCCCGCGGCGAGCTCGCCCGATGCGACGACTATCGACCTGCTCGTCGGACGGTCGACGATTCTCAACGTCGGCTCGACGATCTCCCGCGTGTCGCTGACGGTGCCCGACATCGCCGACGCGATGGTGACGACGCCGCAGCAGCTGCTCATCCACGGCAAGCAGCCGGGGACGATCTCGCTGTTCGTGTGGGACAGGGCGGGCGGCATCAAGACCTACGAGGTCACCGTGCGCCGCGACCTGAAAGAGCTGGCCGAGCACATGAGGCAGCTCTTCCCGGGCGAGCCGATCACCGTCGCCGGCAGCGGCAAGGACGTCGTGATCTCCGGGACGGTCTCGAGCAAGTACGTGATCGACAAGGCGGCGGACCTCGCGTCCGGCTACGTCGAGAAGAAAGAGAACATCGTCAGCCTGATGAAGCAGCAGGAAGGCGTCGCGTCGAACCAGGTCATGTTGAAGGTGCGCTTCGCGGAAGTGAGCCGCAGCGCGCTGCAGGAGCTGGGCGCGTCGTTCATCGCGAACGCGTACAAGAGCGACTGGTTCGCCCGTTCGACCACCGAGCAGTTCTCCGCGCCGGTGTTCGACAGCAACAAGCCTGGCGGCCTCGTGTTCAGCGACTTCCTGAACCTCTTCCTCTTCAACACGAAACACGGCCTCGGCACGGTCGTGCGCGCACTGCAGAACAAGGGCCTGTTCCAGAGCCTCGCCGAGCCGAACCTGATCGCGCTCAACGGCAAGGAAGCGAGCTTTCTCGCCGGCGGCGAGTACCCGTATCCCATCGTGCAGCCCAGCTCCGGCGGCAACTCCGTGACGATCATGTTCAAGGAGTTCGGCATCCGCTTGAACTTCACGCCGACGGTGCTCGGCGGCGACCTGATCGATCTGAAGGTGCGGCCGGAAGTCAGCACTCTCGATTTCACGAACGCCATCACGCTCAATGGCTTCCGTCTGCCGGCGCTCTCGACGCGCCGCACGGAAACCGAGGTCGAGCTGCAGGACGGCCAGACGTTCGCGATCGCCGGCCTGATGAACAACCTCGTCAACAGCACGATGCAGAAGATCCCGGGGATCGGCGACATCCCGATTCTCGGCTACCTGTTCAAGAGCCGCGCGTATCAGAAGAACCAGACCGAGCTGGTCGTCATGATCACGCCGCACATCATCCGTCGTGGATCGACGGGCGTGTCCGAGGGCCTGCCGTCGCTGGTCGAGCCGTACATGGGCAAGCCGGATCGGTCGATGCCGAGTCCCGCGCCCTACACGGGATCGCCGCGTTACCCGGTGAACAGCTCGAAGAACCCGGGCGGCGGGACGTCGCCAACGCCGTCTCCGGAAGCCTCCGCGCCGTCGGCGCCGACGACGACGCCGGCCGGGACGCAGCCGTCCGCTCCGCCGCCCGCAACGGCCGGCGTGACGTACGTGCCAGCGCCGGCGAGTGGCGCGCCCGCGCCATCGGCCGTGTCGAACCCGCAGCCGTCCGCGCCGATGACGACGCCGGCGGCGACGCGTGAAGGCGTCCTCACGCCGTCCACGCCCGCGGCGAAGCCGATGACGAAGGACGAGAAGAAGGCCGCGGACGCCGCCGCGCGTCTGCGCACCGAAGAGGACCGCACGAGGGCGCGCGCCGAGGAATGGAAGCGCGCGGCCGAGGAGCGCCAGAAGGTCGAGGACGCCCGCAAGCAGGCGGAGGTCGACCGCGAAACCGCCAAAAAGACGGAAGAGGAGCGTGGCCGCCAGCAGAAGCTCGACCAGGAGCGCGGCAAGCGTGAAGCGGAGGTCGCCAGGAAGAACGCCGAAGTCGAACGCAAGAAGGCCGACGAGCAGAAGAAGCGCGAAAAGGCGCTGGCGGATGCCGCGACGCGGCTGCGCCAGGCTCAGGCCGCATACGAGGCCGAGCTTCAAAAGACCGGCAGCAAAGGCGGCACCAATGACAAGTCCAAAGGCCAGGACAAGAAATAAGGCGATCTGGGGCGGTAGCTAGAGGAGTTGGACCATGCGACGCATCACCAGACGGCTTCGCGACGAATCGGGCATGACGTACGTCTTCGTCGGGCTGGGGTTCATGGCGTTTCTCGGGGCGAGCATGCTCGCGATCGACGTCGGCATGCTCATGACGGCGCGCAACCAGGCGCAGAACTCGGCCGACGCGGCCGCGCTCGCCGGCGCGACGTCGCTGGCGTTCGACAGCTGGGACGATCGCAGCGCGACGGGTCCGGCCGTGACCAACGCCATTGCCGCCGGACAGGCGAACCAGGTCATGCGCGCAATGGTGTCCGTCACGCCGCCCGACATCACGTTTCCGCTGAGTCCAACGACCGGACAGGCGAATCGCGTGCGCGCCACCGTCTGGCGTTCGTCGGCCCGCGGCAATCCGCTGCCGACATTCATCGCGCGGTACTTCGGCATGGCCACCGCCAGCGTCGGCGCCGTCGCGACGGCGGAAGCCTCGCCGGCGAACGCGATGACCTGCGTCAAGCCGTTCACGATTCCCGACAAGTGGACCGAGAATCAAACGGCGCCGTGGGATCCCACCGACGGCTTCAGCCGCTACGACAAGAAGGGCAACGTGATCCCGAACGCGGACGTCTACGTCCCCGCGTTCAATGAGTCAGGCCAGGCGAACGCCGGCTACACCGGCTACAACAACGAGGCGAACCGCGGGGTCCGGCTGGTCCTCCGCTCCGGGCAGGGCACGCAGATCCAGTCGAGCTTCTACTTCTCGCTCGCCATGCTCGGCGATACCGGCGGCGACGACTACCGCTGGAACATCGGCAACTGCAACCATTCGATCTACCACTGGGGCGATGCGCTGACTCAGGAGCCGGGCGACAAGGAAGGCCCGACGATCCAAGGCGTCCTGGAATTGATCGCGAGGGATCCGAACGCGTACTGGGACGACAGCATCAACGGGATCCGGGCGAGCAATTACGGCAACGGCCAACAGAGCCCGCGCGTGTTCCCGATTCCGCTGTACGACCCGGATTACTACGATAACGGCCAGGCCCACGGCCGCGTCGCGAGCCTGAAAACGGCGAACTGGATCGGCTTCTTCGCCGAGTACATCTCGGGCAGCGAGATTCACGGACGCATCATTCCGATCGGCGGGATCCGCGACAAAACCTGGAACGGGCCGGGCGCGCCGGGGTTCCCGCTCGTCATTCGGCTGGTGGAGTAAGCGGCGTGTAGGGCCGGGCGTCGGCTTCGCCGCGGAGGAACGAGAGCGGCGCCTGAGGAAGCGTAAACGAGTGATGCGGTGGGAGAACACTGCCATGCAGCGCAACACTCACGGTCTCCGCGGCGAAGAGGGCATGACGTATGTGTTCGTGGCGCTCGGGTTCACCGTGTTTCTGGGCGCCAGCATGCTGGCGATCGACGTCGGCATGCTCATGACGGCGCGCAATCAAGCGCAGAACTCGGCCGATGCGGGCGCGCTGGCGGGCGCGACCGCGCTGGTCTTCGACGACTGGGCCGACCGCTCCGCCGGCGGTCCCGCCGTGACGAATGCGATCGCGGCGTCCACGCTGAATCAGGTGATGCGAGGGAATGTGTCGGTGAATCCGGGAGACGTCCGGTTCCTGAACAACCCGGCCGGTCTCAACAATCGCGTCCAGGTGACGGTGTATCGCAGCGCGACGCGCGGCAATCCACTGTCGACCCGGATCGCGCGGTACTTCGGGATGGCCACCGCCGGCGTCAACGCGATCGCGACGGCGGAAGCCTCGCCCGCCAACGCCGAGACCTGCGTGAAGCCGTTCACGATTCCCGATCGGTGGCGCGAGGTCACGGCCCCGCCGTTCGATCCCAACAACTCCGAGTTCGACGCGATTGACAAGAAGGGCAACCCGCTCGCGACTCCCGACGTCTACATCGGACCCGACGACGCCCCCCGCTACACGGGATACGACTTGCAGCGCGACAAGGGGACGGAGATCGTCCTCAAGGCGAACAACCAGGACAAGATCGCGCCGAGTTTCTACAACCCGTACGACATCCCGGGCAGCGTGGGCGCGAACGACTACCGGTGGAACATCGCGAACTGCAACACGACGCTGATGCACCCCGGCGACCTGTTCAACCCGGAGCCGGGCAACATGGTCGGTCCGACCAAGCAGGGGATGGACGACCTGATCGCGAAGGATTTCGGCGCGTACTGGGACACGGTGAACAACCGCGTCGCCAGCAGCATGCATCCGAGTCCGCGCGTGGTCATCATCCCGTTGTTCGACCCGTACTACTACGCGACCGGCAAGGCAAACGGCCGCAACGCGTCGCTGAAGTTCGTGAACTATCTCGGATTCTTCGTCGAGGAGATGCGGGGCAACGAAGTGTGGGGCCGCATCACCCCGATCGGCGGGCTGATCGATCGGAGGGCGGGTCCCCCGCCGCCCAAGGCATTCCCGCACGCGATTCGACTGGTGCAATGACTCCGACATCCGAAGCCCGAACATGGCGCAACTGACCGCACAAATCGTCAGCCACGACGCTGACTTCAAGCAGCACATCGCGCGCCTCGTGCGCGCCTGCGGCGTACCCGTCGGCATTCTGGAGGGACGCTCCGGCGCCGAAATCGGCGGACCCGATCTCGTCGTCGTGGACATCCGCGCCGACGCGGCGTCGGGCATGGCGGCCATCGAGCGGATTCGCGCGGCGAGCGCGAACGTCGCGATCTTCGCGGTCGCCTCGGCGGCTGAACCCGATCTCATCCTCCGCTCGATGCGCGCCGGCGCGAACGAATTTTTCCCGTGGATGCCCGGCGGACAGACGCAGGCGTCGCGCGACATGGAGGAATCGTTCCATGGCGCGGTGCGCCGCAGCGCGGCGCGGCGGGAAGCCGCGCACGCGGGCGCCAAGCCGCCGTGCATCACCCACGTGTTCCTCGGAGCCAAGGGCGGCGCCGGCACGACGACCGTGGCCGTCAATTCGGCGGTCGAAGTCGCGCGGCTCACGAAACGCGGCGTCGTGATCGTCGACCTCGCCTCGTCTCTCGGCGAGGTGGCGCTGTTCCTCGGCGTCCGCCCGCGGTTCACGGTGCTCGACGCGATCGAGAACCTCCACCGCCTCGACAAGGACTTCCTGAAGGAACTCATCTCGAAGCACAAGTCCGGGCTCGACATCCTCGCCGGATCCGAGCAGTTCGACCGTCCCAACGCGCAGGACGCGCCGGCGATCGAAGAGCTGCTGCGGGTGCTCGCGCGCCTGTACGACTACACCGTGATCGACGCGGGGAACATCGTGAACGCGGTGGCTGTGGCGTCCCTGTATGCAGCCGACGCGATCTTCCTCGTCGCGAATCCCGACGTTCCGTCGATCCGCAACGCGCAGCGGATGGTCGATCGGGTCCGGCAGCTCGGCGCGGGCAGCGAGCGGATCAAGATCGTGCTCAACCGCGTGTCGGACCAGAACCTGATCGCGCCGAAGCAGATCGAGACGGCGCTCGGGTACGGCATCCACCAGATGTTCACGAGCGACTATCGCGCCGTGTCCGAGGCGCTCAATTCGGGCGTGCCGCTCGCGCTGTCGAACCATTCGGACATCGCCGGCCAGTTCGGCACGTTCGCGCGCAATCTCGTCGGCATGAGCGCCGGCGAGGATGCGAAGGAGCAGCCGGAACGGAAGCGCGTCTTCCTGGGCATCTTCTGATAAGGGGCCACGTCGATGAGTGTTCCTGCATCTCTCAATCTGAATCAGCCGACGCCGGGCGGACCGTCGCGCGGTGCGCGAGTCGAAGCGCCGCGCCCGCAGTACCTCGAGCTGAAGGCGAACGTCCACCGTAAGCTGCTGAACCGGCTGAATCTCGAGGCGCTCGCGTCCACCGACCGCGCGCGCGCCGAATCGGAAATCCGCTCGCTGCTGTTCGATCTGATCTCGGAAGAGGGCACGCCGCTCAGCATGACCGAGCGGGAAGCCATCTTCTCCGACATCGTCGATGAGGTATTCGGGCTGGGACCGCTCGAGCCGCTGCTCCGCGACCCGAGCATCAGCGACATTCTGGTCAACACCTACAAGCAGGTATACGTCGAGCGTCAGGGCAAGCTCGATCGCCACCCGACGACGTTCCAGGACGACAAGCATCTGCTGCGCGTGATCGACCGCATCGTCAGCGGCGTCGGCCGGCGCGTCGACGACAGCTCGCCGATGGTCGACGCGCGCCTCTCGGACGGCTCGCGCGTCAACGCGATCATTCCGCCGCTGGCGGTCGATGGCCCGCTGCTCTCGATCCGGCGATTTCCGGCGGAGCGGCTGAAGGCGGAAGACCTCGTCAACATCCGGTCGATGACGCGGCCGATGCTCGAGTTCCTCGAGCACTGCGTCCGCGCGCGATTGAACATGTTGATCAGCGGCGGCACGGGCGCCGGCAAGACGACGCTCCTGAACGTGCTGTCCAGCTTCATCTCCGAACGCGAACGCATCGTCACGATCGAGGACGCGGCGGAACTTCAGCTGCACCAGGAGCACGTGGCGCGGCTCGAGACGCGGCCTCCCAACGTGGAAGGCAAGGGCGCGATTCGCCAGCGCCAGCTGCTCATCAACGCCCTGCGTATGCGCCCCGACCGCATCGTCGTCGGCGAGACGCGAGGCGAAGAAGCGCTCGACATGCTCCAGGCGATGAACACGGGCCACGACGGGTCGCTGACGACGGTTCACGCGAACACGCCGCGCGACGCGCTGTCCCGCATCGAAACGATGATCGCGATGGGCGCGACCAACCTGCCCGAGCGCGCGATGCGCCAGCAGATTGCCGCGGCGATCCAGATCGTCATCCAGCAGTCGCGGTTCAGCGACGGCACCCGTAAGGTCATCAGCATCTCGGAGATCACGGGCATGGAAGGGGACGTGATCACGATGCAGGAGATCTTCCTGTTCGAAAAACTCGGTGTGGCGCAGGACGGCAAGGTGATCGGCCGGTTCCGCGCGACGGGCGTCCGCCCGAAGGCCTGCGAACGGCTGAAGGCGTCCGGCATCCACCTGCCGCCCGACATGTTCGAGGGCGTCGTCGAGGTGAAGTGATGGCTTTGATGGTTCTGCTCGCGTTCTTGCTCGGCGCCGGGATCGTCCTGGGGCTGTACTACTCGAGCACCCAGTTGCCCGGCTTGATGGCGCAACGGCGCCTGCAGAATCGGCTGCTCGAGATGTCGAAGCCGGCCGACGACAAAGACGACGCCGGCGCCGGACTGGTGAAGGATACCCACGAAGGCCCGCTGCCCGCGCTCGACAAGCTCGTGGGAGGCACGGCGCGCGGCGTGACGCTTGCGGCCTGGGTCCAGCAATCGGGCGCGAAGATCAGCCTGAGCGGCCTCGTCCTCATCGCGCTCGGCGTCGGCGGCCTCGTCGCGATGCTGTTCACGATGGCGCTCCGCTCGCCGTTCGCCATGCCGATCGGCTTCGCGATCGGGTTTGCGGTGCCGTTCGTGGTGCTCAGGATCAAGCGGCGCCGGCGCCTGAACGCGTTCGAGGAGCTGTTCCCCGAAGCGCTCGACCTGATCGCGCGCGCGCTGAAGGCCGGCCATGCCTTCGCGACGGGCCTCAAGATGGCGGCCGACGAGATGCAGGAGCCGGTCGGGCCCGAGTTCCGAAAGACGTTCGACGAGCAGAACTTCGGCCTCCCGCTCAAGGACGCGCTGCAGAACCTGACGGAGCGGATTCCGATCCTCGACGTGCGCTTCTTCTCGACGGCCGTGCTCATTCAGCGTGAAACGGGCGGCAACCTGTCGGAAATTCTCGAGAACCTCGCGCACGTTGTCCGCGAGCGCTTCAAGATTCTGCGGCAGGTCCGCGTCTATACGGCGCACGGGCGCCTCACCGGCTACGTCCTGCTGGCGCTGCCGGCGTTCCTTGCGATCGCGCTGATGTTCATCAACCCCGATCACATGCAGCTGCTCTTCCGCGAGCACATGGGCCACGTCATGCTCGCCTCCGCGGCGGTGATGCAGTTCGTCGGATATATCTGGATCAAGCAGGTCATCAAGATCGAGGTGTAGCGTGATGTTGCCGCTTCTGGCGTTCGTCCTCGGGTCCGCGATCGTGGCGGCCGCCGCGTACGCGCTCATGCCGTCGAAAGCGATCGCGATCGATCGGCGCCTCGAGGAGCTGACGGTCGGGCGGGAAGGAGAGGACAGACCGCGGCTGCAGTCGCTCCTGGCGGCGCTGAAACGGCTCGGCGAGCGCGCCCCGAAGTCGGCAAAGGAACTCGGCACACTGCGGTTGCGCCTCGTGCAGGCCGGTTTCCGGCGCGAAGAGGCGCTGACGATCTTCTTCGGCGTCCGGGTGGCGTTCGCGCTCGCGCTCTTCGCCGTGTTCGCGACGTCGATCTTCACGCGGCCCAATATCACGCTGGCGCTCGGCGGGCTGGGGCTCGGCTACCTGCTGCCCGGCATCGTACTCGCGCGACTGGCGAAGCGCCGCTCGCACCGCATCCGGCTGTCGCTCGCCGACATGCTGGACCTGCTGGTCGTCAGCGTGGAAGCGGGCCTCGGCCTCGACCAGGCGCTGTCGCGCGTCGGCCAGGAGCTGGCCTTCGCGTACCCGGAACTGTCGGACGAACTGCGCCTGATCAACCTCGAGCTGCGCGCCGGCAAGCCGCGGTCCGAGGCGCTGCGCAATCTGGCGGACCGCACGGGCGTGGACGACCTCAGCTCGCTCGTGACGATGCTGATTCAAACGGACAAGTTCGGGACCAGCGTCGCGCAGTCGCTGCGGGTCTATTCGGACACGCTGCGGACCAAACGGCGTCAGCGCGCCGAAGAAGCGGCCGCGAAGACGGGCGTCAAGATGGTGTTCCCGCTCGTGCTGTGCATTTTCCCGGCGATCTGGGTCGTCACGATCGGCCCGGCCGCCATCCGATTCGTGCAGGTGCTCTTCCCGATGATTGAGAACGCGAAATAGCTTCCAGTTCCGAGCTTCCAGCTGCCAGCTGACAACAGGAAGCCGAGCGCGGTGCGCTGGATGTTGAGGCCGGAACGTGTGGGCTGATAGCTGGAAGCGGGTTAGCTGGCGGGACGCTGGTAGCTGATAGCCGGTAGCCGACATGAAACGTCTCATCGCGCGGAACACGAGCACCAACACGGTTGTGGCGGATCGCGTCGGCGTGGCGGCGACGCGGGCGGAACGGGCGGTCGGGTTGCTCTCGAAGAGCGGGCTGGAGCCGGGGGAAGCGCTGTGGATCGTGCCCAGCCGTGGCGTGCACACGTGGGGCATGCGTTTTCCGATCGACGTGCTCGCGCTCGACGAAAGCGGCGTCGTCATCGACCGTGTCCGTTCGCTGCGGCCCTGGCGGATCCGGCTGCCGCGCCGCGGTACCGCCGGCGTCCTGGAGCTGGCCGCCGGCACCGTCGACAAGTCGGGCACCGAGCTTGGCCACCGGATTCTGTTCGAGATCGTCGAAGACTCACCGGTTCACGGGTCCACGAGTTCACCGGTGCCCGGTTCAAATGGGCACGCGGACGAGCGACGAACCGTGAACCTGTAAAGGCATGACGTTATGAACGTGGTCAATTTCGCCAGCGCAATGAAGGGCGGCGGGCCGGAGCCCGGCGCTCCGCCGTCCACGCTGCAGGAAACCGGACTGCACCCCGATATGCTGGCGCAGCTCCTGCTGAAGACCCTCGTCGCCGGCGAGGCGAGCGGGACGCAGCTCGCCGACCGGTTGCGGCTGCCGTTCTCCGTGCTCGACGCGCTGGTGCAGCACGCGCGCGTCGAAAAGCTCGTCGAGGTCCGGGGCGCTTCGGGCGCCGGCAACGCGGGATATCGCTACGCGCTCACCGACCTCGGCCGCGATCGCGCGATGCAGTTCCTCGACATCAATCGCTACGTCGGTCCGGCGCCGGTGCCGCTCGGGCAGTACAACGCGTACGTGCGCGCGTGCATGGCGGCGCGGCCGTGGGTCGACCGCGCCACGCTGTCGACCGGCTTCGACGGCCTGATCGTCAACGACGCGATGCACGACCTGCTCGGCCCCGCGGTCAACTCGGGCAAGAGCCTGTTTCTCTACGGGGCGCCCGGCAACGGCAAGACCGTCATCGCCCAGGGTATCGGCCGCGCGCTCGGCACCGAGATGTACGTGCCCTACGCGATGGACGTCGACGGCCAGACGATTACGATGTTCGATCCGGTCAACCATGAGCCCGGCATGATGACCGACGGCGGCAGCAGCATCATCGCCGCCGCCGCGCACGATCGCCGGTGGGAGAAGATCCGCCGTCCCGTGATCGTGGTCGGCGGCGAGCTGACGCTCGAGATGCTCGACCTCACGTTCAACCCGATCGCGAAATTCTACGAGGCGCCGATCCAGTTGAAGGCGAACGGCGGCGTGTTCGTGGTGGACGACTTCGGCCGCCAGCGGATTCCGCCGCGCGATCTGTTGAACCGGTGGATCGTGCCGCTCGAGAGCCGCGTGGATTATCTGACGCTGCACACGGGACGCAAGTTCGAGACCCCTTTCAACGTGTTCATCATCTTCGCCACGAACCTGAAGCCGGAGTCCCTGGCGGACGAAGCGTTCCTCCGCCGGATCCCGTACAAGATCCGCGCGAAGAACCCGACGCTGGAAGAGTACGCGCGCATCTTCGAGCTCAATTGCCGCAAACGGAATCTTCCCTTCGATCAGGCGGTCGTGGACTACCTGCAGCGGAAGTACTACACGCCGCGGAAGCTGCAAATGCGCGCCTGCCACCCGCGCGACCTCATCGAGCAGGTGATTGACATGTGCCGCTACCACGGGCGGGAGCCGGCGATCTCGCGGGAACTCCTCGACGCCGCCTGCTCCAGCTACTTCCTGGAAGAGACGGACTCGCAGGGAGCTGAAGCATGAAGCGGGTCGCGCTCGCAGGGTTGCTCGCGCTGCGTCGAACGGCCGCGTCGCGTCCGTTCGAGCTGGATCTGCCCGCGCCGGCGCGGGCGAAGCGCGATGTGACCGAGCTCGCCTCGAAGGCCGTCATCATCACGTTGTTCACGATGATGGCGATCCGGATGGGCGCGGACTTTCTCGTCACCGGCCGCGTGACGGGCCTGCTGCTCGTCGTGAGCGAGGCGCTCGTCGTCATCCTGACCGTGCTCCGTCGGTCCGCCGCGGTCGTCGATCGGAGCGGCCGGGCGCGGCTGCTGACGACGCTGTCGATGATCGGACCGCCCCTGGTGCGGCCGGCCACGCTGCAGGCGCTCGCGCCGGACACGCTGACGGTGTTGCTCTCGGCCGCCGGACTGATCTTCGTCGTGGCCGGCAAGCTGTCGCTCGGCCGGAGCTTCGGCCTGATGCCGGCGAACCGCGGCATCGTCTCGACCGGACTCTACGGCTTCGTGCGCCATCCGATTTACGTCGGGTATCTGATTACCCATGTCGCGTTCGTCACCGCCAATCCGCTCGCGACGAACCTGGGGGTGCTGCTGATCGCCGACGCCGCGCTGCTCATGCGCGCGGTGTGCGAGGAGCAGACGCTGGCGCGCGACCCCACCTACCGCGAGTACCTGCAGAAGGTGCGGTGGCGGATGGTGCCGGGTCTTTTCTGATTGCGGTCAATGTCAAATGCTCGATGCCACATGCCAAAAGCGCACGTGTGATCGTTCTTGGCATTTAGCATTTTGCATTCAGCATTTTTGGCCCGCCAGTCTCGCCACCGTCGCGCCCAGGTGCGAGTCGGGCGCGTCCCAGAACTCCTCGACCAGCGGATGCCCCTCGAGCGCGGCCTGAACCCGTCCGCGCTGCACGCCGATCCCACGCCCGTGAATCAGCCGTACCTCTCGTAACCCCGCTTCGTACGCGGCGTTGATGTACTCCTCCACGACCGACGGGATGTCTGGCGGCTCGAACGAGTGCAGATCGAGCTCAGGCTCGATGGGGATGCGCACTTGGGTACGTGGCGGTCACTGTGGTCGCAATGCCGCCGCGCACCGAGAAGTCGCCGACGACGGTCATGCGGCGCGGGTGGCAGGCGGCGACGAGGTCCTCGAGGATCTGATTCGTCACCGCTTCGTAGAAGATGCCCTTGTTGCGAAAGTCGATGAGGTAGTACTTCAGCGATCTCGGTGCGAGACACCGCGCGTCGGGGACGTACGTGATCGGGATTTCCCCGAAATCGGGAAGGCCGGTCTCGGGACACACCGAGGAGAACTCGGCGCAGCGGATCGCAATTACGTAATCGCCGCCCGCCCGTGGAGTGGGAAGCG
>Ga0066710_100001821_pt1 | contig 16451 bp, 13 predicted proteins | sample GraSoiAngelo_159_FD_79666 | JGI IMG/M metagenome (GOLD analysis project Ga0066710, IMG submission 79666) | Grasslands soil microbial communities from the Angelo Coastal Reserve, California, USA - 14_1009_16_40cm | ecosystem: Environmental > Terrestrial > Soil > Grasslands | place: USA... | reverse complement strand
GCGTTCGCCTCGCGAAGCTTCAAAACCAGCGGCCGCAATCCCGCCGGGAGAAAACCGGGACGCTCGATGTACTCGTCATATATGGCCAGACGCTGGCAAAGCGTGAACCCTTCCTCTTTGCAGGTTTCCGCCAGCCCCTCAATATGAGGCCAGGCCGCTTCCGGATTGATGTAATCCCGGGTGATCGGAGAAATCCCGCCCCAGTCGTTGATACCCGCGCGCAAGAGCAACTTGTGATCGTTGGGACTGAGGTTCGGCGGAGCTTGAAGGTTCATAGGACCCAAGAGCAAGCGCGCCACGGCTATAGTCCTGCCGGTTTCCAACGCATCCGGCTCCGGGAAGGCGGCCATGCGTGTGTCCGGCTTTGCCCTAAAGTTCTGGATAATGACTTCCTGGATATGTCCGTACCTTTCGTGGAGCTGCCGGATCGCGATGAGGCTGTCCACGCGCTCTTTGCGAGTTTCTCCGATTCCAACCAGAATGCCGGTCGTAAATGCAATGGATAATTCTCCCGCTTCGCGCAACATGCGCAAACGGAGGGAGGGATTCTTGTCCGGCGCAGAAAAGTGCGGCATGCCTTTCAGTGAGAGCCTCGGACTAACGTTCTCCAGCATCAAACCGAGGCTGGCGTTGACCGGTTTCAGCAGCTTCATTTCCTCATAGCTGAGTACGCCGGCATTGGTATGCGGCAGAAGCCCTCGAGCAATTGCCATTTCGCAAGCCTGCGATACGTATTCAGCAGTTGTCCGATGGCCAAATCCGGCCAGCATTTCACGATATTGTGGAAATGCCAGCTCGGGCTTGTCCCCGAGACACATCAGTGCTTCTTTGCAGCCGCGCTCTCTCGCGGCCGTGAGCGCCCGATCGACTTCATGCGGATTCATTGTCCAGGCGCCAGGATCTGCCGGATCTTTCCTGAAAGTACAATAGGCGCAGCGGTCCCGGCACAGGTTGGTGATCGGGAGAAAAACTTTTCTCGAGTAGGTGACAATCCTGCCCTTCAGCCGATCCCGCAATACCCCTGCCGCTTCGAAGACGACGTCCAGATCACGCGCGTCACAATGGATAAGACAGCACGCGTCGCCGGCTGAAAGAGATTCCCCAGCCAAGGCTTTTTCAACGATGGTCTGAACGGATGGAACCATGGCTTACCAGTTTACGCTGGAAGGGAAGATGTGGGAATAGCTTGAACTGTACCGCCGCTACAGTTGGAGTGCTCGTCGTCGCGGGGCGCGAACGCTACTTGGCCTGGCCGAAGCGATTCGCTTGCATTTGTTCGTCGGCGAAACGCAGCAGTTCGTCAGCCGCTTCGGGCGGATTCATGCTGACGGTGTAACCGATGCGGCATTCGATCCGGAGCGGGAGGTTGCGGGAAATGGTCAGCGCCCGGAGCTTTTGCTGAACACGCTTGATGATGAGTTCCGCGTCGGTTGCGCCCGCATCGACCAAGAGAGCGGCAAACTCGTCGCCACCGTACCGCGAAACGAGGTCCGAAGTGCGGGATGCCCCCATGAGGGCATCGCCCACGGTTCGAAGTACATCATCCCCGATCGCATAACCAAAGCGATCGTTAATATCCTTAAGGTGCAGGACATCCAGTACAAGCACAAGAATGCTCGCCCCTCTGCGTCTTGCGCTAGCTGTCAGCCTCTGGTAGAGCTCGTGGAACGCACGGCGCCCTGGGAGTCCGGTGAGCGGGTCCGGCGCGTGCCGCGCTAGGAGGCGATCGGCGTCGTACAACCGGCCTGCCATGGTCCGCAAGAGGGCCATGGACATGTCTGTTGAACTCTGGAGCAACTCCAAAAAGACTTCCCCCGGTATGGCGATGCAACGCGTCCGTTCCAAGGTGATGACGCTCGCGGATCGCAACCGCTGGCGAAGCACGCCGATCTCGCCGACGATCTCGCCTGGACCCATCTCTCCCAAAAGCATCTGGACCGGACTGTCGGTGACCGTTTCGGTTACACGCACGCGGCCAGTCGTAATGACGTAAGCGGTCCCTCCCTGGTCGCCCTGATGGACCAGTGCATGGCCTGCTGGAAAGGTGTGCTCGGTCGCACTTCCGACCAGGCGCGCGAGCTGATCCGGACTCAATGATCGAAAGACGGGGATCGAAGCCAAGACCTCTTCGATGCTACCGAACTGCGGGACATCCTCCGGTTCCACCTCAGGTTCCATATCCTGAGCAGGCGAAGGCGGCAAGATGACTTCAAGCGGTGTTCCGGCAGCGCCTATCGTGCGCGCCAACCAGGCGCGAACCCGCGTGCGTAGCATGGGAGGGCTGAAGGGTTTTGCCAGATAGTCGGTTGCAATACTTTCGGCGCTGTATAGAGTTTCTGTTCCATCGCGACCTTCGGTTAGGAGAAGGACCGGCAAATCCGGCTTATTCAGAAGAGTTCGCAAGGGCTGAATGAAACTTGCGCCGTCACCGTCAGCTAATTTGGCATTGATGATCACCAGATCGGGCGAGATCCGCGCCGCAACTTCAAGCGCGGTTCGGCCTTCCGGAACCGGCGTCAGTGAAAGACCATCGTCGGGCAATACCTGTTCGATGGCGACGAAGTCCGGGTGATGAGGGCTGACGATCATCACGCGGCCGCCCACAATCGGACGCCGGTCCAGCGCTGAATATTCCCCCACCGTTTTCTCCGACCCCTTGCCAATGATTTCCAATGTCATGCCTTCGGCGGCCGCAAAGACGTCCAGCGGCGATCCTATGGCCGTCGCCCGCAACCGTTGAGACTTCTCGATCTCTTTGATGGTATCGTCATCGTGTGCCGGATCGTGGTGAAACAGTGCCAGCCGTGGGACACCGGCCGCCGCGGCGACGTCCGTTGCGTAATCGGCCGGGCTGTGCCCCCAGCCTGCTTTCGTCCGGTATTCCTCGCTGGTGTACTGGGCATCGTGGATGACCAGGTCCGCACCTCTCATGAACTCAATGTGCCGCTGATCGCCCGGATGATGAAAAAGCGGCCCCGGCGAATTCCAGAAGGGTTCGTGGTCGGTCACGTAGGCGACGGTGGTACCGCCACTACTAATCCGGTAGGCAATTGCTGGCGAAGTGTGATTGAGATATTGCGTCTGGACGTAGATATCGCCGATGCGGAAAAATCCTTCTTCGAGTTCAGTGTAGTGAAGACGGCTAGCCAGTTCCTTCAGCTTCACCGGGAAGTACGAATACTGCATCTGGCCCGAAAGCGAGTCTTCGAGACTCCGTTGAAAACCCGATGAACCGTAGATGTTCAATTCGGTTCCGGACACAAAGGCGGGCGTGAAAAAAGGGAATCCCTGAATATGATCCCAGTGCGTGTGGCCGATCAGAAGATGGACGCGGTGCGGTCCGGTCCGGCCCAGCATATCCATGCCCAGCAACCGGATTCCTGTACCACAATCCAAGATGATCGTCGTCCCATCCGTGTCCCGGACTTCGACGCATGAAGTATTCCCGCCGTAAATAGCCGTTCGACGTCCAGGCGTTGGGATGGAGCCGCGAGTTCCCCAAAAACGTACATGCATGCCGACCGATGTTCTCAACGCCGCATGTTTCAGTCAAGCCATTTATGACTTTACGCCGTTACCTAACTGGTTATAGACATTGCAGTAATCCGGCCCAGGTTGTATTCTTGCCCCATGACGGGCCCGGAAAAAACCTCACCTCTCTATGATGAACGCCCGTGGGGTAGCTTCACTGTCCTCGATGTCGCGGATACTTACAAGGTTAAACGAATTGAGGTCCTGCCGCAGCAACGCTTGAGCTATCAGCGACATACGCATCGATCCGAGCACTGGATGGTCGTCGCGGGCATCGCAAAAGTGACATTGGACGGACGCGAAATCACGGCGGCGGCGGGGGGGACTGTCGATGTTCCGGCCGGCGCGGCGCATCGTATCGAAAACATCGGAACCGAAAGACTGATTTTTATCGAGATTCAACGCGGAACATATCTCGGAGAGGATGACATTCAGAGGCTTCAAGACGACTACGGACGGTAGTACAAAACAAACACAAAGACACAAAGGCACAAAGCCACAAAGAAAGGCCGCATAAATAACTTTGGAGCGGCCTTTCTTTGTGGCTTTGTGCCTTTGTGTCTTTGTGTTTCATCCTGGTCATTCAAAGTAAGGTATAATCCCAGTCGCCCCGCACCCTTTTCCCCACCTTTCCCAACAATGCTTTCCGACAACGAGATTTTTTTCATGTACGGCAAGGACACTGTTATTTCCCGTAAAGGCCGATTCACATTCGTTCATCTGGACCGCCCGTCGGCCGAGCTTGTGCAAGCCCGCACCGAGAACTTTGATCCGGAAGAGTTCTTTAAATGCGGCTGCCCGGTATGCAGGCTGACGAAAGAAGGCGGAGTGGTCCTATTCGATGACTCGGCGTACGACGACGAAGAGATCCTGCTTGAATAGCGAGCAGCATGGGATATTATTGGGCCCGGTGAGGGTCTTGATCCGGCGTCGACATTTTGTATTCGGCTTCAGCTTCGTCGCGCTTCTATCACTGGCAATTTACATCGCGCCACGCTCCGAGGTCGTCAATCGAAGTCTGCCCGAAAAGTGGTCCGATGTTGAGTTTTGGAAACTCATCACGGACTTTTCAGAATCCGGCGGTTTTTTCCGCTCGGAAAACTTTGTTTCCAATGAAAGCACGTTCCAACATGTCATTCCGGACTTGCGCAAGAGGGCGAAGCCGGGTGGCGTGTACCTCGGTGTCGGCCCGGACCAAAATTTCACTTACCTGGCCGCGCTGCGTCCAAAACTCGCATTCATCATCGATATTCGCCGGCAGAACATGCTCGAACACCTGATGTACAAAGCGCTGTTCGAGCTCTCGGAAAACCGGAGCGTGTTCCTTTCGAAATTGTTCTCGCGTGCATTACCCCGCAGCCTGCATGAGAATGCCGCAATCGATCGGCTGTTCGAGGCTTTGAATATGGCAGAAGCGGATCCGGACCTTGCCAGGCAGAACCTTAACGCGGTGCTGGATCAGCTTCGCAACCTTCATCATTTTCCGTTGAGCCCGGACGATGTCAGAAATATCGAGCACGTTTACACTTCTTTCGTTAAAGCCGGCCCGGAAATCCGCTACTCATTTCCGAACCAGTACGGCTGGCGCCGCTTCCCCAGTTATTCCGAACTGCTGCTGGAAACGGATGAAGAAGGGCAAAATCACAGCTACATGTCGTCAGAAGAAAGTTTCCGGACGATCAAGCAGCTTCAAACCGAAAATCGGATTGTGCCGCTGGTTGGGGATTTTGCCGGTGAAAAGGCGTTGAGCGAGGTTGGAGAATACCTGAAGCAGCACGGTGTGACGGTGACGGCATTCTATACATCCAACGTCGAGTTCTATCTCTTCCAGACCGAGGACTGGAAAAAATTCCTTCATAATGTTGCCGGCCTGCCGCTGGACCGCAACAGCCTGTTCATTCGAGCATACTTCAACAATTACGGTTTCCGATTTCCCAATCAGGCGTCCGGCGCACGTTCGGTGACGTTACTGGACACGATGCCGGAATTGCTCGCCGCGTTTGAAGCGGGACGAATCCATTCCTATTTCGATGTGATCCAGCGCTCCGTGCAATAAATGAAGTCATGAAACATGTTCGGCCACACTGGCCAGAAACAACAGGAGTACCACGGCAGCGAATAACGCCGAGCCGTAGAGAAGAATTCGGAGGACCATAGTTACAATTCTGCAGCCGCCGAGCGCCCTTAGACTAATATAGCCGCGGGCGCACTCGCGTAAGCGTTTACCTTAAGACTTTTGAATCTGCTGCAGCGGCGGTCCTAGACTGCGCCACTACAGTGAACACCCACCCGCCCCTGGGGGGCTACGTTCTCGCTCGCAGCCAGGCAAATCAGGACTGGGCGGAGCCCTTTGGCTAGTTAGAGATCCAAGAGTGCTTCTTGCCGGTCTCGGACTTGGCGGGCCTGGATAAGAGGCTCGTTTAAGAATCGGATAAAGGGCAACATCGCTCGAAACGTTTCGACAACGAGTTTATAGAATCCGGCCGTGGTTGCGACGTCGGGATCAAACGTCCGACTGGCCAAGAACTGCTTGTATCTCAAATACTTCGCCACGGCATGGTCCGGTGAAAACCCACGAGGTACGCGGCGGAGTTGTTCACCGCCAAGCGAACCAAACAACCGGCGAAACGGCCGGCCCTCGACGATGCGGACAAAGGCTTTCGCATTCTCGGCGATGTGGTTCCGGACGGCGTTCAAGTCTTCGGGCAAAGGCATGTAAAGGCCACCGCCAATGAGCAATTCCGTGGGGGCGAGGTGAAGGTAATAGCCCGCGCCTTCGTGTTTTCCGAGTCCCGAACGGGGGAATACGGCGGCAACATGGGTCTTGTATGGCGATTTGTCCTTTGAAAATCGGATGTCTCGATAGATACGATAAGCCGAGACTTTGGGCGAAGCGACCATTTCAGGGGCAAACTGTTCGAATTCTGTGGCCATGGCCGTGACCAGACACTCCATCGGTTGCCGGACCCGGGTCTCATAAATACTCATGTGTTTCTGGAACCATTCGCGATTATTATTGCGCTTCAGTGAACGAAGGAATTGGAGACCTTCTTTAGGGAGACCGGGGAAAATTCCTTTTTTCATGGCCGCTATTATATGAGAGCCGAAACAAGATCACCGCATTCCATTATCGATAGGGCGCTGTCGCTGCTCGAGATTTGCCGCCGGATGTACTCCGAGAAGAGTTTTGACGAGCTGCTGAATGTCATTGGCTCGGAAGCGGCCAAACTCATCGATGCGGAGCGCGCCACGATTTTCCTATTGGACAAGGCAAAGGGAGAACTGTGGGCCAAATTCGCCATAGGCGTTGCCGATACGATTCGATTCGACGCCCGCCTGGGAATAGCTGGAGCGCTTCTCATTGCGGGCAGAACACTGATCGTTGAAGATGTCTACAAATCGCCCCTCTTCTACCCATCGATTGATTCCACGACCGGCTTTCAAACACGTAATGTCCTCAGCGTTCCGCTCCGCAATTTCAGGCGAGAGATCATCGGCGTTTTCCAGATCCTCAACAAAAAGGATGGAAAGTTCATGCCTGAGGACGAGCAGTTTGTCGAAGCTCTCGCCAATCAAGCCGCCATCGCGCTGGAAAATGTTCAAGCGCATTCACAATTGGAATCCAGGCAAATGGAACTGCTGGAGGAAAACCAGCATCTGCGAAAGGAAGTCGAAGAGCGGTTCGCCAGCAAGAACATTCTTGGAACTACTTCTAAAATCAACGACCTTCGGGCTATGATTGAAAGGACTGCTGAAGCTTTTGTGCCGGTCCTGATCACGGGTGAGAACGGGACCGGCAAAGAACTGTCCGCCCGTGCCATGCACTATATGAGCCCGCGCCGGAACAAGCCGTTCGTCGCCGTTAACTGCGCCGCATTGCCCGAAACACTGGTCGAGAGCGAGTTGTTCGGCATCGAGAAAGGCGTTGCCACTGGAGTCGAGCGCCGCGTAGGCCGAATTGAATCCGCCAACGGCGGCACCCTGTTCCTGGATGAAATCGGCGACCTCAGCCTCTCTGCCCAAGCTAAACTGCTCCGCGTCCTGCAGGAACGTGAGGTCGAATGGGTTGGCGGCCGCCGCCCGGTGCCGGTGGACATCCGGCTTGTGGCTGCGACGAATAAGGACCTGAAGGAAGAAATTCAGCAAAACCGGTTTCGCCAGGACCTGTATTTTCGTTTGAATGTGATTCATCTCCACCTTCCACCTTTGCGCGAGATTCGGGGCGATATTCCGCTGTTGGCACAGCATTTCCTGCGAAAGTACTCCAAGGAAATGGGACGCAACGTGGAAAGCTTCTCTCAGGAGGCGTTGAAGACACTCACGGCCTACAATTGGCCCGGCAATGTGCGCGAGCTTGAAAACGAAGTGAGGCGCGCTTTGGTGCTTGCGTTGGGCAAAGAGATCAAGGCCGAGGATTTGTCCGCCAACATCCGCGAAGAATGCCTTCTTGTATCTGAAACCGAACCGGGAAGGAAACCGACGGACAAGCAGTCGCTCAAGGACCGGGTTACCATCCTCGAGATTCAAATGATCCGCGACGCGATGGCGCAAACCGCCAACGATAAACGCCGCGCCGCCAAGATGCTGGGCCTGAGTCATCAGGGACTGATCAACAAGCTTAAGCGTTACGGCCTGGAAAAGTAGACGCGGTGCGCCCGATCCCGCCGATTGTCATACCCGACGATGATCCTCCCGTAATGGCGCCCAGTGCGGCGTATTCAAAGCTCGCCTCGCACCAGGTGCATATGTATGCGAGCCGCCCCTCCACCGAGGAAGACCTTATCTCACGGATCCAGGATGCAGAAATTGTTATCAATATCCGGGCCACATCCCGATTTACAAAAGACGTCCTTGCTCGATGCCCAAAACTCCGCCTGATCTCCATTTGGGGGACTGGAACCGACAATATCGATCTCGAGGCCGCAAAGATTGCAGGCATCCGGGTGACGAACACCCCGGGCGTGTCGGCAATTAGCGTGGCAGAGCACACCCTCTCGCTGATCATGGCAGTTGCCAAGCAAACCGCCGTTGTCGACCGTCAGGTGAGAGAAGGGAACTGGCCGCGCGCTATGGTTACCCAGCTATATGGAAAGACAATGGGCCTGATGGGGACCGGCGCTATTGGAAGCCAGGTTGCGCGGCTTGCGGAGGGAATTGGGATGCGCGTCATCGCCTGGAGTTTTCATCCAAAGCATGATCTGGCGGAATGGGTTTCCTTCGACGATATCTTCCGGCGATCGGATGTCGTCAGTGTACACGTGCGACAGTCTCCCGAAACAATCGGTATGATCGGCCGCAAACACTTTGATTTGATGAAACCCTCCGCGATATTCATTAACACGGCTCGCGGCCCGATCGTCCGGGAAGCGGACCTTCTCGATGCCCTCCAACGGAATCAAATTGCTGGGGCCGGCCTCGATGTGTTCGCAACGGAGCCGTTGCCTTCGGATTCGCCTTTCTATGCTCTATCCAATGTGGTCCTCACACCTCATGCGGCCGGTATTACCCCAGAAGCCACGGAAGCCGGCCTGGACTTAGCGATCGAAAATGTCTTCGCGTTTCTGTCCGGGCGGGCAATGAACGTAGTGGTTTAACAAAATGCGGCTAAAACGTTGCTTTATCATCATATTCCACAATTTTCACATCGATGGAATTGGACGCTCCGCCCACCAGCCGCCGATAATGGATCAGCCGGCCCGTGTTCTCATCAAATTGTGCGTTTGTATAGACGGCATAACCTGGCGGCGCGCCTAGCATCGCAGGTTTTTCGGCTAGGCCCAGTTCCTGCTGGAGCATTCGGAACAAACCCTCCATCGAATATTCCTCACCGCGGCCCGGCATGATGATCAAACCATTGCGACGCAAGCTAACAACGTGGCCGGATCGGACGATCGCTTCAAACCGGCCGGTTTCGACGCGATCACCGGACATGTCGAGGACCAGGCGATAGAAATCCGGCCGGTGAGCTTGCCACTTGTGCTCCGCTTGTTCGAGAATCGATGGCGTTAGCGCCGGCAGACGTGAACAGGCGGCAATCACAAACAGCAGCACGGGCATGAAGAATTTTCGGCTCACGGTAATCACGTTACGCCAAAGAATCCGGGTGCGCAATAACGCGAGTCTGCGCTAAAGTACAGCGAGAAGGCGAGAAGGCGCAAAGGAGATCCGAGAATGGCAAAAGCAGCGAAGAAGAAAGCAAAGACAGTGAAGAAGGCAGCAAGAGTGGTAGCCAAGTCCAAAACCGGAACGAAATCGGCAAGCTCCGTCAGGCCGGCCCGAACGGTTGCGCGGAAGAAAGCCGTTTCGAAGGTCGACCCATTGAATCGCAATCAGTACTCCTCCATGACGCCGATGCTCACGGTTCGTGATGTCCGGCGAGCGGCAAACTTTTATACCAGCGTTTTCGGATTCAAAGTGCGCGGGATCATGGATGGCCCGCAAGGTCCGCTACATGCTGAACTCCGTCTGCGTGATACGACGCTCATGCTCAGTCCCGAATCTCGCCAACAGCAGAGTTTCAGCGCCAACACCCTCGGGAACACACCGGCCACACTTTACATACTGGTCGAAGATGTTGACGACGTGTTTAATCGCTGCGTCGCCGCCGGCGCAAAGGTCTTAATGCCGGTAGGGGACATGTTCTGGGGCGACCGTGCCGCCACGATCGCGGATCTGGACGGCAACAAGTGGATGATCGCCACGCATAAAGCCGACCCCACTGAGGCTGAGATGCGACAAGCCATGGCCCGGATGCCGGCGCCCGGCGAGGAGACGGCCTCCATGTCCGCCGGTGCTGAAAGCGAATATTAGTCGTTCATTTCGAATTTCGAATTGCGAATTTTCGAATTTTCCCGGCCCCAAATTCGCAATTCGAAATTCACAATTCGAAATTGCATGGATCTCTCCGTCCTGCTCCGCGAGCGCTTTGGCTTCGAGCAATTTCGTCCGGCACAAAAGCAGGTCATCGACAAAATCCTCGCAGGCGAGAGTGCGCTTGCCGTGATGCCGACCGGAAGCGGAAAATCGTTGTGCTATCAATTGCCGGCCCTCGCGCTTCCGGGGCTCACGCTTGTTGTGTCTCCGCTGATCGCGCTGATGAAGGACCAGGTCGATCAACTGAAGTATCTCGGACTTCCCGCCACCTTCATTAACAGCAGCGTGTCACGCGAGCAGCAAAAGAGCAGGCTGGAGCAAGCCGTCGCCGGCAAAATCAAGCTGCTATACATTGCGCCGGAGCGTTTCCAGAATGACGAGTTTCGCGCCGGCCTGGCACGAACAAAAATCAGCTTGTTTGCGGTCGACGAAGCCCATTGCATTTCGCTTTGGGGACACGATTTCCGTCCGGACTATCTCCGATTGCGCTCCGTTGTCCGTGAACTTCAATCCCCACCGGTCCTGGCGCTGACGGCAACCGCCACTCCCGCCGTGCGGCGGGACATTCTGACTCAACTCGGCATCGAACACGCCGCGCAGATGGTGAGCGGATTCGACCGTGCCAACCTTTACCTGGAAGTTCGCGAGGTGGGCACTTCCGCCGAGAAGATTCGTGCAATCCTCGAACTTGCGCGATGGGCGCCGTTGGGAATCGTCTACGCCGGCACGCGGAAGAACGTGGACGAAATCTACGGCAGCCTGCGCCGCGCAGGTGTGGACAGCGCTGCATACCACGCGGGTCTTTTGCCGGCCGAGCGCAAATCCGTGCAGGAGCGGTTCATGAACGCATCGCAGTGCGTCATTGTGGCCACCAACGCCTTCGGTATGGGGATTGACCGCAGTCAAGTACGGTTCGTCGTTCACGCCGATATCCCCGACTCGGTGGAAGCCTACTACCAGGAAATCGGGCGCGCCGGCCGCGATGGTGAACCCGCCCGCTGCCTCCTACTCTTCAATTACGCCGACAAATGGATTCCCGAATTCTTTATTGATTCGAGCCATCCTCCAGCCGACATTCTCAAATACGTCTTCGGAAAGTTGTGCCGCCCGGGCCAACCCGCTATTGTGGGAGAGGCGTGGCGCAAGCTGTCGGCAACGAACGACCATCGGTTTCACGCCTCCATCGCGCTGCTTCAGCGTTTCGGATATCTCGAGAAAATCCACACTCAGGCGGGCCGCGGCGTGCGCATTCTCAAACCGAACGATACCACGCTCTGCGGCATCAACTTCGCCGAACTCGAAACCCGGCGCCAGTTCGAATACAAGAAGTTCGCGGTGATGCTGAACTACGCCAGCCGATTTCGGAAACACTGCTACCGCAGCTTCGTTCTCAGCTATTTCGGCGAGTGGGCCCGAAGCCGGGATTGCGGCAACTGTGGCCGCTGCAATCCCAATAAATATGCCGGCGCGGTGCGCGCGGCCGTGGTCTCAAACCAGGTTGCGCCACCCGCGGTCATGCCTGCGCGAGCAGCTTCCGCACCTGACGAGTCCGCAACAACGGTCGCATTGAAGATACTTTCATGTGTTTTGCGGGTTCAACAGAAGCTGGGAAGGGAAAAGGTTGCGAAAATTCTCGCTGGTTCTGAGGATTCCTCGATCAGTGACTACCGGGCGCTTTCAACCTACGGCTTGCTCTCGTCATACTCGATCAGGTCCGTCACCGGAATGATCGACTTTCTGATCGCCGAAAACTACATCGCGCAGGAATCGGGTTTCCGTCCATCCATTTACGTAACGCCGAAGGGACAGCTCTTCTTGAAGCAAAGACCCGAGATCGAAATTCCCGGCGTCAGCCGCCCAGAGTGATCATCTCGATCTTCTTGTGATTTCGTGGTTGGTAGCCCCCAGCCTGGACTTGCTGCCAACGTAAATCGGAATAGCGATCGCTTCGCCCAGACCAGATCTTCTCGATGGTTTCACACAACTTCTCGTCGGATGCACCCGATCGCAGCAGCCCCTTGAGGTCGAAGCCGGATTCGGCAAAAAGACAGGTCACCAGTTTTCCGTCCGCCGTCAGCCGCACTCGAGTGCAACTCGCGCAAAAGGGTTCCGTAACCGATCCGATGATTCCGATTTGACCAGCGCCATCCAAAAATTCGTAGTCGACAGCCGGCGCGCTTCCGTGAGCACGGCCGACTTCGCGGACGGGGAAGCGGGCATGCACGGTGTCCAGGATTTCCGCCTTGGTCACCGTCTTTTCAAGGCTCCACGCATTGGCGTTTCCGACATCCATGTACTCAATGAAACGCATCTCAAGGCCGTTGTCCCGCGCAAAGCCGACTAGATCCAGGATTTCGTCGTCGTTGATCCGCCGGATAATCACGGCATTGATCTTGATCGGAGACATCCCCGCCGCTTTGGCGGCAAATAGCCCCTTCAAGACATCATCCAGATTGCCCCGTTTTGTCAGCTCGCGGAACCGATCTCGCTTCAGCGTATCGATACTGACGTTGATTCTTTGAAGCCCAGCCGCGCGAAGCCCCGCAGCCTGTTCGGCCAATAGCGCACCGTTTGTGGTCAGCGATAGATCGCTTAAGCCCTCGATCTTCGTAAGACGTGCCACAAGCTTGTTGAGATCTTTCCGGACGAGAGGTTCGCCGCCCGTCAGGCGAATTTTCTCCACCCCAAATCCCAAAAATAGCCGAGCCAGCCGTTCGATTTCTTCAAACGATAAAACCTCTCGCCGTTCAATCCAGTTGTATTCATCGAACGGCATGCAATAGCTGCAGCGAAAGTTACACCTATCCGTGACCGAAATGCGGAAATCGCGTATCGGGCGTTTTAGCGTGTCTCGCGTGGGCATGCCCGCAATTATCGCACTAAACGGAAGAGGACATAGGCTCTTTATAATGTCGCATAATAGATATTATGTAAACTTTTGCCGTTCGACGGGGCCGGCAATTTCCACTTTCGGGTCCCACTTTAACCCGTTTCCATGGGTTCACAGGAAACTGTGGAAAAGCCTGTGGAAATAGCCGATGGCTCTGAAGTAAGCCCAACTAAATTGAGTATTTATAGCAGTTTGCACCGAAAATGGGACAAACGTGCTATTGTTGAAAATCGGCAGTTGAGAACCGCGGAAGAGGCCTTTTTTTAGTGTCAAATCAATGACGTACCGGTTTCCATCAATGATGGCATGGGGTTTTTGGGGCATAATGCGCAGATGGCATCGATCTGGATTGGGACCTCAGGATTCAGTTACAAGGAATGGAAGCCGGTATTCTACCCCCAGGATTTGCCCAGCAAGGACTTCCTTCACTACTACTCGACCCGGCTGAACGGCGTGGAAATCGATTACACGTTTTACCGGATGCCGAATCCAACAACGGTTGAAAGCTGGAGAGCGGCCACACCCGCAGATTTCCGTTTTAGTATCAAGGCTTCGCAGCAGATCACGCACCGGCAGCGCCTCAAAGTGCCGTCCGAGGCGCTCGAGTATTTCTTGAATGTTGTTTCGGGCTTGGGAAGCCGGCTCGGCATGGTTCTTTTTCAACTGCCGCCGTTCTTTAGATGCGATGTGCCGAAACTGGAAATGTTCTTGTCGGTGGTTCCCAGAGGAATTCCCGCTGCGTTTGAGTTTCGTCACGAGTCGTGGTTTGTTGGGGATGTTTATCGGCTTTTGAGAGGACGCAATGTCGCACTGTGCATTCACGACGCAGACGATCACACGACACCATTGGAGTTGACCGCGACGTTTACCTATGTGAGGCTGCGCCGCTCCGAATACGGTCCGGAACAGCGGCGCGAATGGCAGCATCGGATTCGAGGGTGGGCTCACGACGGGGTCGACGTCTATGCCTTTGTGAAGCATGAGGATAATCCCGATGCACCCTTGATTGCCGTGGAGTTCGCAAAGGATTTAGGCGCGTCAGCCATGTGATTTCAGCAATAGTTCAATTGTTTCCGTAATACTATCTCCATCACTACTTGAAGTTGTCCCCACTCAAGGGTTACTTTGGAGGGCTGCTCAGGCGCCTCATTTCTTCCAGCGTCCGTTTGAGGTCATCCAATTTGTTTCCGGCTTCAGCTAACTTTCCTTCGGCCGTCAGGCGTTGATATTCCGAGAAAGCCTGGTTAGCGCGATCAACCCAGGACCGGATGTCGGTGGACCCGGCATTGGTGGTGGCCGGTGGCGGTGCGGGCCCGGCCGCAGCGGACGGCGTTCCCCCCTTCAGCAGAGCATCGAGCGCCTCCGGAAATCTGGGAGCATAGGCTAGCCGGTCCTGTGTTGCCAAAACCACGAGCCTCAACTCCGGCATGGGACTCCTCTCGGCTTGCAGGTACATCGGTTCAACGAACAACAGGTTGTCCTCGAGAGGGATCACCAGCAGATTGCCCCGAATGACGGTCGACCCCTGTTGGTTCCACAACGTCAGTTGCGAGGACAATTGCGGGTCCTGATCGATGCGCGCTTGTATCTGCAGCGGTCCGTCCACGAACCGCGTTTTTGGAAAACGGTACGCGCGCAGCGTCCCGTATTTTTCGCCATCGCTACGGCCGGCGAGCCAGCCGATCAGATTGTTGCGGTTGGCGGGCGTGAACGGGAGAATCGAAACGAACTCCAAATCGGAACTGCCAGGAAAGCGCATCAGGATAAAAAAAGATTCGATGGCATCGGCAACTTGCTGGCCTTGCTGCCGGCTGCCCTGCTGGGCGATGGTCCAAACGTCTTCCCTGTTGTAAAAGACCTGTTCATTGTCAACATGGTACGTCGTGTAAATGGCGGACTGGGCGCGGAACAGCAATTCGGGATAACGCACGTGTGCACGCAGGAAGCCGGGCATTTGGCCGGCAGATGAAAACAGCGCGGGAAACATCTTTTGATAGGACTGAATCAGAGGATCGCTGGTATCGAACACGTAGAAATGCAGCGTGCCGTTGTACGCATCAACAACAGTTTTGACGCTATTGCGAATATAGTTCACGGCCCGATTGCCGACATTGATCAGCCGCGAGTACGGATAGCGATCCGAGGCAGTAAAGCCGTCGATGATCCAATACAACGCGCCATCCGTGCCCAGGACGATGTAGGGATCCTGGTCGAAAATCAGGAATGGAGCCAGCTCGGCCACACGGTCGCGGATATTGCGCCGCATCAGCAGCATGCTATCGGCTGTGATGTCATCCGAGAACGGGACCTTCGTGAGGTCTCCGACGCTCCAGGCCAGCAACAGCCTTCGAAAGAACGAGCCCATTCGTATTCCGCCCGTGCCTTCGTGTGTGGAATAGTTGTTGGAGTCACCTTCGGGATAATTGAACTCTTTCTGACGAGTCTTCACATATACGGGCCAGTCGGTAATTTCACCAAAGTAGATTTCCGGCCGCGACACCCGCAACTCCGGCCGCGCACTTTCAACCGGCATATTCGACAGCAGGAAGTCGGGCAAGCCTTCCTTAGTAAAGCGGCTCACGGAATTCATCGTAATGCCGTAGCCGTGCGTATAAATGAGTCTCTCATTGACCCAATTGCGGGAGCCTGAAGGCAAATTCTTCAAGCTGAGCTCGCGAACGGCCAGCATCATCGCTTCGGGTTTCCCATTGATCAGGTAGCGATCCACATCGATGTCGGGAAAGTCGTAATACGTTCGTATTTCCTGAATCTGGCGCAAAGTCGATTGAAGCGCGTGCCAGTCCCAAAGCCGGGCGTTTTCCAGCGTGTCGGAATGTTGGGCGGGATCGAAAACTGTATTGGTGAGGCGCGGCTCGAAGGGAACTTCTTCGATATGGTCCAGCCCGTATGCCTTTCGGGTGAAATCGATGTTATTCCGGATGTATGGCGTTTCGCGTACCAGTTCGTTTGGGCGAACGACGAAGGTTGTGACGTATCCTGGTGCTAGAACGCCTGCCACCAAATACGTCAGGGCCGGTATTGCCAGAGCCACGCCGATATTGCGGACGCGCGAAGCCCGGACGTTGGCGGCCGCCAACGTTGCGCCCAAGACCAGTGCGGCAATAACGAACCAGAGTCCGGGCACGACAATCTTGTC
>Ga0066710_100001818_pt1 | contig 16462 bp, 14 predicted proteins | sample GraSoiAngelo_159_FD_79666 | JGI IMG/M metagenome (GOLD analysis project Ga0066710, IMG submission 79666) | Grasslands soil microbial communities from the Angelo Coastal Reserve, California, USA - 14_1009_16_40cm | ecosystem: Environmental > Terrestrial > Soil > Grasslands | place: USA... | reverse complement strand
TGGAGTCCACGTGACGGGAGGGGTGGGGATCGGGGGCGTGCTCGAGCCGCCGCAGAGCCGCCCGGTCATCGTCGAGGACCACTGCTTCCTGGGCTCGCGCGCGGTGCTCGTCGAGGGCGTGCTGATCGAGGAAGGCGCGGTCCTCGGGGCAGGCGTGGTGCTCACCGCCTCGACGCCGATCGTGGACGTCACCGGAGCGAGCCCGGTGGTGACGCGCGGGTGCGTGCCGCCGCGCGCGGTGCTGATCCCGGGAACGCTTCCCAAGGAGTTCCCGGCGGGCACCTTCGGCACTCCGTGCGCGCTCAAGATCGGCGAGCGCAGCGCCTCGACGGATCGCAAGACGTCGCTCAACCAGGCACTGCGCACCTTCGGCGTGCCGGTATGATGGGGGGAGCCGGCCGCCGGTCGCTTGACCGTCGCTAGGGCCCTCCCTAGACTCCGTGCGCGCGATGACATCGGACACGTCCGCAGTCGGGTCCTCGGCCACCGGCCGCCGCCCCGATTCCCAGAGGGGGGCATGGCGACCATTCGACTCGAGGGCCTTTCGGTGTTCGGCCACCACGGCGCCCGGCCCTACGAGAAGGAAGCCGGGCAGCGGCTCGAAGTCGACCTCGAGCTGGAGCCGATGGATGCGCGGGCCGAGTCGAGCGATCGACTGCCCGACGCGGTGGACTACGACCACCTCTATCGCACCGTCCGCGAAGTCGTGGAGCAGCGCAGCTTTCACCTCCTGGAGGCCCTGGCGGCGACCACGGCGGAGACCATCCTGAGCCGCTTCGAGGTGCGCCGCGTGCGGGTCCGGATCGCCAAGCAGAATCTGGGTTGGACGACCGGGGGGCGCGCCATCATCGAGGTGGTGCGGGAGCGGGGATGAAGGCGTTCGTGGGGCTGGGCTCGAACCTGGGAGAGCGCGAGACGCTGATTCGGCTGGCGTTGGACGACCTGGCGCGGCTGCCCGACACCCGGATCGAGCGCGCTTCCTCGCTCTACGACACCGAGCCCGCGGGCGATACCGAGCAGCCCGCGTTCCTGAACGCGGTCGTGATGCTCGAAACCGAGCTCTCGGCGCGGCGCCTGCTCTGGAACCTGCTGCTGATCGAGCGCCGCCTGGGGCGGGTGCGCACGCGGCGCTGGGGACCGCGCACCATCGACCTGGATCTCTTGCTGTACGGAGACCAGAGCATCGACGAGCCCGATCTCAAGGTGCCGCATCCCGAGCTGACCGCGCGTGCGTTCGTGCTCGTGCCGCTGGTCGAGCTGGATCCGTTGCTGGTCCATCCGGTGTCCGGGGAGACGCTGCTCCACCACCTGTCGCGGCTCGGCAGCCGGCCTCCGGTGAAGCGCGGAACGCGTCTCTGGAACTGAGCCGGGATGCGGAGAATCGCTATGTCGTCGTGGAAGGAGCCATCGGCGTCGGCAAGAGCAGCCTGGCCCGATTGCTGGCCGACCGGATGCAGGCTCGTCTGGTGCTCGAGGAGGTCGAGGAGAACCCGTTCCTCAAGGACTTCTATCGCAACCGCGAGCACCATGCGTTCCAGACCCAGATGCACTTCCTGTTCAGCCGCTACCAGCAGCAGCGGTCGTTGCGCCAGCTCGAGCTGTTCCGGGAGCGCATGGTGGCCGACTACCTGTTCCAGAAGGACCGGATCTTCGCGAGCCTCAACTTGTCCGAGCGTGAGCTGGCGCTCTACGAACGCTTGCTGGGCTGGCTCGAAGTGGACGTGATGAAGCCGGACATCGTGGTGTACCTGCAGGCGAGCACCGAGGTGCTGCTCGATCGGATCGGGCGGCGCGGGCGCCCGTTCGAGCGCGACATGGATCGCGGCTACCTGACCTCGCTCAACGAGGCGTACAACCACTTCTTCTTTCACTACGTCGAATCGCCGCTGTTGGTGGTGAACACGAGCACGATCGATTTCGTGAACGATCCCGACGATTTCGAGGACCTGTGTCGGCGTATCCTGGTGCACCGCCAGGGCACGATGTACTACACGCCGATCGACAAAGGGGAGGCCACGTGAGCGGAGGAACGAGCGGGGAGCGAACGGCCCACGGAGCCGGAGCGCCGCGCGCGCGACGCACCGCGCCGTCGATCGTCGAGATGAAGCGCCGCGGCGAGTTGATCACCTCGGTGACCGCCTATGACGCGCCGACCGCGCGGCTCGCGGACGAGGCGGGGGTCGAGATCCTCCTGGTGGGCGACAGCGTCGGCCCGGTGGTGCTGGGCTACGAGAACACGCTGCCGGTCACGATCGAGGACATCCTCCACCACACCAAGGCGGTCTGCCGCGCCCGACCCGCCGCGCTGGTGGTGGCGGACATGCCGTTCCTCTCGTACCAGGTAAGCGTCGAGCTGGCGGTGCTGAACGCCGGGCGTCTCATCAAGGAGGGCGGCGCGGACGCGGTCAAGCTCGAGGGGGGAGAGCGCGTGGTGCCGGCGATCGCCCGCATGATCGAGATCGGCATCCCCGTCATGGGCCACTTGGGGCTCACGCCTCAGTCGGTGCTCGCGTTCGGCGGCTACAAGGTGCAGGCGCGGGGCGAGGGCGACCAGGAGCGCCTGATGCGCGAGGCGCGCCTGCTCGAGCAGACCGGCTGCTTTTCGCTGGTGCTCGAAGGCATTCCGGCGCGGCTCGGCACGGCGGTGTCGCGCGCCCTGGCCATTCCCACGATTGGAATCGGCGCCGGCCCCGGCTGCGACGGCCAGGTGCTGGTGAGCAACGACCTGCTCGGTTTGTTCCAGGGGCATCGGCCCAAGTTCGTGCGCCGCTACGCGTCGCTCGGCGACACGATGCGAGATGCCTTCGGGCGGTTCGTCTCCGACGTCAAGTCGCGCAGCTTTCCTACCGAGGAGGAATCCTACTGATGGCGGTCCGCCAGGCCGCCGGCCCAGTGACCCGCCGCGGTACGCGCATGGTGCGGGTGCGCGCGATCGCCGCCGTGCGGCGGAGCGTCGGGCGTTGGAGAGCGCGCGGCCAACGAATCGCCTTCGTGCCCACCATGGGAGCGATCCACGCCGGGCATCTGAGCCTGGTGCGTCGCGCCCGCGCCACCGCCGAGCGCGTGGTGGCGAGCCTGTTCGTGAACCCGCTCCAGTTCGGCCCGGGTGAGGACTTCCGGAGCTACCCACGCCCGCGGCGGCGCGATCGGGAACGGCTCGCGGCAGCGGGCGTCGATCTGCTGTGGGAGCCCGCCGTGACGGATCTCTACCCGCCCGGCCATTGCACGCGCGTGCGGGTGGTGGGTCTTTCCGATGTGCTCGAGGGGGCGTCGCGCCCCGGGCACTTCGAAGGAGTCGCCACGGTCGTCACGGCGCTGCTCCACGTGGTATCGCCCGACGTGCTGTGGCTCGGCCAAAAGGACGCCCAGCAGGCGCGGCTGATCGAGCGCATGGTGGTGGACTTGCGCCTGGCCGTGCGGGTGCGCCGCGCCCCCACGGTGCGTGAAGCCGACGGCCTCGCGCTCTCGTCGCGAAACGCCTACCTCAGCGCGGACGAGCGGCGCCAGGCGGTGGCGCTCTCGCGCGGGCTTAAAGCGGCCTCGCGGCTGCTGCATGCCGGCGAGCGCTCGGCGGTGCGGCTCAGGGCGGCGATCCGGCGCACCTGGCGCGCGTATCCCAAGGTGCGCGAGGACTATGTCGCGGTGGTGGACGCGTCCACGTTGGCTCCGCTCGCGCGCGTTCGCGGGCGGGCGCTGGTGGCGGTGGCGGCGCGCGTCGGCCCGGCGCGCCTGATCGACAACTTCGAGTGGGGGCCAAGGTGAGCTACCAGCATCCCGAGGTGACGGACCTGGTGCTCGCGGCGGGGCAGGGGACGCGCATGAAGAGCGACCTCGCCAAGGTGCTGCACCCGATGTTGGGTCGCCCGCTGTTGGAGTACGTGCTCGACGCGCTCACCGAGCTCGGCGTGGCACGGACGCTCGTGGTCGTGGGTCATCAGGCGGAGCGGGTCCGGGCGGCCTTCCCCAACGCCGACGCCGAGTGGGTCCTCCAGGCCGAGCAGCGCGGCACCGGCCATGCCGTGCTCGTGGCGGCGCCGGCGCTCGAGGGCTTCGCAGGCACGCTGCTCGTGGTGTGCGGTGACACGCCGCTGCTGCGCGCGGCCACGCTGCACGAGCTGCTCGAGCACCATCGCGCGAGCCGGGCCGCGGTGACCGTGCTGTCGACGCGGGTCCCGGATGCCACCGGCTATGGTCGCATCGTGCGGCAAGGAGGAGCCGACGGGCCGGTCGCCGCGATCGTCGAGCATCGCGACGCCAGCCCCGAGGTGCGGCGGATCGACGAGATCAACTCGGGCATCTTCGCGTTTCACTACCCCGCGCTCCAAGAGCTGCTCGTGCACCTGACGGCCCACAACGCGCAAGGGGAGTACTACCTGACCGACACCGTGAAGCTGGCGCTCGAGCGCGGGCTCAAGGCGGAGGCAGTGTGCGCTCCCGACTACCGCGAGCTGCTGGGGATCAACACCGTCGAGCAGCTCGCCGAAGCGGAGCGGCTGTTCCGGGCCCTTCACGACGCGCCGCGGCGAGCGGCGGGGGAGCGCTAGGATGGCTCGTCGGGACGCGCTCGAGCGGCTCTGGTCGCCGTGGCGGATGAAATACATCCGGACCGCCCGGTCTCCCTCGGCGTGCCTGTTCTGCGGCGCATGGAGCGGACGGGACGATCGGCGCAACCTGGTGCTCGCGCGTCGCCCGCACGCGCTGCTGATGCTGAACCGGTTCCCCTACAACCCGGCGCATCTCATGGTGGCGGTGGCCCGGCACGCGGGCTCGTTCGCGGCGCTCTCGGGGCCCGAACGCACCGACCTGATCGAGCTCGTGGCGCTCGCCGAGTCCGCCCTGGCAGCCGAGTATCGCCCGCACGGATTGAACTACGGCGCCAACGCCGGGCGCTTCGCCGGGGCAGGTTTCCCGCGCCATTTGCACCTCCATCTGGTCCCGCGTTGGGATGGCGACACGAACTTCATGCCCGTGATCGGCGCCACCAAGGTGCTTCCCGAGACGCTGGGCAGCACCTGGGCGCGGCTCCGCAGGGCGCTGCGCGGACTCGCCGCGGCCGGCCCGGCAGCGGTTCGGAGGAGCTAGCCGGTGGCGCGCGCGGGGGTTGCAATCCTGGCGGTCCTGGTGGCCGCGCTGGTGCTATCGTGGGCGTACGCGATGCTCTTCCCGCGCACGGCAGTTCCGGTCACCGGGGAGGCGCAGCGCGTGATTCGGGTGCAGGTGTGGAACGGGACCTCGGAGGGCGGGATCGCGGCCCGCGTGGCCTCCCATCTGCGCTCGGGCGGCTTTCACGTGGTCGAGGTGCAGAACGCCGATCGACCGGATTACTTCGCGACCATGGTGGTGGCGCGCCGCGCCGATCCGTCGGCCGCGCGCATCGTGGCCCGCTACCTCGGCGGGCCGCCGGTAATCCTGCAATCCTGGGATTCGGACGTGGCCGAGGTCACCGTGGTGTTGGGCAGCGACCGGAGCCGGCTCCACATCGAGGACTGAAACGGAGGCAAGGTGTTCGGACTGGGAGGACAAGAGCTCGGCCTGATCTTCCTCATCATCCTGCTCATTTTCGGCCCCAGCCAGATCCCCAAGATGGCTCGCGGCCTGGGCCAGGCGTTGCGCGAGTTCCGCAAGGCGCAGCGCGAGATCAGCGACGAGGTGCAGCGCGACGAGCCACCGGCAGACAAGCCAGGCTCCAAGCCCGTGGAGTAAACGTCGCTCAGTGGACCGAACGGTCCGCTTCCGCGATTGCCCGACGCACTAGCAGGCTGCGAAAAAGCCCGACTGCTGCGTTGCTCGGTCGCTCCTCGCTGCGGAGTATCTAACGATACGCCTCGCTCGTCGCTTCCTCGCGCCTTACATTCAGGCTTTTTTCGCGGCCTGCTAGGGCGTGCGCAGGTCTTTGACCTTGACCTTCGCGCGCTGCTCGGCCAACCAGGCGGAGAAGAACTCGCGCTGCTTGCGCTCGAGGATGTCCGAGGACACCTGACCTTTGAGCTGCTGGAAGGCGGCGGTGTCGGCCGGGACGCGGTTGTCGATGCGCGCGATGAGCCACCCGGTCGGCATGTTCACGGGTCCCACCACCCGGCCGAGCGGTGTCGCGAACAGCGCGCCGACGGCTTCGGGCGACGAGGCGAGCCGCGGATCCGGCTGCTTACGCGTCATCCCGTCGATGTGGAAGGTCGTGAGCCCAGCCGCCGCCGCGGCCTGCTCGAGGGTCTTCCCGGCAGCCACCGCCTTCGCCACCCCTTCGGCCCGCGGCCGCGCGGCCGCGAGCCGTGTTTCCGCCTCGGCGAGCGGGCGGAGCTGCTCGGCCATGTCGGCCTTGGTCGGGGGCCCGGCCGGGCGGCGCTCGGATACCTGAGCGACGAAGTATCCGTCCGCACCCTCGAATACCGGACTCACCTCGTGAAGCTTCGCGCTCACGCCCCAGTCGGCCGCGGCGGGAGCCTGGAGCAGCTGAGGTGGGGTCTGGCCGATGGCGAAGAACTGGGTCCGGCCGGTGCTCAGGCCCTTCGCCGCCGCCACGTGGCCCAGCCCTTCGCGCACCGCCTGGGCGCGAATCTTGCGCGCTTGGTCGAGCTGGTCTCGCAGCGAGAGGTCGCTGGGGTGGACGCGGATCATGATCTGTGCGATGCGCAGGTTGGGCACCGGGGAGACCGGATCCTGGATGCGGTCGAGCACCTTGATGATCGTGAAGCGCCCCGGCTCCGCGATCGGATCGCCGATGCTTCCCTTCGGTATGGCTGCCATCGTGGGCGCCAACTGGGGCCCGAAGTCGTTGGGCTGCAGCAGGCGATTGACCTCGCCGCCGCGCTCGGCACCGGCGCCCTCCGAGTAGTCACGTGCCAGTGCCGCGAAGTCCTCTCCGCGCCGCGCCCGCTCGACCAGGCTCTTGGCCTGCTCGCGCGCCGCGCGGACCTCCTCGTCGGTGTACTTCTTGGGCACCTCGAGCACCTCGAGCTGGAGGCGCGCCGGGCCGCTGAAGCGACCCTTGTACGTCTCGTAGGCGCGATCCAGGTCGGCCGCGGACGGCGGCGGCACGTTGGTCTCGGTCGACGGCGGAACTTGAACCCCGGTGACCACGATTTTCTCGAACTGCTCTTGGTATGACTGGAGGAGCTCGGGCTGCGACAGCTTGAGCGAAGCGAGCAGGCGGGCCTGGAGCTTGCGCACCGGCAGCTGAGTGCGCACCATGCGCTCGAACGGGGCCCAATTGAATCCCGGGTTGCGCAGCGCCGCCGTGTACTTGTTGGGGTCGAACTTGCCGTCGGTCTGGAAATCGGGGGCGCTCAGCAGGATCGGCGGCGGCGAGGTCTTCATCCCCAACACCACCTCGGGGTCGGTGGCCGTGAGCCCCAGCCGGCGCGCGGTGCGGTCCATCATCAGCTGCACGATGAGCTGGCGCCACGCCTGCGCCTCGAGCATCCGGGAGTCGTCCTCGCTCGGATCGCTCTTGTAATTCTTCTGGTACGCCTGACGCTGCTCGGTCACCGCCTCTTGATAGTCCGCGCGCGCGATCGGTTCGCCGTCCACGGTTCCCAGCGCACCGCTCATTTCGGCCTGCATGCCGCGGTCGAAGCCGGCGCCGAACAAGAAGATGAATCCCCCCACGAACGTGCCGACCGTCACGATGGTGAGCGCCCACCAAATGGCCTTGGTGCGCTTGCTTCCCATGCGCAAGTACTTGAGCATTCCTTCTCCTCGAGAGACGCGGTCGTAGGAGCCCGCTGGAGCCCGGGCAGCGGGCGAGTCTAGCAATGCTCCGGGCGGCCGTCCACTCAACGACCGGCCGAGAATGGCTGCGGGGCAGGCGCAAGCGCCGCGCGCAGATCGGGGCGCAGGATTTCGATCTTGGCGGACCGCTTTTTCGTCTCGACCCACTCGGCGTAGTTCCGCGTGATCAGCTCCTGCGTGAGGGCGATGCGGTCCTTCTCGAACGAGCCGCCCGGCAACCTGCGCTTCTCCTCGGTCTGGACCCACGCCACCCCTTGCGCGGTTCGGATCGTGTCCGACACCGTCCCGGGCGCAAGCGTGAGCGCCCGGCCGATCACCCGCGGCTCCAGACCCAGAAACGGGACGAAGCCCGGGGAAGTGCCCAGGAACCCGCTGTCCTTGAGCCCCCCGAACGGCGCGGCCACCGAATCGAGCGACGTTCCCGCGGCGAGCGCGGCTCGGATCGCCGCGACCTTGTGGGCCAATAGCTCCTCGCGTTTGGCGTTCTTCACGTCGCGGATCGCCTCGCCACGCACCTCGTCGAACTCGGCCGGCCGCGGCTGCTGGCGCTCCACCGGCCGGACCAGCGCGTAGGAGGGGCCGGCCCGGTACGGCGTCGGGGCCCAGCGGCCCATCGGGAGCCGATCGAGCGCCCGCTCGAGTTCCGGAGCGCTGCCCAGGCCCGGCACCGGCTGGTCGAGCGAGAACGGCTCGCTCCGGACCACCCCTCCCGAGGCGCCCGCCAAGATGCGCGGGTCCGCGCCTCTGGCGATCGCGCGGCGCCACGTGCGCGCGCGCCGTTGGGCGATCGAATCGGCGAGGGCGAGGCCGAGCATGCGGCGGATCTCGTCGTGCACTGCGGCCAGGGGCCGCACACCCGCGGGGCGATGCTCGTCGACGCGGATCAGGTGATACCCGAAGCGGGTGCGGACCGGTTGGCTCACGCGCCCGGGCGCCAAGGCGAACGCCGAGTCCTGAAACTCCTTCACCATGCGCCCGCGGGCGAAGAACCCGAGGTCCCCTCCCTGGCTCGCCGAGCCGGGGTCCTGGGAGAAACGCTTGGCCAGCTCGCCAAAGTCGGCTCCGCCCGCGATCGCGCGCGCGAGCGAATCGGCGCGGACCCGAGCGCGTGCATCGGCCTTGTCTCCCTGGGCCGGATCGAGCGTCACCAGGATGTGCCGCGCATGCACTTGTTCGTCTTCGCGGTACTCGGCGAGGTGAGCCTCGTAGTGCGCGCGCACCGCGCCCTCGGACACCGCGACCGACTCGGGACTCGCGGTGCGGGAGACGATGGTCTCGATCACGTAGCGCCGCGGCGTCGTGTACCGGGCTCGGTGCGCCTCGAAGAACGCACGAGCCTCCCGCTCGTCTTCGTTGCGCTGTTCCTCGGCGACCGCGGTCTCCACCCGGGCACGAACCATGTCGTACGGCGGAGCGAAGGCGCTGTCCCGGGCCTCGACCCGCCACAGCACGTAACGACCCGCCAACAGGTGCGGCCCCTCGATCGGCGTGGGCAGCCGGTCGAAGCGGGTGTTCAACAGAGAGTCGACCAGCGCCGTCGGGAAGACGTGGTCGCCGGCGCCGCGGATCAACGATCGCGTCTCGACCGTGGCACCCGCCGCCCGCGCGGGTCGATCGAGATCGCGTCCGGCGCTCCACAGCTCGGCGAGGCGCCGCATCGCCGACCCCGCCTTGGCCAAGCGGTCCTCGCTCTGGAGACGAGTCCGCACTCGTGCGCGCAGCGAGTCGCTGAGCGCCGGCATCCAGGCGCCCGACGTGTCGGGAAGCGCGAACAGGGTGCGACCGTGGGCCGCGTACCAGCTCGCGATCTCGCGCGGGGAAGGCGACGCCGTCGGGAGCGCGGATTCCGGAAGCAGGACGCGCTTCACCTGGACCTGGGGCGTGACGTACTCGGCCCGATGCGCCTCGTAATACGCGCGCCGGCGCGCCTCGATGGCGCTGGCGCGCTTCTCGGCGTCGGCGAGCTGCCTGACCTCGGGCAGCACCTCGGCGAATGGTTGCAGGCCGTGGCGGTGGCGCTCCGATACGGTGGCCACCACGATCTCGTCCTCGGTGGTTACCGGACCTACCACCCGAATCGTGGTGTCGGAGTCCGCGCCCGCGACCGCGGCCGCGAGCGTCGGAGCCTGGCCGAAGCCCGGAATCACGGTCGCCGGCAGCTCGAACTGGCCGGTCTCGTAGACTCCGGGTCCTCCACCTAGCGAATCGATCGATGCCCCGGCGCGTAGCGAATCGGCCCACGCGCGGGCGCGCCGCATGGTCGAGTCCACGGAGGCTTTTCGTCGCGCCTCGGAGGAAGCGGGCAACGGCAGGCGGCGCGCCCGCAAGGCGATCCGCCCGCGGCCCGTGAAGCGGTCGGGATGGGCTGCGTAGTAGGCCGCCCGCTCGGCATCGGTCGCCTCGGCCTCGAGCGAGACGTCGCGCGGGGAGAGGGCCAGGCAGCGGAACCGGACCTGCTCGTTACGCCGCGCCCACTCGGTGCGCAGGGCCGCGGGCGACGGCGTGAACCGGGCGCGCAGCATGCTGTCGAGGGTCCCCGCCGCCACCAGCTCGCGCACCTTGGGCAGCACCAGGGCATAGTTCGAACCCGGGCTGATCTTGAACTGGATCAGCTTCTGCGGGTCGAAGGCGCCATTCGTCTTGAAGAACGGGTCCTCGGCGAGGAGCCGATCGGTCTGGGCCTCGTTGACCGGGATCGCCCGGCGCTTGGCTTCGATCACCAGCAGCTCGCGGCGTATCAGCTCGTTCATCACGTTGCGCGCGGCGGTCTGCTGCAGCTCGGGCGTGAACCCCTGCTTGAGCTGCTCCTTCAAGCGCTCGAAGTAGGGCTGGGCGATGCGGTCGAAGTCCTGTTGTGTGATCACTCGGTCGTCGATGCGAGCGATCGGGGGCGAGGATGGCGGGGGCGCTGGCTTGCGTGGGCTCGGGGAGAAGAAGGGACTCTGGGTGGATGTCGTTTGCGCGTGCGCCGCGAACGCCGCGCACAGCAGGAGGCCGGTCCACGCCGCCCCATAGAGCAGGCTCGATCCCTGCGTCGCTACCGTCGCGAGTCTTTCGAACATTGGATTCGGGCGCACGGAACTCCGAAGCTAGACGGGCCGGCCGGATTGTGCAATGCCGGCACAAGCACCGTGAGCGCGGCGCCCCCACGCGGCTGTCGATTGAAGGCCGAACGGGCCTGTGCTACCTGTCGTCTCGAGAGCCAGCGCGGAGGAGCCCTGACGACACGCGAGCCTGTCCACCGAACCGAAACCGCTCCGGCCCAAGGAGCCCCGGGGGGGCACGCGTTCCCGTTGCCCGCCCAGGTGCTGGACGCGCTCGAGCAAGGCGTGGTGGCGATGGACCGCGAGCGCAAGGTGGTGTACGCGAACCGTTGGATCGAGGAGCTGCTGGGCTTCGAGCCCGGATCGCTCATCGGCACGCCCGGCGCTCGCGTCTTCCCCGGCGCCGACGCCCGCTGGCTCAAGGGCGCCTCGCGCGAGCCGCGCGACTTCCGGCTCGAGGCGGAGGGACGCGAGACCACGCTCAAGGCGGAGTCGCTGCCGTTGCGCAACGAAGACGGCGAGCTGGTGGGGTCGGTGGTGCTCGCCGAGGCGATCTCGGAGACCGAAGACGGCGAGTTCCAGAAGAAGATCGACCGCCTGGTCTCGTTGGGAGAGCTCTCGGCGTACGTGGCGCACGAGATCCGCAATCCGCTCACCGGAATTCGGACCACGGTGCAGTTCGTCGGCTCCAAGTTCAAGGCCACCGATCCGCGCCGCGAGGACCTCGAGGACGTGATCAAGGAGCTGGACCGGATCGAGCAGATCATCACCGGGCTGCTCATGTTCGCGCGGCCGCCGGCGGCCCAGCCCCAGGCTTGCGACCTGCACTCGGTGCTGGAGAAGACGCTGGCGATGATCGAGCTACAGCTCGGCGACGCCCAGGTGACGCTCAGCAAGGCGTACACCGATACCCTGCCGCTGGTCTACGCCGACCCCGACTTGACGCAACAGGTGTTCCTCAACCTGTGCCTGAACGCGGTCCAGGCGATGCCGCAGGGGGGCGAGCTGCACGTCGCCACCGGGGTGCGTCGCTATCGCACGCGCCGCTCGATGGTGGACGTGTCGTTCCGGGACAGCGGGCTCGGGATCCCCAAGGAGCTGATGGAGCGCATCTTCGATCCCTTCTTCACCACCCGCTCGATGGGGACCGGGCTCGGTCTCCCGATCTCGGTACAGATCGTGCGTGAGGTCGGCGGCGTGATCACGGCCAAGAATAACCCCACCGGCGGGGCCACGTTGCGCGTCTCCTTCCCGGTGCCGGCGGAACCGCTGGGCCGGGTCGAGGAGTAAGCGGTGCGCATTCAGGTGCTGGTGGTCGACGACGAGCTGCTGATCCGCAAGTCGTTGGCCAAGGTGCTGCGCGCCAAGGGCTATCCCGTGGAGGTGGCGAGCACCGGCGCAGACGGCCTCGACAAGGTGTCGGAGATCCACCCCCACGTGATGATCTTGGACATGCGGCTGCCCGACACCGACGGCCTCTCGGTGCTGCGCCGGGTGCGCCAACTCGACCCGCTGCTCCAGGTGATCGTCATCACCGCCTTCGGCGACGTCCAATCGGCGGTCGAAGCGATGAAGCTCGGGGCGTGCGACTTCCTGCGCAAGCCCTACGAAATGGAGGACATCGTGCTGGCGGTCGAGGGCGCCGCACACACGTTCCGCCAAGCCAGCGAGCTCGACCTGTATCGGCGCCAGGCGTGGCGTCACTACTCGGACGAGGAGATCGTCGGCGGCTCGGCGCCGATGCGCGAGGTGCGCGAGCTGATCGACAAGGTGGTGCGCAGCCAAGCGACCTCGGTCCTCATCACCGGCGCGAGCGGCACCGGCAAGGAGCTGGTGGCGCGCGCGATCCACTACCGCAGCGATCGCGCCCAGGCGCCGCTCATGGAGGTCAATTGCTCGTCGTTCCACGAGAATCTGCTCGAGAACGAGCTGTTCGGCCACGAGAAGGGGGCGTTCACCGACGCCTCCGACACCAAGAAGGGGCTGGTGGAGCTGTGCGACCGAGGCACGCTGTTCCTGGACGAGGTCGCCGACATGCCGCTCGCCACCCAGTCCAAGCTGCTGCGTTTCATCGACCACCGGAGCTTCAAGCGGGTCGGCGGCGCACACGACATCGCGGTCGACATCCGGATCGTGACCGCCACGAACAAGGACCTCGAGGCGGAAGTGCGGGCCGGGCGCTTCCGGAGCGATCTGTTCTTCCGCCTCAAGGTGGTCAGCATCCACATGCCGCCGCTGCGCGATCGCGGCGAGGACATCCTGGTGCTCGCACGGCATTTCCTGCGGGAGTTCTCGCGCAAGTTCCAGAAGGGCTTTCGCGACTTGTCGCCCGAGGCCTCCCAACGCTTGCTGGTCTATCCGTGGCCCGGCAACGTGCGCGAGCTGCGCAACCTGATCGAGCGGGTCGTGTTGCTGGAAGAGGGGGATATCCTGGCCCTCGAGCACCTGCCGGCCGAGGTCTCCGGTCGGCGCGCGGCGACCGCGGCGACCGCGACGCCGCTCGACGGCGATGCGACGGGCGTGCGCACGCTCGCGCAGCTCGAAGCCGCGCACATCGGTGAAGTGCTGCGGCTCACCTCTGGGAACAAGAGCCGCGCCGCTCGTATCCTCGGCATCTCGCGCCAGGGATTGATCGAGAAGCTGCGTCGTCTGGGAATGGAACCGGGCGCTGGTCGTCAAGTATCTTGACACCACAAGGAAGTGGACATCGTTTCATAAGGCTCATTTCGACAGTGGATTACCGATCTCATTCTTTGTAATCACCAATATTGTTGACGCTTAGGATGGTTATCCACTCTGCATTCGACCCTCGAAACGCCCCCTGCATGCCTCCAGGTCAATGATTCAATACATTCAATTGCAATGAAATACGCCATCCGCATTGGAATCTAGTCAGGAAGCGGGCACGCGACTTGCAAGCGTCAATACGTGGCCAAGTAGCGCGTGCTCGGGCACGCGTGACATGGCCCATCGGGCTGCCGGAAGGCCGCCACACGACATGTCCCGGCGAGGCGACACAGTCCACGCCGCTTTCGATGAGACCCATGAGGAGGTGATCAGGGAATGGCCAAGAAGAAGGGTGCGAAGAAGAAGGGCACCAAGAAGAAGGCTGCGAAGAAGAAGAAGTAGGCAGGTTTGTTGGACCTGGCACGTCCTCGGGGGATTGGTCGGCGAGACTCGGCGGCCAATCCTCGACTTCTGGGCGCCACAGAGGTGACGATCGAGAGTGAGCAAGCGCGAGCCCGGATCCGAGAGGCAAGGCCCCATGGTGTCGGTCCACGGGCGCACGGGTCGCCCGGGGCCCAACGTGTGGATGGCGCGCGCCGAGCAGGGGCGCGAGCTCAGCATGTCGCTCGGGTTCGGCCCTCACTTGATCTACGACGGGTTCGGTTGCCCGGTCTCGGGGCTCGAGGACCTGCGCGATCTCTATCGGCTGCTGGATACGCTCCCCGAGCGCATCCACATGACGAAGATCATGCCTCCCTACGTGTTCCGGCACCAGTCGGCCCAAGGTGCGGATGGCTACTCCGGCTTCGTGCTGATCGCCGAGAGCCACATCAGCGTTCACGCGTTCCCGGTGCGTCGCTACGTGAACGCCGACATCTTTTCCTGCGAGCCGTTCGATGTCGAGACGGCGCTCGCCGAGCTGGCCCAGGCATTCCGGCCGGCCCGGGTGGAATGGAAGCTTCTCGATCGGGGTCGTGAATTCCCCAAGCGCATCGCCGACTCGCGAGCCGTCGTAGGCCGTGATCGGCGCATGATCGCGCGGGGACTGGGACTGGAGGCCGAGGGCTAGGGCTGGCCCGCCTTCCTCCAGTGCGTGGCGAAAGGGCTCGCCCACGGAAGGGCGAGCTGTTTCGCATTCGAGGCACCCAGCGTGTGCTACCGTCGCTGCGCCGGCGGGGCCCCCGCCGGCCGCGCCCGAGGCTCCCGTTGAACACGTCGACCGTGGCGCCCCCGGGGTTCATCCGCATCCGGGGCGCGCGCCAGCACAACCTCAAGAACCTCGATCTCGACATCCCGCGGGGACGCCTGACGGTGGTCACCGGTGTCTCCGGATCGGGCAAGTCGTCGTTGGCCTTCGATACGCTCTACGCCGAAGGACAGCGACGCTACGTCGAGTCGGTCTCGACCTACGCGAAGCAGTTCCTGGATCGGCTGCCGCGCCCCGATGTCGACGCGATCCTGGGGCTCACGCCGGCGGTCGCCATCCAGCAGGCGGCGCCCGCCCGCAGCGCCCGCTCCACCGTGGGCACCGCGACCGAAATCCAGGACTACCTGCGCCTGCTGTTCGCCAGGGTCGGCACCGTTCACTGCGCACGGTGCGATCGGCCGGTCTCGGCCGACAGCCCGCAGGGCATCGCCGCCGAAGCCGCCGGCTGGAGCCCCGGCGAGCCGCTCTTGATTCTGGCGCCGGTCCCGCGCCTTGACGCGTGGGCCGAGCAAGCCGGTCACCTGCTCACGGCCGGCTTCACCCGCATCCTGCTCAAGGACCAGGTGACGCCGCTCGATCCGCTGCCGCGCCTTCCCAAGTCCGCGCGTCAGGTGCTGGTCGTGGTGGACCGGTTCGCGTGGAGCCCGGGCGAGCGCCAGCGTCTGGTCGAGTCCCTAGAGCAGGCGTTCCGCCGCGGCGAGGGCCGGATCGAGATCGCGCGGGGCCGCACCCGCGAGAAGCGGAGCGAGCGCTGGGAGTGCGCCGCCTGCGGCACGCCCGCGCTCCGCCCCGAGCCCGCGCTGTTCTCGTTCAACAGCCCGCTCGGCGTGTGCCCGGTCTGCCGGGGGTTCGGCAACGTGCTCACCTTCACCGCCGACCTCATCGTGCCCGATCCCGATCGCACGCTAAGGCAGGGCGCTCTCGATCCGTGGGCGCGCTCGTGGCGGAAGATCGCGTGGCCGAGGCTCGAGAAGCTGGGGCGCGAGCGCGGCCTTCCACTCGACACGCCGTGGCGGGATCTCGATCCCGAGCACCGCCGGCTCCTGCTCGAGGGCGGCGACGGCTTCCGGGGTGTGATTCCATTCCTCACTCGGCTGCAGCAGAAATCCTACAAGGTGGGCAACCGGTTCGTGGTCCGCAAGTACCAGACGGCCCTGCCCTGCCAGGCGTGCGGGGGAGCCAGGCTGCGGCCCGAAGCACTGCGCGTGCGCGTGGGCGGGCAAACCATCGCCGAGGTGAGCGCGCTGTCGGTGCGCGAAGCCGCCGGTTTCGTCGCGACGCTGACGCTCACCCCGCGCGAAGCCCAGATCGCCGGAGCGCCGCTCGACGAGATCCGGTCGCGCCTCGGCTTCTTGCTGCGCGTCGATCTCGGCTATCTCACGCTCGATCGGTTGACGCGCACGCTTTCGGGAGGCGAGGCGCAGCGCATCGAGCTCGCCAACGCGTTGGGCGCCAACCTGGCGGACACGCTCTACGTGCTCGACGAGCCGACGGTGGGGCTCCACCCGCGCGACAGCGCGCGGCTCGCCGAGCTGCTCCAAGACCTCGCCGGTCGCGGCAACACGCTGGTGGTGGTCGAGCACGAGCCGCTGCTGATGCGCGCCGCCGACCACCTGGTGGATCTCGGGCCAGGCGCGGGCGAACAAGGCGGCCGCCTGCTCTACGCCGGACCCGGGCGCGACATCGCGACCGCGGATACCGAGACGGCGCGCTTCCTGCGCGGCGAGCGGCGGGTGGCGCGCACCCGCGCCGAGGC
>Ga0066710_100001817_pt1 | contig 16466 bp, 7 predicted proteins | sample GraSoiAngelo_159_FD_79666 | JGI IMG/M metagenome (GOLD analysis project Ga0066710, IMG submission 79666) | Grasslands soil microbial communities from the Angelo Coastal Reserve, California, USA - 14_1009_16_40cm | ecosystem: Environmental > Terrestrial > Soil > Grasslands | place: USA... | reverse complement strand
GCCGCCAGCACCACCGTCGCGCCGCTCACCGGCGTCCCGCTCGCATCCTTTGCCGTCACGGTGATCGTCGACGTCTCGTTCCCCGCCGCGATCGACGCCGGCGACGCGACCACGGTCGAGCGCACCGGATCGACGCCCGACCCGGCGCCCGAGGCCGCCTTGATCTCCACCCCGAGCGCGCCGCCGTTCAGGTTGGTCCAGGTCGCCGCGACCGTGCTGAGGTTCGTCGCCCACTCCGCCTCGAGGTCCCCGGGAGTGCTCTCCCCGGACGGCTGCTCGGCGATCTCCGTGAACCCGGCGCCTGGAGTCACGGCGGCCGCCGTGCTCCGCACGCCGAACACCCCGAAGGCGATGTTGTTGGCATTTCCGAATGCGGCGAGCGGGACCGTCAGGCCGTTCACCGCGTCGCCCCGACTCGAGCCGGTCTGTACGATCGCCCCCGCCCCGTTCACGCCGCCCGTCTCCGCCCCGGCCCATTGCGACACGATCCACTGGCAGTGCGACAGCGCCACGCTGGACGTGATCGTGAGCGGCCCGCTGCCCGGTGCCGCGCTCATCGCCCGGAAGATCGTGACCCGCCGCAGCGGCAACGTGCCGGTGTCGAACGTCGTGCTCGCGACCTCCGTCCAGGTCGTCATGCCCCCGCCCGACAGCGTGGGGCTGGGGGGGGCGCTGCTGGAGTTATGCTCGAGCACCGCCACGGTGACGAGCGTGTTGGGAGCCGGAGCGATGGCGGCGGTGGTGTAGACCCGTTGATTAACGACGTTCGTGCCGGCGGTGAGCAGGGTCTGGGTGATCGCCCCGGAGGCCGGCGGCGTGACCGTGACGGTCGCGGTCTGCGTGATGGCCGTCCCGCTTGCCGTGGCCGAGACGGTCTTCGACTCCGCTACGGTCGACGTCAGCATCCCCGTCGCCGTGCCGTTCGCGCCCGTGGGCCCGGCTGGCTGCGTCAGCGTGTTGCCGTTCCCCGTCGCCGCCAGCACGACCGTCGCCGCGCTGACCGGATTCCCGAAGTCGTCCTTCGCCGTCACGATGATCGTCGACGACCCGCTGCCGGCCACGAACGAGGCGGGCGATGCCGTCACCGTCGAGACCGCGGCCGACACCGGCCCCGCCGTCACCGTCACCGCGGCGGTCTGGGTGATCACCGTCCCGTTCGCCGTCGCCGACACCGTCTTCGTCCCCGCCACCGTGGAGCTCAGCGTCCCGGTCGCCACCCCGCTCGCGTCCGTCGGCCCCACCGGCTGCGTCACGGTGTTGCCGGTCCCCGTGGCCGCCAGCACCACCGTCACGCCGCGCAGGGGAGCCCCGTTCGCATCCTTCGCCGTCACGGTGATCGTCGACGACCCGCTCCCGGCGGTGAGCGAGCTTGGCGCAGCCGTCACCGTCGACCGTGACGCCGAGACGGGCGTACCCGTCACCGTCACCGTCGCGGTCTGGGTGATCAGGGTGCCATCCGCCGTCGCCGAGACGGTCTTCGACTCCACCACCGACGAGCTCAAGCTCCCCGTCGCCACGCCGTTCCCATCGGTCGGCCCCGCCGGCTGCGTCAGCGTGTTCCCGGTTCCCGTGGCCGCCAGGACCACCGTTGCGCCGCCGATCGGATTCCCGAAATCATCCTTGACCGTCACGGTGATGTTGGAGACGCTGCTCCCCACCGGGATCGAGTTCGGCGAGGCGGTCACGGTCGACGTCGCGGCCGAAGCCGGACCCGGCGTCACGGTCACCACCGCCGTCTGCGTGAGGAGCGCCCCGTTGGCGCGCGCCGACACCGTCTTGGTCTCCGCCACGGTGGAACCGAGCGCGCCGGTCACCTCCCCGTTGGCGTCCGTGCTGCCCTCGGGTTGCGTCAGGGTGTTCCCGCTCCCGCTGGCGAAGAGCTCCACCGTCACCCCGCTCATCGGATTCCCGCTCCCATCCTTCACGGCCACGGTAATCGTCGCAGCCGCGCCCTCCGGCGTGATGGAGGTCGGTGAGGCGCTCACCGTCGACTGCGCCGGGTCCACGCCCGCCGCCAAGCCCGCCTTGATCTCCACGCCGAGCGCGGCGCCGTTCAGGCTGGTCCAGGTGGCCGCGACCGTGTTGAGGTTCGGCGCAAACTCCGCCTCGAGATCGGAGGGCGTGCTCTCGGCCGAGGGCTGCTCGCTGATCTCGGTGAAGCCCGCCCCCGGCGTGACCGCGGCGGTGTTCTTGGCGACGCCGAACACGCCGTAGGCCACGTCGTTGGAATTCCCGAAGGGCGCGAGCGGGACCGTCAGGCCGCTCACCGCGTCGCCCGAGCGCGAGCCGGTCTGCACGATGGCCCCCGCCCCATTCACCCCGCTCGTCTCCGCGCCCTCCCATTGCGACACGATCCATTGGCTGTGGGACACGTTGTGGTTGAACCTGATCGTGATCGGCCCGCTCCCGGGGGCCGGGCTCATCGCCCGGAAGATCGTCAGGCGCGTGTGGGGCGAGCTGACGGTGTGGAAGGTGGTGCTCGCGACCTCCGTCCACGTCGACATGCCGCCCCCGGTCACCGTGGGGCTCGGCGTCGCAGTCGTGGCGTTATGCCCCATCACGGCGAGCGTGACGAGCGTATTGGGCGCCGGCGCGATGGCGGCGGTGGTGTACACCTGCTGATTGACGGCGTTGTTGCCCGCCGTGAGCAGGCTATGGAGGATCATCGACGGATGCGTCGTTACCACGACGGTCGTGCCCTCGGTGAGCGGCGCGCCGTTCACCGTGGCGGAGATCGTTTTCGTCTCCTCCACGGTCGAGCTCAACGTTCCCGTCGCCACGCCGTTTTGGTCCGTCGCTGCGGCCGGCTGCGTGAGGGTGTTCCCGAACCCCGTCGCCGCCAGCGCCACCACGACCCCGCTGATCGGATTTCCGAAGGCATCCGTCGCCGTCACCGTGATCGTCGCGGTCTGTGAGCCCGGAGCGATGAAGTGAGGCGCCGCGGTCACGGTCGATTGCTGACCCGAGAGGGCTGCCGGCGTCACGGTGATCTCGGGGGCCTGGACGATCGGACCGGAATTCGCCCGCGCCGTGATCGTCTTCGTCTCCGCCACCGTCGAGCTCAGCGTCCCGGTCGCCACGCCGTTGGCATTGGTGCGGCTGGTCGGCTGCGTGAGGGTGTTCCCGCTGCCCGTGGCAGAGAGGTCCACGCTCGCCCCGCCGACCGGATTCCCGCTTGGATCCTTCACCGTCACGGTGATCGTCGCCGTCCCGCTCCCCGCCGTGATCGAGCTCGGCGTGGCGACCACGGTCGAGAGCGTCGGGTCCACACCGGACGCCGTGCCATGACAGGTGGAGGATCCCGTGTCGCTGAGCGTCTTGCCCGGGACGGGGACGAACTTCCAGGCGTAGCTGTCCGAATACAGGTAGAGCTTCAGCACCCCATAGTTGCCGCTGCCGAACCGCACCTCGCTCAGCGGGAAGGCGTTCGTCGGATTCCCGATGGACGCCCCCCCGGTGCCCGCGATGAACTGTCGGATGCCACCGGCAGCGTCCAGCTGCCCATCGGGATTCATCGGGGCGATGCGCTCGTAGAAATGGCGATGGCCGTTCACCACGACGTCCACGGCCGCGTTGTACAGGGTCGTGAACAGCGGTTTGATCGCGGGCGTGGGGACGCCGCCCGAGCCGGTCCCCGTAGTCGAGGAGTACAACGGCTCGTGGTAGTAGGCGAGCTTGCAGACCTTCGTGGTCGCGGCGAGGTCCGCCCGGAGCCAGTTGTCCTGCTCGGAGCCCGTGGTCATCGGGATGTAGTTGTTGAGAGCGATGATGTGCCAGTCGCCCAGATCGTAGCTGTAGTAGCCTTTGCCGGCCTCCCCCGCGGCGGCCCCGAAGTAGCTGAAGTACGGGGCCGCGGCGGCGGAGTTGTACTCGTGGTTACCGGGGACCGGACGCGTCCGCGCTTTGTGTCGGCCCCAGCTCGGCTCGTAGCAGCTCTGGTAGTCCGCGGTCGAGCCGTTTGCGTAGGCATTGTCGCCCGCCGTAAACACCGTCCCCGCAATTCCGTCCAGCAGTCCGGCAGTTTCTTCGTCGTGAACGTCGAGGCAGTCGGCGATGTCGCCGGCGCCCACGAGCACCTCAGGAGGGTCCGCGGTCACTGCGCCCGAGGGCGTCAGCCAGCGGGGAGGGCCCAAGAGTGTCTGGTCTTCGCTACAGGTGACCAGGAGGAGAAGCAGAGACAGGGCGGGAATCGCGCGCCGGCCAGGCTGGCGCCGTCTCAGAGCTAGGGGTGGTCGCCGCATCTCGGCCCCCCCTCTTCAAGCCCTGTGCCCGCCAACTCGGGGCGGTTCCGCACGGGCACTAGGGGGCGGTCGTGGCGGGCCGCTTTCGACTTTGTATCACGCGTGTAACAGCAGCGCAGCGTGGCGAGGCCGCAGCACCCTTAAGCCCAAGTCCCGCAATCGGATCGCCGGTTTTCCCCCCTGCATGGCTTGTGCATTGCAGCCCTACCGTGCCACCCACTAAGCGGATCGACCCCAGTCTGACGCAGCGCACTATCACCGGCATGGCGTGGGCGGCCTGGGGCAAGGCGGCGTACACCGGCCTCCAGGTCGGCGTGCTGGCGGTGATGGCCCGCCTCCTCGCGCCGGCGGACTTCGGCGTCGTAAGCGCCGCCCTCGTCGTGATCGGGCTGTCGACGGTGTTCTCGCAGCTGGGGTTCGGACCGGCGCTGGTGCAACGCGCCGAGCTCGAGCAGCGCCATCTCGACACCGCGTTCATTGCGTCGCTGCTGTTCGGCGCGCTGCTCGGCGCGATCATCTGGCTCGGCGCGCCAAGCGCCGCCGCCCTGCTCCGGATGGAGGGTGCCACCCCGGTCCTGCGCGTGCTCGCCTGGGTGTTTCCGCTTCAGGGACTCGGGGTGGCGGCCGAGTCGCTGCTCCGCCGGGAGCTACGGTTTCAGTGGCTCGCGAATCTGGACGTGTCGGCCTACGCGATCGGCTACGGCCTGGTCGGCATCGCACTCGCACTCGCCGGCTGGGGCGTGTGGGCTCTCGTCGCGGGACAAATTACGCAGGGGCTCTTGCGCACGGGCGTCCTGCTCATCTACCGGCGCCCCAGCCTCCGGCAGCCGTTCGACCTGCGGGCATTCCGCGACCTGGTCTATTTCGGCGGCGGCTTCACAGTGGCGCGAGCTGCGAATTATGTCGCCGTGCAGGGTGACAACCTGGTGGTCGGGCGGTTCCTGGGCCCTCAGGCGCTGGGCTTCTACGGCCGCGCCTACAGCCTCATGTCCGCACCGGCCTACAGCTTCGGGAACGTCCTCGACCAGGTCCTATTTCCGGCCATGGCCAAGGTGCAGCACGACCCGCAGCGTCTGGCGATGGCGTATCGACGCGGCGTGTCGCTCATCGCCCTGCTGGTGCTCGCTCCCAGCGCCGCACTGCTCTTGCTGGGGCCGGAATTCATCGACGTCGTCCTGGGCCACCGCTGGGCGCCGACGGTGGCGCCCTTTCAGATCCTCACGCTCGGCATGCTGTTCCGCACGAGCTACAAAATGAGCGACTCGCTCGCCCGCTCCACGGGCGCGGTGTATCGCCGGGCCTGGCGGCAGATCCTGTACGCCGCGCTGGTGGTGCTGGGCGCCTGGATCGGGCAACACTGGGGCATCGCCGGAGTGGCGTGGGGAGCCCTCGCCGCGCTGGCGGTCAACTTCTTCGTCATGGCGGAGCTGAGCCTGAGCGTTACCGGCATGACGTGGGCAGCCTTTTGGCATGCCCACCTTCCGGCTGTGCGGCTCACGCTGGCGTCGTTCCCGATCGTCTGGGTCGCGACGCTGGCGCTGCGTCACTTTGCCCTGCCGCCCTTGGTCGTCCTGGGGTGCGCGGCCGCGGTCGCGGCCGCGAGCACGCTCGTGTTATGGCTGCGCTCGCCCCAGTTGTTCCTCGGCCCCGACGGCCTCTGGATCCTCGAGGCCCTACGCGGCGTGCTGCCTCGGCGCCTGGGCGGGCACCGTCGGTCCCGCGCCGAGGACCGGTCGCTGTACCAGGGGGCCGGAGCGGAGAACGCGCCGTGACCCCGGAGACGCAATCGCCCGATCATGCGTCGGCGGCCGCCACGCCCGCCCTGCGAACGGTGACCGATCTACTCGATCGGCTGCATGCCGAAGGCATCCGGTATTGCCACTGGAAGAGCAACGAGCACCTGCGCCCCACGCTGGCCGGGACGACGGACATCGACATCCTCGTGGATCGCGCGGCGACTCAGCCGCTGGGGCGCGTGCTCGCCGCCACGCCCTTCAAACGCTTCACGACCGTCGCGTGGCGCAGCTATCCGGCGATCGAGAGCTACCTCGGCTTGGATCCGGACAGCGGCAAGCTGCTCCACCTCCACGTCCACTACCAGCTCACGCTCGGCGAACGCTACCTGAAGGGATATCGGCTGCCGTGGGAGGAGCTGTTGCTCTCGACGCGCCGGTGGGATGAGGCCAGCGGGATCTACCTGGCCGACCCGCACCTGGAGCTCGTCCTGCTGACGGTGCGCCTCGCGCTGAAGCTACACTTGCGGGACCGCGCGCTCGCCGTCCTGGGGCGGCGCTACCTCCGCCGCAGCCCGCTGCGCGAGTTCCGGTGGCTCGTGGCGCGCATCGAGCGCGATCGGCTGCGTGACCTGGCCGGCTCGCTGGTGGGACGGCGGGCGACGGAACTGCTACTCGCGATGGTGAACGATGGGATGCCGAGCGTGCAGCGGCTGATCGCGTTCCGTCGCTCCGTCCGGCCGCGTCTCGGCACGTACCGCACGTACCGGCCCTTCACGGCCTGGCGGCTGCGCTGGACACGGGAGTGGACCGAGCGTCTGGTCGCCCTCGGGCGGCGGCTGGGCTTTCTGGTGCCCACGCGCCGCGTCGTGCCCCAAGGTGGCCTGCTCGTGGCGTTCGTCGGGGCCGACGGCTCCGGCAAGTCGACCGTCACCGCGGCGATCACGCGCTGGCTCAGCGCCGACCTCGATGCCGTGCGCCTGTACTTCGGCAACGGCAAGGGCGCCCGGTCGCTGCCGCGCCGCCTGCTCGAGCTGGTGGCAGCGCTGGTCCGCCGCACGACGCGGCGGCACGCCGTCCCGCCTGCAGGCGGCCCGTCCCGGCCCGCCCCGGCCGGCCGGGGCACGGGCCGGTCCCGCCTCCGCGATTGGGGCGACCTCTTGTGGATCCTCGCGTTGACCCGCGAGCGGCGCCTGAAGTTTCGTTGGGCCCGCCACGCCCGGAATCGCGGTCTGGTGGTGATCTGCGATCGTTTTCCGCAGAGCCAGCTCCCTGGCCTGAACGACGGTCCCTGGCTGGGCCATTGGCTGCGAGATCCTTCGCTCTTCCGTCGCATGGCGGCGCGGCGCGAGCTCGCGGCCATCCGCCTCGCCGAGCAGTGCGCACCGGACCTGGTGGTGAAGCTGCACGTCCCGATCCGCACCGCACAGGAGCGGCGACCCGCCATCGACGCCACGCAGCTCGTTCGGAAGGCGGAGCAGATCGCCGCCCTCCAGTACCCAGGCACGCCTCAGGTGGTGGACATCGATGCCACCCAGCCGCTCGAGCGCGTGCTCCTCGACGTGAAGCGCGCGCTATGGGCTTGCCTCTGATGGCGCGCCGGCCGACGGTGCTCAGCGCGCCCGACGTGACGGCGCAGGCTCGTGCCCCGGAGCGGCCCCTCGTGATCGAGCTCGCCGGGGTTGCGGGCGCGGGCAAGAGCACGATCGCCAACGCACTGGCGCGACTGGACCCGGAGATCCGCGCCCGCCCGCGCGTGTCGGGCCCGTCGTACCTCGCCAGCCTGGCCGCGCTGGTCCCGACCGCCGTCGGCCTCCATTGGCCGTTCCACGGACTGCTCGCGAAGGAGACAAAGCGCGCCCTGCGACTCCACGCGCTCCGCCGCCTCGTGCACCGCATGACCGGCCGAGGCGCGGTTCTGTTCGACGAAGGTCCCGTGTACATGCTGGCCCGGACGCTGGCGTTGGGCGGCCGCGGCATCACGACCCCGGGTTTCGCGCGTTGGTGGCGGACAACGGTCGCCGAGTGGGCCACGGTGCTCGACGTGGTCGTATGGCTGGAAGCGCCGGACGACGTGCTGGCCACGCGCATCCACACCCGGCTGCAGCCGCATCCTTTGCAGAACGCCCACGACCGGGCGGTGGATGTTTTCCTGAGCGCCTACCGAGCCGCGTTCGGCCGCGTCCTCGCGGAGCTGTGCGTCCCGCGGGGGCCCCGACTGTGGACGTTCGCAACCGATCGCGGATCGGCCGACCAGACGGCGCGGGCAGTGCTGGCCCGGCTCCGCCCGCTGCGTGAGACAGCTCCGTCCGTCCCGGAGATGGCGCGATGACGTCGTCGCCGCTGCCGCTGCACCAGCCGTACCGCACCCGCGGCGCGTCGCCCCTGGCGTCGGCGGGGGCGTCGACGAACCTGCTCCCGCACTGGGTCGTCCGGTGGGCTTTCTACCTGTTCGTCGCGTCCATCCCGTTCGAATTCCCGGATCGGACGATCCCCCTGGAGGTCACGACCATCACGGGCTGCGTCCTCCTCCTGGCCACCCTGCGCGATTGGCGCCGCTGCTTCGCCCGGGTGCCGCCGGTGCTGTGGTGCTTCAGCGCATTCCTGTACCTGTTCTGGATAAGCTTCGTGGTCGGCGGTGGGGCGTACGCCGACGAAGTCGTGAAGGTGTTCGCCGCGTTACTGCAGCTCATGTTGGTGTTCTGGGTTGCATACAACCTGATGCACCACGACACCCTGGCCACGCGGGCGCTGCTCACGCTCAGCGTCGCGTGTTTCCTGCTCGCCTCGCTGACGGTGGCCGGCGTTACACATCTCGATCCGGATTGGGTGAGCGAATCCGGCAGGGTCACGCTGTTCGGGCAGAACGCGAACCGCGCGGGGCTCACACTCGGATCGGGGGCGCTTGCCCTGGTGGGTCTGACCTACGCCCGAGACCGCGGGCTGATCCGGCCGCGCATCCTCATCTGGCCTGTCGTCGCCGTGATCGGCATGGCGATGCTGAAGGGCGGGTCCCGCGGCAGCCTGCTGGCGTTCATCCTCGGGCTGTGGACGTTCACCGTCAGCGGCCGGACGCTCGGCACGAAGCTGCGGAACACGGTGGTAGCGCTGATCGCCGTGGGCCTGCTGGTCTGGGCGGCCTGGGAGTCGCCGCTCATGCGCTCGCGATTCGAGCGGGCCGAGGGTCTGGACTGGGCCCAGCGCCAGGAGATCTTTCCTACGGCCGCCCAGATGTTCCTCGAGCGACCGCTCACCGGCTGGGGCCCCGTTCAGAACAAATACGAGATTGGCGCGCGGCTGCCGTTGCGGAGTCACATTCGCCGCGACCCGCACAATCTGGTGCTGGAAGTCTTGACGTCCACGGGCCTGCTCGGCGGGGTCCCATTTTTCCTCGGGATGGCGCTGTGCGTGTGGGGCGCGTGGCGCGCCCGTAGGGGCACGTTCGGCATCCTGCCGTTCGCCATGGTGACCGCCCTGCTGGTCGGCAACATGAGCGGCAACTACATCGCCATCAAGCTGCATTGGCTGGTCCTGGCGTTCGCCGCGGCAGCGGGCAGTCTCGTCGCGGCGCAGCGGCCGATCCCGGTACGCCCGCGCTCTCACCCATGCTGATCACGGTCTCCGGGCTGGACGGGGCCGGCAAGTCGACCTTGATCGCCTGGCTGCGGGCGACCCTGGAAGAGCAAGGTCACTCGGTCGCCGTGCTACACATGAACGACGACATCGGCGTGTATGCGTACGTGCGCCGCCTGCGCAACCGCCTGCTCCGGCCGCTCGGCCGCGCCGTGGCGCCACCGCACCCCACGCCGCTCCATTCCCCGTCCGTGCCGCAGCCCGGTGCATCCCGGCTGCGGCGCGTGTGGCGCCGCGTTCGGTATGCCCTCGTGTGGAGCCGCACGGTGCGACGGTGCGTCTACCCCATCGATCTACTGATTTTCGCGTTGCATCGGCTGTACCTCGAGAAGCTGACGAAGCGGGTGCTCGTGATGGATCGCTATTTTTACGACACCCTCGTCGACCTCTCGAACGGCGGCCCGCGCCACGGGAATCGCCTGCTGGAAATGCTGACGCCCACTCCCGATCTCCCCGTGCTGCTCGATGTCCCGCCGGAGCGCGCCTTCGGGAGAAAGGGCGAGTATTCGGTCGATTATCTGGCGCGCCGCTGGACGGCCTACCAGGCGGTCTTCGACCGGGTCGCGGGGTGCGTGCGGCTCCCCGACACGGAGCCTGAAGCGGCGCGGGCCAGCCTGTGGGAGGTCGTGACGATCCGCCAGCCGCTCGGGCTGCCGGCCACGGCCCCCCCCCCGGCTGCCACGACGTCGGCGCCCCCGCTTCGGGTCCTCATGGTCACGTGCGACTGGCCGACGCCCGACCGGCCTCGCACGACACAGTTCATCAAGCGGCAGGCGGAGTTCCTGCAGGCGGCGGGCGTCGCGGTGGAGGTGTTCCATTTCCGCGGCGGCAGGAAGCTCTGGAACTACCTTCGCGCCTGGGTGCAGGTGCGACGTCGGCTCGCCCGGGGAGGCTACGATCTGGTGCATGCCCAGTTCGGCCAGAGCGGGTTGCTCGCGTTCCCGAAGCGCCTCCCGCTCGTCGTGACCTTCCGAGGCAGCGATCTCCTGGGCATCGTGAGCGACAGCGACGGCCGCCCCAGCTGGGTGGGGCGCATGCTCCAGCGGTTGTCCCGCTTCGTGGCCGCCCGGGCGGATGGCGTGATCGTGGTCGCGGAGCACATGAAGGCGGCGTTGCCCGAGGGGGTCGCCGCCCACGTCGTGCCCTCGGGCCTCGATCTCGCCCTCTTCCGTCCCCTGCCGCAGGAAGCGGCACGGCGTCGGCTCCAGCTGCCGCTTGGTGCGCGCCTGGTGCTGTTCGTCGGCCGGCCGCACCAGGCGCGGAAGCGCTGCGAGTTGGCCCGCCGGGCGGTTGAGCTCGTGAGCCGCAGCGTGCCGGCGGAGCTCGTCGTCGCGTGGGGCGTGCCGCACGCCGAGATCCCCTACTACATGAGCGCCTGCGACGTCCTCGTTTGCACGTCGCTGCAGGAAGGATCGCCCAACGCCGTGAAAGAGGCGCTCGCCTGCAACCTGCCGGTCGTGTCGGTCGCCGTCGGCGACGTGGCCGAGCGGCTGCGCGGCGTGGAGGGCTGCGAGCTCTGTGCCGACGATCGCCCGGAAACGATCGCGGCGGGGCTGGAGCGCGTGCTGCGTCGCGGCGGGCGGGTGAACGGACGCGACGCCGTCCGGCCACTCGACGAAGCGCTGCTCACCACGCGCGTGACCGATATCTACCGCTCGGTGCTGCCCGGCCGGGCGGCTGGGACGGTGCTCGTGCGGGAAGCCACGCCCGAGGAGCAGCGCGGCTGGGATGAGCTGCTGCGGCGTTTCCCCAACCATCGGGTCGTCCACACGCGCGCCTGGATCGACTCGCTCGAAGCGTGCGGCAAGGGCCGCCCCCTCTACCTCGTATTCGAGAAGCACGGGGAGATCGTGGGCTGCCTACCCGGGCTCGTGGCTCGGCTCGGGTGGGTCCGCCTGTTCGGGTCGCCGCTCCCCGGCTGGCAGTCGGTGAGCATGGGGCCCGTGTTCGATCCCCTCCGCCTCTCCACCCGCGAGCTGATTGCGGCGCTGGGCTCGTTCCTCGAATCGCGCCACAAGATCGACCACATCGAGCTGATGAGCTCCGAGCTGGACCCCGAGGCGATGCGCGGGCTTGGCTTCCACGGGGAGTCGATGCCGAGCCATCGCACACCGCTCTATCCCCGCGACGAGGCGCGTGCGCTGAGAGCGCTGAAGGACAGCGCCCGGCGCAACGTCGAGCGGGCGATCAAGCTCGGGCTCGTCGTGCGCTTGGAGGACGACGAGCGCTTCGTCGACGAGCATTACGACCAGATCCGGGAGGTCTTCATGCGCCGCGGCAACAGCGTGCCGTTCAGCCGGCAGCGTGTCCTCGAGTTTTACCGGCACATGAAAGCCGCAGGCAAGCTGCTGGCCATCTCGGTGTCTTTGCCCGATGGCGGCCCCAGCATCGCGACCGGCGCGTTCACGATGGACGATAAGGAGCTGCTGCTGTGGATGTGGGCGCACCGCACGCGCTACCGCTGGTACCGGCCGACGGAGCTGATGACCTGGACCGCGATGCAGCGGGCGATGGCGGCGGGATGCGAGGTATTCGATCTGATGGGCCGCGGCGACTTCAAGAAGAGCTTCGGCGCGACGCTCGATCCGACGAAGTACCGCTGGGTGCGAAGCCGTTACGCCTGGTTGGGGCACGTCCGCAACCTGGCGCAGCGGATGTACCGCTGGCAGCAGGCCGTTCACGGTCGGCTCGCCCGCTTGATGTCGGTGCACGCCTCATGAAGGGGCCGCGTGGGCCGCTCGCGTGCGTGATGGGCGACACCGACCTGCTGCGCCCGCTCGGGCTCGCCGGGATCCCGTGCGCCGTGGTCACCAAACCGGGCGCGCCGGCGCGCTTCTCACGGTTCGCCCGCGTAGTCCTCCCCTGGCGCGACGCGTGGGAGCACGCGGACGAGCTGGTGGATATCCTGACCGCCTTCGCCGCCAGCCAACCCGAGGCGCCCGTCTTGTTCTACCAGGAGGACCGCGAGCTGCTGCTCGTGTCCCGGTACCGGGACGTGCTGGGCCGGCGATTCCGGTTTGTGGTCGCCGACGCCTCGCTGGTGGAAGACCTGGTGGATAAGTCCCGGTTTCAAGCGCTCGCGTCGCGACTGGAGCTTCCGGTGCCGCGCGCACGCCGCTTCGATCCGACCGATCGATCCCCGCCGAGCGAGCTGGGCCTGCAGTTCCCGCTCGTGATCAAGCCGCTCACGCGCCGCACCGATCGTTGGACGCCGGTGGGCGGGGCGGGCAAGGCGCGCTGTGTCGCGACGCCGGCGGCGTTCGCCGAGCTCTGGCCGCGGCTCGCCGCGGCGGGCGAGCCACTGATCGCGCAGGAGCTCGTCCCGGGCCCGGAGAGCGCGATCGAAAGCTATCACGTGTACGTGGACGAGCGCGGCGAGACGGCGGCCGAATTCACGGGTCGGAAGATCCGCACGCATCCAACCCAGCACGGCCACAGCACGGCCCTCGAGATCACCGATGCGGGCGACGTAGCCGCGCTGGGGCGCGACCTCGTGCACCGCGTCGGGCTCCGGGGCGTCGCGAAGCTCGACTTCAAACGAGGCCCGGATGGCCGCTTGCATCTGCTCGAAATCAACCCGCGCTTCACGCTGTGGCACCACCCGGCCGCCCTCGCGGGCGTGAACGTCCCGCTGCTGGTGTACGGCGACCTCACCGGGGCATCGCGGCCGCCGCTCCCCAAGGCGCGAGCGGGCGTGCAGTGGTGCAAGCTCTGGCAGGACTGGGCGCCCGCGCGCGCCGCCGGCGTGCCGCTGTGGCGTTGGCTTCCGTGGGCGCTCCGTTGCCAGGCCAAGCGCGCCGTATCGTGGGACGACCCGTTGCCGCTGGTCGGTGCCGCGCTGTGGTCCCTGGGCACGGCGCTGTTCGGGCGCGGTCGTCGGGCGGCCGCCGCCCGGCAGGCGGCACCCGCCCCCGCCTGGGCGCGAAGGCCGCGATGACGAGCCGCGTTCTCGTCCTGGACGGCTCGACCACCCAAGCGCTCGCGTGCGTGCGCGCCCTGGGGCGGGCGGGGCACACCGTGTTCGTCGCAGGCGTCGGACGCCGGCCGCTGGCGGCGTGGTCGCGCCACTGCCAAGCGCGGTTCCGCCTGGCCGACGAGACGCTCACTGCGTTCGCGGCGTTGCGCGCCTGGGCACAGCACAACGGGGTCCAGGTCGTGCTGCCCCAGACGGAGCGGTCCTGCATCCTGTGCAACCTGCAGCGCGAGGAATGGGAAGCGCTGGGGATCGCGGTCGGCTGCGGCCCGGCGGACCTGATCCTGCGCGCCTTCGACAAGGCATGCACCCTGGAGCTGGCCGAAGCCTGCGGGGTGCGCGTACCCCCTCGCCACGTCCCGACGTCGCTCGCCGATGGGCTCGCGGGGGCGGCGGCGCTGGGATACCCGGTCGTCGTCAAGCCGCGCTTTAGCCACTTCTGGGAAGGCGGCCGGTTCGTCTCGGGCGACGGGTCCCGCTACGCATGCGACCCCGTCGAGCTCGAGGCGCAGATGCACGCCTGCCGGCAGGACCGATTCTGGCCCCTGATTCAGGGATTCGTTCCCGGGCAGGGCAAGGGCGTGTTCGCCCTGTACGATCACGGCACGCCCCTCGCCTGGTTCGCGCACGAGCGCCTGCGCGACGTGCGGCCCTCGGGATCCGGGAGCAGTCTGCGGCGTTCGATCCCCCTCGACCCGCGCCTCCAAGCGCCCGCGGCCCGGCTGCTCGCCGCGTGGGCCTGGCACGGACCCGCGATGGTCGAATTTCGCGACGACGGGGAGAGCGAGCCCTGCCTGATCGAAGTCAACGGGCGCTTCTGGGGGTCGCTCGACCTGGCCGTCGCGTCCGGGGTCGACTTCCCCACCCTGTGGGTTCGCCTGCTGCGTGGCGAGCCCGTCGATCCGCCGGCAGGCTACGAGACAGGCGTGACGAGCCGCTGGCTCTGGGGCGACTTCAAACGCGTGCTGAACATCCTCAAAGGTCGGCCTCCAGGATATCCCGAGCCCTACCCCAGCGTCCTGGAAGGACTGCGGGAGGTCCTCGGGCCGCAGCCGCCCGGCACGCGCAGCGAAACGTGGAACGCGGACGATCGGTGGCCGGCGCTGGGCGAATGGGTCCAGGGGATCGCAGGGCTCGTCCGCCCAGCCCGCCCCCGTCGCCGGCCCGCCTCGGTGGCGAAGGCGACCACCGCGCCACCGGTCGGAGGTCAAGCGCAGCCGGTGCGCGTCCTCATGATCACGAGCGGGTGGCCGCAACCGGGGCAGCCGCAAACCACGCATTTCATCAAGCGGCAAGCGGAGTTCCTGCGCGCGGCCGGGGTGCATGTGGACGTGTTTCACTTCCGCGGCGAGCGGCGGCCCTGGAACTACGCGCTGGCGTGGCTCCGGGCACGCCGCCGCCTCGCCCTCGGGCGTTACGACCTCGTACACGCCCAGTTCGGTCAGAGCGGCCTGTTGGCGCTGCCGAAACGGGTTCCCCTCGTCGTGACCTACCGGGGCAGCGATCTCCTGGGCATCGTCGGCCAGGGCGGACGCTACACGCGTGCCGGCCGGATCCTGCAGCGGCTGACCCGGATGGTCGCCAGGAACGCCGACGCGGTCATCGTCGTCTCCGAGCACATGAAGCGCCACCTCCCGGCGGCCGTGCCCGCGACGGTGCTGCCGTCGGGCCTCGATCTCACGCTGTTCCGCGCCGTCCCGCGCGACGCCGCCCGGGCGCGCCTCGGCCTGCCGCTCGATCGCCGCCTGGTGCTGTTCGCCGGCAATCCCGCGGTCCCGCGCAAACGTTATGAGCTGGCCAAGCGGGTCATGGAGCTGCTCGACCCATCGCTGCCGGTCGAGCTGATCGTGGCCTGGGGCGTCCCGCACGCGGACATGCCCTACCTGATGAGCGCGTGTGACGCCCTCTTGTTCACCTCGATGCAGGAAGGATCTCCCAACGTCGTCAAGGAGGCGCTCGCCTGTGACCTGCCGGTGGTCTCGGTGCACGTCGGCGATGTCGCGGAGCGTCTGAACGGCATCGACGGCTGCGAGCTGTGCCCGGACGAGCGGCCGGAAACGATCGCGGCGTCGCTGGCGCGGGTGCTCGAGCGGCGGCAGCGCATCGCGGGACGCGCCACGGTGATCCACCTCGACGAGAACACGCTGACGGCCCGGTTGATCGCGCTCTACCACTCCGTGCTGCAGCGCTCATCGCGGGGCAACGGCGCCCCTCACACTCCGGAGCACCGCCACTCCGTCCGGCAGCAAACGGCTCCGTTTTCCGAAAGGAAGTCCTGACAATGTGCGGCATCGCGGGGATGTTCCATCCAGGCGGCATCGACGACGCCGAAGCGCGGCGGACGCTGGCCGCGATGACCGCAGCCCTCGAGCATCGCGGTCCCGACGACGCCGGTGCGTGGCTCGATCCCACGGCAGGGATCGCCCTGGGGCACCGCCGTCTCTCGATCCTCGATCTCTCGCCGCTGGGCCATCAGCCCATGCACTCGGCGGACGGTCGTTACGTGATCACGTTCAACGGCGAGATCTACAACTTTCGGGCCCTGCGGCACGACCTCGCCGCCCGCGGGCATGCGTTTCGGGGCCATTCCGACACCGAGGTACTGCTCGCGGCCGTCGCCGAATGGGCCCTCCGACCGGCGGTGGAGCGCTGCAACGGGATGTTCGCCTTCGCGGTATGGGACCGGGCCGACCGCACCCTGCACCTCGTCCGAGACCGAGCCGGGGAAAAGCCACTGTACTACGGCTGGCTGGGCGGGACGCTGCTGTTCGGCTCCGAGCTGAAGGCGCTGCGCGCGCACCCGGCGTTTCACGCGGAGGTCGATCGGGACGCGCTCGCCTTGTTCCTGCGCCACGGCTACATCCCGGCGCCGTACACCATCTACCG
>Ga0066710_100001815_pt1 | contig 16479 bp, 13 predicted proteins | sample GraSoiAngelo_159_FD_79666 | JGI IMG/M metagenome (GOLD analysis project Ga0066710, IMG submission 79666) | Grasslands soil microbial communities from the Angelo Coastal Reserve, California, USA - 14_1009_16_40cm | ecosystem: Environmental > Terrestrial > Soil > Grasslands | place: USA... | reverse complement strand
TCTCCGGGTCGTGATCCCGACACCGCGCTCTCTCTTGCCAAGGGATGTAATGGTGCACTCTGTTCTCCCCCCGAAATCACATCCGTGTGATTCTGAGGGAAGAACGCCCCCGATGACAAGAGGTTTACCGAAGGAATTCCTGCCTGTTCCCTCATCGATTTCATCGATTTCGCATCATCGTGTCGCTCTTCAGCCTCGCTGACAAGAACCTATGGCCGGAAATGTGGTGGTCAAGCTGGTTGACGGAAGCCGTCAACCAGCTTGACGGGTTTCCCACATCTGGGGGTTCAGACGCGGACGATGCGGTCGTAGGTGGTGGTTCGCACCGCCGGAACACGCCCGATCTCGCGGATCGCTTCATCGAACCGGTCGGGCGTCATCTCGATCCCCCACTCGGCCCCAGCCATCCGACTGATGGTCTCCTCCATCAACGTGCCGCCGAAATCGTTCGCGCCACTCTGCAGGATGCGCTGGCACGCTTCGACACCGAGCTTGACCCAGGACACCTGCACGTTGTGGATAACTCCGTCCAGGAGGATCCGCGCGACGGCGTGCATCCGCAGATCGTCCTCGAAGCTCGGCCCGGGGCGCGCCTTCCCGGCGAGATAGATCGGCGCGTTCCGATGCACGAACGGCAGCGGGACGAACTCCGTGAAGCCCCCCGTGTCCGCTTGGATGGACGCGATGCGCCGGATGTGCGCGACCCAATGAGGGGGGGCATCCACGTGGCCGAACATGATCGTGCTCGAGCTGCGGATGCCCAGAGCATGTGCGGTGCGGATGATCTCCTCCCAGGTGTCGGCCGGGAGCTTGCCCTTCGTGAGCGACCATCGGACGTCATCGTCCAGGATCTCAGCCGCCGTCCCGGGGATCGTGTCGAGCCCGTTGGCCTTCGCTTCGGTGAGGAACTCGTGGAAGGAGATGCCGAGCTTGGTGGCCCCATTGAGGATCTCCATCGGGCTGAATGCGTGCAGATGGATCCCGGGGACACGATCCTTCACCGCGCGCACGAGGTCCAGGTAGAAGGTGCCCGGTAGATCGGGGTGGATCCCGCCCTGCATGCAGATCTCCGTCGCGCCCCGCTGCCACGCTTCCTCGGCCTTGTCCGCGACCTCATTCAACGTGAGCGTGTATGACTCCGGGTCGACCTCTCGCTGAGCGAACGCGCAGAACCGGCACCCCACGTAGCAGACGTTCGTGAAGTTGATGTTGCGGTTCACGACGTAGGTCACCTCGGGCCCGACTGCCTCGGCGCGGAGCTCGTCGGCGACCCGGCAGAGCGCCTCGAGCGCGGGGCCGTCCGCCCGGAACAACGCGAGGGCGTCGGTATCCGTGATAGGCCGATGCTCGGCGGCCTTCGCGAGCGCCGACCGGACGTCGGCATCCAACCGCGCGGGATCGACACGAGCGGCGAACCACGACCGCGTGACATCGTTGTCGACGGCGTCCAGGTCCCCGTAGACCACATCGGCGTCGGCGCGGAGCCCGGCGCCCGGGTGCTTCGCGAAGGTCAGCGCGGTCGTCCGGGGACGCCAGGACACCTCGGGGTCCTGCCACGGGATCGGTGCGGGGCGCTGTCCCTCCACCCCGAGGCCTTCGGGGCCGAGCAATGCCGACACGGGCGCACGCATCTTGCCCGCGACCCACGGGTCCGGCCGGGCCGCGTACGACGGGTAGATCGCGAGCCGTTCGCGCAGCCGTTTGCCCCGTGCCGCGGTCGTGGCGGCGAGCGTCTCGACGGTCGGCCAGGGGCGCTCGGGGTTCACGTGGTCGGGCGTGAGCGGCGACACGCCGCCCCAGTCGTTGATCCCGGCGTCCAGGACTCGGAGCCGCTGCTCCGGATCCGAGAGGTTCGGCGGTGCCTGGATGCTCACGTGGGGCCCGAGGACGAGTCGAGCGGTCGCGATCGCGGCGAGGAACTCCTCTTGTTGTGGTTCGGGCGCATGTCGCATCGCCGTGCCCGCCTTCGCGCGGAAGTTCTGGATGATGACCTCCTGGACGTGGCGGTATCGCCGATGGAGGCCGCGGATCGCGAAGAAGCTCTCGCCTCGCTCACGCGCCGTCTCCCCGATCCCGACCAAGATGCCGGTGGTGAACGGGATCGCGAGCCTTCCAGCATCTTCGATCGTCCGCAGACGGACGGACGGGATCTTGTCGGGTGACCCGACGTGTGGCCCCCCTTTCTCGGAGAGCCGATCGGACGACGTCTCAAGCATGAGCCCCATCGAGGCGCTCACGTGCTTGAGTCTCGCGAGCTCCTCGTACGACATGACGCCCGGGTTGAGGTGCGGCAAGAGCCCGGTCGCCTCGAGCACGCGGATGGCTGCGGCGCGAACGTAGTCGAGGGTCGAGCGGAAGCCACGGTCTGCCAGCCAGGCGCGCGCGACCGGGTACCGCTCCTCGGGACGGTCGCCAAGGGTGAACAACGCTTCCTTACATCCGAGCGCGCGGCCCGCCTCGGCGATCGCCACGACCTCGCCCAGGCTCAGGTACGGATGATCGAGCTTCGCCGGCGGCTTCGCGAAGGTGCAGTAGTGACAGTGGTCCCGACAGAGCATCGTGAGCGGGATGAACACCTTCCGCGAATAGGTGACCGTGTCACCCCATCCGAGATCACGGAGGTGGCGCGCCGATGTCATCGCACGCTCCAGATCCGCATCACGAGCCAGCAGCAGGGCCTCGACCTCGTCCAGGGAGAGTGCCTTGCCCTGCTCTGCTCGCGCGAGCGCGCGGCGGCGGGTCTGGGCGAGCCCCGTCCCGTCGGCCATAGCGAGCGAGCCTACTACCCTAGGTCCCCCATGCGGACGACCCCGAGGGTCCCGTGAAGGTCGCGGCGCTCGCCGGCGGTATCGGTGCGGGCAAGTTCCTCCGAGGTCTCACGAGGATCGTCCCCGGGCCCGACCTCACCGTGATCGTCAACGTTGCCGACGACGTCGTGGTGCACGGCTTGCACGTCTCGCCCGATCCGGACTCCGTCACGTACTGGCTCGGCGATGTGTTCGATCGTGGCCGCGGCTGGGGGCGCAGGAACGAGTCGTTCCGCGCCACGCAAGAGCTTCGGACGATCGATCCCGACGCCGCATGGTTCGGGCTGGGCGATCTCGACCTGGCGACCCACTTGTTCCGGACAGGGCGACTGGCAGCCGGCGCATCCCTGTCGGAGGTGACGGCGTCGATCGCCCGGCGGTTCGGCGTCGGCGCCCGCCTGCTCCCCGCCACCGACGACCGCGTCGAGACGAGGATCGAGTGCGTCGCTCAGCTGACCGGCGAACCACTCGATCTGCACTTCCAGGAATACTGGGTCCGTCGGGCAGCGCGCGACCGGGTGAAGGGGGTCCGTTACGACGGCGCCGTCGAGGCCGTGCCGGCACCCGGAGTGCTCGCATCGATCGCAGAAGCCGACCTCATCGTCGTCTGTCCGTCGAACCCGGTCGTCTCGATCGGCCCGATCCTCGCGATCCCCGGCGTGCGCGATGCCGTGGCGGCGCGGCGACGTGCCGCGGTCGGGATCAGCGGGATCGTCGGCGGCGGTCCCGTGTCGGGGATGGCCGACAAGCTGATGCCCGCCGTGGGGATCGAGGTGACGGCGGCCGGGGTCGCCGAGCACTATCGCGAACTGCTCTCCGCATGGCTACTCGACGACGTCGACCGGGGCCTGATCCCGCGGGTCGAGTCCTCAGGCATCCGGTGCGCCGCGACGGACACGATCATGGTCGACGACGACCGAGCGGAGGCGGTGGCCCGCGCCGCGCTCGCACTGCTGACGTGAGGGGGCTCGCGTGAGCGTCCAGGTGATCCCGGTCGATGGGCTCCCCGAGGTCCGCCCCGGCGACGAGCTCGCGTCGATGCTGGAGGGGCCGCTGCGCGCGCTGGGCGCGCGCAGCGGCGACGTCGTCGTCGTGACGCAGAAGATCGTCTCGAAGGCCGAGGGCCGCGTGGTGCCGGACGAGGACCGGGCCGCGTGGGTGGAGCGCGAGACGGAGCGCGTGGTGGCGCGTCGCGGCGAACTGACGATCGCCGCGACGCGCCACGGCTTCGTGTGCGCGAACGCCGGCGTGGACGCCTCCAACGTCGACGGAGGAGGGCTCACCCTGCTGCCGGTCGACCCGGATGGCTCGGCCGAACGGATCCGCGCGGCCCTGGCCCGATCGCTCGCGATCGAGGGCATCGGCGTGGTGATCACGGATACCTTCGGTCGGGCATGGCGCGAGGGCGTGATCAACGTTGCGATCGGGGTCGCCGGGATCCCGGCGATGATCGATCTGCGCGGCGCCCCCGACCACACCGGACGCGCGCTGGAGGCGACGATCGTCGCGCTCGCGGACGAGATCGCCGCCGCGAGCGGACTGGTGATGGGGAAGGCGGCACACGTGCCGGCCGCGCTGGTCCGTGGCGTCGCGACCGGCGGGGCGCGAGCCGGCCGCGGCGCCGATCTCGTGCGAGGCCCGCAGGACGACCTGTTCCGCGAGTCACCGCTCCAGGCGTTGCACGCCCGTCGGACTATCAGGTCCTTCGCTCCCGGTCCTGTTCCGCGCGAGGCGATCGAGGAGGCGATCCGCGCGGCCTGCACGGCCCCGGCTCCTCACCACACCCGTCCCTGGCGCTTCTCCGTCCTGACCGGCGCCCCCGCGCGACGGGGACTCCTCGCGGCGATCGCCGAGGCGTGGCGCGCGGATCTTCGGGGCGACGCGACCCCGGAGGACGTGATCGCGCGGCGGATCGCGAACAGCGACGCCGTGCTCGGACAGGCTCCCGCCCTGATCGTCCCGTGGGTCTCCTTCTCCGGATCGCACCCTTACGCCGATGCCGAGCGATCACACGCGGAACAGGAGATGTTCCTGCTCTCGGGCGGCGCGGCCATCCAGAACCTGTTGCTCGCGCTACACGCTCAGGGCCTCGCATCATGCTGGATCAGCTCGACCCTCTTCTGTCAGGAGGAGACGCGCGCGGTGCTGGATATGGACGACGGGTGGTTCGCCCTCGGCACCGTCGCATGTGGGCGCATGCCGGAGGGCGGGGCCGCACGGCCCCGCCCCCCGATCGACCTGAGCTCGTTCGCCCGCTTCGACTAGCCGACGACGCCGTGGATGAAGTACCAGGCGAAGATCGCCGACACCAAGTACATCAGCGGGTGGACCTCCCTCGCCCTGCCACGGACGACCGCGATCACCGTGTAGGAGAGGAACCCCGCGCCCACGCCGTTCGTGATCGAGTACGTGAACGGCATCAGCGCGATCGTGAGCAAGACCGGGATCCCGATCCCTGGATCGCCCCACTCGATGTCCTTCACCAGGGTCATCATGTAGTACCCGACGATCACCAGGATCGGGGCGGTCGCCACCGACGGGACGATGCCCGCGATGGGCGAGAAGAACATGCACAGCAGGAACAGGATGCCGACGACGACCGACGTCAGACCCGTGCGCCCTCCCTGGGAGACCCCGGACGCGCTTTCGATGTAGGTGGTGTTCGACGACGCGGATGCCGCGCCCCCCGCCACCGCGGCCAGCGAGTCGACCAGCAGGACCCGCTTGATGCCGGGGAGACGCCCGTCGGCGTCCAGCATCTTCGCCTCGCCGCCGATCCCGATCACCGTGCCGATCGTGTCGAAGAAGTCCGAAAGCATCACGGAGATCACGATCGCCGCCGCGGTCCAGAAGCCAAGCGAGCTGAAGAATCCGAAACTGAACTTCCCGACCAGCGAGAAGTTCGGCGACGCGGTGAGGTTCGAGAAGCCGGGCCACGCCGCGGAGCCGTCGGTGAACACGCCGAGGTGCTTCACCTCGTTCACGATCGTCGCGACGATCGTCGTCGCGACGATCCCGATCAGCAGCGCGCCCTTGACGCGTCGGGCCACGAGCGCGCTCGTCAGGAACAGACCGAAGACGAAGAGCGCGAGCGACCAGGAGCGGAAGTCCGCGACGATCGTGACGGGCGGTACCGGCCCCGGCTTCGCCTGCACCACGACGCCGGCGTTGACGAGACCGATGAACGCGATGAACAGCCCGATGCCGATCCCGATCGCGCGCTTCAGATCCATCGGGATCGCGTTGAGGATCAACTCTCGCAGACCCGTCAACACGAAGATGGTGATCAAGATCCCCTCGGCGACGATCACGCCCATCGCCTGCGGCCAGGTGAGCCCGAGCGTCCCAACCAGTGAGAACGCGACGAACGCGTTGAGGCCGAGTCCCGCGGCGAGCGCGAAGGGGTATCTCCCGTAGACCCCCATCGCGAGCGTCATCACCCCCGCGACGAGCGCGGTGACCGTGAGGACCTCCGGGAACGTGAGGCTCACGCCCTGGCTGTCCTTGACGGCCCCGAGGATCGACGGGTTGACGAACAGGATGTAGGCCATCGTCAGCCACGTGGTCACGCCGGCGGCGATCTCGGTTCGAACCGTCGATCCCCGTTCCGTGATCCCGAAGTAACCCTCGAGACCGCCCCCGCGGCGGGGCGCCTCGGGGACCCGCACCATGCGGCCATGCTCCGTCTCCGACATGGACCACCCCTCATGCTCGGGTCGGCCGCGGGCGCCGACGGATGCGACGGGGAAGGCCGTGCGAGCATAGGAACCCGGGAGGGGACGCGCAACAACGGTGCCACCCGGTCCCGCGTCGTCAACGCAGCGTCCGTTACCCTTGGAAGGACCGCCGGGGAAGCCAGATCGAGAGGATCCGAGTGTCGCAGCACGACCAAGACCGCCGACAGACGAAGGCGGAACGCAAGGAGCAGGCGCGCCGTGAGCGCATCGAGCTCGAGCGCAGGATCGCGAGCCGGAAGCGTGGCCGGCGCCGGGCGCTCGTCCTAGGCGTCGTGGTGGCAGCGATCGTCGGGGTCATCCTCGTCACCTTGTCGCAGGGCAACAACACGAACGCCGCGGACGGCAGCGTCAGCCCGTCGGTGATCGACAAGCTCCCCGATCCGTCGAAGCTGCCCGGCATGCTGCGGACCGCTCCCCCGTGGCCCGACAACATCGCCCAGGCGAACCAGCGGCTCGCGGCGCTCAGCGCGCTCAGCCCCCTGCCGCAGCTCGGCGCAACGCTGCACCATCACGCCAACCTCCTGATCTACGTCGACGGGCAACAGTTCCCGGTGGCGGCGGGGATCGGCTACAACCCGGACGCCAACGTGTACTCACCCCTGCACACGCACGACACGAGCGGCGTGGTCCACATCGAGTCCGCGGATCCGACCTTCCAGCCGGTGCTGGGGCAGTTCTTCGACGTGTGGGGCGTCTATCTCACGAAGGATTGCCTCGGCGACAAGTGCGCCGCCGGCAACTCGACCCTGCGCGCGTACGTCAACGGCACCCTTTGGCCGGGCGATCCCACGCAGATCCCGCTCAACGATCAGTTGGTGATCGTGCTCGCGTTCGGCTCGGCGGATCAGGTCCCGAACCCCGTTCCAGCCAGTTTCGTACCCCCCGCGTGATGGCAACGAAGAAGAAGCGGTCGCGGCCGCCCGCGAAGCGGGCGGCCGCGACCGCCTCCCGTCCGGCCGGAGGGGGCGCCAACCTCGAACGGCGGGGGCGCAAGGAGGAGGCGCGCCAAGCCCGCGGGGTCGAACGCAAGCGCGCCCGACGCCGCGCGGCCGTCCGGCGGGCACTGACCTTCGCGACCGTCGGCGTGATCCTGCTGCTGGTCCTGTCCTTCATCACTCGCGCCGGCGCCGCCAAGCCGCTCTCGGCCGACGCCGTGGCCGCCGCGCAGGCGGCGGGCTGCTCTGGGGTGCAGACCCCCGCGGCCTCCGCCCCCGGGGGCTTGCACCTGTCGTCCGGGCAGGACTACACCTATCCCGATCATCCGGCGACCTCGGGGTATCACGACCCTGTGCCCCTTGCCGGGACACCCCGCGTGTACACCACCCCCGTACGAGAGACGCAGGCCGTCCACACGTTGGAGCACGGGTCCGTGATCATGTACTACCGGCCGCCGGGAGACGGCGGCATCGGCGCGGATGTCGTGACGGCGTTGGGACCGGTCGCCACCGGGAACCACGCCACCTACCTGATCCCGTACTCCGACCTGCCGAACGGGACCGGCTTCGCGCTCACGGCGTGGAACAAGCTGCTCACGTGCCCCGCCTCGATCACCCCGCAGCAAGCCGTGACGCTGTCGCAGGGGTTCGTGAACTCGTTCGCGTGCACCAGCAACGCCCCCGAGGGCAAGCTCGGCGACGGCTGCTAGCCCGGGACGACCGCGCAGGACCCGCCGGCGGGGCATTCGACGCCACCGTGCTCGAACGAGGCTCGCTCGCCACCGTCGGCTCGTGTAAGGACCCGGGCGGTCGGGAACCCCAGCGAGCCGGCCGCTCCTCCGACGTGGAGATAGGTCGCGAGGACCGGGCCCCAGAGCGCGTGCGCGCCGACACCCTGCTTCCAGTAGACGCGACCGCCCGCGAAATCGATCCGTTCGCACACGCACGACAGCGAAGCGGTCGCGAGCGTGGAGGTGCCGTTGGATCCGTTCCCCAGCACGAGCACGCGGCTCACCGGCACCCCGAGCACGCCTCCGGCCGAGCCGACCGCGCGGTACTCGCCGTCCAGGACGCCCCGGAGCCAGACGGTCATGTTCAGATGACCGTTGCGGTAGAGCCCTCCCGATTGGAAGTGTTGCTCTGCCCCACCCGGAACGGCGGTCTGCGGCGAGGCGGGGAGGCCCGGCGCGCACATCAGCCCGTCGTACGCGGTGCGGATCTGTCCCTTGACGATGCGATCGCTGTTGATCCACATCCGATCGTCCGGCAGCCCGAGCCCCGCCCTGAGCTCGGCACCCGTGACCGTCTGCGACCCGGTGGTACCGACCGCGAGGGCGGTCATGATCCGCCCCCCGTCGGCGCGCGCGATGTGCGCGAACGTGGTGACCGTGCCGATCGGTCCGGTGTACGGACGCAGACGGCCGGTCAGCGTCGCCGTGTCGATGCTCACCGTCCAGGCTTTCCAGGGGTTCGCACCCGTCCACTCGCCGGGATCGCACACCCCGGTCAGCCACGGTATCGCGTAGGCGGGGTCGCCTCCGTGCCACACGTCCTGGACGCTGTCCGAGTGTCCGCCGTCCGATGCGGCGTAGAAGGCCTGGATCACGGAGCCGCCGTACGTCACGATCTCGCCCCGCGAGGCCGCGACCGCGGCGACCCAGCGAGCCCCGTCCGTCCCGGACTCCCGGTCGTAGCCGATGTAGGTCTGGTCCCCCGAACCGTCGGTGAGATGGCAGTTGCAATCGGCGCGGATCCCGTACCGCCGGATCGCATAGACGGCGTACGAGCGCGCGGCTACCGCCTGCGCCTCCATCGCCTGCATCGGCCAGGAGGCGGGAACCTCACCGAGACCGTCGAGGTAGCTCTCCAGCCCGAGCCGGGCGATCAGCCGTTCGGAGCAGCCGTTGGGGCCGCCGCACGACGTGAGGTTGAACTCGATCGTCCCGCGGGCGTAGGCGAACCCGTCGTACCAGATCGAGTCGGCCTCCGGGATGAACACGCGGGCACCGGCGTCGGCGTAGGTGAGGAACAGGTCCCTCGACGGAGCGCCCCAGGTGTGGCCGCCGACGAGGACCCCCGACGCGTCGCGGATCGCGTACGCCTTCCGCGTGCTCCGCACGACCCAGGTGTCGCCGGGCCTGATCGACCCGACGAACCTGCCCGACAACGGGGCCCCGATCCACAGACGTACCCGGTGTACCTGGGCCGTGAGATGAACCAGGGTCCGCTGGGTCGTGAGCCCGATCCGGATGTTCGACGGGAGCGGCGTAGCCGTCCCGACGCGGGTGCCCCGGTAGAAGTGGGTGAGGATCTTCCGGTGCCGCCACCCCATGGTCGCGAGACCGTACGCGCCCCACTGCGACATCCCGAGCCCGTGACCGTCACCTGAGCCGTAGAACGTGATCGAACCGCTCGCGCTGGCGGGCGCGGGCACGAGCGGAAGCGCGATCGTGCCGATCAGCGCGGCCACGAGGAGCATGCAGAGGCGTCGTCGCATCGTCCGGGTATCCCATCCCTTGGATCCGTCCAGCGCACGCGCCGGAGCCTCAACCATCGACGGTTCCCGGGAGCCTATTGAGTCGGGCGGCCGGTGGAACCGTCCTCGGCCGGAGGAGGGACGCGCGACGAACAGAGGGACTACGCCAGGGACTACGCCGGAGCGGCTTCGGTGTCCGTCGGGACCCGCAGGCCCGAGAGGGAGACCGCGTCGGGGACCCGCGCGCCGGCGCCCAGGACGCAGTCCTCGACCGTGGACCGGGCGCCGACGTGGGCGCCCGGGCCCACGATCGTCCGAAGCACGCGGGCTCCGTCGCCCACGGCGGCGCCCGGGTGCACGACCGAGTCGTCCACCTGCGCTCCGGGCCCAACCCGAGCCTCCGCGCCGATCGCGACCCACCGTCCGAGACGCGCGCCCGGGTCGACGCCCGCCGTCGCGGCGATCCACGGCGCCTCGTACGTCACGCCGTGGACCTTCCCGTCGAGGAGATCGAAGTGCGCCTGCAGGTACTTCTCGGGCGTCCCCAGGTCCAGCCAATAGGCGTCGGCCAGGTACCCGAACACGGGCCCACCGCTCGCGATCACGGACGGGAAGATCTCTCGTTCGATCGAGAGCTCGCCCACGGCGCTCCACGCTCCGAGGACGGCGGGATCGAGGATGTACGTCCCGGCGTTGACCTCACCCGGGATCGGATCGATCGGCTTCTCGAGGAATTCGAGGACGCGGTCCCGCTCGTCGGTCACCACCAAGCCGAACGCCCGAGCGTCCTCGACGTGATGCAGCGAGATGGTGACGACGGCCTCGCGTTCCCGGTGGGCCTCGAGCATGCCCGTGAGATCGAGGTCGGTCAGGATGTCTCCGTTCAAGGCGAAGAACGGGCCGTCCCCGACCGCGCCCAGCGCGTTGACGATCGCCCCGCCGGTTCCGAGCGGCGCGGCTTCGGTGATCCACGTGATCGTCGGGTCGCCCTGCCGGGCTTCGATGAACGGATGGAACGCTGCCTCGAGATAGGGCGACGACAGGATCACCTCGTGCACGCCGTGACGGGCGAGGTGATCCAATACGTGGTCCAGGATCGGGCGGTCGACGAGCGGGAGGAGCTCCTTCTTCACCGTTTCGGTGAGCGGGCGCAACCTGGTTCCGAAGCCACCGACCAGGACGACCGCTTTCATCGTGCCGGGACCCTCCCGTTCACGTGTGGGGCGTCTGCGCGACGAGCACGATGCCGGTCACGATCAACGCGACCCCGAGCCAGCGGAGCGGTTGCACCGTTTCGTGCAGCACGAGCACGGAGAACACGAGGATCAAGACGTAGCTGAGCGCCGCGAACGGATAGGCGAACGAGAGCGAAGCGCGCGACAGGGCGAACAGCCAGACGACCGCCGACAGGCCGAACAGGACCAGTCCGCCCCACACGATCGGAGACGACAGCAGCGACCGCAGGCTGCTCGTGCTCAGATGGAGCTCGCCGCCGGACGTCCCGACCACGTGGTTGACGCCCGTTTTCAACGTGATCTGCGCGAACCCGGCAAGGATCACCGAGGTGAGGATGAGCCCGATCAACATCGTTCGATTGCCTTTCTCCTGGACGATCCGGTTCGGCTCGCGGTTCACAGCTCCTCGACCCCCACCGTGACCGGGACGTACGTCTGGTCCCTTCGACCCTCGGTCTGCCGAACCTCGAAGGAGTAGCGCTGATCCTGGACGTGGTAGACGCGCTGGTTGTCGCGCGAGTGGACGCCGACCGTCACCCAATACTGGCCCCCCGTGAACGGGACCGGGCCGAGCTGGAACCGGACGCGACGTTTGCCGTCGACCCGGCCGAGCGCGAGGCCGTGTTGCGCGGTGTCGCTTCCGAAGACGAAGTTGTTCGCCCCGTCGTGCAGGGCGAAGGACACGACCGGGTCGTCGACCGGCTCGTTGGCCTTGAGATCCACCTGCAGCGTCACGCATTCGCCGGGCGCGAGGGCTCCGGCCAAGGGATCGGCGCCCCGGTGGAGCGAGCCACCGAGGATCTCGATCTCACGCGACCCCTCCTCGCGGGCGAACTCGAGGTCATGTTTCGAGATCGTGCGCCGCATCTCGCGGACGACCTGGTCGGGCCCGCCGATCGCGTGGATCACCCCGTGATCGAGCATGGCCGCGCGGTCGCACAGCTGCCTGGCCATATCCAGCGCATGGGTGACGAGCACGATCGTGCGACCCTCCTTCTGGAAGGTCCGGACGCGGTCGAGGCACCGTGCCTGGAACGCCTCATCGCCGACGGCCAGCACCTCATCGATCAAGATCACCTCCGGGTCCACATGGACGGCGCAGGCGAACCCGAGCCGCACGAGCATGCCCGAGGAGTAGAACTTCACCGCCGTGTCCATGAACTCGCGGAGCTCGGCGAACTCCACGATGTCGTCGTACACGGCGTCCGTCTTGCGGTGGGAGAGACCCAGGAACGCCGCGTTCAGGTACACGTTCTCCCTGCCCGTCAGCTCTGGATGGAACCCGGCGCCAAGCTCCAGCAGGCCGGCGATGCGGCCCCGCTGCCGCACGACCCCCTCGCTGGGTCGCAGGATCCCTGCGATGACCTTCAGCAGGGTGCTCTTCCCTGACCCGTTCTGCCCGATCAATGCGAAGAACTCGCCCTCGGCCACATCGAAAGACACGTCTCGGAGGGCCCAGAAATCCTCCGCACGGACACGCCCGGACAGGATGCGTTGCTTCAACGAACTTGGCTTCTCCCGATACATGCGGAAGCGCTTCGAGACGCCGGCGATCTCGATCGCGATGCTCATCTCACAGCTCCTCCGCGAAATCACCGGACAGCCCGAAGAAGATCCGCCATGTCGCGTAGAGCAGGGCCAGCAGGATCACGATCACGACGCAGAGCCCGACCCCCAGCTGTGCCGTGGTGAACGGGGCGAGGACCGCGTTCGCATCGGGTGAGTGGTACAACGCGCGCTGGAAGCCGAAGACGATCCATGCCGTGGGGTTGAGCAGGTAGATCCGCCAGAAGAGCGAGCCCAGGCGGTGCCCGGTCACGATCTTCTCGTGCGTCTTCCCGGCCGCGTACACGATCGGCGTCAGCCAGAACCACACAAGCAACGCGAGCCCGATCAGGTGTTGCAGGTCGCGGTAACGGACGTTCATCGAGGAGACCCAGAACGTCACGGCCACCGTGAGCAGCGAGAGAGCGACGAAGGCCAACGGATACAGCCAGATCGAGCCGAGGACGAACCCGTACCGGATCACGATCAGGAACGCGAGGTACACCATCGACTGGAGCACGAAGTCCACGAGCGCGACCCCGACGGTCGCGAGCGGGAGGATCTCGCGCGGGAAGTACACCTTCTTCACCAGATTGGCGTTCGCGACTACGGATTGCGCGCCGGTGCTGAGCGAGACGGAGAAGAGGTTCCACGAGAGCAACCCGCTGAGCAGGAAGACCGGGTAATCGTCGACGGCGGCCCCGAGCACCTTCGCGACGAAGGTGAAGACCGCGAGGAACACCACCGGATTGAGGAGCGACCAGATCGCCCCGAGCACGGAGCCGGTGTACTTGACCTTGAGCTCCTTGCGGACGAGGTTGAGGAGAACCTCCCGGTAGTCCCACAGCTCGCGGAGACGCTGTCGCAGCCGCAGGTGCGGCGGCTCGGACGTCCGTTCCGTGGTTCGGGCTACGGTCGCGATCGGGTGCTCCTCAGACGGTGGGACGGAAGAACGCGCAGGTCAGCGCGAGTGTAACAAGGGTCCCTCTGGCAGCCGTCCGGTCGCCTCCTCCGTCACGGAACTCCTCAGGTTCTCCACGAGCCATCACGCCCGACCCCGATCCGTCTGCGCCGTCCAGAGGGGCCTCGGCTCGCGCAGGTGCTCGAAGAGCTCGTCGAACAGTGGGAGTGTCCGCTCGTCGCAGTACGCGTCTTCGAACGCGTGCCGCGCGTTCCGCGACAGCTCCGCCGCCAGCTCAGCATCATCGCGGAGCCGACGAACGGCGTCGGCCAGACCGTCGACATCACCGTGGCGGAGGGAGAAGCCACACGCGTACCGCTCGATCGCCTCGTCGACGTTGGTTCCGACGGGGCCCACGTAGACGACGGGAAGTCCGCTCGCGAGCGCCCCATGGAGCTTGCACGGGCTCATGATCCCCCGCGATCCGTCGTGGAGCGAGATCAACGCGCACCCGGCGCCGGCGAGAACGCTCGGCGTCACCTCCTTGGGAACGTAGCCGCGCAACACCACGTCATCCAAACGGCGACGCCTCGCTTCTTCTGCGAGCTCCGGATACCGAACACCACCGCCGACGAACAGGAAGGTCACGTCGCCGGCGTTCGCCAGCGCTTCGGCAGCACCCGTGATCGTGCCCGTCGGGTGCCCGTAGCCGAGGTTGCCCAGGTACAGGACGACGAAGCGCCCTGCCAGCTCCGGCGCTTCGTAGCCTTCCCACGGCGCCGGATGCTCTCCCCTCGGGAACAGCGACATCGGCTCCCAGTTCGGGATCACCGAGCCCGCCGGGAGGCCGTCGCGCGCGTACGCGAGCGTGCGTCGGAGCATGGCGGCGTCGAGGGCGATCACGTGGTCGGTCTTCCGGAGCAGCCAGCGCTGGACCGATCGCAACAGTCGCGATACGGCTCCGCCGGCGCGGATCGCTCCGTACTCCTCGGCGGCGTCGGGGTAGACGTCGTGCGACCAGTAGACGACCCGCGCGCGCGGGTGCACCAGCCGATGGACGACGGCGGCGACCAACGCGTACGGGGGGCTGGTGAGCGCGACGACGACATCCTGTCGCGGCGAAACGACCAGCCGCATCACGCCACCCGCCAGGAACGAAAGGTAGTCGGCGAGTCGACGTGCGGTGCTCGCCTTCCCCAAACCCGGGGTCCACACCCGGATGACGCGGGGACCTTCCGCCGGCAACCCCGTCTTGGCTGCAGTCGCCGACGCGCGCGTCGCCGCACGCCCCAGGTACGCGCCGCTGCCACAGATAACGGTCACCTCATCGCCCATCGCGGCCCGGTGCTCCGCCACGGACGTGACGAAGGAACCCGACGGGGCGACATCAGGCGGGTAGAAGAGGTTGACGAAGGAAACGCGCACCGGACCTCCTGGTTCGACCAGACGTGCGCCGCGGAGGAAGCGGTCCCGGCGGCGCTCGCTAGAGTACCAACCGTGATCCGGCGGAAAGACGCATGCGATCGTGCCCGCTAGCACAGCCGGGATGCGCGTCGGCGTCACGGTCGAACAATCCTGGCACGTCGTGCCCGGCGGGATCGCGGTCGCGACGGTCGAGCTGCTGCGGGCGTTGACCGCCCGCGACGGGTTGGACCTCGTGGGCGTCTCGGCGTGGCACCGCCGGCCGCCCGCCGCCGGGCTCGCTCCCCCCGTGCCGATCCGCCGGTTCCCACTGCCCCGCCGCATCCTGTACGAGTCCTGGCAATGGCTCCGGACCCCGAGCGTCGAGCGCGCGACGGGTCGCGTCGACGTCGTGCACGACACGGGCTACGTGGTGCCACCGTCGAAGGCGCCGCTCGTCGCGACCGTCCACGACCTTTCGTTCCTCACGTACCCCCACCACTACACATGGCACTCGCGCCAGGTGTTCCGCAGGGGATTGGAGCTCACGCGTCGGCACGCGCGCCTCGTGATGTGCCCATCCGTCGCCACCAAGGCGGCGTGTGAGGATGCCGGCATCGGAGCCGAGCGGCTGCGGGTGGTTCCGTGGGGCGTACGCCTGCGACCGCCACGGCCCGAGCTCAGCGACGAGGTCCGCCGGCGGTACCGACTCGAGCGCCCGTACATCTTGTTCGTCGGGACGGTCGAGCCGCGGAAGAACCTGCATCGCGTGATCGAAGCGTTCCGCGCGCTCGACGATGCCGAGGTGGAGTTGATCCTGGTCGGCCCGAAGGGGTGGAGGGAAGACGTCGACGACTCGCTCGACGGGTTGAGCGATCGCGCCAGGACCTTCGGCTACCTGCCGCGGGATCAGCTCGACGTCCTCTACGCGCAGGCAGCGGCCGTCGTCTATCCGAGCCTCGCGGAGGGGTTCGGGCTGCCGGTGCTCGAGGCGATGGCCAACGGCGCCGCCGTCGTGACCGCGGCGGGGACGGCGACCGAGGAGGTCGCCGGCGACGCCGCGCTCCTGGTGGATCCGCTCGACGTCGACGCGATCGCCGAGGCGTTGCAGCGGCTGATCGACGATCGGGCCCTCGCCGCCGCGCTGGGCGCGGCGGCGAGGGCCCGCGCGTCCACCTTCACGTGGGATCGGTCAGCCGAGCTCGCGGTCGCGGTCTACGCGGAAGCGGTCGAGGCATCGCGGTGAACCGCATCCGCGTCGGGATGAACCTCCTCTGGCTCCTGCCGGGCGTGGCCGGAGGCGCCGAGCGATACGCGACCCGGCTCCTCCGGGCGCTGGCCGAAGAGGCACGCGATGACGTCGACGTCACGATCCTCTGCAACCGCCGATTCCCGGCCGCCCATGGTGAGCTCACCGCCCGTTACCCGACGGCGGTGGCGCC
>Ga0066710_100001814_pt1 | contig 16479 bp, 13 predicted proteins | sample GraSoiAngelo_159_FD_79666 | JGI IMG/M metagenome (GOLD analysis project Ga0066710, IMG submission 79666) | Grasslands soil microbial communities from the Angelo Coastal Reserve, California, USA - 14_1009_16_40cm | ecosystem: Environmental > Terrestrial > Soil > Grasslands | place: USA... | reverse complement strand
TCGAGAGGCCGGCCGGCAATCGGCTGCGGCGCTGCGCAAAAGATTGCTCGCGCGCGATGTGCCAGGAATCGTCCGTGTCGGGAGCGACGTTGAAGTTGGTGGCGTTTGCGAGCGCGCCGACGGAGGAACAAATCACGTCCGAGCGGCCGGCCATTTTCCAAAGCGCGACGTAGCTTTGCGGCAGGGCGGGAAGGTCAATGGAGGCAGTCAATGTTTCGGAGAAGCCGTTTTCGTGCGTGACGTCGGCGTAGAGTTGGTATTCGCCTTCGGGCAAAGGCGGCACGGCCGCTTCGAAGACCTTGGAGCTTTGCTGCAAGGGGTGCAGATGCGCGAAGGCGTCCGAGTCCGGCTCCCGCACGACGAACAAGTGCATCAGCTTGCCGTGGTCCGGAATGAGCGGAGCGGACCGGCGGGGATTGTTCGGCTTTAGGGTCAAGCGCAGGATCGGCTGGCCCTCGCGATGGTCGAGCTCGGCGGTCATGGGCGTGGGTTGATAGAGGCGATTGTTGCGATACTCGCGATCTTCCTTGTCCCACCACCACTTGCCGCCGGTGAGCAAGAGGACCAGCAACACCGCACTGGCGGCCAGGGTGAATCGCTTGCGCCAGCGCAGCCTCGGTGTGAGCGGCGTGCCAGGTTCGAGAATGCTGTCGCTGAATGCAGCACCGGAGAGCCAAAGGGCGCCGACGAACAAGAGCGAGGCGAGCGCGACGAGCATGTTGCGGAACCACGGCGTCATTGCATTGCGTGTCATCGCGACCGAGTTCACGGGGACGACGACAGTGCCTATGCCTTGAGGGCCTTCGACGCTGACGTCGACGCTGTAGGCGCCCGACTCCATGAACCAGAGAGTGGCAGTGAATAGATTGGCATCGCCGCGGACGCGCGAGGCCACGTCGGGAGGCGGCGCACCTTTGCGGCCGGCGCGGAAATAGACGGGCAGCGCGGTGACGCGGTCGCCGTGACCATTTAAGATTCTAACATTTATCTCGGCGAGGCCGGGAACTACGCCGGGCGGCCGGACCATAACGCGCACCGGATACGGCCCTGCATTGCCTTCGAAGAAAACGTCGGGACTTCCAATGTGGGCGGAAGCGGTGGTCGCCAGCAGGCAAAGCAGAAATGCGATTCTCATCGCCGGACCTTGAGCATCCAGCGGCCGCACCACAGACCGACAGCCGAAGCGGCAATCGCCAGCAAGACAGCGATGCCAATGCTCTTCACAGCGACCGGATTATCGGCAAGGTCCCAGAATTCGTGCGTCCAGGGACCAATGCGCGAGTAGTAAGGCCAAACGCGGTTGCCGGCAAAGAACCAATTATCAGCGGCGGGACTAATGAGAAACTTGGCAAAACTCCATTGCACCGGAAGCATGATGCCGACGAAAAGAACGCCGATGGCTATCGCGAATAGCGAGTCGAGGAGAAGAGCCCTCCAGCCACGTCGCGCGAGCAGCTTGTCGCCCCATAGCAGCATCATGACATCGAGCGCCAGTGCAGCAATAATCAGCAGCAAGGGAAAAGGCGGCGGCACCATGTGTGTGACTGGATTGTAAATGGGCGCGAGCTTGGGTTGCGCGTGAAACAGCGGCAGCACCCAAATCATCAGGCAGGTGAGGCCGGTGTAAACTCCGGCGGCGATCGTGGTGGCCCAGCGGAGCTTGGCGACACGCGCGGGAATCAACAGGAGGAACGGAAACACGTGCGCGATGACCTGAAAGAAGTTGGACGTGTGTTGGTGGTTGGGCCAGGTGTATTCGGTGGCGAAGACCGATTCCATGGTGATCATCAGTCCGGCCGCCACAGTGAAGAGCAGCGCGGCGGATTTTCCACCTGTGGTTCCGGCGAGACGGTTCTGCCAGGAGAGCACGTTGAGCAACACGCCGATGGCGACGACGAGCATGCCGAGGCCCAGGACGGCGTGCGGCGGGCTGACGATTTTTACGTCGAGGCCGTAAGTGTTGTGCCACCAATTGTCGAACGGCGCCGACGTGAGCATGGCAAGCGAGCCCCACATCGTGACCCATGCCCCGAGGGGCGCGCGCACGCCGAACAGGGAAATGGAGCCGGCGCGTTCGGCTTCGGTGCCGCGGAAGGTCGTTTGCCAGGCTTGCCACGCAAACAGCAGCGCAGGCACGACGCCGCCAAGCTGGATCAGGATGTGCGCAGGCGTCCAAAACGTGTCACGGCCGATGCTGATGTGCCACGAAATATCCCACATGATGCCGATCGGCAGACCGGCCATGGCGAGCACGGTCCAGTATGTCTTGGCCGGCATGCCGATCCGTTGGACGGCGACGGACGGAGTCACAGGGAAAGCGGACGCATTAAATTCTGCGGCTGCAACGTTCACAGGTTTGTCCCGCGGCTGCGGGACTATTCCTTCAGATTTTTGAGTTCGTCGCGAACTTTGGCCGCCTGTTCGTAGTCTTCTTTCTTGACGGCCTCGTCAAGGGCGGCTTCGAGTTGCTCGCGGCGGCTCAGGGGCCGATGTTTGTTCAGCTCATCCATCCAGTTTTGGAGGGAGAATACTTCCGGGCTCTGGTCGGCCATCTCCGAGCGCGAGTATTCGCTGTAAAAATCGCGAAGCGACTGCAAACCATTTTCAATTTCGCCGATGGCGGCTTTGAAATCTTTGGTCTCGAGCTTCTTGGCGGCGACGGCGCGTGTGCGGATCATCAGCACCTGCGGGCGGAACTGCTGGAAGGACCACGCGAGCTCCTCGCTTTCGGAATTTTGCTCGACGAAATCAAATAGCTTTAAATTTCGATCCGCATCGCGGACGCCCGCATCGAAGTCTTCCAATTGCAGGAGGCAGATGTAACGGTGATGATATTGGAAAGCCTCGAGCTGGAGGCGCGAGCAATCTTCGGCATTCAGGGCAAAGTCTTTTTTAGTTGTGGACTGCTTCGCGAGATAAAAATCGAATAACGACGGATGGCCCATCGGACGCTTGCCGTCGGGCCGGCCCTGGGCGTTCATTTGCAGGATGCCGAGATCGACACGCAATTGGATTTTCTCGTTGCCATCCTTTCCGACAAATTTCCTGACCATCACCTGCCCGGGACGATACTCCCACTTATCGAGCAGGTGTGACATGTCGAAATTCATGGCGCAAATATGACGCCGCGCGCCGTCCAAGTCAATTACGGGTGGGCCGCGTCAAAGCTTGTTTCCATGCCCGGTGTGGCTCAAAGAATACTGTATGAGCGGGCCAGCGACGGTGTTGATCGATCCAAGCCAATTCCCGGAAGCGGTGCAACGCGATCTGGTGGCGTCGCTTCGCAGCCGCGAGGTGAACCCGAAGTTCCATTATGTGAGTTATCGTCAGGCGGAGAAATGGCTGGCGGTGCACGAAGAGTATTCGCCGGCGCGCAAAGACGCGGAGTGCAAGGCGATTTACGACAAGGCGTTCGCGGCCGTGACTAAATTGTCCGTCGGCGAAATCATCGGGCTGGGATGCGGCGGCGGGCAAAAGGACGCGCGACTGTTGGCGAAGCTCGCGCGCCGCAAAGTGAATTATACCCCGGTCGATGTCAGTTTGCCGCTCGTGCTCACGGCGCGGGAACGAGCGTTGGAAGTTTTACCGGAGGAGCGGTTGCGGCCAGGCCTGCTGTGCGATCTGGCGACGGTGGCTGAACTGAGCTTTGGCGCGTCTTCGAAGCTGCTGACGTTCTTTGGCATGCTCCCAAACTTCGAGCCGAACATTATTATTCCGAAGGTCGCGGCGTTGCTTGGGCGTGGTGATTACCTGTTGTGCAGCGCGAACCTTGCGCCCGGCGCCGATTACGCCAAAGGAGTCCAAAAGGTCCTGCCGCAATACAACAATGCCTCCACTACGGATTGGCTGCTGACATTTCTCATGGACCTTGGAGTGAAGGAGCAGGCCGGAACCATGGAGTGGAACATCGAGCCTTCGTCCGGCTTGATGCGGATCACGGCGCAATTCCGCTTCGATGAGGCCGCAGCGATCATTTATGCGAATAACCATTTCCAATTCATGGCAGGGGAAAGAATCCGCCTCTTCTTTTCGTATCGGTACACGCCGTATCTGCTGGAGAAGTTGTTCGGTTCGCAAGGCCTCGCGGTGAGCAACCAATGGATTAGCCGCTCGGGGGAAGAGGCGGTGTTCCGTTGTCAAAAAGCCTGAGCACGTCGAGTACGGCTTTGGTTTTCGGGACCTCATGCGTGCGGAACAGATCGGTCTTGCCCAGCGCTGCGAGGACGGCAAAGAACGGCTCGGCCGAACGCACTTCGTCGCCGAAGTATTCAAAGGCATGCGGCAACGCGTGGCACACCGGGAAACCGAGCGTCCGCAGGCGAAAGGTATTTAGAAATACCGTCATCTGATGCCGCACGCGGGTCGCGCTGTCCTGCAAATTGCGGTAGTAAAAGCCCAGGCCCGGATCGATCAGCATGTTCTTTACGCCGGCGCGTGTGGCGATTTCGATCTGGCGCGCGAAGTATTTATGCATCATAGCGATGATGTCGGCCTTCAAGGAAAAGTCACCCACTTCGCGGACGTTTGGACCTTGCACGTAACAAATGATCACTGCGGCGTCGTGGGCTGCCGCTACCGAATAGAGCTTCGGATCGTTCCCGGTGAGGTTCAGGATCTTTGCGCCGGCTGCGAGGCATTGTTCGGCTACGTCCGTGGAATAAGTCTCGACCGACACGATTTGGTCGCGAAGGCCTTCGATGACTGGGAGCAGTTTGGACTTTTGAAGTGTGTCGGCCGCGCGGGCTGCATGCGCGAGGGTTGATTCGGCCCCGATATCGATCACGTCCGCCCCTTGGGCCAAGAGCAGTTTCCCGCGCTGGATTGCGGCTTCGGCACTGAGGCAAACGCTTTCGCGATACCATGAGTCAGGCGAAAGGTTGATCACGCCCATGATGTAGGGGCGAGTGTTGAATGCGAATTGCTTGCCGCCGATCGAAAATTCCTTGACGCGCGCTTTCGCGGCGTCGCGATTCTTTTCCAGCAGCGCCGCCAATTGTTCCAGGTCCAGCATGGGTTATTTTCGGGCCTCGGGAGTGACGGTGAGTTGGACGCGCTTGCGTTCGCGCATCACTGCAATGGTGACCGGCTGGCCAATTTTCACCGCGTCGAGGGCGTAGGTGTAATCGTAGATGTTCGCGACCTTTTGTCCGCCGAACTCGACGATGATATCGCCGCCTTGCAAGCCGCCTTTTTCCGCGGGGCTGCCGCCGCGCACGCCGGAAAGCTTCACGCCTTTCACTTCGGTCGCGTAATCCGGAATCGTGCCGAGGTAAGCGCGCAGATTCTCGCGCGCGCCGGTCGGCGCCGAGCGCTCGACCTTCACGTATTCCGGGCGTTGGGAGCTGTTCAACAAATCGGAAATGATGTTGCGCGCAAATTTCGTGATCCGCTGAAGACCTTCGTAATCCAATTTATCCGCGTCGTCCGTCGGGCGATGATAATCCTCATGGCTGCCGGTGAAGAAGCTGAGCACGGGCAGACCTTTCGGATAAAACGAGGTTGTGTCGGTCGGCAGATATGGGTCCTCCTGCAGAACGGCATTGAAGCCGGCTGCGACATTGCGCTTCTCGATCAAGCGCCGCCACGCGTCCGATGAACCAACACCTTGCAGGAGCAATTTGTTCTCTTTCAGGCGGCCGACCATGTCGAAGTTCAGATACGCGAGCGCGTTCGTAAGCGGCAGCGTAGGATGCTCAACGAAGTACGATGAACCAACCAAGCCGATCTCCTCACCGGACCAGAATGCCAACAACACGCCGCGGGGGCGCTCAGGAGTCTGCGCCAAAGACGCCGCAAGTTCCATCACCGCGGCGACGCCGGATGCGTTGTCATCGGCGCCATTGTGGATTTGGTTCTCCTCGCCTTTGCGCAGCATCGCGCCGGTTTCGCCATATCCCAAATGATCGTAATGCGCGCCGGCGATGACATATTCGTGGCTCTTTCCCGGAAGGTAGGCGAGAAGATTGTGGTCCTCTTTGCGAATCTGCTCCACAGCGGTCGAAATTTTCACGTGCACATTGGTCAGAGCAAATCCGCCCGGTGTATGCGGATCCTCTTTGTCCAATGCCGATTGCGCCGCCTTCGGGTCGCGCAGAATTGCATTTGCGGCATCGCCGGAAATTGAGGCGGCGACGATGCCGCTGCCCGCCTGACTGCTGTCGTAGCTCAAGCTCACCAGCTCGCCCGGGTTTGGCGAATTCGGGCCCGTCACGAACAGAATCGCTTTGGCGCCGTGCTCGCGCGCAATCATCGCCTTATAGCGCAGCCCCGCATAGCGGTTCAGGTCCTGGCGGCGCTTCGGATCAACCTCCTCTGGCACAAAGCGCAGCGCCAGCACGATCTTATTCGTCACATTCAGGCCGACGTACGAGTCATGACCCTCCTTGCCGGGGACGGTGAGGCCATAACCGACGAAAACGGCGTCGCCTTCGACCGTCTGGTTTTCTGTAAACGAGAGCGGGCGGAAATCTTTTTCTGGTTCGAACGTGGAGCCGTTCACGACGAGCTGATTTTTGTTCGTGATCACCTTCGCGCCGGCGGTGAATTCGAACTTCTGCAAGGTCGGGGAGATCCCGATGCCTCGCAGGTAGTCGGTCAAATAATCCGCCGCCCGTTGCGCCCCTTTGCTTCCGGTCATGCGGCCTTCCAGTTCGTCCGACGCGAGAAACCCAACCTCGCGCTTCAGGTCGTCCACCGTAATCTCGGGCGAAAATTGAGCGAGCGCCTCGTAAACCCAATCCGCAAGGAACAATTGCGATTTGCCGTCGGCTGTGCGCGCGGAGGTCCAGCAAAGCTTTTTACCATCGGGCGAAAAGACCGGCAGGCCATCGAAGCCATCGCTATAAGTCACGCGAATCGGTTCGCCGCCGCCTTCGGTGCCCACGAGGTAAAGTTCGAAATTCCCGAACCCCAGCTTGTTTGAGGTAAATATAACGTATTTGCCTGACGGGTGATAATACGGCGCCCATGACATAGACCCAAAATCCGTGAGCCGGCGCACGTCGCTGCCGTCGAGCTTCATCGTGTAAATGTCCGCAATCACGCCTTTCTCATCGAAGCGTCGCCAGATGATGCGCTGACCATCCGGCGAGAAGAACGGCCCGCCGTCGTAGCCGGGCGTAAAGGTGAGGCGGCGCTGGTCGGAGCCATCCGCGTTCATGATATATATCTCGCCGTACGCCGAGGTGTCGGCCGCGCCTTTGGGCGCATTACGCAGCGAGCAGAACGCAATCTTAGTTCCGTCGGGCGAATACGAGCCCTCAGCATCATAGCCGGGCGCATCGGTCAGGCGCTTCAGGTGCGACCCGTCGCGCCGGCAACTGAAGATGTCCATCTGGTCATCGTAATCCCACGAGTACCGGCGGGTTTTACCTGAGGCGCGAAACTCCAGCTCGGCTTTCTCTTTGGCTTTTGCTTCTGGGTCGAGATGCGTGGAAGCAAAGAGCACTTCATCCGAGTTGGGGCGGAAGAAACCGCACGTGGTTTTGCCGACGCCCGGCGAAACGCGATGCGCGTCGCCGGACTCAAGATCCATTATGTAGATCTGGTAGAACGGATTGTCGGCTTCGCGCTCGCTTTGGAAAATCAGCGATTTGCCGTCCGGCGAGAAGTATCCCTCGCCGCTGCGTTTGCCCTCGAAGGTGAGCTGGCGGACATTCTTGAGGAACGCCGATTCGTCCTCGGCCGAGAATGCCACTGACGACGCCACCAGCGCGGCTGCAAGGATGTTCATCAACTGACGCACAGCTTAGTGAATAGCCCATGCGCGGCGAATTTCTAGAAAAGAATTGAAGCCCGGCGCGACGGTTGGGTTAGGGTGGGCTGAACAACTCAACCACATGCCCGTCCGGGTCGCGGAGGAAGAGCTGGAGGATGCCGTCGGGGCGAGTCTTGCGGGGAAGATGGTGAATGCCCAATTTGTCCAGGCGCTGTTCCCATTCCTCGAGGTTATCGACCCGCAGTGCGAAATGATTGCCGCGGTTGTGCGCGAGCACAGGTTCGGTGCGCTCGCCGATGATGTGCAGCTCCTGCGATTGCCCGAGCTTGAACCACGCGCCGGGAAATGTGAACGCCGGGCGGGGCAGGCGCGGCAACTGCAACACGTCGCCGTAGAAGCGACAGCTCGCCTCGACGTCTTTGACGTGGATCGCGACGTGGTTCAGTTCGAAGATTTTCATTTGGGCTTTAATTGCGGGAACAGGATCACATCGCGAATGTTTTCCTGACCCAGGAGCATCATGCAAAGGCGGTCGATGCCCAGGCCCATCCCGCCCGCGGGTGGCATGCCATGTTCGAGGGCGGCAAGAAAATCCTCGTCGAGCTTCTGCTGTTCGCCGCCAGCCTGATGTTCGAGGCGCTCGCGCTGCTGGATGGGATCGTTTTGCTCCGTGTACGCGGGGGCGATCTCCGCGCCATTGATACAGCATTCGAACACCTCGACGGTAGTCGGGTCGTCGGGCGACAATTTCGCCAGCGGGATCAATTCCTTGGGCGCGTGGGTCACGAATACCGGATCGATCAAGGTCGGTTCGATCAGCTTTTCGAAAACGGCCTGCGTCACCTCGAAATCTTCGTAAGCCTCGCCGATTTCGGCGCCGAGTTTGATCGCGGTTGCGCGGCGTTGTGCAGGCGTGAGTTCGAACCAATCTGCGCCCGCTTTATTTTTTACAAGATCTTTGTATTTAGCGCGGCGCCATGGGGGAGTCAGGTTGATTGTGCGGGTGACAACGCCTTCCGCGTTCTTGTGCTCGATCTTTAAAGCGCCAAGGACGTTTTGAGCGACCTGGCAGACCATCGATTGCACGAGGTCCATCATCGATTCGTAATCGCCGTAGGCTTCGTACGCCTCAAGCATCGTGAACTCGGGGTTGTGTTTGCGCGACAGGCCTTCGTTGCGGAAAATGCGGCCGATCTCGAACACGCGATCTACGCCGCCCACCAGCAATCGTTTGAGATATAACTCAAGAGCGATGCGCAAATAAAAATTACAGCCCAAGGCGTTGTGATGCGTAACAAACGGCTGTGCCGCCGCGCCGCCGGGAATGGACTGCATCATCGGCGTCTCCACTTCGACATAGCCGCGGCTGTGCAGGAAGGCGCGAATCTCATGGATAACCTGGCTGCGCAGCAGGAACGTGCGCCTCACGTCGTCGTTCGACATCAAGTCGAGATAACGCTGGCGATAGCGCGTTTCCGTATCGACAAGGCCGTGCCATTTTTCGGGCGGCGGCCGCAAGGCTTTCGCCAGGATCACAAATGAACTCAATCGCACGCTGATCTCGCCGGTCTTGGTTGTGAACAACGCGCCTTTCACGCCCACGAAATCGCCGAGGTCCAAATGCTGAAAGACATTGAATTGTTCATCGCCAAGAACGTTCTTCTGCGCATAAACCTGGATGCGGCCGGATTGGTCCTTGATGTCGATGAACATGCTCTTGCCCATGTCGCGGTGCGCCGTCACACGCCCGGCGAGGGAGACTTCGCGGCCTTCGGCGTAATTCGCGCGGGCGTCGGCGCACTTTTCCGCGGGCGTGAACTTGTTCCGAAACGGATCAATGCCGCGATCGCGCAGTGCCTGCAGCTTGGCCTTGCGTTGTTGGATTAGACTGTTGGTCTCTTCCATAAAGACAGCAGAATCGCACACCCACCCGCCACTTCCAAGCGCCAACGATTAAGCCGATGCTATTGCCTTCCCTGCCCTATCTGTTAGTTTTGGCGTGCTATGCCAATCGACGATATTTTGCTGGAGGCGGAGGACAAGATGATAAAGACGGAGCAGGTGGTGCAGCACGAATTTTCGGGCGTGCGCACGGGCAAAGCTTCTCCTGCACTCGTGGAGAATATCATAGTTGAAGTGTATGGTTCGCAAATGCGGTTGCGCGAACTGGCGGGGATTACCACTCCGGAGCATCGCATGCTGGTGATTCAACCGTGGGACGCCTCGACCGTTCAGCCGATCGAAAAGGCGATTCAAAAGGCGAACCTTGGATTGAACCCTGCCGTGCAGGGGAAGATCATTCGCATCGTCCTGCCCGAGCTAAGCGAAGAGCGCCGGCACGAGTTCGTCAAAATAGTTCACAAAATGACGGAGAACGGGCGCGTGGCAATCAGGCACGTCCGCCGGGACGCGCTGGAGCATTTGAAAAAAGAGGCGAAGGAAGGCATCCTTACCGAGGACGACCAGGAACATGGGGAAAAGGAAGTGCAGAAACTTACGGATCAATACATAGGCAAACTCGACGCGCATTTGGCGCACAAGGAAAAAGAAATCATGACGGTATAGTCCTGCTATCGGAGCGCGGACAGCTTGTCCGCGGCATGCTGTCCGCGCTCCGATGTCGGGAGCTTGACAGCCTGAGGTTCACTGTTATTTTCTGCGCTCCCGTGCGTGTCCGGGCATCAAAATAATAAACTGAAAAGAATTTATGAAACGGCAATATCAACCATCCAAAATCCGGCGCCAACGGCAGCACGGCTTCCGCTCCCGGAACAGCACCAAAAGTGGCCGCGCCATTCTGTCGAATCGCCGCCGCATAGGCCGCAAACGTTTGACCCCGGTCTAACTTCTCTCAGGCCAATGGGCGCTGGGGCTCAGGGGAAATTAGGCTTGTCACGTGAAAGCCGTATTAAGCAAGGACGCGATTTCGCGCGCGCACGCACGCAAGGCAAACGCATTGCTAACGGTTGCCTGGTGGCGAATTGGTTGGACCGACCGGGAACGGTGCGCAGCCGTGTGGGGGTGATTACGGGCCGTAAAATCGGTGAGTCCGTTCAACGCTCGCGCGCGCGGCGGTTGCTACGCGAAGCCTTCCGCCTCCATCAACGCGAGCTGGAACATTCGGTGGATCTTGTTCTGGTTGCGCGACCCTCGATCGTGGGGAAATCTTTCGCTGATGTGGAACGCGATTTTTTAACGGCGCTCCGACGGGGCCGCCTCTTGAAGGAGTCCGCGTGAACGCAGCACAATGGATTTTAATTGCCGTCTTGCGCTGCTATCGCTGCATCGTATCCCCTGTCTTCAACGCGGTGTTTACGCCCATGGGTTTGGGCTGCCGCTTTCACCCGACGTGCTCGCAATACGCGCTTGATGCCGTTCGACAGCACGGCCCTGCCCGCGGCTCGATCCTCGCGCTCAAGCGCGTCTGCCGTTGCCATCCATGGGGTGGTTGCGGCTGCGACCCCGTGCCCGACCACACTTAGCCTTCGCCCATGGACAAAAAGAGCATCATCATCGTTGTCGTTTCCTTCGCCCTGCTGGTGCTCTTGTCGCGTTTGACGAGTTATCTCTGGCCGCCGATCCCTGCCCCGCGCAGCACAAATCAGGTCGCGCTACAAACGAATGCCACCTCCTCGACGCAAACAGTCCCGACGGTGACGAATCAGCCTATTATAACGGCGCCAGCAGGCGCGCCCTTCCTATCGTCCAGCGCGCCCGAGCACCTGGTGGAAATCGAAACTCCGGAAGCGCGCTTCGTTTTCACTTCGCGCGGCGGCGGTTTGCAAGTGGCCGAGCTAAAAAATTACCCGGAAGTCATCACTTGCGGGAAGAAAAGCGCGGCGCCGACTAACCGCGTGCACCTCAACAGCGCGGCACCCGTGCCTGTCATGGCTGTGCTGGGCCCGGAAGCGATGCAAGGTGATGGGCTCTTCCAAGTGACACAAAACGGCGATGTCGTGCGCGCGGAGAAGACGCTCACCAACGGCTTGCGCATCATCAAGGAGTTCGCCGTCGGCACCAATTATCTAATGACTGTAAAAGTGCGCCTCGAGAATCAATCGGGCCAGCCGCTCGCGTTGCCGGCGTACGAGATCGCGGTCGGCACCGCTTCGATTCTTGGGGCGCGCGACGATCCGGCGAAGCTCGGCGCGTACTGGTTCAACGGTGAGAAGAAGATGTCGGTGGACCAGGGATGGTTTGCGAACAAGAGCTTCGGCGGTTGCGTCCCCAGCACCCCGCGGACGGAATACTTGCAAGGTAATAACAATTTAGGCTGGGCCGATGTGCACAGCCAATTTTTTACGATGGCGGTCGTCCCAAAGGAACGCGCTGGTCAGATACACGTTCTGCGCATTCCGCTCGCCGTTCCGGCGACTAATAGCCCCTCGTCCACCGGACCGCCATTCGGCCTGCAAGCCTCGCTGGTTTATCCCGGCACCGTCCTTGCGCCGACACAAACGGTCGAACGCGAATTTGTCGTTTATACCGGGCCGAAGGAATACAAACGCCTCACGCACCTGAGCGCGCGCTTGAAAACCAACATCGACGCGATCATGGATTACGAAGGCTTCTTTGGGTGGTTCGCGCAGGTGCTCCTGTCGTCGATGAACGCTCTGCATGGTCTCGGCTTGAACTACGCGATGGCCATCATCGCCATCACCGTCATTATCAAGCTGCTCTTTTGGCCGCTGACGAACGCCAGTACCAAATCCATGAAGCGGATGGCCGCGCTGCAGCCGCAGATGAAAGCCATCCAGGAGAAATACAAGGACAACCCGCAGAAGATGAATCGCGAGATGATGGATTTCATGAAGAAGAATCGGGTCAGCCCGCTGGGTGGCTGCCTGCCGATGATGCTTCAAATCCCCGTCTTCTTCGGGTTCTTCCGAATGATTCAAAGCGCGATTGAATTGCGCGGCGCGCCCTTCCTCTGGTGTTGCGATTTGTCGAAGCCCGACACGATCTTCATGATGCCTGGCTTGAATTTTCCGGTGAATCCATTGCCGCTCATCATGGGCGTCACGATGCTTTGGCAAGCGCGCCTCAGCCCACCATCGCCCGGCATGGATCCCGTGCAACAGAAAATCATGAAGTACATGCCTCTCATGTTTCTGTTCATTCTGTACAACTTTTCCGCAGGCTTGACCCTTTATTGGACTGTGCAAAACTTGCTGACGATTGCGCAAATGAAGCTGACCAAAACCAAAGATGAACCCGGCGCCGCGGCCGCCAAAGCTCCGGCTGGCCCGCCGCCGAAAAAGCGCAACTGATCATTATGTCTATAAGCCCCAAAGCCACCCTGGAAGAAATGCTTCGCCTGCTCGGCTTCGAAGCCGCCGTGGAAGAACATTTGCTCGATGACGGCCTGCTGCTCGACGTTAAGGCGGACGATTCGGGTCGTCTCATTGGCCGCCAGGGACAGACCCTCTCGGACCTGCAATATTTGGTCAACCGCATCCTCTTCCAAAAGGACACCACCGCGCCAAAGGTCACCGTCGATGTCGGTAACTATCGTTCACAGGCGCGCGATGCGCTCCTGAAGAAAGCCAAAGACGCCGCCGAAAAAGTCCGCCGCTGGGGCGACGTGGTGGAACTCGAGCCGCTCAACGCGTTCGAGCGCCGCATTGTCCACAACGCGCTCAAAGACGACCCGGACGTCGAGACCCACAGTGTCGAAGTGGAAGGCACCAGCAAGAAAGCCATTCTGCTTCGCCCCAAACAATAAGTATGAAGCGTCTCTTGCCGATTCTCCTGCTCGTCTTTGGCCTGGCTTTGAGCACCTCCGCCGCTGATCGCAAACTCTACCATGTTGTCTCCTTCAAATTCAAAGAGTCGGCCACCAAAGAGCAGATCAAGGAAGTCGAAGATGCGTTCCGTGACCTGAAGAAGAAGATCAAAGAAATTCAATCCTACGAATGGGGCACGAACGTGAGTCCCGAGAAGCACGACAAAGGCTTTACCCACGCATTCATCCTCTCATTCAAGTCCGAAATGGATCGTGACGTGTATTTAGTGCATCCCGAGCACAAGGCCTTCGGAAAACAGTTAGGCCCAATTCTCGCCGACGTATTCGTAATAGATTTTTGGTCGACGAAGTAGCTGGCCGTCAGTGAGAGTTTTTGCCCACGAGCACGGCATCAACTTTTTCGGTCAATTCCTGACTGATCTCCTCGACTGAGCGGTGGCCGTCCACAATCGTAAATCCGTAAATCTTCTGCAGACGCCGGAACTCGTGCGCCATCCGGCTTTGATATTCCAAAAAGCTATCGAACATATCGCGCGACAACCCTAAATCCATCCCGCTCTCCCAATAGTCGAGCGCCGAGTTTTTCGCGAAAGTCCGTTGCACCAATTCTTCGGGCGCGACTTCCAAATAAAACACCGCGTCTGGCACTGGCGCGATTCCATACAGGTTTTTCAACCACGGTTCGTCCATCCCCCGCACAAGGTCGCGCGCCATCAGCGTGTAAATGTAGCGGTCCGCCAGCACCATGAAACCGGCCTTCATCGCGGGCAGAATGATGTTCTCCAATTGGTCGGCAAAGTCCGTCGCGTAAAATAAACTCAGCGTCGTGCGGCTCAGAATGTTGCCTTCCTGCGCCTGCTCCAGCTCCGCGCTCACCAGCGTCGACCGCTTCAAACCGACTTGCACCGTCGCGTGACCGTTCGCTTCGAGCCAATTCACCAACCGCGCGATTTGCGTCGATCGTCCGGAGCCATCTGCGCCTTCAACAACAATGAGCTTGCCCCGCAGTTTGGCGCCATCTACGCCGGGAATTCCATGCCCGAAGAAGCGGTGCTGCGTAATACGCGGCAGGACAACGCGGCTCTTTAGTGATGGGCTTCGTGGTCTTCCAACGAGGGTTCCTCGATGAGCTCTTTTCGCCATTTGTTTTTAAGCTGACCGGCCGTGCGCACGTAAGGCGCGCCGCCATTAAGTTTGAAGCTATCCAGGTCGATCCGATTGCTGACCAACTGGCGCACCACTGCCTGTTGCGCCTCGACCCCAAGGTTCGCGTCGATCACCTGGAAATTGAATTCGCGCGTCATCGCGAGGTACAACTCCAGGATCCGGCCCTGAAAAATCCGAAAGCTCTCGTACGGATCAGTGGACAGCCGTAAATCCATGCCGGCCTCGAAGTACTTGAGCTGCGGGCGGCCATCCAAAATGCGGTTCAGCGACACTTCAAGATCCGCCTGAAAGAAAAACGTCAGGTCCGGCAACGCCGCGAAATTATAAATGCCTCTCACCCAATCCGGCGGGCAGCCGCGCACCGTGTCGCGCGCGAACGCCGTAAAAATGTAACGGTCGCACAACACCAGGTACCCCGCTCGCACCAGCGGCAGCAGATGGCGCTCATAGCGGTCCGCAAAATCCGTTGCATGGATCAGGCTGAATGTTGTGGGCGTGAGGAGCTCGCGCTTCTTGCCTTTACTGGTCGCCGACTTCACCAGCTCCGAGGAATTCCACTCGCTGAAATATACTTTCAGCCCCTGGTTTTCCAGCCAGCGCTTGAGCAAATAAATCTGCGTCGATTTTCCCGAGCCATCCAGGCCTTCGACGGCAATCAGCCGCCCGGGAAAGTTCAATTCAGCAAAAGTCTTTAACATCCGCGACCCTTCAACGTACGAATTGCCATCCCAAATTCAATATTATAATCGTTTGGAGGCCCAGCCTTCAGCATGACTCGAATACTTTCGACCAAAAAAGGCGAAGCTTGAACGACAAATCGGTACCCGCAAATTTCGATAAAAAGAGACTTGCGTGCCCCTTCCTCTGCCCTATATTGCCTTCCACTTAAACGCGGGGTGGAGCAGCCTGGTAGCTCGTCAGGCTCATAACCTGAAGGCCGCGGGTTCAAATCCCGCCCCCGCAACCAACTTCCTCGCCTTGACCCCCGAAACTGTTTTCTAAACAATTGCAGCGCATGCACACCGCCATGGCTCCGGCGCCTGCCGCGAAGACCTCTCCGTTCGAAGGCGTGACGCCCTACCACTGGCTCGTGGTGATCATCGCGTCCTGTGGCTGGCTCTTCGATTGCATGGACCAGCGTTTGTTTACGCTCGCGCGGGAATGGGCCATGAAATCGTTACTGGCAGCAGATCCCGCAAAGCTTCAGCTACTCACGAAGTATTCGGGATACGCCACAGCCGCGATGTTGGTGGGCTGGGCCACAGGCGGAATTATCTTTGGCATGCTCAGCGACAAAATCGGCCGCGTGAAAACGATGGCCATCACTTTGCTGATCTACGCCAGCTTCACCGGCATTTCAGGCCTGGCGCATACGTGGATCCAATTTTTCGTTTACCGCTTTTTGGCAGGGGTTGGCATCGGTGGAATGTTTGGCGCGGCGACGACCTTGGTGGCTGAAAGCGTTCCCAGTCAATTCCGCTCGGTTGCGCTCGGCTCCCTGCAGGCGCTTTCGGCGTGCGGCAACGTTATTGGATCCTTCATCAGCCTGGCCATCAAACCTGGCGACCCTCACTTTCTGGGAAAATACGAAGGCTGGCGCGTCCTATTTTTCGTCGGGATTCTGCCGGCCCTGCTCGTGATTCCAATCATCTTTGTTCTCAAAGAGCCCGAAGCATGGAAAAAGCTCAAAGCTGCCGCCGCCACCAGTGTGAACCGACGGCGCGTAGGCTCGCCCGCAGAACTGTTCCGCCACCCGCGCTGGCGGCACCACGCTGTCATCGGGCTCCTGCTCGGTGTCAGCGGCATGGTTGGCCTTTGGGGCATTGGCTTTTTCTCACCCGAACTGATT
>Ga0066710_100001813_pt1 | contig 16487 bp, 10 predicted proteins | sample GraSoiAngelo_159_FD_79666 | JGI IMG/M metagenome (GOLD analysis project Ga0066710, IMG submission 79666) | Grasslands soil microbial communities from the Angelo Coastal Reserve, California, USA - 14_1009_16_40cm | ecosystem: Environmental > Terrestrial > Soil > Grasslands | place: USA... | reverse complement strand
TGCCTCCTACCTTCTACCTTCCGCCTTCCGCCTTCCGCCTTCCGCCTTCCGCCCTCTGTCTTCTGCCTTCTGCCTTCTGCCTTCCGCCTTCCGCCTTCTGCCTTCTGCCTTCTGCCTTCTATCGTCTCCACGTCTCCGCCTTGAACCGGCCCCGCTGGACGGTGTCCACGCGCGTGAACGGCGCCAGCGACGTGCGCGGATCGGTCGAGCGCGAGACCACGAGCGCGCCCTTGATGTGGTTGGCCGCGAGGACGTCGGCGAGCTGCGCCCCGAGTAACGGCGTGTCCGCCAGCAGGATCACGCGGCGGTAGTACAGCGGCAACAGTTGCTGCGCGGTGAACATGTCGTCGGCGACGATCACGCGTTCCGGAGCCGACGCGATCGTGTCCATGGCCCGACGGTCGTCGTCGTTGCGCGGCACGTACGCCGGAATCGTCGCGCGGGCGTGGATCGCGAGGGCAATCGCGACGAGGAGCAGCCCAATGGCGCCGGCGAGGCGCGCGTCCGTTCGGGCGGCGCGCATCGAGGACGTGATGATCGTCCATGACGCCGCCACGGCGAGCGGCAGCAGCGGCAGGAGCAGCCGCGGTCCGAGCGATTTTCCGCCGCTCGTGTCCACCGCGATCAGCGCAATCAGCACGTACGAAGCGACGCTCACGAGTGCGACGCGAACGATCCACGGCCACGGCTCGTCGGTCCGGACCGGCAGCGCCAGAAACAGCAGGAAGGGCGAGAGCCGCAGCATTCCGGGCACCCACTTGGGATCGCGGAAGAGCGCCGCCGCGTCCCAGATCGTGAGCGCGAGAAAGACGGCGGCGACCGCGACGAGCGGAAGGTTCGAACGCAGCACGAAACGCGCGGCGATCCCGATCGCGAGGAGCGCGCTGAACGCGGCGATCGCGACGTCGGCGCCGTAACCAAGCAGCCAGTACTCGATCACATAGTTGTAGCGGTCCTGAAACGTCAGCGGCCTCAGCTCAGGGAGCTCGGGATTGCGCGCCTTCGTCAACTGCAGCGCGCGTCGCAGCAGGTGGACCGCGTGGCGCAGATGCGTCGCCAGCGGACGCTGGAACCACCAGACCTCGATCGCGGCGGCAACGGCGAGCGCGGCCAGCATCCCCGCCAGCGCCGCGGCCACCACTTCCCAATTCCGCGTGCGGAGCCACACGCCGAAGAGCAGTCCTGGAAGCAACAGCCCGACTTCGTCGCGGATGCTCGTGCCCACGCCCAGGAGCAGCCCCGCCAGGACGGCGGATCGCCAGCCGGTCGCGCGCGCCGCGGCGACGAACGCGCCGACGGCGAACGCGACCGAAGGCGCGTGCTCCGACTCGGTCACCGCGTAGAACCACAGCGGGGTGGCGAGCCCGAGCACGATGGGAAACACAGCGTCGCGCCGCTCCAGCAGCCGCCACGCGCCCCAGATGATGACCGCGGCGGACGCGATCGACACGGCGCGCATGCCGGCAAAATCGCCGATCGCGACGAACGGCGCGGCGAGGACGATGCCGAGCGGCGGAAATATCGCCTGCAGGCCGCCCCGGGTCTCGATGACGAACGGCGGCCGGAACGGCGTGAAGCGGCGATCGGGATCGAGAAACGCGCCGCGATAGTCGATCGCGGGCGAGCGGAAGCGGTTGGCGGCGAGCGATCGCGCCTGCACGTACGTGATGCCGTAGTCGCCGGAGTAGATGACGTACGGCGCCAGCATCACGAACGCGAGCATCGCGTATACGACGAGCACCCCGGCGAGCGCGGCCCATCCCCAGGACGATCGTGGACCGGTAGCTGCACTCAACGTGCGGTCATTATCCACTAAACTACGCGCGGAGGTCGGACGTGAGAGTTGCGCGCGTGTTGCTCGTTGGCTCGCTCGCCGCGAGCATGGCTCCGCTGTTCTGGTCATCTTCGGCCGCGACGGCGCCCGCGTTGCCGCCGGATCTCTTCCACGAGCTGAAGTGGCGCGCGATTGGGCCGTATCGCGGCGGGCGCACGAAGGCGGTCACCGGCGTCCGCGGACATCCGGGGCTCGTCTACATCGGCGTCGTGAACGGCGGCGTGTGGAAGACGACCGATTACGGCCGGACGTGGACGCCGATCTTCGACGATCAGCCGACCGCGTCCATCGGCGACGTCGCCGTCTCGCCGTCGAATCCCGACGTCATCTATGTGACCAGCGGCGAAGGGCTGCACCGCCCCGATCTGTCGATCGGCAACGGCGTGTACAAGACCACCGACGGCGGACGGACGTGGACGCATCTGGGGCTGCAGGACGGCCAGCAGATCCCGCGCGTCATCGTGGATCCGAAGAATCCCGATCGCGTGTTCGTCGCAGTGCTCGGCCATCCGTACGGCCCGAATGAAGAACGCGGTGTCTATCGATCCACGGATGGCGGGGCGACGTTCAAACGCGTGCTGTTCAAGGACGTCAATACCGGCGCATCTGAGCTGGAGTTCGACCCGTCCGACCCGAACGTCGTCTACGCCGGGTTGTGGGAGGCGCGCGAAGGCCCGTGGGAAAACGGTTCGTGGAGCGGCAACGGCGGCGGCGTGTATAAGTCAACGGACGGCGGCGACACGTGGCAGCCGCTGACCACGGGTCTTCCCACCGAAGGCGTGCAGGCCGACCTCGCGATTGCGCCGAGCAATCCCAGGCGGATCTACGCGTCGGTCGCCAATGGACAGCCGACCGCGATCTATCGTTCGGACGACGCCGGCGAGAGCTGGACGCGCGCGACCGACGACAACCGGCCGGCGGCGCGCATCGGCGGCGGCGATCTGCCCGTCCTCGCCGTCGATCCGAAGAATCCCGACATCGTCTACAGCGCGAGCGTGGTGACGTGGAAATCCACCGACGGCGGCAAGACGTGGACGGGCATCCGCGGCGCGCCGGGCGGCGACGATTATCAGCGGCTCTGGATCGATCCGGACAACCCGGACGTCATCGCCGCGGCGAGCGACCAGGGCGCGGTCGTCAGCGTCAACGGCGGGCAGACGTGGAGCTCGTGGTACACGCAGCCGACCGCGCAGCTTTATCACGTCGCCGCCGACAACGCGTTCCCGTATCGCCTGTGCAGCGGCCAGCAGGAGAGCGGATCAGCCTGCGTGTCGAGCCGCGGCAGCGACGGCGAGATCACCTTCCGCGAATGGCATCCGGTCGGCGTCGATGAATATGGCTACGCCGCGCCGGATCCGCTGGACCCCGACGTCGTGTTCGGCGGGCGGCAGGTCACACGCTTCGACCGGCGGACCGGACAAGTGCAGAACGTCGGTCCGACGCCCGGCGGGGGACGCGGCGGCGCGTTCCGCGTCGTCAGAACACAGCCGGTGGTGTTTTCGAAAGCCGATCCGCATCTGCTCTTTTATTCGAACAACGTCGTCTGGAAAACGATCGACGGCGGCATGAGCTGGCAGCAGATCAGCCCGGACCTGACACGAAAGACGTGGGACGTTCCGTCGAATGTCGGCAAGTACTCCGGCGCCGACACGGCGCGGCCCACGCAGCGCGGCGTCGTGTACACCCTGGCGCCCTCGCCCCTCAATGTCGGCGTCATCTGGGCGGGCACCGACGACGGGTTGATCCACGTGACGGCGGACGGCGGACTGCATTGGAAGGATGTGTCCCCGCCCGAGCAGACGAACACGCCGTGGGCGAAGGTGTCGCTCATCGACGCGGGCCATTTCGACACGCTCACCGCGTATGCGGCGATCAACACGCTGCGGCTCGACGACCTGCGTCCGCACATCTATCGGACGCACGACGGCGGCAAGACCTGGACGATGATCACCAGCGGAATCCCGGCGGACGAGAACACGAACGCGGTCCGCGAAGATCCGAAGAAAAAGGGACTGCTGTACGCCGCCACCGAACGCGGCGTGTACACGTCCTTCGACGACGGCGAACACTGGCAGTCGCTGAGGCTGAATCTTCCGGCGACGTCGGTGCGCGATCTGATCGTCAAGGACGACGACGTCGCGATCGCGACGCACGGGCGCGGCTTCTGGATTCTCGACGCCGTCACGGCGCTCCGGCAGATCGACGGAATCGAGCAGGGCGACGCGCATCTGTTCGCGCCCGCGCCGGCGTATCGCGTCCGCTTCAACATGAACACCGACACGCCGCTGCCGGCCGACGAGTCCGCGGGACCGAATCCGCCCGACGGCGCCATCATCGATTATTGGCTCAGGACCGATGCGGGCGGTCCCGTCACGCTCGAAATCCTCGACGCCGCGGGCAGACTCGTGCGGCGGTATTCGAGCGACGAGCATCCCACGCTCGATTTGAATCCGCCCGTGCCGGCATACTGGTATCGACCGCCGCAGGCATTCTCGTCCGCCGCCGGCCTGCACCGCTTCGTGTGGGACCTGCACTACACGCCGTTGACGGCCGGCGGCGGCCGCGGCCTCCCGATTTCAGCGACGCCTCACAACACCGTGCCCGCTTCGTCGTCTCCCTGGGTCGCGCCCGGACAGTTCACGGTAAAGCTCACCGCCGGCGGGCGCGCCCTTACGCAGCCGCTCGTCGTGAGGATGGATCCTCGCGTGAAAACGCCGCCGCTCGTCCTGGCGCAGCAATCGACGTTGTCGAAAAAACTGTTCGACAGCGTCCGCGCCCTTCAGACGGCCGACGACGACCTGCGCAGGATTCGCGGCGACGTGCGGTCGCTTCAGGGGCGCGCGACGGGAGACGTCGCGCAGGCGCTTGCCGACTTCGACAAGCAGGCGGCCGCGATCGGCGGCGCTCCCGCGGGCGCAGGCCGCGGGCGCGGATTCGGCGGCGGTGGCGGCGGCCGCGGCGTCGGGATCGTGGCGCCGCTCATTCCCGCGGCCAGCGCAGAGGCTACTCAGAGCATGACGTTGCTGCAGGCCGCGGATCGCGCGCCGACGGCGCAGGTGATGGCCGGCGTGACCGCGGCGCAGAAGTCCATTGCGGATGCGACGGCGAAATGGACGGCGTTGAAAGTGGAGCTGACGAAGCTCAACGCGCGTCTGAAGGCGGCGGGCCTCGACGAAATCAAGATGCCGTAGGCCGTGTCAATCCCGGCGCAGGGCGACGATCGGATCGACGCGAGCGGCGTGTCGCGCCGGGAGCCACGCGGCCGCCGCTGCCACCGCCAGCATGAGCGCAGCCGCCGCACCGAACGAAACCGGGTCGAGCGGCGCGAGCCCGAACAGCATCCGGTTCACCAGCCGTACGACGGCGAACGCCGCGACGATCCCGGCGAGCATTCCCGCGCCGGCGACGAGCAGGCTCTCGCCGAGGACGGCCCGCTCCAGTCGGCCGGGCGTCTCCCCGAGCGCGATCCGGATGCCGAATTCCGTCCGGCGGCGCGCGACGGCATACGCCAGGACGCCGTACAGCCCCAGTGCGGCGAGCGTCAGAGCAACAGTCCCGAACAACGACGACAGCAACGCCACGAGCCGCTCCTGCCGGGTGGCATCCTGGACCCGATCCGCCAGCGTCTCGACCGGCAGCATCACCATGGCGGGCTCGACCTCTCGAGCGAGCTGACGGACGGTCGCGGCCAGCCCACGCGGATCCGCCGTCGCGCGGACGACGAGCGTCATCTGTCCGCGGCCCGTCGGCGTGTGGGCGAATGTCGCATATGCCAGCGGCGGCACTTCGTCTCTCAGCGCGCGTTCGCGCGAGTCGCGTGCGACGCCGGCGATCTGGAAACCCCAGCCGTTCAGGACCAGCCCGAAGCGGCGGCCGATGGCCGCCGCCGATCCGCCGAAGAAGCGCCGTGCCATCGTCTCGTTGATCACCGCCAGGCGCGGCGCGCGGGGGCTGTCGTCCGCCGCGGTGAACTCGCGGCCGGCGAGCAGCGGCACGCCGAGCGATGCGAAGTAATCCGGGTAGATTTGCATCAGGCGGACGTGCATATCCTCGCCCGCGCGCGGCACGTACCCCGCGACGGCAATCGCCGGGTTCAGCGTGTCGCCGGCGAGGGGCGTCGATCCGGCGAGGCTGGCCGCCCGGACGCCCGGAACGGCGCGCACCCTTTCCAGGAGCGAGCCGTACACGCGCCGCAGCCGGGCCTCGTTCAGCCGTTTCTGATTGCTGCCTGGCGGCTGAAGCCGCAGCGTGAGCACATGCTCCTGGTCGAGCCCGAGATCGAGCGTGCGGAGATTGACGAGCGTCCGCACGAACAGCGCCGCGAACACGAGCAGCACCACCGAAATGGCGACCTGCGCCGCCACGAGCGCGCCGCCCATGCCGAGCCGCCGTCCCGTCGCGGTGACCGACGCGCTGCCGTCCTTCAGCGCGGCGTTCGCGTCCATCTGCGATGAGCCGAACGCCGGTGCGATGCCGAACAGAAGCCCCGTCGCGATCGTGACGGCGAACGTGAACGTCAGGACGATGCCGTCGGGTCTCGCCGCGAGCGCTCCGGCGCTGCCTTCGACCAGCAGCGCCGCGAGCGTGCGGCTGCTCCAGACGGCGACGATGAGTCCGGCGCCCCCGCCGATCAGCGCGAGCAGCAGGCTCTCGGTCAGCAGCTGCCGGACGAGCCTCGCGCGGCTCGCGCCGAGCGATACCCGGACGGCAATTTCCCGCCTGCGCGCGGCGGCGCGAGCGAGGAGCAGGTTCGCGACGTTCGCGCATGCAATCAGCAGGACGAGCGCGGCGGCGCCCATCAGGACGGAGAGCGGCCGCGCGAACCGCCGCCGCAATTCCGACAGGCCGCGGCCGCCCGGCTCGAGCACGATTCTGGGATGTCCGAGCAGCGCTGCCTTCGGGCCAGCCTGACGCAGCATTTCGTCCGCGAGGCTGCGCTGGAAGATCCCGTCGACCTCCGCGCTTGCCTGCGCGCCTGAGACGCCAGGCGCGAGACGGCCGATCAGCTCGAGCCAGAAATCGAAGACGCCGTTTCCCTGTATCCGTCCGCCCTGTTCGGACATCACCTGCGGCTGCATCGACAGCGGCACGGTGACGTCGACCGCGTCGCCGACGTGGGTGCCGAAGAACTCCGGCGCCGACACGCCGACGATGGTGCACGGCACGCCGTTGAGCGCGATCCGCCTGCCGATCGCGTGAGCGTCGCCGCCGAACCGCCGCTGCCAGTAGCCGTAACTCAGGACCGCGACCGCGCCGCTCCCCGGCACCGCGTCGTCGGCGGGAAGAATCGGGCGACCGAGCGCCATCGGAACGCCCAGGATCGCGTAGTAATTGCCGGAGACCATCTGACCCGTCACCGCCGGATCGTCCTGCTGATCGAGCTGAACGCTGAAACGGATCCCCGAGGACGCCGTGGTGCCCGTCAGCGTGCGGCTCTGCTCCCGGAAGGTCTGGAACATCCGGTACGAGAAGAAGGTTCCGGGATTGGCGTCGCCGGCCGAGCTCATGCCGAACACGACGAGCTGCCGCGGATCGGCCACCGGCAGCGATCGAAGAAGGACCACGTTCAGCAGATTGAAGACGGCGGCGTTGGCCCCCACGCCGAGCGCGACCGACAGGACGGCGGCGGCAGCGAACGCCGGCGACCGGCGCAGCCACCGCAGCGCGTAGACGGCGTCGCCGCGCAAGTCGTCGAGCATCCGGAGCCCGAAGGCCTCACGCCCTTCCTCCTTCCATCGTATGGGTTCCCCCAGCTCTTCGCGCGCGCGCCGCTCCGCCTCCGTCCGGGTCAGCCCGCGCGACATTAGGTCGTCGGCGCGTTCGGCGACGTGGAACTGCAGGTCCGCCTCGATCTCGCGCTCCAGGCGACGCCGGAAGATGATCGCCCGTACGAACGATCGCACGCGCGACAGCAGCGTCATACGTCCTCCGGCGCCGCATCGAGCACGAAGCCGATCGCCTCGGAGAGCCGGCTCCAATACGCCCGCTCGTGATCGAGCCGCCGTCGTCCTGCGGCGGTCAGCCGGTAGAACTTCGCCTTCCGCCGGTTTTCGGATTCCCCCCACGCCCACGCCACGAGCCCCTGGTGCTCGAGCCGGTACAGCGCGGGGTAGAGCGAGCCCTGCTGAATGCGAAGCTTGTCCCGCGAAATCTGCTGGATGCGCAACAGCACGCCGTAGCCGTGCAGCGGGCCCAGCGAGATGGCCTTGAGGATGAGGAGGTCGAGCGTGCCCTGCAGAAGTTCGGTCGTGCTGGCCATGTGGGGGACTCTCCTAGACTGACCAGGAGAGCCTACGGCGGCTTTCCTAGTATGTCAAGGAGAGGCCCGTTACCACATCGTGCGGGCGGGGTACTGCGTAACGAGCGGATCCGGCGTGACGATCGTCATCCCGTGCACGATCGCCTGGCTCACGAGCATGCGATCGAACGGATCGAGATGGAGCGACGGCAGCTTCGCCACGTGCAGGGCAGCCTCCTCGTCGACGGCGAGCAGCGCGATCCCGTAACGCTTGCGCACGTGCGGCACGAATCGCTCGAGCGCGTCCGGCAGCGGGAGCCGTCCACGACCGTGCTTGATGGCGATCTCCCACACGGACACCGCGCTCAGCGACACTTCGTTGTCTGGCGTCGTCAACGCCGTCACGACCCGGTCAGGCAGCGCACGCTCGCGGTTCACGATCCAGAGGAACGCGCACGTGTCGAGCAGCAGCTTCATCGGCGCTTGCGCTTGCCGGATTGCCGACCGTAGGAAGGTCTGCGCTCGGCCACGCGTTCGGCGACGGCCGTCGGATCGCCTCCGTACCACGCGTCGAGCTCCTCCTGAGGCAGGGGCTCGAAGCACTTCGGCGAAATCTTCCAGTCGGGATACAAGGGCGTCAGATCCCGGGGCTTGCGATCGGTCTGCTCGACCGGCCGCAGCTCCGCCACCGGCCGATTGCGCTTGCAGATCAACACCCGCTCGCCCCGTTCGGCCGCTTCCACGTATTCGGAGAGCTTGGCTTTGGCCTCGAATATGTTGACCATGATCATGGTCATGATCATGGCACGTCGGACGCGCGTCGTCAAACGGGCAGCGGCAGCCGCAGCGTCGCGCGACAGCCGCGTGCGTCCGGCCGATTCTCGAGCGCGAGCGTCCCGCCGTGTGCTTCCGCGATCTGCCGGCTGAGCGCGAGCCCGATTCCGGACCCCGTGGGTTTGGTCGTGAAGAAGGGCACGAACAGGTTCGATGTATCCGGCAGTCCGGGACCCTCGTCTTCGATCGTCAACTCGACGTAGCCGTCCGTCTGCCGCCAATCCATCCACACGCGCCCGCTGGTCTCGATCGTCGCGTCCACGGCATTCCGCACGATGTTGATGAGCAGTTGCTCCAGTTGATCCGGATCGGCGTTGATCTGGACGTCCTCGTGCGCGCGCACGTCCACCGGCGCGCGGTTCTCCAGCTCCGCAATCCGGCGGGCGAGCGGCAGCAACCGGATCGACTGCTGCTGCGGCCGCGGCAGCCGCGCGAGTTGCGCGTACGCGCGCAGGAATCGCCCGAGCGCGCCCGAGCGCGATTCGATCAGCATCAGTCCGTCCTGAATCTCGGACGCGCGCGGCACGTCCGGCACGCGCGAGATCATTCGTTTGATACTGTGCGCGATCGACTTGATCGGCGTCAGCGAGTTGTTGATCTCGTGCGACAGGACCCGGACGATGCGCTGCCAGGCCTGCTGTTCTTCCTCGCGCAGCGCGCGGCTCAGATCCGCGAAGACGAGCAATCGGTGCGGCTTGCCGTCGCGACGGAACGTGGACCGCCGCAGCTCGAGCCGTCCGCTGCCGGGCCCGAACGGCCGATCGATGAGACGCGGGGCGTCGCCCGCGAGGTAGCGGTCCAGCCGCAGCTCGCGCGCGCTGAGGCCGAGCAGTTCGGCGGATGGCCGCCCCAGGAGGCGCTCCGCCGCCGGATTCGCCAGCACGAGCTGCTCGTTCATGTCGAACGCGAAGACGGCGACGTCGATGGCGCCCATCACGCTCGTCAGAAGCGCCGTCGATTCCACCGCTTCCGATCGCTGGCGCTGGAGCGTGTCGCCGAGCGAGTTGATCTCTTTCATCACGAGATCGACGGCGCTCCCGGGCTTCGCGCCGGTGCCGCGGATCGAGTAATCGCCTTCGTGGAGCGCGCCCAGCAGGTTGGCCGCGAGGTAGAGGACGTGCGTGATCATGTGATACGCGGCGGCGGCGCACCCGATCCAGACCGCCAGGACGACGGCGGCGAGCGTCCAGCGGACCTCGAACGAATAGTTCTGGCCGGCGGCAATCCACGCGAGCGCGATGGCCGCGGGGAAGCCGCCGAGCAGCGCGAGCGCGAGGACCGCCTGCTCGAGGCTCCAATACACGCGACCTCGCGGACGTCCGCCTCGCGCCGCCGGCATGCCCTTAACTCCGGACGCCATACTGCTGCAATCGACGGTACAGCGCGCTCCGGCTCATGCCAAGTTGCTGCGCGGCGAGTCGCACGTCGCCGTGGTGGCGCGCGAGCACCTTCTCGATGAAGACCCGTTCGGCGTCCTCGAGCGACAGATCGTCGGGCGCCGATCCCTGGACGCGGGGTGGGTGCACGCCGAGATGACGCGGCGCGACGCTCGTCGCGGCCGCATCCGCCATCAACACGGCGCGTTCGATCGTGTGGGCCAGTTCGCGGACGTTGCCCGGCCACGCGTGCGCCCGCAGAAGCGCGAGCGCGTCGGCGTCGAGTCCGGCGAGCGGCTTGCGATACCGCGCGGCGTAGTGCGCCAGGAAATGCCGCGCGAGCGGTTCGACGTCGTCGCGCCGATCGCGCAGCGGCGGCAGGTGAATCACGACCGTGTTCAGCCGGTACAAGAGGTCCTCGCGAAACCGTCCCGCGGAGATCTCCGCCTGCAGGTCGGCGTTCGTGGCGGACAAGACGCGCACGTTCACGTAGCGCAGCCGCGACGATCCCACGCGCTGCACCTCACCGGTCTGGAGGACGCGCAGAAGCTTCGCCTGCAGCCGCACCGGCATGTTGGCGATTTCGTCGAGGAACAGCGTGCCCTCGTCCGCCATCTCGAAGCAGCCGATTCGATCCACCCGCGCGTCGGTGAACGCGCCCTTCACGTGCCCGAAGAGTTCGCTCTCCGCGATGCCTTCCGCGAGCCCGCCGGCGTTCATCGTAATGAGCGGCTTCGCGCGGCGATCGGAGAACGCATGCACCCACGCGGCCACGACTTCCTTGCCGGTGCCGTGTTCGCCCATGATGAGCACGCTCGCGTCCGACGGGGCGATGCGTTCGATCGTCTGGCGGATTTCACGAACGGCCGGCGAGTCGCCGATGAACGGCGGCGTCGCGCCGCGCTGCAGGCGTGTGTTTGCTTCCTGCAGGCGCTGGCTCCGCCGCACCGCGCGCCTCAACTCGATCTGCGTCCGCACCCCCACGAGCAGCTTCTCGTCGTCCCACGGCTTCTCGATGTAGTCGCGCGCGCCGCGGCGCATCGCCTCGACCGCGCCGGCGACGCTGCTCCACGCCGTCATCACGAGGACCGGCAGCGTCGGATCCAGCGCGCGCAGGCGTTCCATCAGGTCGTAGCCTTCCTGGCCGGACGTCGTGTCGCGCGTGTAGTTGAGATCGAGGATCGCGAGGTCGAAGTCAACGGCCTCGAGCTTCCCGAGCGCTTCCGACGGGGACGTCGCGGGCGTGACGTCGTAGCCCTCGTCCACGAGCAGCAGCCGCAGCGCGTCGATGACGTCCGGCTGGTCGTCGGCGATCAGGATCCGGGTGGTATCGGTCATGTCCGCTTACGGATAAGTAAGATGTATGCCAACGCCGGCGGCGCCGGCGCGATTCGCGGACTGCGTTCGCCCCGGCCGGCGCGTCCCGCGCCCGTCGCGTATTCGCGACCGGTCCGTCCCGCCCGCGGGACGCGCGCCGCGGCGCCGATCGAATTCGCGGCTTTTTCACCGGGAGGGCGTGGCACGGCGCTTGTTGCTGCGACCGCTGCGCATGTTCCACATGGCCACTCGTCCCGATTCGCTTCGCGCGCGCGTGCTCGTCGCCGACGATCAACCCGACGTGCTCGAGGCGCTCCGCTGGCTGCTGACGGGCGAAGGCTACGAGCCGGAATTCGTCAGCTCGATCGACGGCGTCCTCGACAAGCTGCGCGGCGCGCCGTTCGACCTGCTGCTGATGGATCTCAACTATACCCGCGACACGACGTCGGGACGCGAGGGGCTCGAGCTGATCCCGCAGGTGCGCGCGCACGATCCGTCGCTCCCCATCGTCGTCATGACGGGGTGGGGCAGCATCGACACCGCCGTCGAAGCGATGCGCCGGGGCGCGAAGAGTTTCGTGCAGAAGCCGTGGGAGGACGTCGCGCTGCTCGAAATCCTGCAGCGGGAAATCGAAGACTCGCAGGCGACGAAGCGCCGCGACGCAAAACAACAGCGCGAGCTGGACGAAGCGCGGCTGATTCAACGCGGCCTGCTGCCGACCGCGATGCCGCTCATGACGGGCCTGCAGATCGCGTCCTCGTGGCAGCCCGCCAACGGCGTCGGAGGGGATTGCTTCGACGCGCTCACATTCGGACCGGGCCGGCTCGGGCTCTCGATTGCCGACGTGGCCGGCAAAGGGGTGCCGGCGGCGCTCCTGATGTCGAACCTGCAGGCGGCGGTCCGCGCCTTCGCGCAGGAGAACGCCGGACCCGCGGCGATCTGCGCGAGCGTGAATCGGCTCCTGTGCCGGAACATGGCGGCGGGCCGATTCGTGACGTTCTGTTACGCGCGCATCGACGTCGAGGCCGGGCGTCTGACGTACGCGAACGCGGGTCACAACCCGCCGCTCCTCATCAGCCGCGACGGCCGTGTCGAACGCCTGAATCCCGGCGGCACGGTGCTCGGCGTCTTCCCGGAAAGCGCGTACGAGCAGGGACAGCTGGCGATTGGCTCGGGCCATCGGTTGTTGTTCTACACCGACGGGATCACCGAAAGCCGCAGCCCCGCGGGCGACGAATTCGCGGAGGAGCGCCTCGTTGAATCGGCGCTGACCCACCGCGCCCTTCCGGCCGACGCGATGCAGGCGGCCATCCTCGCCGACGTCAACGCGTTCAACGCGAACACGTACGAGGACGACGCGACGTTGATCGTGGCGGCGGTGGAGTAGGATGATCTTCCCTCACGCATTTCGCATGCTCCTCAAGCGGCCGGCATTTACGGTCGTCGGCGTGTTGACGCTCGCCGTCGGCATCGGCGCGAACACGGCGATATTCAGCGTGGTCAACGGCGTCCTGCTGCGGCCGCTGCCGTATCCGGACCCTGATCGCATCGTGCGGCTCTGGGAGCAGACGGCCAGCGCGCCGCGCGTGTCGGTGTCGTACCCCAACTTCCGCGACTGGCACGAGCGGTCGAAGAGTTTCCGCGCGCTGGCCGCGTACGAAGGTGGAACGACGACGGTTCTTGGCGGCACCGAACCCGTGTTCGTCGATGTGTACGCGGTCACCAAAGACTTCTTCGATGTTTTTGGCGTCGCGCCGGCGCTCGGGCGAACGTTCACCGCGGAGGAGACCGTTGAGGGGGGCGTTCCTTCCGTCGTCGTGAGCCATCGATTCTGGGAGCGCATGCTGCAGGGGAATCGCGATCTCGCGTCGTTGCATCTGCAAATCGAAGGGCTGAGCGCGCGGGTCGTCGGCGTGATGCCGCCGGGGTTCGCGCATCCCGCGCAGGCGGACGTGTGGTTTCCGAAGGAGATCGCGCCCGATGACACGACCCGGACCGCACACAACCTTGCAGTCGTTGGCCGCCTGCAAGTGCCGCGCGATCGCGGCGCGGCGGAGCTCGCGGTGGTCGCCGCACAGCTTCAGGCGGAGCACAGGGGAGAGAACGACGCGCAGTCGATACCGATGGTCCCTCTGCAGGATGCGCTGACCGGCGGCTCGCGCAACACGTTGTTGCTGCTGCTCGGCGCGGTCGGCCTCGTCCTGCTCATCGCGTGCGCCAACGTTGCCAGCGCGATGCTCGCACGTGGAGAGGAGCGGCGCGTCGAGCTGGCGATTCGCGCGGCGCTCGGCGCCGGACGGGCGCGGCTGCTGCGAGAGTTGCTGACGGAAGGCCTGCTGCTCGGCCTGTTCGGCGCGGCCGCGGGATTGCTGCTGGCCGGCTGGCTCGTGCGGGTCTTCCTCGCCTTCACCACCGTGCCGCTGCCGCGCCGCGAGATGATCGGCGTCGACGGCCCCGTCCTGGCGTTTACCCTCGCGCTCGGTGTGCTGACGCCGCTCCTGTTCGGAATCCTTCCCGCTCTTCAGGCGTCGCGTCCCGACCTGCGCGACACGATCGCCGAAAGCGGCCGCGCCGCGCTGCCCGCCGCGCGCGGACGCATCCGCGACGCGCTCGTCGCCGTGGAGGTCGCGGTCGCGCTCGTCCTGCTCGCCGGTTCGGCGTTGCTCATCCGCAGCTTCTCGAACGTGATGTCCATCGACGCGGGCTTCGATGCGCACGGCATCATGACGATGGACCTGGCGGTGCCCGGGACGAAGTACCCGGACGCGGACCGCAGCGCGGCATTCTACCGGCAGCTGATCGAACGGCTCGGCGCGCTGCCCGGCGTCGAAGCCGCCGGCGCCGTCAATGCGCTGCCGTTCAGTGAAACGATTGGAACCGGCGGCGGGTTCTATTTCGAGGGAGACGTCGCGCCGTCGCACCAGAAGCGTTACGCGGGATACCGCGTCGTGACGCCGGGCTACTTCGAGGTGATGAGAATTCGTCTGCTGCGCGGCCGGCTTCTCTCTGACGCAGACCGTCCGGGCGGCGAGGTTGCCGTCGTCGTCGACCAGGAGTTCGTCCGGCGCTACGTCGGCGGCGGCGACCCGATCGGCCGGCGCTTCCGGTACTTTGGAATGGACTCTTTGAACGAGCCGATGATGACGATCGTCGGGGTCGTGGCGAGCATTCGAAGCGCCTCACTCCTGAGCGACGTCGTTCCAGAGGCGTACGTCAGTTATCTGCAGCGGCCCAGGCGCACGCAGGGCGCGATGGCCGTCGCGGTGCGGGCGGCGCGCCGCGACAGGGTTGAATCCCTGACGCCGGCGCTGCGCGCCGCGGTTGCGTCGCTCGACGGCGATGTCCCCGTGAGATTCTCGACGATGGAGGAGCGGCTCGGGCAGTCCGTGGCAGACCGCCGGTTCATGATGGCGTTGCTGTCCGCGTTCGCGGCAGTCGCGCTGCTGCTCGCCGCATCCGGCATCTACGGCGTGCTCGCGTACTCGGTCGCGCAGCGGACGGCGGAGATCGGGATTCGGATGGCGCTCGGAGCGAATCCGCAGAACGTCGTCCGGCTCGTACTGTCCGCCGCGATGAGTTCCGTTGGCGTGGGCGTGGCGGCGGGCTGCCTCGCCGCATTCGCCGCCGTCCGTGCAATCCGGGGCTTTCTCTTCGGGGTCGCGCCGTCGGATCCCGTCGCGTTCGCGGCCGCGGTCTTCCTCCTCATCGCTGTCGGCCTCGTCGCCGCGTACATCCCCGCGCGCCGCGCCACGCGGGTGGACCCGTTGCGCGCCCTGCGGGCGCGGTGAGAATTGGTGAATTGGTGAATTGGTGGATTGGTGAATTGGCGAGTTGGTGAATCATGAACCAGCCTGAATTCACCAGCTCACCAATTCACGAATTCTCACCGATCACGCGAGGGCGCGCGCAGCTTCCCTCGCATAGTAGGTAACGATGATGTCCGCGCCGGCGCGGTGGATGGACGTCAGCGTCTCCATCATCGCGCGCGGCTCGTCGATCCAGCCGTTTCTTGCCGCGGCCTTCAACATCGCGTACTCGCCGCTGACGTGATACGCCGCCGTCGGGACGCCGAACTCGTCCTTCACGCGGCGGATGACGTCGAGGTACGTGATCGCCGGCTTGACCAGGATGATGTCGGCGCCTTCCTCCAGGTCCAGCTCCACCTCGCGCAGCGCTTCGTCCACGTTGGCGGGATCCATCTGATGCGAGCGGCGGTCGCCGAACGCCGGCGCCGAATCCGCGGCGTCGCGGAAGGGACCGTAGAACGCCGAGCAGTACTTCGCCGCGTACGACATGATCGCGACCTGCGGGAAGCCGGCGTGGTCCAGCGCTTCGCGGATCCGGCCAATGCGCCCGTCCATCATGTCCGACGGCGCGACGATGTCGGCGCCGGCCGCGGCGTGCGACAGCGCCGATCGCACGAGCTGCTCGACCGTCGGATCGTTCGCGATCTCCTCGTCGATCAGAATGCCGCAATGGCCGTGCGACGTGTACTCGCAGAGGCAGACGTCGGTGACGACGAGCACCCCCGGCACCTCGCGCTTGAGGGCGCGAATCGCCGTCTGGACCGGCGCCTCCGGATCGTAGGCGGCCGACCCGACGTCGTCTTTCGCGTCGGGCAACCCGAAGAGCAGCACGCCCGGGATGCCGTCAGCCTTGGCCGCCGCCGCTTCTTTCACGGCCTCGTCCACCGAGAGCTGATAGACGCCCGGCATCGATCGGACTTCACGCCGTTGTCCCTCGCCGGGCACGACGAAGAGCGGATAGAGAAACATATCAGGCGTCAGCCGCGTCTCGCGGACCATCGCGCGGAGCGCCGGCGTGCGGCGCAGCCGGCGCGGCCGGCGGCGCAGATCGAGCTGCGCGCGGTTCGCCTGAGAGTGCGTGG
>Ga0066710_100001812_pt1 | contig 16488 bp, 13 predicted proteins | sample GraSoiAngelo_159_FD_79666 | JGI IMG/M metagenome (GOLD analysis project Ga0066710, IMG submission 79666) | Grasslands soil microbial communities from the Angelo Coastal Reserve, California, USA - 14_1009_16_40cm | ecosystem: Environmental > Terrestrial > Soil > Grasslands | place: USA... | reverse complement strand
GTATAGGAAACGAAGGAGGCCCCTGTGGCGCCGAAGGCCGGTCCGCCCGCACCGATGCCGTTTCATCTCTATCGCCCCTTCACGCCGATCCCCCTCCCGGATCGCACGTGGCCCGGTCGCGTGACGACCCGGGCTCCTCGCTGGTGCAGCGTCGACCTGCGCGACGGCAACCAGGCTCTGATCGACCCCATGGACGTCGAGCGCAAGCGCCAGATGTTCGATCTGCTGGTGCGCTGCGGGTTCAAGGAGATCGAGGTCGGCTTTCCCGCGGCCTCTCAGCCCGACTTCGACTTCGTGCGGCTGCTCATCGAGCGTGACCTGATCCCCGACGACGTGATGATTCAGGTCCTCACCCAGGCCCGGCCCGAGCAGATCGAGCGGACCTTCGAGTCGATCCGCGGCTCGGCGCGGGCGCTCGTGCACCTCTACAACTCGACGTCGACCTTGCAGCGCCGCGTGGTGTTCGGCCTCGACCGGGCCGGCATCGTGGACATCGCGGTCCGCGCGGCCAAGCGGTGTCGCCAGCTCGTGAAGACGGTCCCTGGGACGGACGTCCACTTCCAGTACTCGCCCGAGAGCTTCACCGGCACCGAGCTCGACTTCGCCAAGGAGATCTGCGAGGCGGTCATGGACGTCTGGGAGCCGACCACCGAGCGGCCGGTCATCCTGAATCTCCCGGCTACGGTCGAGATGGCGACCGCCAACGTCTACGGCGACCAGATCGAGTGGTTCCATCGGAACATCCGCGCGCGCGACACGATCATCCTCTCGCTGCACCCGCACAACGACCGCGGCACCGCCGTGGCCGCCGCCGAGTTCGGCGTGATGGCCGGCGCCGACCGGGTCGAGGGCACCTTGTTCGGCAACGGCGAGCGGACCGGCAACGTCGACGTGGTCACGCTCGCGCTGAACCTCTTCAGCCAGGGCGTCGATCCCGAGCTGAACTTCTCCGACATCGACGCCGCCCGCCGCATGGTCGAGCATTGCAACCGGCTGCCCGTGCATCCGCGGCATCCGTACGTCGGTGACCTCGTCTACACGGCCTTCTCCGGCTCGCATCAGGACGCGATCAAGAAGGGCTTCGAGGCGCTCGGCAAGGACTACGACGTGTGGGAGGTCCCCTATCTCCCGATCGACCCGCATCACCTCGGCCGTTCGTACGAGGCGGTCATCCGCGTGAACAGCCAGTCGGGCAAGGGCGGCGTGGCCTACATCATGAAGTTCGAGCACGGCTTCGATCTGCCGCGACGGCTGCAGATCGAGTTCTCGTCGGTCATCCAGAAGCTCACCGAGGCCAGCGGCACCGAGATCACGGCCGAGCAGATCTGGTCGTCCTTCGAGTCGACGTATCTGACCGTGGCGCGCCCGCTCGCGCTGATCGGTCACCCCTTCATCACGACGGCGGACACCGGTGACGCCACGGTCGAGGCGCACGTGGAGCTCGATGGCGCCGAGCGCTGGCTCAAGGGTCACGGCAACGGGCCGATCGACGCGTTCGTCGATGCCTTGCGGGGCGCCGGGCTCGCCGTCGAGATCACCGACTATTCGGAGCACGCGCTCAGCGAGGGCGCCGACGCGAAGGCCGCCGCCTACGTCGAGGCGCGCATCGGCGGCCGGACGCGCTGGGGCGTCGGTCTCGACGCCAACATCGTCACCGCATCCGTGCGGGCGGTCGTGAGCGCCGTCAACCGCGCCTGACCGCCCGTTCGTGAACGCACTGATCCAGCTCCTCGCGGCGGAGCTGCCGCGAGCCGTCCGCTGGTCGGGCGCGCTCGCGCGTCAGCTTCGGCGTCACGACATCTCGCTCACCGGAAAACATTCCGGTTCCGCGGACACCGACGCGCTCACGCTCGCCGATCTGGCGGTGCAGGAGATCCTGGTGGCCGCCCTTCGTGACATGGGCCCCGCCGTTCGCCGCTGCCGGATCGAGGCCGAAGAAGCCTCGGGTGACCTCGGTCGATTCGCCGCGCAGGGCGACTGGGTGCTCGCCATCGATCCCATCGACGGCACACGCGAATACCGTGACCGCACCGGCCACCGCTACGCGGTCATGCTCCACGCGCGGACGGCCGAGACGATTCACTATTCCCTGGTGTACTTGCCGGAGGAGGGCCCGGAAGGAACCTGGCTCGAGGTGCGCGACGACCACATCGTGCTGGGCCCCGATGACGGCACGCGCGCGGCCCGGGCGGTGCTGGACGCGCTGCCACCGATCGCGGCGGATCGCCGGCGGGAGAACCGCCGGATCCTCGTGAGCGGGTTCCGCGGCCGCGAGGCCGAGCGTGCGCGCGCGGTCAGCGCCGCCGGACTCGACGGCGTCCTGGGCTCCGACACGCCCGGGAGCCTCTTCCCGCTGATGGCGAGCGGCGACCTGGGCGGCGCGCTCTTTCACACGCCGAACGTGTACGACTTCCCCGTATGCATGCACGTCGCCCGAGCGCTTGGCGGCGAAGCGGTCTGGGTGCACGACGGCCAGCGTGTGGACTTTCGCCGGATATGGCGCGACGAACGCGCGAACATGCTCCGGCTGCCCGGGATCGTGGCGTGCGTGAGCGACCGCACGGTCATCCCGACCCTGGTCGACGTGGCGCGCCACTGGAGCCGCGAGCGATACCAGTAACTGAGCGCGGGCGGTCTCCTGACCGCGTCAGCGTCCTTCGTACGCCTTCGTCAGCGCGTCGATGTCGAGCTTCTTCATCTTCAGCATCGCCGCCACGGCGCGCTTCGACTTTTCGGGGTTCTTGTCCTGCAGCATCTCGACCAGGACCGTGGGCACGACTTGCCACGAAAGGCCGAATCGATCCTTGAGCCAGCCGCACTGCACTTCCTCGCCGCCGGCCGCGAGCTTCTCCCAGAAGTGGTCCACTTCCTTCTGGTTCTCGCAGTGCACGACGAGCGAGATCGCCTCCGTGAACTTGAAGAGCGGACCGCCGTTCAACGCCGTGAACTCCTGTCCGCTGAGCTCGAACGCGACGGTCATGACCGATCCCTTGGGGCGACCGGCCGCCTTCGCGGCCTCGTCGTCGTAGCGGGTGATGCCGACGATCCTGGAATCCTTGAAGATCGACACGTAGAACTTCGCGGCCTCTTCGGCCTGGCTGTCGAACCACAGGAACGTGGTGATTTTTTGCGTCTTTGGCATGGATGCCTCCTCGGAGGAAAGATTGCCGCGCGCTTCAGACCCGGCCGCGCGCCTCACGGACGAGCGGAAGGCGCTCGAGGCTCGCACGCAGCGATTCGTCGGGTAGACTGGCCAGCACGCCGTCGACCACGCGGACGGCGTCGAGGGCGGCTCGGCGCGCCGCGTCCTTCTGGTCCTGCTCGGCGTAGAACCTGGCGAGCGCTCCGTACGTCAGCCAGAGCTGGGTCGGGTTGCCGATCGCCTCGGCGATCGTCCGCGCCTCGTGGAGCGCTCGCCCGGCCTCCTCCCACCGCCCGGCCGCGCACGCCGTCGCGCCCGCGAGCCGCCACGCTTTGACCAGGTTCTTGCGCGCGTTCGTGCGCGTGGCGAGATCGAGACATCGATGCGCGTGACGTTCGGCCTCTTCGAGATCGTCGCGGGCGAGCGCCAGCTCGCCCTGGCTCGAGGCGAGTCGGATCGAGTAGCGGAAGCGCATCCAGGCGCTCGTCGAGGGATCGCGGGCGAAGCGGTCGACGCGATCGAACATCTCGCGGGCGAGCCCGTAATCGCCCCGGGCGAGGAAGATGTCGCCGAGATTGAGCTCGGCGTTCGGCAGGGTGCCCGGGTCCTTCCGGCGGCGCCCTTCCTCGGCGCTGCGTCGGTTGAGCTCGGCCGCGCCGTCGAGGTCGCCCAGCTCGAAGTGGAGCCAGCCGAGGCAGTTGAGCAGCCGGTGATGAATCGCCTTGTCTCCGACCTTCCGGGAGAGCTCCAGACCCTCACGAAACGTCGCGAGCGCGGTCGCGTAGTCGCCCTTGCCGGTCAAGGTCAGTCCGCGCAGGAAGGCGCTGAAGAGCAGTGGGAGCAGCAGGTTGTGCTCGCGCGCGACCTCCAGCCCACGGACTTGCAGCTGGTCTGCCGCGTCGTAGTCCGCTTCCCAACTCTTGATGAGCCCGGCGATCGTCAGCGCCAGCGAGTGATGCACCATGTCCCCGGCCGATTGGCTCGAGACCAGCGCCTGGTCGATCGCGCGCTTGGCCTCGTCGATGCCGCCCGTCACCCCGCGAACGAAGCCGATCGTGAACTGGGCGCGCGCCAGCACCGCTTCGGCCCCGACCGGTTCGGCCACGTCGATCGCCCGGCGCGCGTGAGCGACGGCGCCGTCGAGATCGCGGGCCCACGTCGCGGCCCACGCCATGGCGGCGAGCGCCACCCCCTCGCGGGTCGCGTCGCCGGCGTCGTGGGCCAGCTCGCGCGCGCGCTCGGCCGCCTCGCGAGAGCGCTCGAAATCACTGACGACGAAGTAGAGCCCGCTGCGCGCCTGGTGGATCGCCATGACGCGCGCGTCGGCGCCTGGCAGACGGGCGGTGGCCTCCAGCGCCTCGTCGTACAGGGCAAGCGCGTCGCGCGTCGCGAACGCTCTCGCCGCCGCCTCGGCGGCACGCATGAGGTGCGCCAGCGCGCGCTCCCAGTCCTCGGCCGCCACGTAGTGGCGGGCCAGGACGCCGGCGATCTCCGCGGCGCGGTCGCCGTGGAGCGTCTCGAGCGCCTGCGCGATCCGGCGGTGCAGCGCGCGCCGCTCGGGGGCGGGAATCGACGCGTACGCGACGTCGTGCGTGAGCGCGTGCTTGAAGGCATACGCCACCTCGGGAAAGACACGCTGCTCGTGGATCAGCTCGACCGTCCGCAGCTCGCGCAGGAGCCCGTCGAGCGGCGGTCCGCTCTCGACGACCCGGTCGAGCAGCCTTCGGGTGAACTCGCGGCCGATGACGGCCGCAACCCGGAGCGCGCGCCGGGGCGCTTCGGCCAGGCGGTCGATGCGCGCGGTGACGACGTCCTGGACGGTGTCGGGCACGAGCGCGGCGTCGAGCCGGCGCGACATCACCAGGCGCGAGCCCTCACGACGCACCGCCCCCAGCTCCTCGACCGAGTGCACGAGCTCCTCGACGAAGAACGGATTGCCCTCGGCCTTGCTCACGATCAGCGCTTCGAGATCGGCCGGCGGCAGGTCTGTCCCCAGCAGATCTCGGGTCATGCGCACGCTGTCGGCGGTCGACAAGGTCGTCAGCGCAAGCCGCGTGTGGAACGTGTGGTCACCAAACGGGGGTGTGTAGCCGGGCCGGTAGGTGACGATCAAGAGCACTCGCTGGGCGGCGAGGCTCTCGGCCAGACGCGCCGCCCATTCCTCGCTCGCCGCGTCCATCCAGTGGGCGTCCTCCAGCACCATGACGTGCGGCTGCACCTCGGCGGCCCGCGCCAGCATGTGCCAGGTGGCGTTGAAGATCTCCACCCTCCTGAGCTTCGGATCCATGGCATCGACGGCCGGATCGCCCGCGTCGAGGCCGAGCAGGACTCGCAAGAACGGACGCGCCGACAGGAGTCGCGCGTCGAGCCGCCGCAGGTGCTCTTCGAGCTTCGCGCCCATGACGACCGGCGCGTCGACGTCCTCGATCCGGCAGGTCCGCCGCAGCATCTCGATGACCGGGTGGAACGGCGTGGCTCGGCCGAAGGGAACCGCGCTCGCCTCGACCCATGCGGCACTGTCGCCGAGGAGTCGGCGAAACTCGCGCAAGAGCCGCGACTTGCCGATGCCGGGCTCGCCGCCGACCAGGAAGACCTGCCCCTCGCCCGCCCGCACTTGCTCGAAGCGCTCGGCGAGCAAGCGGAGCTCGCGCTCCCGTCCGACGAAACGAGCACGACCGACCTCACGTTCGGGGTGGCTCACGAGCCGGTACGCAGGCTCTCCGTCGGGTCGAGCGCTCAGCGGCTCCAGCTCGAAGTGACGGCCGAGCGCGACGGCGGCGCTCGAGCTGACGATCACGTGACCCGGATCGGCGTGCGACACGAGGGTCTCGAGGACGGCCGTCGCCTGGCGGCGGCCGCCAGCCTCGATCGTCACCTCGCCGTCCGCTCGCGCCACCAGCAAGGTGGCGGTGTGCAGGGCGCTACGCACCTCGGGCCGCGCGGGATCGTCGCGCCGCGCACGGATGGCCAGCCGCCGGATGGCCGAGGCGGCGTGCACGGCGCGGCGTGGCGCATCCTCGGCGGGATCCACCCCGAAGGCCACGACGGCGCCGGCCGGTCTCACGCTGTCGACCCAGCCGCCGAAGCTTCGCGCCTTGTCGATGACGCCCTCGAGCGCGCGGGTCACCTCGGGTGAGTGCGGCTCGGCGCGCGGCGAGACGAGGGCGACGTAGAGCAAGGTGAGACGTCGGGGCTCACCGATCGGGCCGCCCGATCGTGTCGGTGTGGTCGGCCGCTCCTGGCGCGGTTGGGAGCCTCGCGGACGACCGCCGCGCCGGCGGGGCGATCCGGCCTCGAGCCCGAGCCCATGTCGATCGAGCCGATACCGCAGCGTGTTGCGGGGCAGTCCGAGGCGGAGCGCGGCCTGCGTGATGTTCCAGCCGCTCTTCTCGAGCGCGTCGAGCAGGCGCGCCCGCTCGACGTCGAACATCGCGTCGCCGAGCACCGCCTCCCGATCGTCGCGCGCGACGGCGCTTCGTGCCGTGTCCGGCGCGAGCCCGAGCGCCGGGGGCCCGACCGCCTTCCCGTCGGTGAGCAGGACCACACGCTCCATCACGTTAGCCAGCTGGCGCACGTTCCCCGGCCAGTCGTATGCGAGCAGCGCCGCACACGCCTCAGGGGTCAGCGTCTTGGCGGGGAGTCCGTAGTCCTCGCACGCGCGCGCGAGGAAGTGCTCGGCGAGGAGGACGATGTCTTCGCCGCGCTCGCGGAGCGGCGGCAGGCGCAGGGTGAGGACCGCCAGCCGATGATACAGATCCTCGCGGAATCTCCGGGCCCGCATGGCGTCGTCCAGGTCCTCGCTGGTGGCGGCGACGATCCAGACGTCGATGGCCTCGCTCCGGGTGCTGCCGAGACGCCGGACCTGGTGGTCCTCGATGACCTTCAGGAGCTTCGCCTGGAGCGCGCTCGGGAGCAGGCCGACCTCGTCCAGGAAGATCGTGCCGCTGCTCGCGGCCTGGAACAGGCCGGGCTTGGGCTGACCCGCGCCGGTGAAGGCGCCGCGCTCCCAACCGAACAGCTCGGCCTCGAGCAGCGTCTCGGGAATCGCCGCACAGTTGACGTCGACGAACGGCCCGCGGGCACGGACACCGGCGCGGTGGATCGTCGCCGCGATCAGTCCCTTGCCGGTTCCGGTCTCTCCGAGAAGAAGAATGGGCGGTGACCGGCGGGCGGTGTCGGCCTGGCGCCTGAGCACGCGGTTGATCTGCTCGCGCAAGGCGACGATCAGGGGGCTCTCACCGAGAAGCTCCGCGAGCGCCGTGGTCACGGCGTCATCTTACTGGTGTCGAGCCCGTTCGCGCGCGGGCAAGATGCCTGAACCGCCGAGAACCGCCGAATCTCCGCCGGCGGACCAGCGACCTGTCGATTCGTCGGTTCATCGCAAGTGCCCGTCACGACGAGCGTCGCGCGTGGCATCGCGGCTGCAATCCAACGCGCCCATGGAAACGCCGCCGCACGACGACGTGACGAGGCGCACGCGACCCGCATCAAAGGAGGAGCGACGATGAAGACATTCGGCTACTCGTACCAGACGGTACTGGAGGCCTCCGAGCGAATCGACTGGCGCGTGGAGGACCTGATCGGCGGCGACAAGCCGCTCGACTTCTCGAAGCCGTTCCTGCCCGAGTCGTTCGCCCGCGTGGAGCCGTTGACGTTCCTGAGCCCGCGCGAGCGGCTGGCCCTCAACCAGATCCGCGGCCTCGGCTACCTGTACATGTTCGGGCTCGTGGAGGAGTTCATCCTGCCCTTCGTGCTCGACCACGCGCGCCCCCAGCTCCACGGCGACGCGTATGCGACGCGCGCGCTCCTGGAGTTCGCGGCCGAGGAGGCCAAGCACATCCACCTCTTCCGACGCTTCCGCGAGGAGTTCGAGCGCGGCTTCGGCACGCCCTGCCAGGAAATCGGGCCACCCGATGCCATCGCGAAGGCGGTGCTCGGCCACCAGCCGCTCGCGGTGGCGCTGACGACCCTGCACCTGGAGTGGATGACGCAGCGGCACTGGCTGGAGGCCGTGAAAGATCACCAGGGGCTCGATCCCCAGTTCAAGAGCCTGCTCAAGCATCACTGGATGGAGGAGGCGCAGCACGCCAAGCTCGACACCTTGATCGTGGACTCGATGAGCCGCAATCTGGATGCGACGGCCATCGACACCGCGATCAACGAATACCTCGAGATCGGCGGCATGGTCGACGCGGGCCTCGCCAACCAGGTCGACTTCGACATCGACAACCTCGCCCGGGCCACGGGCCGCGCGCTCTCCGCGGCCGAGCGCGACACGTTCGTCGCGGTGCAGCGGCAGGGGTTGCGGTGGACGTACCTCGGCTCCGGGATGACTCACCCGAAGTTCACCGGCTCGCTCGGCGAGCTCTCCCCGGCCGCCGCCGGTCGGGTGGCGAAGGTGGCCGAAGCGATGTGCTGAGACCGAGCAGCTGATCCTCACAATTCACCCAAACGAGAAAGGAGATGGCGATGTCGACAGCCATGAAGGCAAGCAGCAAGGTCAATGGCCTGGATCTCGACGCACTGGCCGAGGTCGTTCGCGAGATCGAGCGCGATCCGCGAAAGGGCATGGTGGCCTTCCGCGTTCACACGGCGTGGCGGGGCCAGACCAGGAGCCGCACCACGGTCGAGTCCTACACGATCGGCGGGCAGGAAGTGCGCCGGCACTTCGAGATCGACGTGGACGAGCCGCACGAATTGCTCGGGCAGAACTCGGCGCCCAATCCGCAGGAGATGCTGATGACGGCGCTGAACGCCTGCATCACCGTCGGCTACGTCGCCGGGGCCGCCGTCAAGGGCATCACCTTGGAGAAGGTGGAGGTCGAGACCGCGGGCGAGCTGGACCTGCGGGGCTTCCTCGGTATCGATCCTGGCGTCCAGCCCGGCTATGAGGCGCTCCGCTACACAGTGAAGCTCAAGGGTAACGGGACGCCCGAGCAGTTTCATGAGATTCACGAGACGGTGATCAAGACGTCCCCGAACTATTTCAACCTGTCGCATCCCATTCGTATCGACGCCAAGCTGGAAGTCGAATAGCCGTCCCGTCGGCCGGCGCTCGCCTCGCGCGGGCGCCGGCCGAGTCGTCTATCAGGGCGCGATGTTCGCGTTCACGCGGAACAGGTTCTTCGGGTCGTACGCCGCCTTGAGCGCGCGCAGGCGACCGTAGTTCTCCCCGAACGACGCGCGCACTTTCTCGGGCCGATCGTCCGCGCCCAGGTGGTTCACGTACGCGCTGCCCTGGAGATGCGGTTCCAGCTTGGTCCAGAGCGCCCGCACCCACGCGATGTGCGTCGCGGACTCTGCGCCATCTGCCCACTGGCCGATCGCGTCGAAGTCCCACTGCGCGCGCCGTGGCGCGAAGGCGGTGGCCGTAGGCGAGACGCGAGTCGCGGCTCCATGCAGGTGGAAGAAGAGCAACGCGCTCATCGGCGAGCTGAAGCGCGACGCTCCCTCCACCATGACGTCGATCAATCCGTCCGAGATCTGCTCCGTGAACGCCGAGCGCCAGTACCGCTGCAAGCCGTGGATCGCATTGGGCTCGTCGAGCATGCGCTGGCGGGCCGCGTACGGCATCGGTCCGACGACGTCGGCGACTGGCTTGCCGAACCGCCGGGCGGGGGCCAGCACCTTTTCGCCCTCGGCGATCGGCCCGTTGTAGCCGAGGATCAGCGCGGCGACCGGCATCCCCTCTGGCGCCGTCAGCAGCGCCGCGTACGCTTCCGCTTCGTCCGGCAACGTGCCGCCGAAATCCCGGTAAAACCGCAGCAGGTCGCGGGCCTGATCCAGCGGATAGATCACCATGCCGCCGAGGACCTGCGTGACTGGATGGAGCCGATACTCGAGCGACGTGACCACGCCGAAGTTGCCGCCGCCGCCCCGCAGCGCCCAGAAGAGATCCGGATTGTCCGTCGCGCTCGCCTTGCGGAACTGGCCGTCCGCGGTCACCACATCGGCCGAGATGACATTGTCGACGCTCAATCCGTGCTTGCCCATCAACCAGCCGAGACCGCCACCGAGGGTCAACCCGACGATTCCCGTGTTGGAAACCGTGCCGCCGGTCGTCGCCAGACCGAAGGCTTGGGTCTCATGGTCCAGATCGCGCCACAGCACACCGCCTTGCGCCGAGACGGTGCGCGCGTCTGGATCGACGCGGATGCCTTTCATGAGGGACAGGTCGATGACGAGTCCGCCGTCGTTCGTTCCGTATCCGGGCGCGCTGTGGCCGCCGCCGCGGACGGAAACGAGGAGCCCGAACAACCGCGCGAAGTTGACGGCCTGCTGGACGTCCGCAGCACCCAGGCACCGCACGATGAGCGCCGGGCGACGATCGACGTTGCCGTTCCATACGCGCCGCGCCTCTTCGTACTGCGTCTCGCCGGCGACGACGAGCTCGCCGCGCAGGCTTCGTCGCAGGCTCTCGACGTCGGCGTCGTTCAAGTTGGTGCGCGTCCCTTCGAGCGTGGTGGCGGTGATCGTCATGTCAGCTCCTCAGGTCGGGGCCCACTCCGCATCTGGCGCCCGTTTGGCTCGTGTACGTCTGGCCATCCGTCAGCAGGAGTCGTGCCGTGCGACCCAGATCCGAGTAATCACGGACTTAGCGTGAGAAGTCCCGGCGCGAGCGAGGGCGCCGCCTCAAGTCTCCGGGAAATATGCCCGACCAAAGTCGGGATCAGGTATGGCTCGCCGAGCGCGTCCTGGTATCCGTCCACTGCTGTTTGGTCCCTGCGTGCGGCAGTCCTGTGTATGGACGTCGGCCGCCGCGTCTCCGATCTTGGTCTGCCGATCGCGAATAGATCCGGACGACATCATCGTCTGCCCTTGAGCGGCGCCCGGTGGCGATCACGCGATCCAGCGTACGACTCCAAGCAGCGCGGCGACCGCCGCGTGTAGAGCGTGGCCAGCGATTCAGAGCGGGCACGGCTGTCGGAGGTCGACGACAAGGGCGCGCACGAGGTAAAGTCCGACCAGCACGCTCGCCGCCGCCACGATCAGGTAGGGCCATGGCGCCGCGACGCGGCCGCTCACCATCCACGAGAGGCCGAGGCCAAGTAGAGCCATGTTCCATACGATGCCCACAAAGACGTTCGGTGCTCCACCGAACAACCTGGCATAGGGCGTCTGCACGACGAGGGCGCAAGAGGACGTGTCGGCGCCGCAGCTCGTGAACAGGACCCCCAGGCGGTGGCGAAGCCCGGGCCACCGGCCAAGCATGAGCAACGTGAAGTAAAGATTGATGAGCAAAGCGGGGACTGTCAGCGCAACGAGGACGATCGCCAGTGCCACGGTCATGCTGGAGTGATCCTACGCGTTCTCGTCGCCGTCTGCGCTCGTCCGGCATGCCCCTGACTTCACCCTGCAACTCGCGGAAAGCTACTTGACACGGCTCCTGTTCCGACAGATCGTGGCGCGCATTCGTGGGAGGCGCGAGGATGAGGGTTCGTCAGGGAAGCCGCGCAAGAGGCGATAGGCCGCGGCGCGACCACCACGATTGGGCCTCGGAGACGTACGTGGACGAGTGGGTGAGGCAGCAGCAGGCGGAAGACCCGAGCCGAGCACGTTTATCCTCGACCGGTATCCGCACGCGACGTGCGTTGCGCAGGATGGCTCCGAGCCGATGCTGAATCACGCACAACACCTCGCCGCGAAGTACGGGCAGCGCATCAAACTGCATCAGTCCGACCTCTTCGAGGTGGACTGGCTGCCCCAGCAGTTCGGCCTGTTCGACGCCGTCGTTTCGTCCAGCTGCTTGCACAACCTGCGCGACTTCAAGCGCATCCGCGAGATTTACGGGGACATCCACGCGCATTTGAAGCCGGGCGGGGCCTTCGTGAACGCGGACTTGATCAACGCCCCGACCGCTGCGTTGCACCAGCGGTACGATCGCGTCGCGACCGCGCGACGCCATCGCGAAGGCGCCGTGGCGGAGGATCTCGCGGCGATGGTGCGGCAGCGGCGACGGCCTCCGGCGACCGCGGCCCGGGGGCCCTTCCCGGCGACCCTGGACCAACACCTGACGGCGTTGAAGGCGGCCGGGTTCAAGGACGTCGACTGCTTCTGGAAGGAACTGCGCCGGGCTGTCTTCGGCGGTTACGCGTACCGATCTGGCAGGTCGCGGAGATGAGCTCGGAGGAGGAACAGCGATGAGTCCTGGAAAGCCCGAGTACGTCTCGGACCTCGTCGTCTACCTGTTGAACCGGCTCGGCGTCGAGTACGTCACGCTGAATCCGGGTGCGACCACCCGCGGAATGCATGAATCCCTGGTGACCTACGGTGGAAATGCCGCGCCTGAGGTCATCACCTGCAGCCACGAAGAGGTCGCGGTCGCCATGGCGGAGGGCTATTACCTGGCGACGGGGCGGCCTCAGGTCACGCTGGTTCACAACATCGTCGGCCTGCAGCACGCGAGCAAGGCGATCTACGAAGCCTGGCTCAACAACGCTCCGATGATCATCATCGGAGGCACCGGACCCCAGGACTCGACGCACCGGCGGCCGTGGATCGATTGGATCCACACGGCGCAAGTCCAGGCGCAGATCGTCAGAGACTACGTGAAGTGGGACGACCAGCCTCAGGGGGCGCTCAGCGTCGCCGAATCGATTCTCCGCGCCTACCAGATCGCGATGACCGAGCCGCGGGGCCCGGTCTACCTCTGCCTCGACGTCGAGTTGCAGGAGAGCCGACTTCCTGACGGCTTTGCAATTCCCGATCTGAGCCGCTACCGCCCTCCCGCCCCGCCCGCGGGCAACCCCGAAGCGATCGCTGACGCGGCGAAGGCGCTTCGAGAGGCGCGCTGGCCGGTTCTGCTGGTCGAGGGATTAGGACGGGCACCGGGCGGACCGGAAGCGCTGCAGTCGCTGAGTGAGCTCCTCGGGATTCCGGTGATCGAGCAGGGCTCTTCCTTCAATCTCTCGAATCGTCACCCGCTGAACGTCAGCGGAGCGAGCGTCGAGGTGCTGAAGGAAGCAGACCTGGTCCTGACCGTTGGCGTCAAGGACATCGAAGCTGCGCTGACGCGCCCGGAGCCCGCCGCCGGGATCGTGCCGGCGGGCCTGCCGAGGGTGGCCGCCGGGTACAGCCGGCGCCACGAGAGCGTCATCCCGGCGGGGACTAGGCTCGTTCGTGTCGGGCTGCAAGAGTATGGGATCAGGAGTTGGACCAGTAGTCACGGCCGGCTCGTGCCCGCGGATATCGCCATTCTCGGGAGCGGGCCTCAAGTGCTGCGGGAGCTCACGCGTCTGTGCGAGAGCGCAATGGACAGCGATCTCCGACGGCGGATCGCCGAGAGAGCCGCGAAGGCTCGGGAGATCCACGCGTCAGTTGCCGCCGGCGTCGAGAAGGACTTGAAGGAACGCTGGTGGGCACAGAAGCCCACCTCGACCGCTCGGCTGGCCGCCGAAATCTGGGAGACGATACGCGGCCAGGACTGGGTCCTAGCGCACGGGTCGTTGAGCGGCTGGGAGCGAAGGCTCTGGGAGGTGACGGACGGGTCGCGCTACATCGCCGGCGGTGGTGGAACGGGAACCGGGATGGGCGTGGCGATGGGAGTCGCGCTGGCCTTCAGAGGGACGGGCAAGATCTGCGTCAGCATCCAGAACGACGGTGACCTCCTGTACACCCCAGGGTCTCTGTGGACCGCTGCGCACCACCATATTCCCATGTTGATCGTCATGTTCAACAACAGGTCCTACTATCAGGACGTCGGACATCAGCTCGCGGTCACCAAGATGAGGCAGCGCTCCTTGGACAACGTTGGCGTCGGTGTCAGCCTGGAGGAACCCGCCACCGACTTCGCGACCCTGGCGAGGAGCTTCGGCATTTACGGCGACGGGCCGATCCTCGACCCCGAGCAGATCCGTCCGGCTCTGGAAAGAGGCCTGAAGGTCGTGAAAGCGAACGGGACGCCGGCGCTCATCGACACCGTCACGCAGCCCAGATGAACGTACGAGGAGGAAATGTCATGGCGAGGATCAAGCACATCGCATTGACCACGAAGGATCCGGACAAGGTCGCAGCGTTCTACAAGGAAGGCCTCGGGCTCAAAGAAGGACGCTGACGTGGGCGCCAACGGGCCCAACTACAACGGCATCCACCATTTTGGCTTCGAGGTGGACGACCTCAACGAGGCTAGTCAAAGGCTGGAGGCGGTCCAGGCCAAGCGGCTCACCCAGAAGGACGGTCTCGACGTCGCGATGGCTCCCGGCCGCCACCGCAACTTCGAAATGAAGTGGGCCGGTCCCGATGAGGTGGTCTTCGACATCTCACATACGGGCTGGCAAACTCTCCCGGAGTGAAGCGAACCGAGGCGGCGCTCGAGGTTGACAAGCGGGAGGTGGGTCATGCCGCTCAGGCTAGCGATGGGCTTCTCCGACAATCCGCGAGTGCAACCTTTGAAAGATGGACTCGTGAAGCCGCAGGGCATCGAGCTCGACTGCATCACGCTCGATCCCAGCAACCTCTTCCAGCGGAACCTCACGTACGACGAGTTCGATGTCTCGGAGATGTCCATCTCGGAGACGCTCCTGGCCCGGGAAAGGACTGACGGCAAGAAATGGGATTGGTCTGCCCTGCCGGTTTTCCTGAGCCGCGGTCACCACTGGCACACGCTCTACGTCAACACCGCCTCCGGCATCAGGAGCCTTGCAGACCTCAGAGGCAGGCGGATCGGTGTTCCCGATTACGACATGACCGCCGCTCTGTGGTTTCGGATCACGCTGAAAGATCTCTACGGCATCGAGGCCAAGGACAACGTCTGGTACAACGGGCGCACGAAGGAGCTCAGCCACGGGGGTGCGCTGGGCCTGGATAGAGACGGGCCGGTGGGCGTCACCCATCACTGGCTCACGGTGGATCAAACACTGGACGTGATGCTTGATCGCGGCGAGATCGACGCGTGCACGGCCATCCGCTCGGAAGGCCGGGTCACGGCCGGCGACACGACGGTCGTCGACCGCTGGGGCGGTACGCCGATCGACGGTAACCCTCGCCTCAGGAAGTTGCTGGACGACAACGGCAAGGGAATCGTCTACGAGTTCTATCGAAAGACCGGATGCTTCCAGGCTAATCACCACGTGATCGTGCAGAACCGCATTCTCAAAGAACATCCGTGGGTCGCGCTGGAGCTGTTCAAGGCCTTTCAGCGATCCAAGGAAGTGGCCTACGAGCGCGCGCGGCGATCCCAGCTCGCGTACCTGTTCTTTCCGGGGAAGGACTTTCAGGAGCAAGCGGCCGTCTTCGGAGACGATCCGTATCCCATCGGCCTGCGTGTCATGGGCAAGAATGTCGAGCGCGCGATCCGTGGCTCACTGGAGCAGGGACTGCTCCGCCGGCCGCTGCGGCTCGAGGACATTTACTACCGGACAACGCTGAACACCTGAGGACGGAACGCCATGGCAGTCATCGACGCCGACACCCACGTCATCGAGACCGACCACACCTGGAGCTATCTCGATCCCTCGGAGCAGCAGTTCCGGCCGGTCGTCGTCAGTCCCAAGGGCGAGGGTGGGCGCGAATACTGGTACATCGACGGCAAGATCCGCGGCTTGGCGCGCCAGGCCGTGACCGCCCCTGACGTCTCCGCGCTCGAGGCGAAGCTCGGCCGCAAGATGGCGGCGCCTCAGGAAGCGCGCGAGGGCGAAAGCGTGGACGTCCGCCTGAGACATATGGACGAGCTCGGCGTGGACATCCAGGTGCTCTGGCCCACCTTGTTTCTGGAGCGCGTTGCCGATCGTCCGGAGGCCGAGATCGCGGTATGTCGGAGCTACAACCGGTGGCTGGCCGACATCTGGCAGCAAGCCCAGGGACGGCTGCGCTGGGTGTGCGTCTTACCGTTACAGACCATGTCCGAAGCGCTCGATCAACTGCGCTTCGCGCACGCTAACGGTGCCGTCGCCGTCTTCATGCGCGGCATCGAGAATGAGCATCTGCTCCACGATCCCTGCTTCTTCCCCCTCTACGAAGCCGTGAGCACGCTCAACATGGCCATTGGCGTGCACGCCGGCAATGCCAACCCCTATGTCCGCGAACTGCTGGCGCAGCGCAACGCGCCCGGCACCTTCTGGGCCTACCGGATGTCCTCGATCGGCGCGTTCCATTCGCTCGTGATGGCGGGCCTGCCCGATCGCTTCCCTCACCTCCGGATGGTCTTCGTCGAGATCGCCTCGCAGTGGGTGCCGTGGACTCTGAAGGACCTCGCGCGTCGCCTGCCCCAGCAGCGGGGGCGTTCTCTTCCAGAGAATCCGCTGAAGGCCTATCGCCTCTACGTCGCGTGCCAGTCCGACGACGATCTGCCCTACGTGCTCACGTACACGGGCGAGGACAACATGATGATGGGCACCGACTACGGCCAT
>Ga0066710_100001811_pt1 | contig 16491 bp, 11 predicted proteins | sample GraSoiAngelo_159_FD_79666 | JGI IMG/M metagenome (GOLD analysis project Ga0066710, IMG submission 79666) | Grasslands soil microbial communities from the Angelo Coastal Reserve, California, USA - 14_1009_16_40cm | ecosystem: Environmental > Terrestrial > Soil > Grasslands | place: USA... | reverse complement strand
TAAAGGTTCTTGCGGACTCAGCCGATATATATGGCGAGGAGCCGGCATGGGTCTTATGAAGCCCGTAACAAATCCACCAGTCGAAAAGAACACAAGTAAGCTCTTTCGTCCTCCGGCATTCGCAGCTTTGAAGGACGATGAGCTTGTAGCGATCTACAACATTGCACCCGTCAAGAAGCTTGCGCGAGGGGCTGCGTTCGCGGGTGCCGATACTCAGCAAAAGTGCTGCTATGCAATCCTGAGTGGCTCAGTTCGTCTGGCATCGACGGCAAATACGTCAACAAGGCCTCTGGCTGTTTTGGGCCCGGGCGACTGGTTTGGCCAGCTTGACACGCCTAAAACGTCGCCATACACAGTCATCGCTGAGACACCCTGCACGTTCATGCAGATCAGTCCTGCCGCTATGCAGCAGCTGCCTGCGAGAGTTCAGGCGGCGATTAGTCTGGCGCTGTCGAACTCGATGCACGAAGTCGTTCGCGTTCTGGCCGAAGATGCGGAAGAGGTTACCCGAAAGCTCAAAGCGGTGACTGACCAGACGCACACCATTGTTCAGAGCCGGATCACGCTGACGAAAGCCTTCATTGGCCGCTATCTGAGTGATATTCCGAAGTTGCCGCCGTATGCCAGCGATCTCGCGATGAAATTGCTCGACGAGCGAACGACGTCTCAGGAAATTGCCGAGGACATCAAGCGCGATCCCTCGCTGGCGGCACTCGTGCTGCAAACGGTGAATTCCCCCTACTACGGTCTTCGCAGCAAGATTCTCGATTACCATCGGGCGTTGTTGTTGCTGGGTTTCAACAACATTCACCGTCTGGTGATAGCCAAGTCTCTTCAGGGCATCATGCCGGACACGGAGGAGTTCCGCGCGATCCAACAGCATTCTTATGTTGTGTCGCTATTCGCACATGAGATTGCAATCTTGTCCGGAAAGGTTAATGCTCCAATGGCTGGCACACTTGGACTGCTACACGATCTTGGCAAGGGCGCAGTGCTCCTCCTGAGACAGCGTCATCCGGAACTGGCCTCCTCGTTCGCGCTGCTGGACCCTTCGGCAGTCGGAGCGAATCTTCTGGCGAATTGGCACATTCCTGCGAGCATCGTAAGCGTACTCGAGCAGCAAAGCTGGTCCGCCTTTGTGCCGCCGGAGGACCTGCCCCAAGAACACCGGCCCGCTATTGCCACACTGTACCTCGCTCACGGGTGCTGCGATCTGCTATCGGAGAATGCGAACGAGACCACGCCCCAGATTTTCACCGGCGAATATCTGGCCGAACTGGGATTTCCTCGGGCGTCGATCAAGGATTTCTACGTTGAGAAGGTTCATCCGGCCATCGCGAAAAACCAGAAGTGTTTGCCGGAACCGATTCGAAAAATTCTCTTGATCGGAAATACTGACGAGTCCACCGAACAGCCGGCCAACTAGCGGATGGATGTTCGGATTTTGGCAGCATTGTAGGGGCGGTCTATGACCGCCCGCGATCTCGAACGGAAGGATGTAGTTGTGCGTGACCTCTGGGAATCACACAGCCACCGCCGACCAGCGGAAAATGCAAGCAAAGTAATCGTGGCCAGGCAGCCCATTTGCCGCCGGTCGTCCAGCGTCTTTGCTTACGAAATCCTGTATCGAAGCGAATTTCTCGAAAAAGCTGCTGTCACCAACGGCGACGAAGCCACTGCGGGCGTGCTCGTCAAGACGTTCATGGAAATCGGCTTGGACCGCTTGGTTGGCAAAACGCCGGCGTTTCTAAACCTAACCCGGCAATTCCTCTTGAGTGACTATTGCTTCATCCTTCCCAAAGGTCGCGTTGTGCTGGAAGTTCTCGAGAACATCGAGCCGGATGATCAGGTCATCCGGGCCTTAACCAAACTACGCAAGGCTGGCTACAGCATCGCACTGGATGACTTTCAGTTCAGCGAGGACAAACGGCCTCTGTTACAAGTTGCAGACTACGTAAAGATGGATTTTCGAGCGGAAACGCCGTCAACGCTTGTCCAACAGATTCCGATTTTGAGAAAATTCAAAATCAAACTGCTCGCCGAAAAAGTCGAAACCCAGGAAGAATTCGAGTTCGCGAAGGCCCTCGGCTTCGACTACTTTCAGGGCTACTTCTTTTGCCGGCCAAAGATTGTGAGCGCCGCGCGAATCCCTCTCAACAAGGTTTCCGCGCTGCGGTTGATCATGCGGCTGCAGGACCCGAACCTGAGCATCACGAACCTCGAAAGGATCATCACTCAGGATGTCGCTCTTAGCTTTAAACTGCTTCGATACGTCAACTCGGCTCTGTTGTCTTTGACGTCGCGAATCGAATCCGTGGCGCACGCGATCCAGATGATAGGTACCCGCCGCATTCGGTCTTGGGCCAGCATCATCATGTTGACCACTCTTGAAGATAAGCCGGCAGAATTGATGATTACCGCAGTGGTGAGAGCCGCCATGGCCGAGCGGCTCGCGAGCGCCCTGAGCATTCCCAAGAAGGACTCGTGTTTCACAATTGGGCTCTTTTCGGTGGTGGACGCGCTTCTTGATCTTCCGATGCCGGAGGCGTTGGAGCTGTTGCCGTTCTCCGACGATGTCAAACAAGCGCTGATAGATGGCGAAGGTCCGTTGGGTTTCATCATGCGGTGCATTCTCGCTTATGAACGTGGCAATTGGTCACAGGCCAACTGCCAAGGCCTGGACCTGCGAACCATATCTCAGTGCTACCTCGACTCGATCATCGAAGCCCGCGATTTGTTTGCGCCCTTTGACGCATAGCGCCTGATCGGATAGGGATAAAAGCCTGCGTTCCTTCTGAACGCGCACATGTTATATAAGGCCTCCATGGACGTTGAAACCATCCTGCTCGTTGACGATGAAGATCTGGTTCTTTCCAGTTACGGGAGGGTGCTGCGCAAGCAATTCAATCTGGAAGTAGCGCATGGCGGACTGGAAGCTCTTGAAAAAATCAAGGCGTCTTCATTTCCCGTCGTGGTTTCGGACATGCGCATGCCGGGGATGAACGGCATCGAGTTGCTTCGCCAAATAACATTGTTGAGTCCGGACACGGTACAACTCACGCTCACCGGGAATTCCGACCTCGAAACCGCGATCGCGGCCGTCAACACAGGCCATGTATTTCGTTTTTTGACGAAACCCTGCCCGCCCGAAGCGTTGTCGGGTGCAATAAACGATGGTCTGAAGCAGTACCACCTCATTCGTGCGGAAAAAGAAATTCTTGAGCAGACGCTGCACGGTAGCATTCGCGTTCTCACGGAAGTCATAGGTCTCATCAATCCAACTGCATTCAACCAGGCATTTCGGATTGCTGAGTACGTCAAGCGTGTTGTGAAGGTTATGGGCCTCCCGGACGCGTGGCAGTACGAGGTCGCTGCAACGCTTTCCAACCTGGGTCTCCTGGTTGCGCCAAAAAACAATATCGATCCTCTGAGATTCGGCACTCATGCGGACCTCGCGCAACAGTTATTGTCGAAGATACCGCGGCTTGAAACGGTATCGGCGATCATCGGCCGAATGGCACTTCCTGCATCACAGAATCGATCGGCTCTAAATCGCTCTTCAGACCCGGTACTGCTCGGATGGGAAATTCTCAGAACATGTGGTGATTTTCACCGCATTATCACGCAGGGCGTCACTCTGCATGCGGCGCTAAAGACAATGCGAGATCGCCGCCGCCAGGAAGACTATCTTCCGGCTGTGCTGAATGCACTTGAAGCCGTTACTGGCGAGATGTTTCAGCAGAAGGTGGCTACCGTGAACGTGGCTGACCTCACCGAAGAGATGGTTCTCGATGAAGATGTGCGAACAATGAGCGGAATACTCCTGGTTCCTAAGGGAACAGTGATAACCCAGAGCCTCTTGCTTCGGCTCTTCACATTTCACGAGCAGCGCCAGATTCCGCCTCAACTCCAAGTTTTAATCGACCAATCGACTAAACGTTAAGAGAGTCGTACGTGCTGCGTAGGCTGCGCTCGTTGCGCGAAACTTGAAGCAACTCGCGCGCTTCAGACCTAAGCCGTTCGAACCGTGCGCAATTTCGGCCGTCCACTTCCGATATTCGGGTCAGGAGCCGATTGGCTTGCTGTGCGAGGGCGTGCAAGTCTGCGGAATGCTCGTCCGGAATTTTCGTCGCGAGCTGGCCAAATTCAAGAGCAACAATCTTGTTGACGATCTCTTCCTTGGATTCGGCGACTTCCAGGATGCCTTCATAGTCGCACTCGTCCAGCATAAGACTTTGCGTCTGCGACAGGACATGAAGTTTCTGGAGATAGGAAATTCCCAATTCCAGAGCTTGAATGAGCGCGTTGCTCGCGTTGTGTTCGGCAGGCATTTGAGTTCACTTAACCGAACAGTTCCAGCGGACGCTCCTCCGTTCCAGGTACGGCGGCAGGTTGGGAGTTCGGCATCTGTGGCGTATTCCGTTGGGCAATTTCCTTCCAGCCGTTGTTGAGATTCGCCAACAGCCTAACGACCTCATCGAACGGAGCAGGGTCGAGTCTCAGGCTGGCGTCCAGAATACGCTGTGTCATGTATGTGTAGAGGCCGTCCAGCGAGCTAGAAATATGCGCCCCCTCGTCCATCTTCAGCGTCGCTTGCAATTCGCCGATGATGGCAAGCGCTCGATCGACAGCGAGGACCTTTCCGGGCAGATCGCGCCGTTTAACGCAGGCCGATGCATCATTGAGAAAGCGAATTGCACCGTCGTAGAGCATCACGACAAGTTGCAGACCATTTGAGGCATTAGCTTCAATTTCCTGGTATGTATTGCGTGCAACATCGTAGGCCATTTTTGGAAGTTCCTTTAGAAGAGACGGAATTGGTTACCCAGGCCGTTCAGCGCGTTGACTTGAGAATTCAGTTGGCTGATCGCTCTATCGGCGGCTGCAAATTGCCTGGTGAGTGTTTCTTCACGCAGTGCGAGCTGCGCTTCCAGGCGTTGGATCTTGTTCGTATAGGAGTCAATCGTTCTCTGGGTGTTGGTTTCGACGGTGTGGATAGAGCCGTTGGCGCCCGCATAAGAGTCGATCAAATTGCTGATCTTGGCGGCGAATCCAGACGAACCGGAAAAGAAGGCCTCCACATCAGTGCGATGCGTGGTCAGCGCTGAATCGAGGGCTGCCTCGTCTAGCGTGAGTTTACCGGTCTGAGTCAATCCGATACCCAACTCTGCAAGATTATGAATATCTCCTGAGGCATCAACATCCGATATGAAATAACTGCGCAGTTGGCGATTGATGCCGCGGAGCAGCGGATCGGTCGCTAGTGCAGATCTGGGAGTGCCGTCTGTTGGAATTTTGAATTGCGTTGATGCAAAATCGTTAAACGCATTGAACGCGGTTACAACAGCTTTGATTTTTGTTTGAAGGCTCGAGTCGTCATCGGTCACCGTGACCGTTGCTGTGCCGGGTTTCAGCAGTTTCAAGGTAAGCCCTGGAATCGCGTCGCCAACGGTGTTGGAGCTGCTCCGAATCGTGATCCCGTTGTACTTGAATTCGGCGTCCTTGGCGGAACCGTTAGTGGCATCCGTGCTCAGGTTCAACACACCGCCCGCACTTCCTCCGCTAAAACTGGTCTGATCATTAAACGAAAATGCCCCACTGATTCCCGCTTGAGTGCTGGTCAATACGAGGCGAAACGGTTTTGGGGGAGTATCAGCTGAAGAACCGTCGTTGATAATGGCTGCCCTGACGCCGGATTGCTGCGCATTGATGGCGTCGCGTAAATCGGTAAGACTTTCCACGCCGGTCAAGTCGAGATTTGTAGTCGTGCCGTGCTGCGTGATTGAAAACGTACCCCCATCGATGATCGCCGCATTAATGTCGCCAAACTGACGCTCCGCGCTGATGGTCACCTGGGGACGCGCCAGGCTCTGCACATCGATGGTAAAGGCACCCTTCGTTGCAGATGATGTGGCAGATGCTGTCAGAATCGTCGTGTCGGAAACGCTAGCTGTAAGGTCACCGAAGTTTGATGCAGACTCCAACGCTGTAAACGCGGACTGCAAAGTAGTCAGGTTTGCGGAAAGGCTGTGGTAATCGGAAATCCGGGTCTGCTCGATTTTTTGCTGAGCTTGCACCCGGGTGATCTTTTGGCGCTCCGCCTCCATGATGAGGTTGATGATCGATTTGAAATCGATGTTGTTGAATCCGCTAAGTGTGATAGGTGAACTCATAGTCAGTGCCTGCTGCTCATCAGACCAGCATGTCCAGCGATAGGCCAGTCAAATCCGCGGGGTGACTAATTTTGTCGATCAACTCTTGGGGCGGTACCTTGCGAATCCGTTCGCCGGTTTCCGAATTGACAACCTCAACGATTATCTCGTGGGTTTCCTGATCCATTTTGATAGATAACGTATTGTTCTCACCCGCGAGTAACCTGATGAATTCCCTAACCTCACTACTCAACTGCCATGAAGTCTTGTTGGCGCCTTGTGCGACAGACTGCGAATTTTTGGCTGAGACCGCTGGCGCAGATGCTGCCTTTGCTCCTTGGGTTTCGCGCTTTAGCGGCTCGGTTGCCACGTCAGGCGTTTTCAGATTTTGAGATACTGCAGGAACGTATTCTCCGTTGCCCATAAGTAACTCTTGCGATTAACAAATTGGATGCAGTGAGAACCGAAAGGCCTCACTGCATCGAAGCTTGCTGGTACTCCAGATACGCTATCTACCTGAGCAGCGAAAGCACGCTAGCGGCCGACTGACTTGCTTGGGCTAATGCCGCGAGTCCACTCTGGGTCAGAATGTTGTACCGGGTCAGATTCGCGCTTTCTTCAGCTATGTTCGCGTCGCGAATCCCGCTTTCGGCTGCAGTCTTGTTCACGACTTGAGACTGCGCAAGACTGATCGCATACTGTAGACGGTTCTCAGCACTACCGACTTGTCCCTGCACGGTGCCTAAACTCGTAATGGCAGAGGAGATCGAAGTAATCGCGCTCTGCGCCGCCGTAGCATTCGTGATGTTGACTGTGCTAGCCGTCACACCCAACGCACTTGCCGTTGCCTGGCCAAAGCTGACGCTGACAGTGCCATTTGAGCCGTCGTTACTGATGTACACCGAGTAGGAGGTCGATGCGTTCAGTCCGGCAATTCCGGCTTCACGCGTGATTTCGTCAAGAACATTCTGAAACTCGTTGTCCAGCACGGTGCGGCTTCCATCGAATGCGCCGGAAGCGGATTGTGTAGCCAGGGTGGCCGCGCGATCGAGCAGGTTAGAAATGTTGTTCAAAGCGCCGTCGACGATCTGCAGCTTGCTGACGGCATCGTTGGCGTTTCGAACACCGACCGTCAAGATCGCCACGTCCGACCGGAATTTATTTGCCACCGCAAGACCGGCAGCGTCGTCACCGGAACTGTTGATGCGAAGCCCGCTCGAGAGCCGCGCCAAAGTGCGCTGCAGACCAAAATTGGTCCTTGCCAGTTCCGTCTGGGCATTTACTGAACCGATATTGTTAACTACTGAAAAGTTAGCCATTTGTTTTCTCCATGAAATTGTTTATTCCCAGCTTCCCTGCCGGGAACGTTTTCAACAGTGATCAAGTCACTCCATTTCTCAAACCGGGTTACTTATCGAATTTCCTCTCGAAAACTTTAAAAAATCTCTCGACGGGGAAAACGAGATTGGTCTGATGGGTGCCAAGGCATATGGCCGGTGACGATATCGCGTTAGGCACCAGAGATGAGGGAGCGAAGTTAGTCAGTGACTTTGCATAGTGTTACAGCTCTAAAGCCCCACCGATCCGGGCAGTTTCTGCCCGGCAAGAACGGGCCGGCCCGCCAATTCCTTGGCGAAGCTGACAAAGTTTCGCTGCTGAAGAGGCGCCCCAGCATCAGCCTGTGCATGATCGTGCGGAATGAGGAGGAACACATCGGACGATGTTTGGCCGGCACCGTGGACTTTGTGGATGAAGTCATTGTCACTGATACAGGAAGCACCGACCGCACTATTGAGATTGCGCGACAATTTGGCGCCAACATGCAGCAATTTCAGTGGACCGGCGATTTCAGCCAAGCCCGGAACCACTCGATCAACTGCGCATCGGGAGACTGGATCCTTGTGCTTGACGCAGACGAATGCCTTGCGGCGCGGGATGCCAAACTACTGCGGCCGCTGATTGCCGGCATGAATGCCGAGGGCATTGCGCTAATTCAACGAACCTACCTGTGGAACGCAAACTTTGTCTGTTCCATACCGAATCCCAAGGATTACGAAGAGGGCCGCGAATACAGCGACTGCGTGGAAGTGTCCGTCATCCGGCTCTTCCGGAACGATCCACGTATCCGATATCAAGGCCGTGTTCACGAGCTTGTTGAGCCCGCATTTGCTCTCGAGAAATTGACTGCCGAAAAGAGCTCAATTGTGATTCATCACTTCGGTAAGGTGGGTAACCCGGAACACCTCGAGCGGAAAAAACTGCTGTATCTCGATCTGGGTCGCAGAAAAGCCGAGGAACAGGCCGACAACGCGATGGCCCAATTCGAGCTGGCCGTTCAGCTCTTCGAATTAAGGAAGCACTCGGAATCGATCATTTACTTCGAACGAGCATACGCGCTCAATCGGACATTTGATGTTGCCCTCCTGTACATCGCCAAAGCAAACCACCTCAGAGGCAAAATGGACGAGGCGCAGCGTACCTATCGGACATGTCTGAAGCTCGCAGGAGAAAATGACAAGGTCTTGTTTGAGTATGCCAACTTCGTCCGCGACCAGGGTCTGCTGAAAAAGGCACTCCACCTTTATCAAAGAGCGCTTGCGGTAAATCCGCGCCACTCGCTCGCCGTTTTCAATATGGGTGGCGTGTACCTTAAGATCGGCGAGATCAGCCGCGGGTTTGACCTCATTAAAAAAGCGATTCAGCTCAATCCTGACAATCAAACGTTCTACGAAAATTTCGGACGGCTCGCACTCGAGGGACATAATTTGGAGGAAGCGGCAGAACTGCTAGAAAGCTTCTTCAGACGCTTTTCGGGCACGCAGCGGATTGCTTCCATTCTCGCCCAAATCCATTTCAAGCTGAGACGGTTCGATAGTGCCGCCTGTTGGGCCACGCGGGCCGTCCGGCTTGACTCTGCTGATCTCACACCGCACTTAATCAAAGCGAACAGCGAGTTCTGCCTAGGACTGATGAGTGACGCCGAGAAATCCTATTCCACAGTACTTGCGCTCGACCCTAAAAACTTAGACAGCATGATGAACCTCGCAGCAATTGCACAGAGCCGTTGCGATGATCAAGCCGCCGCACAGTGGTATCGCCGGTTGCTCGATGACTATCCAGACCACGCAGAAACATTGAAACGATATGGACGGCTCGCCGCGAAAGCACTGCCTTCGCCACAGGCGCTAACGATCCTGGAGGCCGCGTGCAAGGCGAACCCTCTCGACATGGCTTGTCTTCTACAGCTCGGATCTCTTTACGAACAGAGTGGCAGGTTCAATGATGCCGTTGTTCTTTTTCGACAGGCCTCTCAGCTGAACCCGAAGCTCAGCCGGATTGCTGATCAGAAATTGCGACGCCTCTCGGTTTTAGTGCACGAGGAAAAAACGAATTGCTCCAACTAACAAGGTAAGGAGTCAGAAGTGTCTCAAATCGAAATCAACGGTGTTCAAACAACGATAAATTCCGGTCTATCCACCTGGCGAGAATTACTCACTGAATTGGAAAGCACCAGGCTTACACGGGGCCAGGTTATTGCCTCAGTTGAATTCGACGGCGACGAAGTGCTGCAGTTCCGGGAAGAAGACGTCTTAATCCGGCCTCTTCACGGAATCGGTCAGATACGTATCGCAGCCGTAGGAATGAAACAACTGGCGCTCAGCGCAGTTGAAGACGCGACCAGATATCTGCAGTCCTTGGAGCTTTCAATCGTGGATGTTGCAGAGTGTTTCCGAAACCAACTCGTCGATCAAGCTAATATCAAATTGCGCCAGGTTCTCGAAGGCATGAAGTTGTTCGTTGCCATTCTCCGCGGGATAGAGTTGTCACTTGACACCGCGCCGAATTCCACAAGCGTGGTTGAGGCAGGCATCGAACAGATGAAACCTACGATTGAGAGCGTGATCGAAGCACAAACGGCTAACGATTGGGCTCTGCTGGCGGACTTACTGGAATACGAATTGACGGCTAGCCTGAGCAGCTTCGAGCCAACAGTTGCCGAATTCAAGAGCAAGTTGGAAGGCCAATAGCAAGCCCACTCTAGAGGTACATCTTGAGTCTGATAAAAATCGGCGCAGTGTATGCGATCCAGCCGCACATGGACTTTCTTGAGCAGTCAATCTTGTCCATTGAACGTTACGTTGCTCCTATTCTGATCTCAGTGAAGGCAGCGGTTCTCGATGGGATAGCATCGGACGCGCTCGAGGGCCTCTCTAAAGCTAACAGAGTGCAGATCCTTCCAACGGCGTCGGGCAACCCGAAGGAATACATAAGCGAGGCCGCCAGGTTACTTCTAGTGAATGGTGCCTCGCATTTACTGTTAGTTGATCCGCAAGACGTCTACGCCGGACGCGACATTGAAAACATTTTGGGTTTTGTTGCACAACATCCCGATGCGGCACGCTTTCAATTGAAGTTTCATCATTATTGGAAGGGACTTGCATATCGTATCGACCCGATAGATCCAATTTATCGGACCATCATCTTGCGAATAGCGAGACACGACTCGCATCAAAGCGCTTCAGAAACAAACGGCCGCAATGTGTGCTCGATCCCTCCGGATATCGCCGTCGGTCACAATTTCACTTATGCCAGTGCCCGTGAGTTTGTGCGGACCCGCATCGCCGGCTCTGCGGGCGCCGAACAAGGTCGCACGCGCTGGTTGGAAGAAATTTGGGAGGCCTGGGATGGAAATCGCGCTTTGCGCAACCTCCACCCTTTGACGCCCGAGCGATTTCGTAGGGCAGAGCGAATGAATGCATGTGCACTCCCAGACGCAGTAAAGGAACATCCGTATGCCCGGTACGACATTGCTGTCCGTGAGGAGAGGCCAACGCCTGCTTGCAGCCTGATTTTTCTCGCCACAGGCGGATTTGAGACAATCCGGAAATTTGCCGCAAATCTCGCCGATACACTGCCCGACGATTGCGAAGTGATCGCGTGCGTGTCCTCGAAAGATCCTGACGCGCTTCGATTCCTCCAGGAGAAATCGGGCATTCGAGTCGTTCGGATAACCGACATTGCCAATACCCGGCAGGCCTGGACCGCAGGCGTTCACGCCGCCACCGGCGATATTCTCATCTTCATCAGTACCCTGGTCGAAGTGTACGGAGATTGGCTCGAAGGGATCCTCGCCGCATTTGAGCAGAGCGACACAACCGTGTATGCGCCTCGAATAATGCACCACCATGCCTCGAGAGCCCTATTGTTCGAGAGTCGTCGAGGCCAATACAACGCTCTTTACACGATCGATCAAAGCTTTCGGCCGGGAACTTCTGATTGCTGGGCATGTCACCGCGACGAATTCGATACGGTATGTGATGCGGGAAGCGTTGACTGTACGTACGTGGAAGACACTCTTCTATTCAGCCCACAGTCCGGTGAAAGCCTGCAGGCCATCGACCAGCCATTCGGCAAAACACCGGAAGTGCAATCTCGCCCGGCAGCTAGCATTGTCATACCCGTATATAACAATGTCGAACTGACGAAGGCCTGCATTGAATCCATTTTCCGCCACACCCGGCGCGACCAGTACGAATTGATCGTAGTCGACAATGGCTCCACGGATGGCACTCGGCAATACCTCGAGAGCCTGCAGCCACAAGTCCGTTATATTCGCAATCGGAAGAATCTGTTTTTCGCGAAGGCCTGCAATCGCGGCGCTTGGGCGGCATACGCGGGCAACATCGTTTTCCTGAACAATGACACGCTGGTTGAACACGGTTGGCTCGATGGACTGCTGAGCGCAGTAGCGACCGACCCCAGTATTGGCATTGTCGGAAACAAGCAACTGTTTCCCGATTCTCATCCGGTCTGTCCCGGTTGCGTATGGCACGCCGGCATTGTTATAGGCACAGATAAAAACCCATGGCATGTTTTCTACGGATTCGATGCGGATCATCCGCTGGTGAATCGGGAATACGAATGCGACGCAGTCAGCGGATGTTGTCTGCTGATCCGTCGAAAGCTGTTTGCGAAGCTTCAAGGCTTCGATTCGACCTATCAAAACGGGTTCGAAGATGTTGATCTGTGCCTACGCGCCCGCGAGTTGGGTTATCGGACCCTATACACTCCTCATAGCCGTATTATTCATTTCGTTTCCAGCAGCGAAAGCCGCTTCGATCGCGATGTTGCCAACCATGAGTGGTTTCGGAAACAGTGGGCAGACCGCTTGATGCCTTCGGAGCTCGAACGCTTTCAGCGGGCAGGGTGGCTTCCGCCGAAAGAATCACGAATTCAGCCTCGGGTAGGTTTTGTATCCGCATTTAATCAAAGTAATGCCACATCTGAGTACGCCGGCAGACTAGTGCCTGAGTGGCCAGAAGGCTCCTATATCGTGCTTAGCGAAATCGGTGCGCCCGACCGCTGTTCTCGACCGGACTCACCGCATGTGATACGTGCGTGGAGCCGTTCCGGACATTGGTACTATCCGATGCTGCGTTACGCCGCAGGTTGCGATGTAGACATCATCCACGTCAATTTTGATTCGGCTCTCTTTCCCGAAACATTTCTCGAGTTTTTGGCAGCGATCCGAAATCAAGGAAAGAAAATTGTCGTCACAGTCCACGACACGTTGATCGTCAGAAGCATGCTTCGCAGCCTGTCGGAGATGGCTGACGCCTTCATCGTTCCGGCGGCGGCAAACCGGACCCAATTGGTTCTCGCAGGGTGCCCTGCAGAAAAGATCCGCGTTATTCGTGCAGGAGTGGATACCTGGAAGAACACGGCCAAGGCGCATTGGCGGCTGTACTGTCAGTTGTTGAAAACATCGAAGCCGGTCGACGCTCGACCGCATGTGTGCTGGGAAGGACCACAGATGGTCAATCACAGCCTCGCCTTGGTCAATCGCGAGATGGAGTTAGCCCTCCTGGAATCGAACCTCGTTCAATTGAGCATTCTTCCGGTAGGCGCTGATAGCTTCGCGTCAGCTCTGAGCGATCGCGCACGAAAGCTGGAAACCTTCTACCGGCGGCGTATGTCATCCGTTGACGTACACATTCGGCATCAATGGCCGCCAAATTGGAATGTTCCGCAGGAAGGACGATGGGTTTTGATACAGCCCTGGGAGTACGGCGCTCTGCCTGTCGAATGGGTGGAGCAGGTCAATCGAAACGTGGACGAGGTCTGGGTTCCATCGCGTTTTGTAAAGGATCTTTATATCCAAAGTGGAGTCGAACCCACCAGGGTCCACGTCGTTCCAAATGGCGTCGATGTCGATTCTTTTAAGCCGGGGGTGGAACCCTTTAAGTTGCCTACGCTGAAGTCGTTCAGATTTCTGTTCGTCGGTGGAACCATTCACCGGAAAGGGGCGGATGTGCTTTTGCGCGCATATCGCCGGACTTTCAGCGCGGCTGACGACGTCGTCCTGGTGATCAAGGATGTCGGTACTGGCGACATCTACCGCGGGCAAGGACTGGGACAAACGATTCGTGAGATGCAAAGCGACGGGAATTCTCCAAGCATCGTTTATCTGGACAGTGATCTCTCGGACCGAGATATGGCCCGGCTCTACAACGCGTGTCACTGCCTGGTTCATCCGTATCGTGGGGAAGGCTTTGGCCTCCCCGTGCTGGAGGCAATGTCTTCCGGTTTGCCGGTCATTGTTACGGCAGGAGGAGCCACTGATGACTTTGTTGATGACGAAACAGGACTTCGCATCCCGGCGCACAGGCAGGTCTTCGGTAATCGAGTTATTGGACAATTCCACACAGCTGGGGATCTTTGGCTTCTGGAACCAGAGGAAACGGCGCTCTCGGATTTCATGAGACATGTCCAACGTAATCCAGAACACGCGAAAGAAATAGGTACAAGAGCTCGAGCGAAGGTTGTCGAAGGCTGGACTTGGATGCACGCCAGCCAAAAAGCGCTCGAGCGAATTGAGATCCTGCGACGTGCGCCTATCGTGCGTTTTCGCGGAACTGCGGGAATGCTTCGTGTAGAGGCATCCCGGTCGCCGAAGCTGTTGTACGTGGGGATGCTGTACGACTACGGAGATCCGGCCCGCGGATGGAGTTTTGAAGAGAGAAATTTTTTTCACCCGCTGCAAAGGTTTGCCCGTCAGCACAACTGGACCATCAACAGGTTCGACTTCATGCATCTGGGCCGCAAATACGGACGAGACCGAATGTCGGAAATGCTATGGGAAGTTGTGCAGCGTGAGCAGCCGGATTATTTAGTCGCCATTCTGTTCAACCCGGATCATGACCCGGCGATGGAGGTCATCGCACGCATTACACGCGAGACAAGCACCACCACGATCAATTGGTTTTGCGACGATCACTGGCGGTTCGATAACTACTCTCGCTTTGTTGCCCCACACTTCAACTTTGCCGTGACCACAGATTCTGCGGCAGTCGCGAAATACCGCAGCATCGGACTGGGCGATCGCGTCATCAAGAGTCAATGGGCCTGCAACAATGAACTGTATCGGCCGCTCGGCTGCGACAAAGATATAGAAATCAGCTTTGTCGGCCAGCCACATGGCAACCGTGCCGAGACGATCCAGAAATTATGCAGCCGAGGATTCGGCTTGCGCGTGTTCGGTTTTGGCTGGCCCAATGTACCGCGGTTGCCATTTCACGAGATGGTGCGTGTCTTCAACAGGAGCTACATCAATCTGAACCTTTCCAATTCGTCCATGCCCGGCATGCGTCAGCAAATCAAAGGCAGGAACTTTGAAATCCCTGGTACAGGTGGTTTCCTGCTGACGAACTACGCTGACAATCTCGAAGAATATTATTCGGATAGAAAAGAAATCGTGGTGTTTCACTCGGAGGAAGAGGTACCCGATCTCGTCCGCTACTACCTGCAACACGACAGCGAGCGAGAGTCCATCGCCAAAGCGGGTTTCGAGCGGACCTCGAGTGAACATACCTGGGACAAACGATGGGGTGACGTCTTCGCTCACTGCGAACATATGTCACAGTGAGCCGGCCGATTCTATGCAGATGAACAAAGATCCAATGCTAACGATATTTCTTCCTGTGTATAACGGCAAAGCCTATCTCGGTGAAGCTGTCCACAGTCTGTTAACGCAATCTTTCGCAGATTTCGAATTGATCATCGTCGATGATGGCTCTACCGACGAATCCGTCACGATAGCCGAAAGTTTCCGCAAACAGGACGAACGTATCCGAGTGATTCGTGGCGCGCATTCAGGGGAGGTCTCTGCCCGAAACAAGGCCCTAAGTGTTTCACATCCGGGTAGCCGCTTTTTCTTGAACCATGACTCGGACGACATTTCACTTCCAACAAAACTCCAGGTCCTTGTTCAATACCTGGAAACCCATCCGAATATTGCCATCGTGGGTTCTCTCGCCGAGTACTTCAATGAAGCTGGAGAGTGCCTGGGCAATCCTCCAATTGAGGTGGCGGCCGAGCGAATCCGGGCGACCTTCCATGATGTGAACTCGATGATCCATAGCTCGAGTCTTATCCGCCGCGAAGTCTTCGCTTCAATTGGTGGCTACAGAAAGGAATTTCGAAGCGTCGATGATTACGATTTTTTTATGCGGGCGCTGCTAGCTGGATTTGTGCTGGAGAATGTCCCCTCGGTGTTGCACCGAATTCGGTTGCATGCCGGCAGCATCGGCAGGACGCGCGCGTCGATGCAGAGGACTCTCGCCCAAAAGGTTCAAGAAACATTTCTCGAATATCGAGACCAGGGCGAACCCGTTATCATTTATTCACCGCTACAGCTTTCCAGGTTCTTTCGCCGAAGGGATTCCGCCGAACGCGTTATACAGCGGCCCCGTACCTCCGCGCCAGCCCGAACCCAATCCACCGGCCTGCGGATCCTGCACACCGTGCAGATGTACCACCCACAGGTTGGCGGAAGCGAAGAGGTCGTCAGACAACTTTCCGAAAGACTTGCTGCCAGAGGTCACAACGTTACCGTAGCAACCGGTTTTCTGGCGGAACGGAATTTCTCGCAATGGAATGGCGTGGAGATTCGTCAGTTCAATGTTGCGGGAAACAGCGTTCACGGAATTCGTGGAGACACTCGAGGTTACCAGGATTTCCTGCTGAAAGAACCGTTCGACGTGATGATGAATTATGCGGCCCAGATCTGGTCTTCTGATCTGGTATTCCCAATCTTGCATCAGTTTTCCGGGGCCAAAGTGTTTGTACCCTGTGGCTATTCCGGCCTGTATGATGCCGCTTACAGCGGCTACTTCGAACAGTTACCGGCCGTGCTCTCCCGTTACGACCGGGTTATTCATCTTTCCTCGCAGTACCGCGATGCGGGATTTAGCGGCAAACATGGCTTGCGGAATTCGATGATTATCGGAAATGCCGCGAGCGAGGAAGAGTTTTTGCCCGCCTCGGAAAGCTTCCGCCG
>Ga0066710_100001810_pt1 | contig 16502 bp, 14 predicted proteins | sample GraSoiAngelo_159_FD_79666 | JGI IMG/M metagenome (GOLD analysis project Ga0066710, IMG submission 79666) | Grasslands soil microbial communities from the Angelo Coastal Reserve, California, USA - 14_1009_16_40cm | ecosystem: Environmental > Terrestrial > Soil > Grasslands | place: USA... | reverse complement strand
GGCACGATGGCGTTCTTCAGCGGTATGGGCGTCCTCGTCACCGCCGGTGGCGTGACGGCCTACTCCGAGACCGCGAAGGACACCGCGAACCAACTCGGCACCGCCAACGACCTGTGGAACCCGATCAATCTCTTCGCGAAGCTGAGTGGCGACCTGGGCCCGATCATCATCGTGCTCGCGCTCGTCTTCGTGGTGCTCGCACAGCTCTCCACGAACATCGGCGCCAACGTCATCGCGCCCGCGAATGATTTCCAGAACCTCGCTCCGAAGCGGCTCAACTGGGCCTGGGGTGTCGTGATCACCGCGGTGATCGGCACGCTGCTCCAGCCCTGGGTGCTGTTCTTCAACGCGCTGTCGTACGCCATTACGTGGCTCTCGGGCTACGGCGGCTTCCTCGGCGCGATCGGCGGCATCATGATCGCGGACTACTGGCTGCTACGCCGGCAGAAGCTGAACCTCCTCGAGCTGTATCGCGAGGACGGGGTCTACAGCTACCGGAACTCATGGGGCGTGAACCCGTATGCGATCATCGCGCTGCTCATCGGTATCGTCCCGCCGTTCATCGGCTGGCTCAACGTCATCGGCTGGTTCGTCAAGATCGACAACTACCAGGGCTCATGGCTCGACTGGCTCCAGACCGGTTCGTGGTTCTGGAGCTTCGGGACCGCCTTCGTCTCCTACTACGTCCTCATGACGCTCTTCGGAAAGCGTTACCTCGCGGAGCAGGTGGGGGAGCCGATCGGTGGCGCCCCACGCCCGGCCTCGGCACGCGCCTAGATAAGCGGATGGCGCGGACGGCAAGTCCGCGCCATCCTTGTCCCCGCGACGCGGAGGTGAAGACGTGACGACGGTGAAGGCGGCGCTCGTCCAGGTCGCCTGGACCGGCGACAAGGACTCGATGATCGCCAAACACGCGAAGTACATCGAGCAGGCCGCGAAGCAGGGCGCGCAGGTGATGTGCCTGCAGGAGCTCTTCTACGGACCGTATTTCTGTCAGGTCCAGGACACCAAGCATTACTCGTACACCGAGAAGATCCCCGACGGACCGACCACAAAGCTCATGCAGGAGCTCGCGAAGAAGCACGGGATGGTGCTCATCGCGCCGATGTACGAGGAGGACCAGGTCGGCGTCTACTACAACACCGCCGCGGTCATCGACGCCGACGGCAAGTACCTCGGCAAATACCGGAAGACCCACATCCCGCACGTGAACGGGTTCTGGGAGAAGTTCTACTTCCGGCCCGGAAACATGGGCTATCCGGTTTTCGACACCGCGGTCGGCAAAGTCGGCGTGTACATCTGCTACGACCGCCACTTCCCTGAGGGTGCGCGCATGCTCGGGCTGCACGGGGCCGAGCTCGTGTTCATCCCGTCCGCGACTTCGCGCGGTCTCTCGATGCACCTCTGGTTCATCGAGCAGACCGCGCATGCGATCGCGAACGGCTACTGGGTCGGGACGATCAATCGCGTCGGGCAGGAGAAGGAGTTCGGGCCGAACGATTACTACGGCTCGTCTTACTTCGCGGACCCGCGCGGGAAGATCATCGCGCAGGCCTCCGAGAAGGACGAGCAACTGCTCGTCGCGGACCTGAACATGGATCTGGTGCGCGAGGTCCGCAACACCTGGCAGTTCTATCGCGACCGCCGGCCGGACATGTACGACGACGTGGTCAAACCGTGACGCGCGCGGGGGAGGTGCCCGACATGTCTCTCGATCGCTCGCTCGGCCTTGGCATGGGCCTGTTCATGGCGGTGATGTTCGCGGCTGTGTCGGCCGCTCAGGCTAGCTTCGGTTTTCTGTGGTCGGGCGGACACGCGAGGCGCCTGCCGCCTCACCGTGATCCACGGACGATCCACAAATACACCGATCAGGGCCTCGAGGGTCTACGCAAGCTGGGGGACAAACTTGCCGACGACCTGATCGTCACGATCGCGGAGCGGGGGGACGGCGCGGTCGAAGAGTTCTACCGGCTACTCCTTACGAAGAAGTCCTTCGATGTCGACGACGAGGACTACGCTGGCCTCGATTACATCGACGACCTCCGAGGATTCGATCTAGCCGTGAAGGAACTCGGAATAGGGTCCAAGGCTCGTCTTACGCGAGCCGGGAAGTTCTTCAAGCTGCACCTGTTCAAGATCATGGTCATCCTGAGCACGAGCTCCCTGCTCGAGGCGTATGCGTGTGCGAACGGCGTGCAGGTCCTGTCGCGGACGGGTTACCTCTCCAAGGACACGAATCGCAGGCTCAAGGAGACGCTGCAGTTCGTGATGTACGTAAACGAGCCCAACGCTTTCGAGGAGATGCAGGGCGGCAAGGGACTAGCGGCGATCATGCGAGTGCGCCTGATGCATGGCTGCATCCGCTGGATCATTCGCAAGCGGGACGCGGACTGGCGCGACGACGTATGGGGGGCACCGATCAACGGCGAGGATCTCCTCGGGATGCTCGTGGGTTTTTCAGCCGTGGTCATCAGCGGTCTTTCAGAGCTCGACGTAACGCTGACGACCGAGGAAGTCGAAGACCACATCTACCTCTGGAACGAGGTCGGCAGGCTTCTAGGTGCTGGAACGAAATGGTTGCCCGCGGATCTCGGTGAGGCGCTGGCGCTCGTCGGCGCGGTCAAGAGCCGGCAACAGCGCTATTCGCTCGAGGGCGAGAGCATGACGAAGGCTCTGCTCGCCTATCACAGAGCCGTGCTCGGTGATCTCGTCGATGTCGCCACCGGGGCGATGCGCCGTCTCGCGGGCGACTACATTTGCGACATGCTCGGCGTGCCGGACAGCGAATACGCCGACCGGTCGTGGATGCACGACTTCGTGTTCCGTGTCCTGCTGTGGTGGGGAGACAAGCTCATCACGTATGACGGGCTCGACGTCAGGGATGTGACCACCGGAAAACTGCAGAAATACGAGGCGTACGACATCCCGAGATCGCTGTGGAGCGTCGTGTTCCCGGAGAGCTACGCCTAAGGCGCGAACGCGTCAGATGGCTCGTTGAACGAGTTGTTCCAGCCGCGCACCTTTCGGGGCGGCAGGCCGATATAGAACGGCGTCTCATGCTGGTAAACGGCGATGATCGGTTCGCTTCGGGCGTCATCGATCGCAATCGAGGGCAACATGAACCTCGGATCGGCCCTCTCGATGTGGACAGGCGTGGCGTCGATGGTGTCGTGCGTAACGGGCGTCTCGCACAGTTGGCCCCAGTTGAGCGTGTAGCCAACGAGCGGATTCTCGCTGAGCACTTTCGCTTGCTGCAACTGCACGGGACCGAACCGAGCGTTCTTCGCGTGTCTCGTGGGTTCCCGATCCAGATCCAACCTCGCGATGCAGTCTCCTCCGAAGAAGAACGCGTAGCGTTCTACCGACGCCTCGAGTCGCAGGTCCGCCACGTACTCGGGTACGCCGAGCATCGATCGGAATAGCAGCGCCTGCCACGTTGCGGCATGGCTCCTCCAGAAGAATGCCCCCTTGCCGGTCTCGTCCGGCTTCATCACGTACGCGCGCTCGTTGAGCTGTGCGTAGGTCTCTCCGACCGTGCTGTCGAGCATCATCGCCATCGACAGCAGCGCGTAGCTCTTGCCGGTGTCGTCTTTGATGGTCTGTGGCACGAGCGGCCGCGGCAGCATCTTGCCGAGGACCTCGGCGTTCACGGCCCAGCTGATGACCGCAAGATGCTGGAGGCGCGCGCGGATCGTTACGAGCGGTCTCATGCCGTCGCCGCGGGCGCGATCGCAGCCTGAAGGCGCGTGGCGATCCGATCCGCCGCGGCACGGTCGGTGTCCGATGCGGAGTAGCGTGCGATCGCGTCGTGGGTCTCGAACTGCTCGGTGACCGCGCCCATGCGCTCGGCCGCCGCGAGACTCCGCGCCCACGCCGCCTTCGCGCGCTCGGGTCGTCCTCGTTGCCATTCGAGAGCGCCGCCGATGCGGAACGCGGCGGGGACGGCTTCGTAATGGAGGCGGCCCTGCGCGCTGAGTTGTCTCCACGCGCGCTCGGCCGGGCGCAGCAGTTCCGCGCGCCCACCGCGGGCGGCCGCATCACGCAACAGCAGTTCTGCGCGAGCGGTGAGCAGCGGCGTCAGCAGCCAACCGCGCAGACGATGCTCGCGGGCTAAGGTCGTCCCTTCGGCCACCAGCTCGCGCGCTTCATCGGTTCCCGACCGACGGAGCTGCGTCAGCGCCAGGTACCCAGCCGACGCGACCCACAGGTGGTGGTCGGGGATGGCGCGGTGCCGCGCCATCGCACGCCGGTACTCCGTCGCGGCCTCGTCTTCCTGACCGGACCAGGAGAGCACGCTGGCCCGGCAATGCGCGCCGAGCGCCTCTATTCGCTGATCGCGAGCCGCTCTGCCGGTGCGCTCGAGGTCGCCGCCGATCGGAAGTGCTTCGCTAAGCAGGCCGCGACCGACGAGGACCGCGTTGAGATAGGTGTTGACGCCGGCCCATGGCTCCAGCTCTCCGACCGCGAGGTATTCGGCGGCGGCCGCGGCGAGATCGTTCGTCGCCTCCACCCAACGACCGAGGGCGTAGTGGTCGAGCCCGAGACTGGCGCGCGCGAGTGCGTCGGCGAGGGGGCCACCGACGTCGTTGGACATCCGATGAGCCATACGCGCGTAGCGGCTTCCCATACCGCGCAGACCGATGTTGTGGCACATGAGTGTCATGCCGAAGTAGGCGCGGAGAGTTCGATGCGAGGGCCCCGCGCGCTCCGCGATGTTGAGCGTGCGAAGGATGTCGTACAGAAGCCGCTCGAGATCGATCGAATAGTCGATGAACTGATGGAACCAGAACGTCTCGAGCACCGCCTCGCTCACCGCGGCGGGCCGCGAGCCAAGCTTCAGATCCGGTAACACGCGGTGCCAGACCTGGCGCAGGACCTCGCCAACGATCGCGACACGCACGGTGTTTCGCGTACGGGGTCGAGGGAATCCGAGTAGCTGGAGCGCGCGATCCAGATGCCGCGTCGCGCGTTCAAATTCTCCGAGCCGATAGCGGGCCTCGCCGATCTTGCGCTCCACGGCGGCACGTTCAAAGGGGTCCCAACGGTCACCGAACGCGCGGCCGTACGCCTCGAGCGCGCGCTCGTAGTGGTCGACGGCCTCGGCGTCGGCGGCGATGCGCAGGGCCTGGTCGCCGACCTTGAAGAGATACTCCTGGGCTTTGTCCCACTTCTCGGCTTGGGCGAAGTGGTAGGCGAGCACGCCGTACTGCTCCTCGATCCGCTCGCCGAGCAGGAGCTCCATCGCAACGGCCACCCGCGCGTGGAGCTCGCGCCGCGTTCGCACCAGAAGCCCTGCGTACACGGTCTCCTGGATGAGCGCATGTGAGAAGGTGTAGCCGCGCTCACCCGGACCCCGTTCGCGAATAAAGGACTGGCGGAGCAGCTCCTCCAATCCGCGGTCGACGTCGCTCGCGCTCGCGGCCACCAGCATGCGATACGAGAAGGTGCGGCCGATGATCGATGCGACCCGTGCGACCTCTCTCGCGCGCTCGGAGAGCCGATCGACGCGTGCCGCGATCAGGCCCTGCACGGTCGTCGGCAGCGCCCCGGCATCGTGTTCTTCGGCGAGTGCCCATTCGCCGTGGGCTTCGTCGCGGGTCAGGACGTGGAGATCACGAAGCGCCCGCAGGATCTCTTCGGCGAAGAACGGATTGCCCTCGGCGCGGCGCACCACCGCGTCCCGTAACCCCGCCGGCAGCGAGCTCGTCTTCAGGATCTGACAGACGAGTGCCGCGCTTTCGTCGGGCGAGAGCGGCGCGAGCGCGAGCGTGGTGCAGCGATCGGGCGCGATCTCACTCATCTCTCGCAGCGTCCGGTCGACCGACGAATCGCGCTCCGTCCGGCCGGTCCAGATGAAGAGCAAGCGATCCGAAAGTGGTAGCAGGTGCGCGAGCAGCTGCTCCGACGACCTGTCGACCGAGTGCCAGTCCTCGAACACGACCGCGGTCGGGCGCGTGCGTGCCAGTCCTTCGAACAGGACGAACGCGCTGCGCAGCACCTGGCGTCGCATCGCTTCGCCGTCGAGGCTCGCCACGCGCTCGGCGTCCTCCGGGGGCAGGCGGAGCGCGAGGACCTGCCCGAGATAGGGCAGGATGTCGCTTGCTTCCGTCGGAAGCACATCCGAGACGCGATTCTCGAGCTTCGACCATTTGAGGTCGTCGTCATCAGCGGCCTCGATGCCGGCGAAAGAGCGGAGCATCTCGCGGAAAGGCAGATAGCTCAGCGCCTGACCCTGCGACGTCGCCTGACCTTGCAGCCACACGACGCCCGTCGCGTTTGCAGCCGCGCGTGCCTCCGCGAGAAGGCGCGTCTTTCCGATACCAGGGTCGCCAAGGATCGCGAGGATCCCGCCGGAACCGTCGTTCACGCGCGCGACGGCGGCGATGAGCGAAGCGCGTTCGATGCCTCGGCCGACGAGCGCCGGCCGTTGCTGCGATGACGACAGATCCGCATCCGTCCGTCGTCCGACATACCGAGAGACCTGGAGTGGCGCGGCCTTTCCTTTAGCCGCGACGGATCCCATCGGTGCGAACTCGAACTGGCGCGATGTGGCTTGCCTTGTTCGCTCTCCTACGACGATGTCGCCCGGTCGGGCAGCGCTCTGCAGTCGCTTCGCCGTGTTGACCGCGTCGCCCACCACCGTGTAGGCCGACTGGAACGTCCCCGCCAGTGGACCGGCGACGACCTCGCCGGTGTCGATGCCGACCCGGATCGCCAGCCCCGCGTCTGGACGTAGACCAATCGCGGCGTTCAAAGACGACATCGCGTCCTGCATCGCGGCGGCGGCCGTCACCGCGCGCGCCGCGTCGTCCTCGTGGGCAACGGGCGCGCCGAAGACCGCCATGACCTCATCCCCGACGTACTTGTCCACGGTGCCCTCGAGCTTCACGACCTCGCGCGCGAGCGTCTCGAAGAACCGCTCGAGCACGTCGCGCATATCCTCCGGATCGAGGCGCTCTCCCAGTGTCGTGGAGCCAGTGAGGTCGGCAAAGAGCACCGTGACGACGCGGCGTTCCTCCGCCGCGAGGCTCAGCTCGGAAGCGCCGACCTGGAGCGAGACACCGGATCGCTCGGGCCGCTTCGTCGGCGCGCCGCAGCTCGCGCAGTAGCGGCCCGCAGCGTCGACCATCGCTCCACAGGTTGGGCAGGCGGTGGTGGTCGATGACGCGGCAGGCACCGGCCCTCGACCCGCATGATCAGCGTCCTGCTGGCTCAATTGGCCTTCCCCTGGCAGGACACTGGGCGCCGCCCGGCCCTCTGTCAATGACGTCGATAACGTCCCCTGGGCATTGCTGGCCGCGCTACGCTCGGGCCCGTCCATGCTGGATTTCCGCCCTCGTTACGTCTTCCGGAGTCGTTGGGAGATCCCAGCGCTCCAGCGGGATGTGTACGAGACTCTCTCGAACCTCGAGGTCTATCCGACGTGGTGGCGGCAGTTCCGCGTCGTCAACCGACTCGCAAAAGATACGTACTGGATGGTGGTCCGCTCCTTCCTGCCCTACCGAATCTCCTACACGTTGACCACGAAGAAAGCGGATAGAGCTCGCGGTGTCCTTCACGCGACCGTCGACGGTGACATCGTCGGGGGGATCCGGTGGGATATCCACCCAAGCCCGAATGGGTCGGTCGCCTACTTCGAGGAACGCGTCGAGACCACGCTGGATCTGCTGAATCTTCTGGCGCCTGCGGCCCGGTGGGCCTTCCAATGGAATCACAGCGCGATGATGCGTGACGGACTCGTCGGGTTGCGGGCGTATCTCGCCGGCTCGGGCAAGATGACGAATTGACTCGCCTCCTCGTCTACACCGGCAAGGGCGGCGTCGGCAAGACCAGTGTCGCGGCGGCGACGGCGCTTCGGTCTGCGGAGCTCGGGAAACCGACCCTCATCGTGTCGACCGATATCGCGCATAGCGTCGGCGACGCGTTCGACGTCGCGTCGGTGGGGCCGGATCCAAAAGAGCTCGCGAACAAACTCTGGGCGCAAGAAACAGATGGCTATCGAACTCTGCACCGATACTGGGGCGCGATTCAGGACTACTTCGCCAAGGTCTTCCAGTGGCGAGGGCTCGACGAGGTCATCGCCGAGGAGATGACGGTGTTGCCGGGTCTCGACGAGGTCGTCGGTCTGCTGCAGACCGTGGACTACTACGACAGCGGCCAGTACGAGGTGATCGTCGTCGACGCCGCGCCGACCGGCGAGACGGTGCGCCTCCTCTCACTGCCCGAGGCGGCGCGCTGGTGGTTCGAGCGCGTTCTTCCGATCCAGCGGCGCGCGACGCAGATCGCTGGACCGGTGTTGCAACGCCTGACGGGTATGCCGATGCCGGACGATGCCGTGTTCCGCGCGGGTGAGGAACTCTTCTGGAAGCTCGACCACTTGCACCAGCTGTTGATCGACCCGCGGGTCTCCTCCTTCCGGATCGTGCTGAATCTCGAGAAGATGGTGCTCGCCGAGGCCCGCCGGTCGCTGATGTACTTCAATCTGTTCGGCTATCCGGTCGATCTCGTCGTATGCAACCGAACGCTCGTGGATCGTCCCGAGGCGCACTTCGCGGCTTGGCGCGCCGCTCAGATCGAGTACCGCAAACAGGTCGATCGCGACTTCGGACCTCTCGACGTGCGCGACGCGCCGCTTCTCGATCGCGAAGTCTCAGGCTCCTCGATGCTTCGGATACTGGGCGAGAAGATATTCGGCGACGGCGATCCGAGTCAGAGCTTCACCAAAGGTCGGGCGCGCCAACCATACGAGCTCACCAAAGTTGACGGAGGGATGGTCATCTCGATCGAGCTGCCGCTGGTGGCAAAGGACCAGATCAGGGTGCACCGGAACGGCGAGGAGCTGGTCGTGCACGCGGGCCAGTGGCGTCGCAACATCATGTTGCCTCGGCGGGCGGCCGAGATGGAGATAGACCCACCGAGCTTGTCGGACGGCGTCCTGAAGATCCACTTCGTTGGGGACGCGTCCCGTGGGCGGGCGCGAGAGGAGATGGTCGATGTCACGTGAGCGCGGTGCCGACGAAGATCTCGCGAAGCTGCGTGAGGAGCACGCCAAGCGGCTGCGAGAACAACAGGAGGAGCTCCAAAAGGCGAAGAAAGAGGAACAACTCGAGGACGATTGGTTCGAGGACCGCGGCGATCGGTACCGCGGAGATTTCCTGCCACCCGAGTTCGATCAGTTCGTGCCGCCGGAGATCCGCCAGCGCTTCGTTTCAGCTCAGCGCGAGGCACTCATCGGATTCCGGGCGCTGATCGACTACTGGCTCGACCGCTCCGGCGACTTGACCACGAGGCGGCGTCCGCGGCAGTGGGAGCACTACACAGCCGAAGACAAGACGAAATGATGACGGGGGAACGATCGGCAACGCTTCCGGTCCTCAATTACATCGGCGGCGCGTGGGTCGAGTCCACCTCGCACGAGCGCGTGCGCGACGTGAATCCCGCACGCACGAATGAATCCCTCGGCGACGTGACCGTCTCGACGCCGGCGGATGTGGTCCATGCGATCGATGCCGCCGCGGCCGCCTATCAGGAGTGGCGCCGCACGCCGGCTCCGCAGCGCGGCGACGTCGTACGCAAGGCCGCGGACCTCATGGAGCGCCGCCGGGTGGAGCTCGCGCGTCTCCTTACGCAGGAAGAGGGCAAAACCCTCCCCGAGTCGCTGGCCGAGGTCGACCGCGCGGTCGCGAACGTGCGTTTCGCTGCAGCGCAGGGCTCACGCCTGACCGGCGAGACGATCCCCTCCAGCCAGCGCGGCACGTTCATCTACACGGTGCGCGATCCGCTCGGCGTGGTCGCGTGCATCACACCCTGGAACTTCCCGATCGCGATCCCCGCGTGGAAGATCGCGCCCGCGCTCGTCGCCGGGAATGCGGTCGTTTTCAAGCCCGCGACGCTCACACCCCTCTGCGCCGCGCAGGTCGTGCAGTGCTTCATCGACGGCGGCGTCCCCGATGGCGTGCTGAACATGGTGCTTGGACCGGGCGACGCGCTTTCACGCGCGATCATCGACGACGACCGCATCAAGGCGATCTCGTTCACCGGTTCGAGCGCCGTCGGCCGGCGCCTGTACGCGCAGGCCGCGCAGCGGCTCTGCAAGGTGCAGCTCGAGATGGGTGGCAAGAACGCGGTGATCGTCCTGAACGACGCCGATCTCGAGAAGGCGGCCGAGAGCGTGGCCGGGGGCGCGTTCGGCGCGACCGGACAGCGCTGCACCGCGACGAGCCGCGCGATCGTAGTGCGCTCGCGCCTCGTCGACTTCACCGAGCTGCTCGCGACGAAGGCCGATACGTGGCGCGCGGGCGACGGCCTCGCCGATGGGGTCCGGCTGGGGCCAATCGTCGACGACACACAGCTGCGCAAGGTGCGCGAGCGCATCGCGGCGGGGAAGAAGGAGGGCGCGCGTGTCGTGCGCGACGGCAGCGCACCGACGAAACCTGACCTGAAAGCGGGCTATTTCGTCGAGCCGACGATCTTCGCCGACGTCGACCCGAACATGAGCGTCGCGCAGGAGGAGATCTTCGGTCCGGTCGTGAGCATCATCCCCGCGAACGACTACGAGAGCGCCATCGCCGCCGCGAACGCCGTGGGCTACGGACTGTCCTCCTCTATCTATACCCGCGACCTCAGCACGGCCTTCCGCTACGCCGAGGAGTCGGAGGCGGGGATGGTGCACGTGAACATCCCAACGGTCGGCGGCGAGGCGCAGGTCCCCTTCGGGGGCGTGAAGGACTCGGGTCTCGGCGACCGCGAATGCGGGACCGCCGCGTTCGATTTCTTTACCGAGCTGCGCGTCGTGTATGTCGGGTACTGATCGCCACTCGGTCCTCATCGATCTCGATCGCATAGAGCGCCGCGCCGCGCTCTGGCAGCGCATCGTCCTCATCCTCATCGGGACCGCAATAGCAGCGGCAGCACTGCTGTCGCAGCAGCGGAGCGGGAAAGAGCCCGCGCCCGCGCCGACGGCGACCCCGAAGGCAACGGGGGCCCTCCTCGCGCCGCGCCCTCCGCTTTCGGCGCTCGCGCTCCCGTCGAGCGTGATCGACGTCCAGCTCTCCGCGTTCCCGGACTGGCTCGCGAACGAGCCGCCGCCGGCGTCGCTGCGCGCCGTCGTCGCGATCCGCGGCACGATGGGCATCGCTTCGGTGGAGGGACTCACCGTCGTGAACTGGACCGAGCACGGCGTCTCGTACCGCCTCGAGTCGCCGAATTGGACCGTCCCGCAACTCGTCGTTCTCGCTGACTCGTTGCGCTGATCGCGCACTCCATCTCGCGGAACTTCGTTTCCATTACCGCGTAAGAGTTGCTCGCGCAGCGGTACGCTCGATTTTGGAAGTAGCGGCGCGAGCCGCGTTCCGAGAAAGCTGGCGATCCGAGCCATGAGCGCAAATGACCTGGAGCTGGTCTTCACCAGCTCGGCATTGCTCGGGACCACGCTCCTCATCTTGTCGAGCCTGGGCGCGGGCATCCGGATCCGTCTTCGCATCCCGACGCACCTCGTCCGCGTGCGCCTGCCATTCATGCGGCGCGACGACGCGTCCGCGACGCCGATCCTTCTGGGTTTCCTCGCGATGTTCGGGATCGGCGGTCTGCTGGGAGGAGCTCTGCAGCAGGACGCCGCCGGCCAGCTCCTGATCGCGGTCGGTTTCGGCGTGGGCGGAGCGTCGCTCGCGTTCGGCATCTTCGCCGCACTCGGTCGCGCCGAAGGGCACAGACCGACCGCGCTGCGCGAGCTCGTCGGGCGGCACGCCGTCGTCACCGTCAGCATCGGCGCCGGTGCGCGCGGCACCGTGCGCCTCACCTACGACGGAGCCATCCAGATCCTTCCCGCGACGGCCGAGGCGACGATCGAGCGCGGCCGCGAGGTCGAGATCGTCGCAGTCCACGGCATGGCCGTCACCGTCCGGTCCCTTCCGCCGCCGTAGCCGACCTGTCGGGCTACGCGAAAGAAAGAAGGCATCACCGTGTCGATCACCATCATCGAACTCATCCTCGCAGCCATCGGGATCCTCGTGCTCATCGCGCTGTTCGCCGGCGGACGGTATCGGGTCGCGGGCGCGAACGAGGCGCTCGTCATCTCCGGCGCCCACGGCAGCAAGGTCCGCGACGCGAGCGGCAACGTGACGACCTCCGACGACCATGGCATCAAGGTCGTTGTCGGGGCGGGCACGTTCGTCTGGCCGCTTATCAACAAGGTCGGCCGGCTGCAGCTCACGGCACGGCAGGTCGAGATCGGGCTCACGAACGAGAACGCCGCCGTGAGCAAGCAGGGCGTCGGCGTGCTCATCACCGGACAGGCCATGTTCAAGATCGCGCGCGAGCCGGAGCGCCTGCGCGCTGCCGCCGAACGATTCATCGGCGAGCCGGAAAGTCAGATCGAGACGATGGTGAAGAACGTCCTCGAGGGATCGCTTCGCTCGATCGCCGGCACGCTCACGATCGAGGAGCTCATTACCGACCGCGACCGCTTCCAGCAGGCCGTGTCCGAAGCGGCGCGCGGCGACCTCGAGGCGAGCGGCATCCACATCGACGCGCTCACCATCACGAGCATCCGCGACACGAAGGGCTACATCGAGCAGATCGGCGAGAAGAACCTCGCGAGCGTGCAGCGCGACGCGCGCATCGCGAAGGCCAACGCCTCGCAGGAGGCCGCGGTCAAGGAGAACGAGGCGCAGCGCGTCATCATCCAGGCCGAGCGCGATCGCGAGATCGCTCGCGCGGAGGCGCTCAAGGTCACTGCAAAGGCGCAGGCCGACGCGGAGCAGTCGGGTCCGCTCGCGAAGGCCGAGGCTTCACAAGCGGTCGTGCAGCAGCAGACCGAGCTCGCGGTGCTCGAGGCCGTAAGACGCGAGAAGGAGCTGCTCGCGACCACGATCAAGCCGGCGGAGGCCGAGCGGCTCGCCGCGGTCGTCCGCGCCGAGGGCGCACGGCAGGCCGCGATCCTCGCCGCCGAAGCCGGGGCACGGCAGGTCCAGCTCACCGGCGAGGCGGAGGGCGCGGCGATCCTCGCACGCGGGCAGGCCGAGGCGAAAGCGAAGGATCTGCTCGCCCATGCGTACCGGAAGTTCGATCAGGCGGCGATCCTGCTTCAGACCCTGCCACTCGTTCCGCCGATTGTCCGTGAGGCGGCGGCACCGCTCGGGAACATCGATCAGCTCACGGTCATCGATTCGAGCGGCGCATCGAAGCTCACCGACACCGTGGTCCGCACCGCCGCCGAGGGAACGGCCATCGCGAAGTCGCTGCTGGGCATCGACCTCGCGAAGCTGATGGGAGAGCTCGCGGACCGTCGCGGGAACGGGACCAAGCAGTAGGCCGTGAAGTGAGGCCGGGGACATCCGGTCCCCGGCCTCGCCGCGCACCGCGCTAGGATTCCGCCGGCACGAAGGGGAGGGGCCCGATGAAGACACTCATCACAGGCGGGACCATCGTGACCGCAGCCGACAACTACAAGGCCGACGTCCTGGTCGACGGCGAGAAGATCGCCATGATCGGCAAGGATCTGAAGGCCGGCGGCGCGAAGAGGATCAACGCGACCGGCAAGTACGTGATTCCCGGCGGCATCGACGTCCACACGCATATGGAGCTCCCGTTCGGCGGCACGTTCGCGTCCGACGACTTCGAGACCGGCACACGAGCGGCAGCGTTCGGCGGCACGACCACGATCGTCGACTTCGCGGTGCAGGGCATGGGCGAGCCGCTGGAGAAGGCGCGCGACGCCTGGCTGAAAAAGGCACGCGGCAAGGCAGTGATCGACTACGGATTCCACCTGATCGTGCGCGACGTGTCCGACAAGGTGCTTCGCGAGATGGACTCGATGGTCAAGGAGGGCGTCTCCTCCTTCAAGCTCTTCATGGCCTACCCGGGCGTCTTCATGGTCGACGATGCGTCGATCTTCAAAGCGCTCACGCGCGCCGCCGAGATCGGCGGCCTCATCTGCATGCACGCGGAGAACGGCGGCGTCATCGACGTGCTCGTGAAGCGCGCCCTCGCGAGCAAGCACACCGCGCCGAAGTGGCATGCCCTCACGCGCCCACCCGAGGCCGAGGGCGAGGCGACCGGCCGCGCGTTCCGTCTGGCGGAGATGGCGGGCGGCGTGCCGCTGTACATCGTCCATCTCTCGGCCGCGAACGCGCTCGAGCAGGTGCGGCTCTTCCGCGACCGCGGTCTGCCGGCGTACGCAGAGACATGCCCGCAGTACCTCTTCCTCTCGGTCGACAACTACGACGAGCCCGGCTTCGACGGCGCGAAGTACGTGATGTCACCGCCGCTGCGCGAGAAGTGGCATCAGGACGAGCTCTGGAAGGGGCTCGCGCGCAACGACTTGCAGGTCATCAGCACCGATCACTGCCCGTTCTGCATGAAGGAGGGTTTCCAGGGCCAGCCGAAGCAGAAGGAGCTTGGGATCGGCGACTTCTCGAAGATCCCGAACGGCGCGCCCGGCGTCGAGACGCGGATGTACCTCACGTACGACGGCGGCGTCGTCCAGAACCGCATCACGCTCAGTCGCTGGGTCGAGGTCACGTCGACGACACCGGCGAAGCTCATGGGCATGTTCCCGAAGAAGGGCACCATCGCCGTGGGCAGCGACGCCGACATCGTCGTCTGGGATCCGCGCGCGACGCACACGATCTCGGCGAAGACGCATCACATGCGCGTCGACTACAACCCGTACGAGGGTCGCAAGGTGAAGGGGAAGCCGATGGTCGTGATGTCGCGCGGCGAGGTGATCGTCGAGAAGGACAAATTCCTCGGACGCAAGGGGCGCGGACGCTTCGTCAAGCGCGGAAGCGCGATCCTCCAGACGTGACCCATCCGATGCTTCGTCAACTGCGTCACGACGTCTGGGCGACCGACTGGCTCATCGCGCATTGTCGGCAACTGACCGCTGAGCAGCTGCAGCTCTCCGTGCCGGGCACGTACGGCACCGTCCTCCGCACGCTCCAGCACATCGTCAGCTCCGACGAGGGCTACCTCATCCGTTTGCTCGGGGCGCTGCTGCACGAACCGCTGTTCCGTCATGACCCGGACGTCGACCTCGATGCGATCGCATCGCACGTTCCGCACGTCGCAGATGCGGTCGAGCGTCTCTTTGCGCCCGGCGAACTCGACGGCGATAGGCTCATCCGAGACACGCCGGCGCGACGGCCCGAACAACCGCGTTTCGAGATGAACGCGTGGGTGCCGCTGACGCAGTTCGTGCATCACGGCAACGATCACCGCGCGCAGGTCTGCACGACGCTGTCCGCGTATGGGATCGAACCGCCGGACCTACAGGTGTGGCCGTACGCGATCGATCTCGGCGCAAGCCGCGAAGCAAAGGATGCCTGATCGCGCGTGAGACCGGTCGTCTTCATCCATGGCGCGTTCATGTCCGCCGAGTCGTGGGACCCCTGGCGGCAGCGCTTCGAGGCGCGTGGGTACCCCTGCGTCGCACCCGCGTGGCCCTTCCTGGATCACAGCGTCGACGAGCTGCAGCGCGCCCCCGATCCGCGGTTCGGGAAGCTCGGCATCGGCGAGATCGTCGACAACTACGCGTCGATCATCCGCGGTCACGAGACGCCGCCGATCCTCGTCGGTCACTCGTTTGGTGGCCTCTTCGTGCAGCTGCTGCTCGACCGCGGCCTCGGCGCGGCCGGCGTCGCGATCGATCCGGCGCCGCCGAAGGGCGTGCTGCCGGACATGAATGCGGTGCGCGCGAGCCTGCCGGTGATCCGCGGCTGGAACTTCTGGCAGCGCGTGCGGTGGATGTCCTTCGAGGACTTCCAGTGGGGCTGGGTGCACACGCTCAGCGAGCCGGAGCAGCGCGCCGCGTACGAGCAGCACGTCATCCCGACCGCGGGGCACATCTTCCTCCAGGCGCTCCTCGCGCCGTTCACCGACGTGACGAAGGTGAACTACCGCAACCACCTGCGCGCGCCGCTCTTGATCATCGCGGGTGAGCTAGACCGGACGGTCGGAGCCAAGATGGATCTCGCGAACTTCCGCAAGTACGCGGGTTCGACGGCCCTCACGGACTATCGTGAGTTTCCCGGTCGGACGCACTGGATCTGCCGGCAGCCGGGTTGGGAAGAGGTCGCCGATCACGTGCTGGACTGGCTCGCGAAGCACCTCGGAGCAGCTACCTAGGGCGTATGGCGTTGCGCGCGCGGACGCGTTGGCTGCCGAGGACATGCGGCGATCAGGGCCGGAGAAGGTTCGTGGCCTCATCGCTCTGTATCCATCGCTGCAGCTCATCGGAGTCAGGTCGCCACGTCTCGGTCGCTTCACCAACCGCCCAGACCACTGCCCAACGTGCGGCCCGTTCCGCATCCAAGCCACACCGCGCAGCCAGTGAGCGAGCCCTCCGGGCGATGTCTCGGGCCGGAGGGTGGTAGGCCGAGTAGAAGCCGACATCGGAGCACGGGTCTCCGGTTCGCGGGATTGGATCGACAGCGACGTAACCCCGACCGTCGAGTAGCAAGTTCTTGTCGATGAAGTCGCCATGCAGAAGAACAGGCGGGGTC
>Ga0066710_100001809_pt1 | contig 16504 bp, 14 predicted proteins | sample GraSoiAngelo_159_FD_79666 | JGI IMG/M metagenome (GOLD analysis project Ga0066710, IMG submission 79666) | Grasslands soil microbial communities from the Angelo Coastal Reserve, California, USA - 14_1009_16_40cm | ecosystem: Environmental > Terrestrial > Soil > Grasslands | place: USA... | reverse complement strand
TCGCCGAGGAGCCGGGCGTGGTTGAACGTGGCGATGACGAGGCTCACCGTCACCGGACGACCTCGTAGATGATGTTCTCGCGGTCGCCCCATGGGAAGCGCGGGTCGCTCGTCCCCTGCCGCGGATGGATGCGGACTTCGGTAGGCGCGGGCGTGAGCGCGTTCAGGAGGTGGTCGACGAAGCGCCCGAGGTCGTAGGTGTGGGTGTAGAACCCCCGCTCGAACCGCTCGTCCCGCTTGCGCCGGAGCGTCAGCGGCCGCGGCGGCAGATAAAAGATGATGACGAGCTTGCGCCGCGCGCGCGCGTACATGTGCTGCACCGCCGGCGCCCAATGGGGGAGGTGCTCGAGGATGTGGCGACACAGCACCGCGTCGAACGTGCCGGCCAACCGGTCGAGCTCGAACAGCGACCCCTCGGTAAACCGGTGCGCATCGGCCGGAAAACGCGCGCGCGCCGTCGCCACGAACTGGGCGGTGACGTCGATCCCGCGATAGTCGATGTCCGGCCGCCGCTCGCGGATCAGCTCGAACATCACGCCGGTCCCGCACCCGACGTCGAGCACCGAGGTTATCTCGGCGAGCAGGTCGATGGTCTTGAGGCGCGACGGGTGCTCGCGGCCTTCGTGGCCCACGCGAAGGAAGTTCTGGACCTGCTCCGGCGTGAAGCGCCGCCACGCCTCCTTGAGCTTCATCGCACGACCACGGCGGAGAACGTCGCGCTCATCCCTGGAGCACCGTCCGCCAGTCGGCGATGAACTCGACCCGCCAGGCCGCGCCTCCGACGAGGCCGGCGAGGACGACGTAGACCCCGGCCGACAGCGCGGCGCCCAGCACCAGCGATGGCAGATCGTGGATCCACACGGCGACGAGCGCGGCGAGCGTCGCGGCGCTCGCGAGGCTCGCGGTCAACGGCACGCGCACGGCGGGCAGGATCCGGATCGGGACCAGGCGGCGCAGGCTCAGCGCCGTGTAGGAGACCGAGGCACAGGCGAGGGCGGCGCTCGCCACGGCGAAGCCGACGAACCCGAGCCACGGCACCAGGAGGAGGGTTAGGGCCCAGAGCAGAACGGCGCCGGCGAGGTTCAGGCGGAACACCAGGTCCGGGCGCCCCAGGCTGTAGAGGGCGTGGACGAGAATCGTCGAGGTGCCGCCGATGATCGCGGACAGGCAGAAGCACCGCACCGCCGGGACCGCCGGCGCCCAGACCTCGCCGAAGATCAGGCGGACGACGGGCTCGGCGGCGGCCAGCAGCAGCGCCGCCGCGGGGTACAGCACCGTGGTCACACGATTCAGGGCGCGCTCGGCGGCGCCGGCGAATCGCCGGGCGTCCGTCTGGAGGCTCGACAGCGCCGGAAACAGCACACGGCCCGCGATCGACACGACTTGAAGCGGCAGGAACGCCAGCATCGCCGCCCAGTTCAAGAGGCCGACGGCGGCGACACCGCTCGCCGCGGTGACGAAGAGCGGGACGACCGAGTCGCCGGCGATGGTGATCAGGATGCTGCCCTGGAACAGGATCCCGAACTTGAGCACCGGAGCGAGCTCGCGCCAGCGCAGTTTCAAATCAGGCCGCCACGAGGTCACGCTCCACACGATCACGACGTTGACCGCCCGCGCCGCGAGCGCCCCGGCCACGAAGCTCCACAGGCCGGCGCCGGCGAGCGCGGCAGCGACCGCAACGATGTTGAACGCCACCGTGTCGGCGCTCTCCGCGATCGTGAGCGGGAGATAGGCGAGCCTCCGCTCCAGCAGCACCGAAGCGGGCATCCGGAGCGCCGACAGGACCACCAGCAGCGCCAGCCAGCGCAGCGGAGCCGTCACGTCCTCCGACACGCCCGGCCAGCGCGCGACGAGCGGCCCCGCCGCGGCGATCGCCGCGCCCAGGAGCAGCGCGAGCCCGAGCGTCGCCGTGAAGGCCGCGCCGAGTCCGCCCACCGCGTCGAGGTCACGCCGCTGGATCAGCGCCGCGCCGAGGCCCAGCTCGCTGAACCGGACGCCGAGCGTGATCACGAAGCTGAGGATCGCGTAGAGCCCGAACACCTCGGGGGTGAGCAGGCGGGCCAGCGCGATCGATCCGGCGGCGGTGACCACGATGGCAATGGCCTTCTGGGCGCCGAGCAGCAGGAAGCTTCGGAGGGTGCGGCCTCTGAGCCCGGGAGCGCTCGCGGGGGTCATCGACCTCCGTGCTCGCGCACGTAGGCGCCCATGACGCGCCGCCACGAACCCTGCGCCCGCAGCAGCAGCTCGACGCACTCGCGGAGCGCTCCCTGCCCGCCCCGGGCGCGGGTGACGACGTGCGCGATCGCCTTCACCGGCCCCGCCGCGTCGGCCACGGCGATCGCGAGCCCCACCGTCTGCATCGCGGGAATGTCGAGAAGGTCGTCGCCGATGTAGGCGACGCCCTCGGCCGGCACGTCGAACTCGGCGCACAGCGCCTCGATGACCTCTCCCTTGCGCCGCGCGCCGAGGACTACCGAGTCCACGCCCAGCTTGGCGCCGCGCGTCTTGGCGATCGGATTCGACTCGCCCGTGACCATCGCGGTCCGGAGCCCGCCGCGCTTGGCCAGCGCGACCGCCACGCCGTCGTGCGTATGAAACGCCTTCAGCTCGTCGCCGCGCTCCGAGAGGATCATCCGGCCGTCCGTCAGCACACCGTCGACGTCCATCACGAGCAGCCGGACCTTCCGGGCTCGCGCGGCGGCCGCACGCGGCGACGTCACGCGTAGCGCCCGAACGCGTGGGCCGGCGCCGTGCGCGGCGCCGGGGCCTCCGCGGCGGCCAGGCTCGGCAACGCGACCACGATGGCGGCGAAGAACCAGAAGGGCTCCATGATGCGCACGATGATGAACGTGTTCGCGCCGAGCGCGTGGCCGAGCAGGCCGAAGGTCCCGGCCACGAAGCCGAGGGCCAGGCCACGCTCCTCCCCATCGCCGAGGGCGCGGAAGGACCCGACGCCGGCCTTCAGCAGCGCCCACACCAGGGCGAGGAACGCCGCGAGCCCCACGACGCCCGTCTCGACCAGCGTCCGCGCGAACTGCTGATCCATGAAGGCGAAGCCGGTCACGCCGTAGCCGAGGATCGGGCGCTTCATGAAGCCGTCGAAGGCCTGCTTCACGCTGATGAGCCGCGCCGACGTCGACGGGTCGAGTCCGACCTTTCCGACGATCACCGTGGGCTGCCCGCGCTCGGGCTCGAACGTGTACCGGACCCGCTTCATCACCGTGTCCGGGAAGAGCACCATGAGCAGCGGCGACGTGACGAGAGCCAGGAGCAGGGCGCCGACCATCAGGCGGCGGCGGCTCGTCAGCGCGGTCAGGGCCAGGATCGCCGGAATCGCGCCGACGTAGGACGTACGCGAGAGCGTGAACATGAACGGAATCGACATGAGGCCCACGAGCCCCACGCAGATCGCGCGGGTGCGGAGGCGGGCCGTCTCGAGCGCGACGCCGGCCGCGACCGAGATCATCAGCAAGAGGTAGCCGCCGAACGTGTTGGGCTCGCCCTCCTTGCCCTCGAACGGCGCCGACACCCGCTGTCCGGCCGGGATCTGGGTCAGCCCGATCAGGCTGACGATGACCGCGGTCACGAACGCGGCGATGACGAAGCGCCATGCCTGCCGGCGATCGTTGATGTTGTTCACGACCATGTAGTAGACGACGAAGTACTCGACGTACTTGAGGACGTAGAACATCCCGCCGAGGCCTCTCACGGTGCCCGTCGCGTAACCGACCAGCGTCGCGATCGCCGTCACGGCGACGTAGGCGAGGATCGGCCGGTTGAGCGGCGTCTTGAGCGCCAGCCCCATCTCCTTGTTCACCGCGGTCTTGGCGAGCCAGCTGAAGGCGACGACCAGCAGCAGGATGTCCTCGCTCCGGATAACGATCCGGCGCCCCTCGGCGACGCCGCCACCGGAGCCGAGCTGGGGCGAGAGCAGCATGGAGAAGATGACGAGGTAGAGGCCGAACTCGGTCTTGACGAAGACGATGAGGAATGCGGCCAGGGCGGCGGCCAGGACGAACGCCCAGTCCACGGCCCCTACTTCACGCGCACGACCTGGTTGCCCAGGCCGAGAAGCATCAGCTCCTGACCCTTCGCCTCCGCCTCTTGGAGCGTGGCAAAGTTCCCGTGGCGGATCACGAACGCCACCGCCTCGCCCGGCTGCGCCGCGACCCGCACCTGGTGCCCACTCGCCCTCAGCCGCTCCGCCAGCTGCACGGCGCCGCGTAGCGCCTGGGGCGGGCCCACCTGCACGCTCAGCGGCTCGCGCTCGCCGATCACGGTGGCGTCGCCCGCGCCTTGCTCGCGCAGCGACGCGACGAGCGCCTGGGCGTCGCGCGCGGTCGGGACCCGGTCGATCAGCACCGCGTACAGCGCGGCGCCCGTCGGCTGGCGGAAGCGCACCGTCTGGTAGCCAGCCTGGCTGAGCTGCCGCTCGACACGCTCGGCCTCGAGCGGAGTCATGAACGGCCCGAACTCGAGCGCGAAGCGCGCGGGCGCGGCGGCAACGGCCGCGGCTGGTCCGGTCGCGTCCGGCGCCGAACGCGCGCCCGCGGCCGGAGCGGCCGCGGCTGCGTGCAGCGCCTCCTCCACCATCGTCAGCGGGGGCGTCGTGGCGACCACCGACCGCTCCGCGGGCGGCGGAGCCGGCGTCGCGTTGACGGGCGCCGGGCCGAGCGAGCGCGGCGGTGGCGGCTCGGGCGACGGGGATCGCGGCGGCGGAACGGAGCGCGGCGATCCCGGCTGCGCCGGCGGCGCCTCGAGCCGTTGACGGAGGAGCTCCTTGGGACGCAACCCAGTGGAGCCGAGCCACCCCATCCACCACGCGCCGAGGCACGCGCCGAGCAGGCCGAGGGCGATCAGCGCGACGATCAGCTTCGTGGGCCGACGGGATCGGGGCGCGTGCAGCCCGGGCGCCTCGACGTCGGCGACCTCGAGGCCGTGCGTGAGCACGGCGGGCGCGGCGGTGGCGGCCGCGGTCGCGCCGGCGTCGGGCTCGCTCGGCGGCGCGTCCTCGCGGCCCCGTCCGCGGACCAGGCCACGCAGGCCGCGCAGGAACGTGCGCACGCGCTGCACGCGCTCCTTCTGGACGTCGACCACCGTCTCCTCGCCGTAGTAGTGCGTGTAGTAGTGGGTGTACGCGTAGCCCGCGATCTCGGTCTTGACGTCGTTCAGGACGACACCCCAGACCTTGCCGCCGACGTTCTCGACGTGCACCTTCGCCCGCCTGAGGACCAGCCGTCCGACCTTTCCGGCCTGGTAGACGAGCACCACGCCGTCGACCTGCGAGCCCACGATCGCGGAGTCGGTCACCGGCAGGACCGGAGGCGTGTCGATCAGGACCACGTCGTACTCGTCGCGCACCTCGCGCAGGAACTCACCCATCGCCGGCGTGGACAGAAGCTCCGACGGGTTCGCCGGGACCGGGCCCGCCTCGATGATGTGCAGGTTGTCGAGGCCGGGCGCGGCCATGATGTCTTCCATCTCGAACCGGCCCATGAGGATGTCGGCGACGGTCCGGATGCACTCCCGCCAGGGCGTGCTCCCGACGAGGATGTTGGAGAGCCCGGGCTCGCGCTCGATCCCGAAGAACCGGTGGATGGACGGGCGCCGCATGTTCGCGCCGATCAGCAGCGTCTTCTGTCCGCTCTGCGCCATCGTCAGCGCCAAATTCACGATGGTCGTCGTCTTGCCTTCCTGGAGCGTGGCGCTCGTCACGACCAGCAGCTTCCCGGAGCGCTCCAGGCGCGCGAATTGGATGTTGGTGCGCAGCGTCCGGTACGCCTCGGCGACCGGCGACTTGGGATCGAAATGGGTGATCAGCAGGGAATGGCTCAGCAAGGCCTCGGGATCCATCTGGGCGAGCGCCGGGCGCCGCTCCAGGACGCGCTGGACGGTCTCGCGCGAGTCGATGTGCGGGACCACGCCCAGCACCGGGACCTCGAGGTACGCCTCGACGTCCTCGATGGTGCCGATCGAGGTGTCGAGCGTCTCGCGCACGAACGCGAACACCAGGCCGAGGAACAACCCCAGCAGCCCGCCGACCATGACGGCGTGCGTCGTCTCGCCGCCGATCGGGGCCTCCGGCTCCGTGGCCGGCCGGACGATCGACACCTCCTCGATCTTCTCGGCCTCCTTGATCAGGGCCTCCTGGTGCTTCGTTCTCAGGGTCCCGAGCAGCTCATCGTTGGTCTTGGCCTCGCGCTGCAGCCGCTGGAGTGCCAGCTCGACGGTGGGCAGCTCCCGATTCTTCTGCTGGAGCTCGCCGACCTGCCGGTTGAGAAGCTCCTCGCGGTTCCGGAGCATCGCGATCTGCGCCGAGACCTCCCGGCGCATCTCGAGGCGGACCTCGCGCATCCGGTCGTCGAGCGCCTGGAGGCGCGGATGCCGCTCGGTCACCTCGAGGGCCAGGCTGTTCCGCTCGAGCAGGAGCTCCGCGTAGGTGGCCTGCAGCTTCTGCATCGCCGGGTTGGAGGTCTCGATGAAGATCCGCTCGTTGGTGTTGGCCGGATCGATCCGCAGCAACCGTTGCTGCATGAGCTCGAGCTCGATGCGCTGCTGGCGCGCCTTCTCGATGTCGCCCCGGACCTGGGTGAAGATCGAGAGCAGCACCGACGACTCGGCGCCCGGCGCGATGATGCGGTTCGCTTCCCGGAACGCCCACACGTCGCTCTCGGCGCGCTTCACGCGGCCCTCGACCTCGCGGAGCTGGTTCTCGATGAACCGTCGCGCCTCGGTCACGCGCAGGTTCCGCACCGCCTTGTTGTGGTCGCGGTACGCCTCGGCGACGGCGTTGGCCAGATCGCGCACCTCGCGTGGATTCGTGGAGGTGGCGGTGATCTCTAGAATCGACGTGCTCGGGATCCGCGAGACCTTCAGCTTGTCGTTGACCGAGTCCATCGCCGCCCAGTAGCTCTTCGATTCCCGCAGCGCCTCGCCCGCGGCCGTCTGCGGCAGGCGGCCCAGCCGCTTGGCGGCCTCCTCGAGGATCGGGTAGCTCTTGATCAGGGTGACCTGCGTCTCGATCGAGTCGGCGCTCGAGTACGAGAGCACCTCCACCAGGAGCCCCGACATCTGGGTGGACTGCTCGAACTTGACCGCGGCGACCGCCTGATAGAGGGGGACCTTCTGCTTGGCGAACCAGAAGCTGAACAACATCACCAGCAGCGTCGAGACGATGATGATCAGGCGCCGCCGGCGCACGATCAGCCAGTAGTCGCGCAGGTTCATCTCGTACTGCGCCACTAGCGGAACACCTCACGGAACCGCAGACGTTCGAGGCTCTCGACGAGCGCACCCGCGCGCTGCGCCTCGTCGGTCGGGGCCGCCTCGGCCGCAGCGGGCGGGCGCGTCCCCGGGGCGACGACGACACGATCGAAGGCGACGACCAGACCCTCCGCGCCCTCGAACAGGTAGCACTCGACGGCGTCGGGCGCCGCCGCGCCCAGCGCGCGGAGCAGGCGTAGCGCGCGGTCGCCGAACCGCGCCGCGGCGATCAGGGCGCGCGGCGCGCCGTGCGGGTCGACGCCGGCGCCCGGGAGCATGCGCTCGAGCAGCGCGGTATGCTCGCGCCACCACGCGACGCCCTCCAGCGCGCGCAGCACCGTCTCGGGGCTGGCGACGACCTCGCTCACGACGACGACGAGCCGGCGGCTCGCGTCGACGCACAGCAAGTCGACGCTGACTTCCCCCGCCGCGGCCGCCCGCTGGAGCAGACGCAGGCCCGGCTCGAGCTCGGACGCGCATTGCGCCAGCACCCTGGCGAGCTCGCCCGCGTCGGAGACCGCGCGACGCTTGAGCGCCTTCACCGCCCGGCTTCCGCGACGGCACCCGTGATGTAGAGGAACGGCGCCTCGGACAGATCCGTGCTCTTCGGCGACGCGAGCCGTTGGCCCTTGCCGTCGGCGACGATCTCGACGCGGGGACGGAGTGGGTAGTTGCGATTCACCGCGGTCACGCGCCCGACCTCGCCGGTATTCAGGCGCACCAGCGTGCCGGGCGGGAACACCGAGATCTGCGTGAGGAGGGCTTTGATCAGCGGCGACGCGAACGCTTCGTGCTTGGAGCGGACGATCTCGCGAATCGCCTCGTGCGGCCGCAGGCGCGCTCGCGGCGCCGGGGGCGCCGTGAGGCCCGTGTACGTGTCGAGCAGGCTGAGGATCTTGGCGTCGGGATGCATCGCGGTGCCGTGGAGGCCCTGCGGGAACCCCTGCCCTTGCTCGCGCTCGTGATGCTGCAGCACCGCCTCGACGAATCCCTCTCGCGGCGGCCCCCAACGGCGGATCCACTCGACCGAGAGACGCGGGTGCGACCGGTAGAGTGCCTGCTCGTCGGCCGACAGCGCGTCGAGCCGGCGCATCAGCCCCTCGGGCAGCTGCCAAAGCCCGACGTCGATCAGGCAACCGGTCATGCCCACCTGGACCTGCCGTGATCGCTCGTAGCCGACGCAGGCGCCGGTGGCGATCGAGAGCACGGCAACACGCGCTTGGTGGAAGGCCAGGTAGTCGACGCCGGCGGGCGCGGCCGCGTTGTTGGCCACCCAGAAGAGGTCGCCGCCCGCCGCCAGCGACGTCACACAACGATCGGCGAGCTGCTCGAGCTCCGACCACGGGAACGTGCCGCCCGTGCGCATGAGCTCGCGGACGCGCGCGAGGAACAGCTGAAGCTCGGCGAACAGCGGCTCGGCGCCCTCGACCGGAGCCTCGATGTACGCCGGCTCGGGCTCGAGGACGTCGACGCGCGCCGTGGGCTCGACGACGCGCGGCGGCTCGACCGGGGGCGGCGGTTCCACCGCGCGTGGCGGCGTGGGTCGACGCGCGGTCGGCGGCGGCGGTGGTGGAGCCGCTGGCGCCTCGGCCGGGGCGGCCTTCGCGGCGGTGTCCGCAGGCTTCTCCGGGGTGACCCCGCGCACGAGGTCGCTCATGCGGACCATCAGGAGACTCCGACCATGTCCTTGATCACCTCGGCGATGATCTTCTCGCCGACTTCCTTCACTCGCTTCGAGTAGCCGACCAGCAGGGCGACGTCGCAGAGGTTGTTGATCTCGCGCGGCGTGCCGCGCGTGAAGTCGAAGATGAGCTTGATCGCCTCTTCGGTGAAGAGCTGGTGGGGCTGGCCGGCCATCCGCAGACGGTGGCCGATGTAGTTCGCGGTGTGCGAGTAGTCGAGCGTGTTCAGGTGGTACCGGAGCGTGATGCGCTGGTCCAGGTGCTTGAGCCGCCGCACCTTCACGGCGAGCTCCGGGGATCCGATGAGCAGGAGCGTCACCAGGAACCGCTCGTCGGTCTGGAAGTTCAGGAGCAGCCGCAGCTCCTCGAACACCGAGTCGTCGTCGATCAGCTGCGCCTCGTCGACGATGACGACCGTGTCCCGGCCCGCCTGGAAATTCCGGAAGAACAGATCGTTCAGCAGGTGCATGAGCTCGGGCTTGCGCTTCTCCTCGGTCTCGACGCCGAGCTGGTAGAGCATCTCGCGCAGGAAGTCGATCGCGGTCCAGCTCGGGTTGGTGAGCAGGCCGATCTCGTAGCGCTCGGCCTCGAGGCGCTGGATGAGCGCACGTGACAGCGTGGTCTTGCCGCACCCGTATTCGCCCGTCAGCATCCCGCAGCCCTTGCGATGGCGCACCGTGTACACGAGCCGGACGAGCGCCTCCTCGTGCTCGGGCGAGAGGTAGAAGAACTTCGGGTTCGGCGAGTTGTCGAAGGGCGGTTCGGTGAGCTCCCAGTAGGATTCGTACATCGGTTACTTGCCGCTGGTGGGACCGTTGAGGATGAAATAGATACCGGTGTACGCAGTGACCAGGCTCGCGATCGCCGACAGGATCGTGATGTAGTCCTGCCACCACTTGACCGCGACTTCGGGCACGGTCACGACGGCGCCGGGCTCGAGTGGCGGCGCGTCGGCCATCGCGTACGTTCGTCCGTTCCGGAAGGTCACCGAGGTGTTGGTCAAGCGCGCCCGGTTCGTGGGCCCGCCAGCGAGCGCGACGTACTCCCGCGGCGTCAGGTCGGTGCGGAAGTCGTGGCTGCCGGGCGCCTTGACCTCACCGACGACGTACACGCGGTCCTCGACCACCGGCAGGGTCACCACGTCGCCGTTCTGGAGGAGGATGTTCTGCGTCTCGTCCTTCTCCACAAGCAGCCGATAGAGGTCGATCGGGATCCGCTGCCGCGGCCCGGTCGGCCCTGTGCGCTCGACCAGCGCCAGCCGCAAGTCGGCCTGGGCCGCCGCGCCGCCCGCCCTGTTCACGACGTCGCGAACGCGATCGCCCTGGGCCAGCTCGAGACGCTGGACGATCGCGGCCTTGCCGGCGACCATCGTCTTGCTGCTCTCGGCTGTTCCGCTGAACGCGCCGCGCACCTCGACCAGGTCCTGGAGGACCGCGATCGGCGGCACGAAGACCGCATCGCCCGGCTGGAGCACCACGTCGGCCGGCGGCTTGAGGGCCGTGCGCAGGTCGAGCGTGAGCGTCTCCTTCCGGTCGTCGGCCCCGACGCGGGTCAGCCGCGCGTCGCCGGCCGCGCCCGCCTGGCTCACGCCCCCGACCAGCTCCAGCAGCGCGCGGAGCGAGGCCGATGGCCCGATCTCGTACTCTCCCGGCCGACGCACGGCGCCGCTCAGCGTGACGGAGCCGGCGCGCAGCGGCACGTGGATCTTGAGGCCTTCCTCCACGAAGGGGTTCTGATTCAGATCACCGCGAAGCTCGAACGCGAGCAGATCGACCTCGCTCTCGACTCCCTTGCGCGTGACCACGACCCGGCGAACGCTTCCACGCGGCGTGATCCCTCCGGCTTCGAGGACGACGTCGTGGAGGCGTCGAGTCGCCGTGACCTGGAGCGAGCCCGGACGCTCGACCTCGCCGGAAATGACGATCTCGAAGGTCCGCGGGGCCAGAACCGTGACCGTCGCCTCCGCAAACCTGAACACCGCTCGCGCGCGGTCAGCGATGCGACGGTGGGCCTCGAGCAGTGTCAACCCGCCCACCGGGATGTTGCCGAGCGGCGAGACGTTGACCTTGCCCTCGAAATCGACGACCGGTTGCTGGCGGATCACATCGAGGCGGCCTGAAATCTGCACGTCGAGGACGTCGCCGGCGGCCAGTCGATACTCGGGCCCTGGCACGGTACTCCGACCGATGGCTTGCGGCTGCGCTCGGAGGGGATTTGCGGCGGACGGAGGCGGCTGCTGGGGACCAGGGGACGGCTGCTGCGCGACCCCGAGGGTGGGTGTCATCATGGACACCGCGAGTATGAAGCTGATGCCTCTGCGCAGAACAATGTGCTCCATGGAATGGTCGGCAATTCCCCTAGAAATCAAGTTTATTGTCTCTTTTATGGAATCTGGGCGTCAAGGAAAATGCATTCGATTGCAATAGTTTCCTTGACACTGACCCGTCCGCTGGTTACGATCCGCTTCGTTGTCGGACCGAAGCGGCAGCGCGAGTCGCCTGGCGATCCCTATGGTGCCTAGAACTGCTCGTATCGCTGTTGCCGTCAGCGCGATTTTCGCTTTTGTTGGTGCTGGCTTCTGGATTCACGCCGTCGTGTTCACGCGGTCCCAGGCAGCCCCCGTCCGCTCAGGAGCCGGGCCGAGCCCCGCCGAGGCTCTCCAATCCGCGTTCGTGAGCGTCGCCGAGCGCGTGCGGCCCGCAGTCGTGCACATCGGCACCGTTCAAGTCGCGAGATCGAGGCGGCCACCCGCGACGCCGGGGCCGTTCTCGGAAGACCCCCTCCTGAAAGACTTCTTCGACCAGTTCTTCGGCCCACGGGGCCCGGGGCGCCGCGAAGAGTTTCACCAACCCGGACTCGGCTCGGGCGTCATCATCGACCGGCGTGGATACGTGTTGACGAACCACCACGTGGTCCGCGGAGCCGACGGTGTCACCGTGCGCCTTTCGTCGAAGCAGGAGTACCGGGGAAAGATCATCGGCATCGACGTCAAGACGGATCTGGCCGTGATCCGATTCGATCCGGACACCGAGCCGGCGGTGGCGACGCTCGGGAATTCTGACGCGCTCCGGGTCGGCGAGTGGGCAATCGCGATCGGTAACCCCTTCGGGCTGGACCAGACGGTCACGGTCGGGGTCGTGAGCGCCACCGGGCGGGCCGACGTCGGCATCGCCACCTACGAGAACTTCATCCAGACCGACGCGTCGATCAATCCAGGCAACTCGGGCGGGCCGCTCGTCAACCTGCGCGGCGAGGTAATCGGGATCAACACGGCTATCGTGGCCACCGGCCAGGGCATCGGTTTCGCGATCCCGGCGAACATGGTCAAGCGCGTCACGGGCCAGCTGATCGACCGCGGCAAGGTGACGCGCGGCTGGATCGGCATCGCGATGGAGCCGCTGACGACCGAGCTGGCGCAGGCGTTGGGGTTACGCGACACGCGCGGCGCGGTCGTCGCGCGCGTGTACCCGGGGGGTCCGGCGGCGGCGGCGGGTCTGCAGAAAAACGACGTCGTCCTGCTGTTCGAGGGCGTGGGGGTCGACGACTACCGTCACCTGCAACGGCTATCGGCCGACGCCGAGGTGGGCAAGACGGTCAAGCTCGAGATCGTCCGCAACCGCGAGCGCCGGACGGTCGGCCTCAGAGTCGCCGAAGCCCCCGATCGCCAGGCCTCAGACCGCGGCTCCCCAATCCAAGAGCGTTAGCCCGGCCGCTGAGCAGCCGGCCCGGCGTAAACCGGCGTCAGCGCGCTTCGACAACGCGTCGCACGGGGTGCGGTTGGGGGGCGGCAGCGTCGCCTGAACCGCCGACCCGCCGACCAGGAGACATCAGCCGCGCACACTGTGGCTAGCAGGCTGCGCGGGACCTGCCGCCCCCCAACCGCACCCTGCCGACCGGCTACGCCACGAAGGGGGGAATCGGCGGTATCTCGACCTGCTGCATCTTGACGTCGCGCACGCCCGGCACCGAGCGCGCGACCTCGACCGCGCGCTCGAGGGCCGCGGTTCCCTCGAGCGTGACGACGCCGCCGTGGGCCTCGACGGTGATCCGGTAACGCCGCGTCTCCGGATGGGTCGCCAGCGCCACCTGCACGCGCGACGCGAGCGCCCGCGACGAGACCATCTGGCGGCCGGCGTCAGTCGTGGCCATCTCCGGCCGACGCACGAGGCCCTCGATCACCGCGACCACGGCGTCGTGCTTCAACTTCTCCGTGTTGACGAGCAGCTCGTAGAGGTTCGGATCCGCGATGTCGACTTCGTACAGGTACCGCATCCGCCCAGACTTCTCGAGGTCGTCCCGACGGACGAGCTCGGCGGCCGCGCGTTGGTTCGGCGTCTCACCCGTCATCTCGGCGGTGCGCTTGATCCACTGCTTCACCCGGTGCTCGAACGGCGCGATGATCCGGATGCGGACCGCGTGCGGAACACCGCGGAGAAGCCACTGGCCGCCGCCGCGCATGAGCACGGCGTTGTCGAGCTCGGCGAACTCGAGGAGTGTCGTCTGCAGCACCGTGATATGGTGCCGGGTCTCGGTGTCGAAGCGCTCGAACAGGGTCGGCTTGGACTCGTCCAGGTGTGACAGCTTCTCCTCGGCGAGGCCGTAGCGGCGCGCCGCGTCAAGCAGGAGCTCCTGGTTCACGTAGCGCTAGCCGAGCCGCTGCGCCAGCGCCATACCGATCTCCGGGCCACCCGCCCCCATCTGATGCGAGATGACAATGATCGCCATGGCTCACCCCCGCCGGTACCGTTCTTTCAACGCGGTCGGGGCAATCGCGATGCGCTTGCCGCCGACGTCGTCCAGGATATAGACCTCGTCCGTGAGGGACCCGCTCGCGAAGACCTCGAAGACCTCGAGCGCCGCCTCCAACGTAGTGTCGGGACGCCCGTCCATCAGCCGCTCGACGGCGCTGCGGCGAAGTCGCTGCATGGGCCCTCCTCGAGTGGCGGAAAGCCTATCCCACACGGCGGGCCTGGGCAAGACGGCGCTGGAAGGGCGCTTCTCAGTACGCGAGGCGTCCTGCGCGCCGGACCGCCTCCGAGACGCGCGCGGGCGGATACCGATCGAAGCTCGGCACGAACGAGTACGCGGGCCAGGGACCGGTCGGAACGACCGCGACGCCCGTCGCCCGCGACGCGACCGGCGCGATGCGCGCCAGGAAGTCATCGACCTCGGACCGCGGAACGAGAAACGCGACGGAGGCGGCCACGTTCGATCCGCTGCCGGGCGAACGGTATCGCCAGCGCTCGATTCCGGACTGCGTCACGAGACTCTCGGCCAACTCACGGAGCTGGACGACGCCGGGCGCGCCGTCGGCGCACTCACGGCAGGTGCGCTCGATCGAATGCCCGCAATGCAGGCGAAGAAGCTTCACACTCATCTCCACGCACCCCCGTAGCTGGGCGAGTGTCGTCCGCACGAGCGGCGCGTGCGCGGCGAGCCAGGCGTCGAGGTCCGACGCGGCCACGAGGGTGCCGAACCTGAACGGCACCATTCCGTCGGCCTCGAGCGCCGACGCCACGACGTCGTGATGCAGGGCGAGCGTTCGGGCGTTGGCTTCGGGTCGGCGCTCGACGGGGCTCACGACCGCTACGAGATCGTCCAGGCGTCGAAGCGCGACGGGGCCGCCGACGCTCGCGCTCGGCGATTGCCACGTCGACGGGAGCCGGTCGGCGATCGCGTAGAGGTACTGGTACATACGGTCCTCGCGCCCCGGGTGGGCTTCGCACGTTCGGCGGGAACTGCCGGTTCGTTTCGAGAGGGTATAATGCCTCGGTCTTGTTGTCCAGGCATCGCCTCGGATCCACGTGGGCCGTGGCCCTCGTCGGTGTCGTATTGCTGGTCTCGAACGCTCCGGCGGCCAGGCCCTCGCCCACGCTTCCCGCGCAGATCCCCACCGCCGAGCGCGCCAGGCTCCAGGAGGTCGCCGACGCTGCATCGGTCAGCGCGCGCGCGGCCGGCGAGCCGTTCCTCGCGCGGCCCGAGGTCTTCGAGTTCCTGCTGGACCATCCCGAGTTCGCGACGCACGTAACCCGGGCGCTGAGGCTCGCCCGCTATCGGATCTGGCGGACCCCCGAGGGGCTGTGGCTCGACGACGGGTGGGGAGCGGTCGGCCAGTTCTCGGTCGTGTACTCGGCGGGCGGCACGCGGGTGATGTACGCGCGCGGCCACTATCAGCCGGGCTTCCTTCCGAACATCCACGGGCAGGCGGTCGTCGTCATCGAATACGACGCTCAGCCGTCGGCCGATCACAAGAGCCTGATCTCGACCGCCGTCACTGGCTTCGTGAAGCTCGATAGCCACTTCCTCGCCGTCGCGGGAAGGCTGGCGAGCGCGGTCGCCACCGCCAAGGCAGAGAAGGAAGCCCAGCGGCTCGTCAAGGTATTCGCGCGCGCCAGTCGGGCGATCGACGACAACCCGGCGCACGTCCACGAGAAGGTGCGGCAGCGCCAGGACGTCCCGTCGGGCGATCTCGAAGACTTCCGGCGCCTGCTACATCTTCCCTAGCGCCGCGGCGAGCTCGTTGCGGAACCTGGCGATCTCCGGATTCAGCGTGATCGCCGCTCGATAGGCGGCCGCCGCCTCGGCATAGCGGCCCTGACCGACCAGCGCCCGCCCGAGCCGAGAGTGGGCGTCGGCGTGGTCGGGCTTCCGATCGATCGCGCTCCGCGCCGCCGTCTCGAGCTCGTCGAAGCTTCCCAGCGCCTCGAGGGCGTCCCACAGGTGGAGGTGCGCACGCGCCTCGTCGAGGTTGAGGCGGATCGCCTCGCGGCAGGCGACCGCGGCGTCCGCGTACCGGCGTTGGGCCAGCAGCACTCCGCCGAGGGCCGTATGCGCGCCGGGCAAGTCCGGCGTGGACCGGAGGACCGCGCGGTACGCGGTCTCCGACTCGGCGTAGCGCCCCTGCTCTGCGAGCATCTCGCCGAGGTCGCTCAGCGCGCGCCCATAGTCGGGTCTGAGCCGAACGGCCTCGCGGAATTCGGCCTCGGCGTCCGCGGAGCGTCCCAGCCAGTAGAGCGCGACGCCGAGCCCGCGATGGAGCACCGGGTGCGCCGGCCGTAGCTCGAGTGCCTCGCGATACGCCGACGCGGCCTCGGCGTGCTTGCCCTGCCGACCCAGACCGAGCGCCAGGTTTGCACGGGCCTTCACGGCGTCGGGCCTCAGCCGAATCGCCGCGCGCAGCGCGACTTCCGCCTCCGCGTGCCGGCCCTGACGGCCGAGCGCCACGCCGAGCTCGTAGTGCAGGTCATGGTCGTCCGGGCGCCGCGCTATCGCACGGCGGAACTCCGCGGCCGCCCCGACGTAGTCGCCGAGGGCGCCGAGCGCTAGTCCCCGGCCTGAGTGCAGATCCGCGTCCTCCGGGCACGCTTCCAGCGCTGCGGCGTAGGCCGCGGCCTCCTGCGCCCACTTGCCCTGACGGCGGAGCGTCGCGGCCAGGCCCTGATGCGAGTGGAGATACCTGGGCCGGAGGCGGATCGCTTCGCGAAACGACGCGGCCGCGTCGTCGTAGCGACCCAGCCGCTCGAGCACCACCGCGAGGTGATGGTGCCCCCGCGCGTCGGC
>Ga0066710_100001806_pt1 | contig 16505 bp, 14 predicted proteins | sample GraSoiAngelo_159_FD_79666 | JGI IMG/M metagenome (GOLD analysis project Ga0066710, IMG submission 79666) | Grasslands soil microbial communities from the Angelo Coastal Reserve, California, USA - 14_1009_16_40cm | ecosystem: Environmental > Terrestrial > Soil > Grasslands | place: USA... | reverse complement strand
TATGAGTGGAAGAAGGTCAAGGGCGGAACTCTGAAGTTCTGGACCTGGCCGAGCCGCGGGCGCGACCGCGCCGAGGTCGAGAAGCTCAGCGGACAGCGCGGCGTCCCGCTCCTGGTGCTCGACGGCGGCGAGGTCATCGTGGGCTCAGGCCCGATCGTGGAGTGGGCGCGCGCCAACCCGGCCACGCCGGCCCCGTCCCAGACCGCCTGACCGCCCGAGCGCGCGTCCGCCGGGCTCACCCGCAGCTAGCGCGGATGATCGCGAGCGCAGCTGGAGGGTCGCGCGGCAGCTCCGCCAGCGCTCGCGCCAGCTCGGCGGCGGTGTCGATCGTCGGCCGGCGGCGCTCGCGGATCCAGCGCTCAAGCCAGCGAAGCGCCCACGCGTCGTAGGCATCGGGCTGCTGATCGGCGATCAGCGGCAGCAGGCCCAGCGCCAGCCGGAGGTCGAGTCGCCTGCCTGGCTGGCGGGTGAGCTCCTTGGCATACGCCAACGCAAAGTCCAGCTCACCGCGCTCGATCGCCCGTTCGAGCTCTCTGACTGGACGGTACGGCGCCTGGCTCATGCGAACGTATGTTCGCATCAAGGTCAAGCGGCGCCGCTGCTTGCCCCCTCCTGCTGCTTGGCCGCGTGGCGACGAGCGTAGAGCTTCTGCGTGATCGTCATCGCTCCCGGGTGCCCGCGCCCGGGCCACGGCGTGAGCAGGAGCAGCAGTCGCGCCTTGCTGAGCGCCAGGACCTCGTGGCGCTCGCTCGGCTCGAGCTCGACCAGGAGCCCCGCGCCGCCGCGGACGCGCCCGCCGGCGGCCGTGGTCACCTCGATCTCACCGTCGATGACCACGATCCAGGCACGCTCGTGCACCTCGTGGTCGCGCAGCTTCTCCCCTTCAGCGAGGTCGAGCGCGAGCGCGCGCGCCTCGTCGCTGGAGGAGAGGATCTCCGGCAGCCGCGGCTTGAGATCCAGCTTGCTCGTCTGCCAGCTCTTCATCGGCTGCGACGATACTCCAAGCGCCGGGCCAGCATCCGCTGACCGCACCCCGGACTTCCTGACCGCTTCCCGGACTCTGATACACCCCGCCGCATGAGCAGCGCGCCGGGCCTGCCGAAGAACCCCGCACCCCCGCCCCGACCGCGGCGGCTTGGACTCAGGCACATCCTCGTGCCCGCCGTCGCGCTGGCGGTCGCCGGTCTGGTCGTGTTCGCGCTCTCGCGCCTGGACCTGCACGCGATCGGCCATGACCTGCTCACCGCCAGCCCGGGATGGGTGGCGCTGTCGCTGCTGCTTATGGCCCTGTCCCTGCTGTGCCGCTCGATCTCCTGGCAGCAGACGCTGCGCGCCGCCCTTCCCGATACGCATATCGCCTGGCCCTCGGTGGTCCGGGCGACGATGATCGGGGTGATGGGCTCAGCCGTGTTCCCGGGGCGCGTCGGCGAGCCCACGCGCGTGCTGGTGCTCGCGCGGCGGCTGGAGGGCCGCACGCGCCACCTGCTCGCGGTCATCGCGGGGACCGTTTTCTCCCAGACTCTGATCAACCTGCTCGCGCTGGCGATCCTGGCCGCGGTCACGTTCAGCAGCGTCTCCATCTTCCACGGCCACGAAGCGGGGCTGGCGGGCGCGCTGGCGGTTCCTGCGCTGATCTGTCTCCTCGTGCTGGGCGGGCCCTCGCTGCTGCGGCTGGCCCGCCGCTCGCGCCTTGCGCGCGTGCGCCGCACGGCGATCGCCATCACGCGCCTGCTCGGTCTCGCGCGGCGCGGGCTGGCAGTGTTCACGCGCCCGCGACACGGGCTGCCTGCCGTCGCATCGCAGCTGCTGGCCTGGGCGCTGCAGTGGGGCTCCTGCTACATGGTCGTGCTCGCCCTGGGGCTGCAAAAGCAGGCGACTCCGGCGACCGCGGCCGCGATCCTGCTGGCGGTCAATGTGAGCGCGGTGCTGCCGGCGACGCCGTCGAACGTCGGCGTGTTCCAGGCCGCTTGCCTGGTCGTGCTCGCCGCGTACGGGGTCGGCGCCGGCCCGGGTCTCGCTTACGGGATCATCCTGCAGGCCGTCGAGGTCGTCACGGCGCTGGCGCTGGGCGCGCCCGCGCTGCTGGCCGAGGGCCTGAGCTGGCGCGACATACGCCGCATGCCGCCGGCGGCGCCGGAGGAGGTCACGGAGGAGGTCGTCTAGCGAGCGCCCGGCTCAGCCGACCAGCGCGCGCAGCGACTGGCGCAGCGAACGGGTGGTTTGCAGGACCGCGGTGGGCTCGTAGCCGCAGTGGGCCATGCAGTTCTCGCAGCGCGGATCCCTGCCGCGCCCGTAGGCGCTCCAGTCGGTCGTCTCGATCAGCTCCTTGTAGGTGCTGGCATAGCCGTCGGCCATCAGGTAGCAGGGCCGCTGCCAGCCGAACAGCGAGTAGCTGGGGATTCCCCAGGCGGTGCAGTCGAATTCCGCCTTCCCTTCGAGGAAGTCGAGGAACAGCGGGCTGTGGTTCAGCCGCCAGCGCTTGCGCCGTCCCCCGGCGAAGGCCTCGCGGAACAGGCTGCGCGTCTGGGAGACGCCGAGGAAGTGCTCCTGGTCGGGCGCTTTCTCGTACGCGTACGCCGGCGAGATCATCATCTCGTCGACCTCCAGCTCGTCGTTGAGGAAGTCCAGCACCTCGCGCACCGTCTTGGGCGAGTCGTGTGTGAAGAACGTGGTGTTGGTGGTCACGCGAAAGCCGCCGGCCTTGGCGACCCTGATCGCCGCCACCGCCTTGTCGAACACCCCCTCCCGTTCGACGGAGGCGTCGTGCCGCTCGCGCAGGCCATCGATGTGGATCGCCCACGCGAAGTACGGGTTCGGTGTGAAGTTGTGCAGCTTCTTCTCCAGCAGCAGCGCGTTGGTGCACAGGTAGACGAACTTCTTGCGCGCCACCAGCTCGCCGGCGATTAGGTGGATCTCGGGGTGGATCAGCGGCTCGCCGCCTGCGATCGAGACCATCGGCGCGCCGCTCTCCTCGATCGCGCCCACGGCCTGGTCCACCGACATGCGCTGGCGCAGCACGTGGTCGGGGTGCTGGATCTTGCCGCAGCCCGCGCACTCGAGGTTGCACTGGAACAGCGGCTCGAGCTCGACGAGCAGGGGGAACATCTCGCGTTTGGCCAGCCGCTGGCGCATCAGGTACCAGCCCATGCGCGCGCTCTGCCGGATCGTTACCGCCATCGCGCCTACCTTACCCGCTCGGCACCCAGCCGTGAACCGCGGCGGCGGCCACGCGACGTAGCGCCGCCGCGGCCGTGGGCGCGGAGATCGCGATCCCCGGCCGCAGCAGCTCGCGACTGGGGCTGTCGAGCACCACCCGCACCACGCCAAACGGACGCCCGGCCGCTCCGGGCGCGAGCCAGGCGGACTCCATGTCGACCGCGATCGCGCCGGCGGCGTGTAGCTGGGCGCGCCGCTCCCCGAGCGCCAGGCGAGCCACGCTCACGACCGCCCCGCAACGCACGCGCATCCCCTGGCCCGCTACCGCCGCTGCCAGCTCGCCCGCGCCATCGCAGCGGATGCGCTCGCCGTCGTCGCGGTCGTCCGTCGTCGCCCACACCTCCGTGGCGACCACCACGTCGCCGGGTCGCGCGCGCTCGTCGAGGCCGCCGCAGAAGCCGAGCACGAGCAGGGCGTCGCCCGGCTCGGACATCAGCGTGGCGGCCGCGGCGCGCGAGCGCCTGGCGCCCATGCCGGTCCGGTGCACGCTCGCGCCGCGCGCCGCCGAGCGGATCAGCGCCGCCTCGAGGCGCATCGGCGAGGCGATCAGCAGCGAGCCCATGCCTACGCGCGCGTTCCCGACAGCGCCGCCGAGGCGATCGCCGGATCAGCACTGACCGGCGGGGCGGGCTCGAGCTGCAGCTCATCCAGCGCCGCCCGGGCGGCCGCGTGGCCGCTCAACACGGCCCCCTCGAGCGTCGCCGGCCAGCCGGTGTCGGTCCACGCGCCCGCCAGGAACAGGCCCGGGACAGACGTGCGCGTGCCCGGTCGCAGCGCGGCCGTCCCGGGTGCAGCGCGAAAGGTCGCGGCATGCTCGCGCGTCACCATGAAACGCTCGACCTTCGCCGCGCGCGCCCGCGGCAGCAACTCGCGCAGGGCGGGCAGGTAGGTCTCGCGCAGGGCGTCCACGCTCATCTGCATCTCTCGCTCCGCGCACGACAGCGACACCGCGAGATACTGGCATCCCGGCGGGACCCCACCGGCAGCAGTGCGGTCGAGCACGTACTGCACCGGGGTGCGGACCCCGGCCGCGAACGGCTCCTCGCACACGACCCGGTCGTAGACGACGTGCAGGTTCACGATCGGCGAGCTCTCCAGCGCGCCGAGCCTGCGCGCGGTGTCGGGCAGCAGCGTCGCCAGCATCGCGGCGGCGCGCGCGTGCGGAAGCGCGACGATCGCCGCGTCGGCGCCCAGCGCGTCCCCTGGGCCGCGCACGACCAGGCCCGGATTGGCCTTCTGCAGCCTCTCGGCGCGCCAGCCGAGCAGGACCTCGACGCCGGCTCCGGCCAGCGCCCGTTCGGCAGGCTCGCCGATCGTCCGGCTCAGCGGTGCGGCGTGGAACCCGATATCGCCGGCATCCGCTCGCGACAGCAGCGCGGTGTGGAACACGAACGCGCCGAGCGCGAGCGATGCTCCGGCGGCTGGGGCGTTCAGGGTCGGGCGCACGATCACGTCCCACAGGGCCTGCACCTCGTCCGTGCCCTGACCATGCCGCGCCAGCCAGTCGGCGAACGTGACGCGATCGAGCTCGCGCCGGCTCAGGTCAAGCCGCGCGAGCGCCATCGCCGTGCGGCCCGCGCGCAGGCGCTGCGCCAGCGTCAGGTGGCGGTAGCGCGCGAGCGAGCCCGCCATGTGCAGCGGAGCCGGGAGGATCCCGCGGCGCAGCTCTGCCTTCCGCGCCCCGGGGCTCAGCACGGGAACGCTGAGCCGGTGCTGGAGGAAGACGTTGGGCTCACTGCCCAGACGTGCCAGCAGCGCGCGATAGGCGCCGCAGCAACGCATGAACACGTGCTGGCCATTGTCGAGCTGCATGCCGTCTCGCTCGAACGAGTACGCGGCGCCGCCCAGCCTGCGCCTGACCTCGACCAGGCTCACCCGCGCACCCGCAGCCGCGCAGTCCAGCGCCGCCGCGATCCCCGCCAGGCCGCCGCCGATCACCACGATGCGGCGCCCTGCGCTCACCGGCGCCCGCCGATCGCCTCGCCCGCGCCCGCGCGCCTGCGGCGAGTGCGCGCCTCGGAGGCCAGCATGCTGCTCGCCGCCACCCACGCCTTCTCCCACGGTGCGAGCGCCACGCGCCGGGCGAGCGCCCGCTCAGGATCGGCGGCGATACGCTCGAGCAGCCGCTCGTAGATGCCGGCCATCGCCAGTACGCAGGCGGCGCTGCGCCGGTCCACGAGCCCCGCCAGCGCGATGCCGCGGTCGAACCATTGCCGCGCTCGCTCGGCCTCGAAGCGCACCAGGGCCGAAAGCCGGCTGGCATCCGCCGCGCCCGGCGCGGAGCCGTTGCCGTTCCTGCCCCTGGCGCGCGTATCCCCGTTCGTGTCGGCGCCAGCGGAGCTCGTGCCGCTTGCGACCGCTGCCAGCACGAGCGGCCCCCCCTGCCCTGCCGCGGCCACCAGCCCGAAGCGCCGCAGGTCCTCGGCCGGAAGGTACATGCGGCCGCTCTCGGCGTCCTCGCGCAGGTCGCGCAGGATGTTCGTCAGCTGCATCGCCACGCCCAGGTCGTCGGCGAGCGCCTGCGCATCTGCTGCCCGGGAGGCGTGCCGTGAGCGAAGCTCGAACACGGCCAGGCACAGGCGCCCGATCGCGCCTGCCACGCGCCGGCAGTACAGCAGCAGATCCTCAAAGCGCTCATAGGAGCAGCCGGCCACGTCCATGCGCACTCCCTCGATCAGCTCGCCGAGCGCGTCGACCGGCAGCGCGAAGCGGGCGCTGGCGTCCCGCAGCGCCACGATCACCGGGTCCGGGCTTGCGCGCTGCGCGCGCCCGGGCGCCAGCCGATCGAGCGCGCGCGCCTGCTGCTCGAGCTGCTCGAGCTTCTGCCGGGGCTCGAGCTCGCCGTCGCCGATGTCGTCCACGTGCCGCGCGAAGGCGTACACGGCGCACATCGCCCGGCGCTTGGTCGCGGGCAGCAGACGTATGCCGTAGTAGAAGTTGGCCGCACGCGCGCGTGTGATCGCTTCGCAGCGCTTGTATGCCGCGGCGACCTCGGCCGCCTCGCTCACGGTCCGCCCCGCTTCAACAGCACGCGCGCCAGTGCCAGGGCGCGACGCCCACGACCGGGACGCGGCGGCCCGAAGCGGACGTCATAGCCCGCGCGCTCGATCGCCTCGAGCGCGGCCCCCCCGCCGGCCACGAAACCGGCCACCGCCAGGCGCGCGCGCCCGCGCAGCTGACCGGCCAGCGGCTGCCCGGCGCCCAGCAGGCCGCGCGCGCGCGCCAGCTCGAAGGCCAGCACCGCGCGCAGCGGCTCGGGCAGCGGCGTATCCCGGCCGGGCTCGGCACCCCCGAGCAGCTCCGGAGCGCAGCCGAAGCGCCGCAGGTCCTCCGCGGGGATGTAGACGCGCCCGGCCTCGTAGTCCTCGACCACGTCCTGACAATGCTCGATCAGCTGCAGCGCCGTGCAGATCGAGTCCGACAGGGCGATCCGCTCTGGCGTGGCCGCTCCCAGCACCCTGAGCACGAGCTCTCCGACGGGGTTGGCGGACAGCGCACAGTAGCCGCGCAGCTGCTCCCACGTCTCATAGCGCCCCACCCGCTGGTCGGTGCGGTTGGCCTCGATCAGCCGCGCGAACGGCTCGCGCGGCAGCGCACAGTCGCGCAGCGTGCGCTGCAGCCGCACCAGCAGCGGGTGCTGGGCGCTCCCCTCAAACGCGCGGTCGAGCTCGGCCTCGAGCCAATCCAGCGCGGCCATGCGGTCGCCTGGCGCCGCGTCGCCGAGCTCGTCGACCAGGCGCGCGAAGCCGTAGATCGCCAGCAGGTGCGCGCGCACGCGCCGCGGCAGCAGCCTGCTCGCGACCGGGAAGTTCTCGCCCCCGGCGCGCGCCATCACGGCGCCGGCGCTGGGGGCGGCGGTCGTCGACCCGGCCGGAGCGCTCACCCCTCTGACAGGCAGCGTCCGAGCGCGCTGATCGGAAACGCGAGCCGGTAGAGGTGGTAGTTGATGTAGTAGTCCGACGGAAAGCCCGTGCCCGTGTACTGCGGCTCGTTCCAGCCCCCGTCCGGGCGCTGCGTCTCCACCAGCCACCGAATGCCGCGCTGCACGAGCTCGCCACGCTCTCCGGCGGCGTGCAGCGCCAGCAGTGCCCACGCGGTCTGCGAGGCCGTGCTCGCGCCGCGGCCGATCCACTTCTCATCGTCGTAGGAGCGCGGGTCCTCGCCCCAGCCGCCGTCGTCGTTCTGATGCTCGCCGAGCCATCGCACCGCGCGGCGGATGCTCTCGTGCGCCGGGTCGACGCCGGCGGCGATCAGCGCCGGCACGACCGCGCCCGTGCCGTACACGTGGTTGATGCCCCAGCGGCCAAACCACGAGCCGCCGCGCTCCTGATGCTCGAGCAGCCACGCCACGGCCCCCTGGGTCACCGGCTGCTCGCGGCGCCCGAGCGCGGCCAGCATCTCCACCGCGTGCGCGGTCACGTCGGCGCTCGGCTCGTCGATCACCTCGCCGAAGTCCAGAAACGGCAGCTCGCGCACGAGCTCGCGGGTGTTCTCCGCGTCGAATGCCCCCCAGCCCCCGCCGGAGGTCTGCATGCCTTCCACCCAGACGCGGGCGCGCTCGATCGCCGCTTCGCTGGCAACGCCCTCGACGCGGCGCAGCCCCAGCACGACCTCGGCCGTGTCGTCGACGTCGGGGTAGTTGACGTTTGCGAACTCGAACGCCCAGCCGCCGGGCTCGAGCCGCGGCCGGGCGATCGACCAGTCTCCGCGGCCGCGCACCTCCTCGCCGAGCAGCCACCGCGCGGCGCGCACGAGCGCGGGATGTTCGGCGGCCACGCCGGCGTCGCGCAGGGCGATGATCGCCAGCGCCGTGTCCCACACCGGTGACTGGCACGCTTCCAGGCGCCGGCTCGGGCCCGCGGGCGCGCCCACGCCGCGCGAGTCGTCGCGGTCCTCGTACATGAAGCCCTCGAGGCCTTCGAGACCCCGCCGCATGACCGGATGCTCGAGCGGATAGCCGCACAGGTGCAGCGCCATCAGCGAGTAGACCCACGGCGGCTGGATCCCGCCCCACGAGCCGTCGGCCTCCTGGCGGCGAACGATCCAGCGCTCCGCGCGATCCAGCGCGAGCCTGCGCAGCGGAGGCAGCGGTCGCCGCTCATAAGCGCCGAGCGCGCGGTCGAGCCGCGCCAACCAGGCCGCCCGGCCTCCGGGCGCCCGGCCCCCGCCGGCGGCTCGCCCGGAGCCGTGCAGCTCGGCGAGGTCGAACGGCAGCCGCCGTGATGGCCGGTGCGCTTTGACCAGCGACAGCGCCACGATCGTCTGGCGCGCCCAGCAGGCGAAGTCATAGATGTTCAGCGGAACCCACGAGGGCAGCAGCACGACCTCGGGCGGCAGGGCCGGCACCTGCTCCCACGGCCACAGGCCGAACAGCGCGAGCCATACGTGCGTGAACACGCGCGCGCCCTGCAAGCCGCCGCTCTGGCGGATGAAGCTCGCCGCCGCGCGCATGTGCTCGGCATCGGGCGCGTCGCCGGCCAGCCGCAGCGCCCAGTAGGCCTCGATCGTGGTGGACAGCTCGCCGGGACCACCGTAGAAGTTGGCCCACGTGCCGTCGGCGCGCTGCTGGGAGCGGATCCACTCCGCCGAGCGCCGCGTCTCGTCCTCGGTGCGAATCCCCAGGAACTCGCGCAGGAGCATGTCCTCGGCGTCCATCGTGACGTTCGTCTGCAGCTCGCCCTGCCACCAGCCGCCCTCGTTCTGGAGCGCGAGCAGGCGCTCGCATGCGAGCTCGAGCGCGACCCTTGCCCGGCTGGGCGCCTCCACCGCCGACGAAGCCACGGCGGAAACCTAAAGCTTTTCGAAGACGGACGACATCTGCGCGATGCACTTAACCGCGCGCCGCGGCGGAGGTTACGTGCGCGCCCGCAGGCACTAGCACCTCGGGGCGGGCGCGCGTGATCACGTGGCGGCGCAGCGCGGCCTGCGAGACCGTCCGCGCGGACGGCGCCAGAAACCGGTACACGATCAGGCCGTCGACGTTCAGCCGCTGCGTGAGGCCGAAGCCGGCCGCGGGCGGGCTGCCCGCCGAGGCGCGCAGCGGCGCGTAGCCCGTCTCGTCGATCTCGGCCACGCTGACCGAGGAGCCGCGGCGCAGGTTGCGCAGTCCCGGCAGGTAGTACTCGAGCGGCGCGGCGCCGAGCTCGACCGTGGTGAGCGCGCGCGCCGCGCTCCCCCGCCGCAGCGCGTGAGCTACCCCGCGCCAGTTGCCCCGTTGCAGGCGCGGGCTGAGGTCGACGTCGACCGACACGGCCAGGAAGGCCAGCGCGCCCGCCACGGCAAGCGCCCACGTCGCGCGGCCCGTCCCCGGCGCCGCGAGCAGGACCGCCACGGCGGCGGTCACGGGGATCATCGCCGCGAGCAGGTTGCGCGGGGCCAGGTAGTCCGCCCCCATCACGGCCAGCGCGAGCGGGATGAGGATGCCGCAGCCGGCGATCAGCGGCGCGCCCAGCGCTCCGGCGCCGCCGCCGGCGTGGCGCAGCTGCCACGCGCCCAGCGCCGAACCCGCGAGCAGCGGCAGCGCCACCAGCAGCTCGACGCCGTGTCCGAGCGGCGCTCCGGAGTAGCCGGTCAGGTAGTACTGCGGGATCGCCTGCAGGCGACTCGAAAGGGCCCAGCGGCCGATCCACTGCGTGCCGTGGCCGCCCTGGGCGACGATCAGCGGCACCAGCGCCAGCCCGACGAGCGCGAGCACGGCGATCGCGCCCAGCGCGGCGCGCCGGCTCGCGCGCTCGCGCAGCAGCCACAGCGCCATCCCGGCCAGCAGGAACGCCGAGAAGTAGTGGGTCAGCAGCGCCAGCGCCCCGCTCAGCGCGAAGGCCGCCATGCGACTCCGGGTCGGCTCGCGCCGGGCGCGCAGGCAGCACAGCATCGCCACGGCGCACGTCAGCGCGAACAGCGCGTATACGCGCGCCTCCTGCGAGTACCAGACGAACAGCGGGTTGACCGCCACGAGCGCCGCGCAGGCGAGCGCGCAGCGCCGGCCCGCGAGCTCGCGGCCGATCGCCCACGCGACGGCGACCGTGGCGATCCCCGCCAGCGCCGAGGGCAGGCGCAGCGCGACCTCCCCGTCCCCGAACAGGCGCACGTCGAGCCACGCGAGCAGATACCACAGCGGCGGCGAGTTCTCCGTGTGCACCACGCTGTGCAGCGTCGCGCCGAGGCCGGCGTGAAGCACGTGCACGGGCGTGAACGCCTCGTCGTACCAGAAGCTCTGCAGGCCGAGCGTCGACAGGCGCAGCGCCACGGCGAGCACGAGCACCGCCGCCAGCGGCGACCAGGCGCGCAGCTGCCCGCGCGCGGGCGCGCTTGACACCCCCGCCTTGTAGGCGACGGCGCTCACGGCGGGCAGCGGTGCTCCGCCGCCGCCGGCCCGAAGCACGCGTAGCGGTAGCGGCGCACGTTCTCGACCCGCGGCGGCAGGTACCAGCCGCCGCTCACGCTGCGCCGCCCCGAGCGGACCGGCCCCATCATCTGCAGGCACAGCTGCACGCGTGCTTTGGGAGCGCCGGGCGCGGTGTTGCCGCACACCACGTCGCGTGTGCTCTGCCCGCGTACGTCCTGGTTGATGTTCAAGTTGCGGTAGTCGTGACGCGTGTACGCCCGCCAGGTGCGCAGGTCGGCGGTCAGACGGTGGTTGACGTGCGTCTGGCGCACCAGGTCGTTGACCGTGGCGGTCGCCAGCAGGAGCCCCGCGAGCACCAGCACGCTGGCCTCCAGCAGCCCCAGTCGGCCGCCCGCGGCGAGCCTCGCCGCCGGCCGGCGCAGCCACCCGGGCGCCCCGCCCGGCAGGCCGCGCCCGGTCGGTCCCGCGGCGCTGCTCACGACACCGGCGCCAGCAGCGGCGCTGTCTGGTGAACGATGAACATCGCCTGAACCGCGAGCGTGGCCACCAGCAGGCGGCGGTCGCGGGTGACCGCCGCGAGCGGCAGCGGCCACAGGATGTACCACGCGAGCAGCCACGTGCTCGTCACCGCGATCGCCAGCAGCGTCCAGCCGGCGGCGGCGATCCAGTCAAAGCCGCGCCAGGTCCGCCACAGCAGGTGCGCGACGATCACCACCAGCGCCGCTTTGAGCAGGTCGTGGTCGACAGGGAACACGCCCGGCTTGCCGAACAGGTGCGCGATCTCGGTCGGAAAGCTGTCGCTCGAGACGAACGCGGCGTCGCGATTCAGCGCGGCGATGAGATCGAGGCCGTGCGCTCCAAACGCTGCCACGGCCATCACCGCGCCCAGCCCCAGCGCGACCGCCGCGCCCAGCAGCTGCGCCCGCGCATGTCGCGCGCGCCGCGCGAGCAACATGAACGGCAACAGCGCCGCGACCGTGACCTTCACCAGGGCGCCCGCCACCACAGACGCGGCCGCCGCCGCGTCCCGGCCGCCGAGCGTGAGGCTCACGGCGGCCATCATCGCCGCGAGCATGATCAGGTCGTTGTGCGCGCCGCCCAGCCCGTAGATGACGTACAGCGGATTGGCGCCGACCGCCACGATCGCTATCACCGGATCGAGCTGGCGGGCGCGGGCGCAGCGCCAAACCAGCCACAGCGTGGCGGCGCTCGCGAGCAGCGCCTCGAGCTTCATCCCCCACAGCGCGCCCCGCAGCCCGAGCGGGGCGAGCGGGTAGGAGAGCAGCGTGTACAGCGGTCCATAGGCGGTCGCGACGTGCTTCCAGTCCTGGCCCACGTAGCGGTAGACGGGGTCGTGGTAGATCGCGATCGGACCGTGCACGTACGGGTTCAGGCCGTGCTCGACGCCCATGCGCGCATACGCGATGTAGCTGAACACATCGGTCGAGAGCAGGATCGGCCCCGCGAAGATGATCGCGTGCAGCGCGCCGATCAGGACCAGCGCCGCGCGTTTCGAGAGCGCCCGCGCGAGCGCCAGCAGCCCGGCGTAGGCGCCCGTGAACACCAGCAGCAGGATGAGCAGGTCGCGGTATTCCAGGCGCTGGCCGAGGCCGCGCAGCCAGCTGGCGATGTCGGGCGAGGTGGGGACGAGCGGACGGTGGCCCTCGGCCGCGTCGAGCACGAGCTTGGCGGCGACCGCCACCAGCACGAGCGCGAGCGCCCCAGCCAGCGCCGGCGCCCATTGCTCCGAGCGCGCGGGGGCGACGCGCGGCTCGCGCCGCTCGATGGCGACGCTCACGACGCCGCGGCGCTCACGAACGCGCGCGACTCACAGGCCCGTCCACACGGTCTTCGTTTCGAGGTATGCCTCGAGCCCCTCGTGACCGTGCTCGCGACCGACGCCCGAGGCCTTGAAGCCGCCGAACGGCGTGGAGGCCTCGACCAGCCCCCAGGTGTTGACGTACACCGTGCCCGCGCGCAGCATCGCGGCCAGCCGGTGGGCGTTGCCGACGTCACGGGTCCACACGCCGGCCGCCAGCCCGTACTGGTTGTCGTTGGCGCGGGCCGCAACCTCCTCGAGCGTTTCATACGGAGACGCCACCAGCACGGGCCCGAAGATCTCCTCGCGCGCGATGCGCAACTCGTCGGAGGTGCTGCTGAACAGCGTCGGCGCAACGAAGTAGCCGCCACTGTCGGTCAGCGCTGCCTGCCCGCCGGTGAGCAGCTCTGCGCCCTCGGCCTGGCCCGACTCGATGTAGCCCAGCACACGGTCGCGCTGCTCGGCCGACACGAGCGGCCCGAGCTGGGTGTCGGGCTGAAGCCCCGGTCCCAGCCGCGTGGCCCCCGCCTGCGCGGCCAGCGCGCTCAAGACCTCATCGAATCGCTCCGCCGGCGCGAACAGCCGCGAGCCGGCGTTGCACGCCTGGCCGGAGTTGAAGTAGATGGCCTGGAAGGATCCCGCCACCGCGGCGTCGATGTCGGCGTCGGCGAGGATGATGTTCGGCGACTTCCCGCCCAGCTCGAGCGTCACGCGCTTGAGCGCGCCGCCGGCCTTCGCGCCGATCTCGCGACCGACCTCGGTCGAGCCGGTGAAGGCGATCTTGTCCACGCCGGCGTGCTCCACGAGCGCCGCGCCGGTGCTGCCGTCGCCGGTGAGCACGTTCAGCACGCCGGGCGGGAAGCCGACCTCGAGGGCAAGCTCGCCCAGGCGCAGCGCGCTCAGCGGCGTCTGCTCGGCGGGCTTTAGCACGATCGTGCAGCCCGCGGCGAGCGCCGGCGAGATCTTCCACGCGGCCATCAGCACGGGGAAGTTCCAGGGGATCACCTGCGCGCACACGCCCACGGGCTCGCGACGGGTGTAGCAGTGCATGTTGGGCACGCTCACCGGCAGCACGCCGCCCTCGATCTTGGTGGGCCAGCCGGCGAAGTAGCGCAGGTGCGCGACCGCGCCCGCGACGTCCACGTGCTGCGCGAGCGTGACGGGCTTGCCGTTGTCCAGCGACTCGATCTGGGCGAGCTCCTCGGCGCGCTCTTCGACCGCCGCCGCCAGCGCCAGCATCAGCCGCTCGCGTCCCGCTGCCGGCATCGAGGCCCAGGGGCCATCCTCGAGGGCGGTGCGCGCGGCCGCCACCGCTCGCTCCACGTCTTGGGCGCCCGCGTGCGCCACGTGCGCGATCTCGCGCCCGGTCGCGGGGTCGAGCGTGGCGAACGTGTGCCCGTCGGAGGCCTCGACGCGCTCGGCACCGATCAGCAGACGGTGGTCGTTGGAGATGAACTCGCGCGCCGCAGCGCCGAGACCGTCGGGAAGTGAGATCGTCGCAGTGGTCATGGGCTGAGCCTACCTGAGGCGACTCGGTCGCGAAAGCCACGCTCTAGAATGGGCGCGCTTTGCCTCCGCTGCGCGACAGCCTCGAGAGGCTGCGCTCGCGCCGGCGCTGGCCCAGGGGTCCGCTGCTGATGGCCGCCGGCGTGCTCGCGGGCGGCGTGCTGCTTCGGCTGCCGGTGTTCGCGTACGGCGGGCCGGCCACGCAGCGGGCGTTCAACAGCTACATCTTCCAGCATCCGGGGTCCTACTCGGATATCTCATCGCTGTATTTCCGCGACCGGCTGTGGCTGCACCCGGTCCCCTACTTCGACTACAAATTCGAGTACCCGGTCGTGACGGGCGCGTTCGTGTGGCTGCTGAGCTTCGTCCACTCCAGCGTGACGAGCTACACGCTGGCCTCGGCAGCGGTCCTGGTTGCGCTCGGGCTCGCCACGGTGTGGCTCGTTGCCGCCTACGAAGGCTCGAAGGTGTGGCTGCTGGCGGCGGCGCCGGTGCTCGGGCTGGATGCCGTGCTGAACTGGGACCTGCTCGCGATCGCCTTCACCGCCGCGGCGCTGGTGGCCTACCGGCGAGATCGCGACGGCTGGGCGGGGGGTCTGCTGGCGGCGGCGGTGTGGGCGAAGCTGTTCCCGCTGCTGCTGCTGCCGGTGATCGTCCTGGCGCGCGTGCGCGAACGCAAGTGGCGAAGCCTCGGCCGCGGCCTGCTGTCGTTCGGGCTCCTCAGCGCTGCCGTCAACCTGCCGGTCATGCTCCAGCGGACGGCTGCGGGCGGCGGCTTCGTCGTTCGCTCGGGGTGGGCCTACTTCTATACGTTCAACGAGCACCGGCGCGACGTCGGCGGCCTGTGGTGGTTCTTCGGCTGGCTGCACCCCAAAGCGCCCGAACTAAATCGCCTCAGCGCGCTGCTGCTGGTGCTCGCGATCGGCGTCGTGGCGGCCGCGATGCTGCTCGGCTCGCGACGCGTGCCGCCGCACAGGCTCATCGCTCCCGCGTTCCTGGCGCTGCTCGCATGGTTTGTGTTCATCAACCGGGTCTACAGTCCGCAGTTCGGGCTCTGGGTGGTGCTGTTGCTGGCGATCGCCGGCGCACCTCTGTGGCTGGCGATCGGTTTCATCGTCATCGACACGGCCTTCTACATCGTGGTCTGGCTCGGCTTCCAGGTGGCCACCCACTCGTACTTCGTCAACTTCACGCGCCCGGCGGCCGGTGCGCGAGAGGTGGTGCTGCTCGCATGCGTGGCCTGGGGGATCCAGCGATTGGCTCGGGCGGCGCCGCCGCTGAGGCCCACCGCCCAGGCGGGCTGGGAGCGTCTGGAGCGCACGCTCGCCGCCGCCCCTAGCTCGCCCTGAAGCGAAAGCAGATGCGCACCTCGGCGACACGCTCGCAGCTGCTTTGCCCACCCCGCGGCGGGCGGGCCGCCGGGCGCGGGCGCGTTCGCCTTGCGCGTGCGCCGCGCCCCGCCTCGCCGCGCGTGCCCCGCCTGATCGCCGCCGCCGTGCTCGCGGCCTCGCTGTGGATGCTCGTCGGCCCGTGCCGCGCCGGGGCTCAGGCTGCAGTGAACGCCGAACGCGCGCTGCGCTCCTACGCGGCCATGCAGCAGCAGTTCTACATGCCCTACCACCACCTGTATCGGGGCGAAGAAACGGAAAGCGCGCAGGAATACGCCTTTCTGTGGCCTTTCAGCCAAGCGCTGGCCGCCACCACCGCGATCGCGGGCATCCCGTCGATCGGGCGCAAGTACCGCGGCGCGGTGCGCGAACACCTGAGCGGCCTGCGCTCGTACTGGAACCGGCGATCCAAGCCGCCCGGCTATGAGGGCGGCGCGCTCGCGTCGGGGGGCGCGGAAGAGTTCTACGACGACAACGAGTGGGTGGGACTGCAGCTGCTGCGCGCGTTTCGCATGCTCGGCGACCGTGCACTGCTGGCCAAGGCGATGGAAGCCTTCCGCCTGGTTGTCGGCGGCTGGGACGGCAACCCGCGCCACCCCTGCCCGGGGGGCGTTTGGCGGGTGCGGGGCACGCGGGAGCTCGAGCGCAACACGGTCAGCAACGCGCCGGGGGCAGAGCTCGGCGTCGAGCTCTACCAGATCTCCCGCCGCGGCTACTACCTGCGGTGGGCCAAACGCATGTACCACTGGGTACGGCTGTGCCTGCGCGAAGGCAGCGGCCTGTACGCCGACAACATCGACCTGTCGGGCACGATCGACAGAACCGTGTGGATCTACAACCAGGGGACGATGCTCGGCGCCGAGGTGCTGCTCTACCAGGTGACCGGCGATGCGCGCTACCTGGTGCGCGCGCAGGAAACGGCCGCCACGACGATGGCCTACTTCACCATGGCGCAGCTGGAAGGTCAGCCCCCGTTCTTCGTGGCAGTCTTCGCCGACAACCTGATGCGCCTGAACGCGGTCGCGCCCAACCCTTCGTACCCCGCCTACCTGCAGCAGTACGCCGATCACGCCTGGAGCACCTTCCTGGACTCGGAAAGCGGGCTGTTCGAATTTCACGAACGCGAAGCGACGCTGCTCTTGCAGCAGGCGGCGATGACGCAGCTGTTCGCCTACCTGAGCTGGGATCGGACTTGGTATATGCCGCCGCGCCGCCTGCCGCCGAGCCGCCG
>Ga0066710_100001805_pt1 | contig 16508 bp, 12 predicted proteins | sample GraSoiAngelo_159_FD_79666 | JGI IMG/M metagenome (GOLD analysis project Ga0066710, IMG submission 79666) | Grasslands soil microbial communities from the Angelo Coastal Reserve, California, USA - 14_1009_16_40cm | ecosystem: Environmental > Terrestrial > Soil > Grasslands | place: USA... | reverse complement strand
TGGTACGTGCCGCTCGAGCAGGCGAGCAAGGGCGTGGTGGTGACGCAGTTCGAGATGCGCGCCATCGAAGCGGTGGGCCTCGTGAAGATGGATCTGCTCGGCAACCGCGCGCTGACGACGATCGGCGAGTGCGTGGAGCTCGTGCGCGAGCATCGCGGGATCGCGATCGACCCCGACCGGATTCCCGACCCCGATCCCGCCACTTCGGCGCGGATCGCCGCCGGCGACACGCTCAACTGCTTCCAGCTCGAATCGCCAGCCATGCGCCACCTGCTGTGCATGCTCGACGCGCGCACGCTCGACGACACGATCGCCGCGGTCGCGGCGGTGCGGCCGGGCCCAGCGGAGATGGGGCTCAAGCAGGCGTTCTGCCGGCGCAAGCGCGGGCTCGAGCCCGCCACGTTCCATCACCCTCGCCTGGAGCCGGTGCTGGGCGGCACGCTGGGGGTCATGCTCTACGAAGAGGACGTGATGCACGTCGCGGCCGCGATCGCCGGCCTCACGCTCGCCGAGGGCGACGACCTGCGCCGCGCGATCGGACAGGCGAAGGACGACGGCGAGTTCCGCGCGCTCGAGCGCGGCTTCGTGGCGCAGGCGGTGCGCCGCGGCATCGACCCGGACTCGGCATTCGCCGTGTGGCGCGACCTGACGCGGTTCGCGGCGTACGCGTTCTGCAAGGCGCACGCCGCCGGCTACGGCACGCTCGGCTGGCGGAGCGCCTACCTCAAGAGCCACTTCCCCGCCGAGTGGGCGGTGGGGATCCTGAACCATCACGCCGGCATGTACGCCACGTGGGTGCACGTCGAGGACCTGCGCCGCCAGGGCGTCGAGTTCCGCGCGCCATGCGTGTGGCGCTCCGAATGGAACGCGACGCTGGAGCACGGGGGGGAGCCGGCCGGGCAGGGGGCCGGTTCCGCAGTGGGGCTGGAGCGCTGCGAGCGGCGGCGCGAGCTTGGTCCGCGCGAGGGCCGGCGTGAGATTTCGCGGAGCTGCGGCGGACACGTGTGTGTGGCCGCCGCAGCGACCGAAATCTCCGCCGGGTCTCGCGCCCAGCCGCTGGTTCGCCACTCGCGGCGCGACGGGGCCCCGCAAGGAAACGGCCCCCTGCCCGGCCGGCTCCCCGCCGTGCGCGTCGGGCTCTCACGCGTGTTCGGGCTCGCGCGCTCGACGGCGGACCGCATCGCCGGCGAGCGAGCGCGCCGGCCGTGGGCGAGCCTGGCGGACTTGATCGAGCGCGCGAGCCCGACGCTGCCCGAGCTCGAGGCGCTGATTCTCGCCGGGGCGATGGATGCGACCGGACGCACGCGGCCCTCGCTGCTGCTCGAGGCGCGCGTCGCGGCGGCCGCGGGCGACTCGGGCATGCACGGCGGGCTGCGCGGCCGGCCCCGCGAGCGCGCGAACCGCCTGGCCGCCCGCGCGAGTCGCGCGGCGGCGCGCGCCGGCGCGCCCATGCTCACGGCGCCCGGCGGCGGCGCGGTGATGCCGGACCCCGTCACGCCGCTCGACATTGCCGCACTCCCCGAGTTCGACGTCGCCGAGCGTGTGCGGGGCGAATGCCGCAGCACCGGGCTCTGGTTCAGCGCGCATCCGCTCGAGGTATGGATCGGCCCGGGCGCGCCGTGCGGTACCGCCGCCGCCGCCGAGCTCGCGCGTCACGTGGGGCGGCGCGTCGAGCTCACCGGCCTTCCCTGCGCGCGGCGCCGGGTCGAGACGAAGACCGGCGGCGTGATGCTGTTCCTCTCGATCGCCGACCGGAGCGGCGTCGCGGAATGCGTGCTGTTCCCGGAAGCGTTGCGGCGCTTCGCCGGCGCACTCGACGGCGAAGTGCTGCGCGTCGTGGGGCGCGTGGACGACGCGCTGGGGGCGGTCACGCTCGACGTGACGCAGCTGGAAGCGGTTGCGACCGCGGGGAGACTGGTTTTCGCCTAGCCCTGGCGGCGCCCCGGTCCGTGTTCATTTTTTTCATTGACTCCCCTCGCGCGCAGGCGTGAAATGGCGGCAACGCGATGGGCGCAAGCCCTCGCGCGAACTCCGCCCACGCACTGAGTGGGGCGCGGCCGATCGCGGGAGGCGCAATGCCTCGCCGCAGGCCGGAAAAGGTTCGAAAACGGCGCCGTTTGGGGAGTTGCTCCGACGCATCGGAGTAGCGTTTCTAACGGCGTCGCTTTTTTCGGTTGGCCGCCGGTCCACGCGGCGCCGCTTCACCGCCGCTTCGCGCGCGCGACGCGCACGAGCAGGTCCCAGGATGCCCACGCCGCGTTCGCGAGCAAGAGCGACATGGCGCTGACCATCACGTACATCATCCCGTAGTCGCGCCTGAGCAGGCCGACGCCGGTCAGCGCGATCAGGCCGTAGCCGATCAGGGGCGCCAGCACCCGGCGGCGCACGGTCCGGCGCGTGAAATCGGCGTGCTCGTGCCGCATTGCGCCGCGCATGTCGGCGATGGTGAGCGCACCGAACACGACCACGAACAGGATCAGCGCCACCCCGGTCGGCCGCATCGCGAGCCGGGGCACGAGCAGCATCAGGGACACGATCAGCACCGTCACGAACGACGTCAGCGCGGCGCGCGCCACGACCAGCATGCCGCGGTAGTGCTCCTGCACCAGGACCTCCATGTGCAGGGACAAGGCGATGAACAGCAGTCCCGCCAGCGTCGCGGCCGCCGTGCCGGCGAGCAGGTAGAAATCGTGCCACTGCTCGAGGAAATCACGGGACAGCGGCGCCGGAGCCACGCTCACAGCCCCAGATCGCCCCTGATCCCGCGCATCGCCTCGAGCGTGAACGCGATGTGCGCATCCAGGTCGACGCCCAGCTCGGCGGTGCCGTTCAGGATGTCGTCGCGGTTCACGTTGCGCGCGAAATCGGCGCGCTTCATCTTCTTCTTGACCGAGGCCACCTCGACCTCGTCGAGCGAGCGGCCCGGCGTCACGAGCGCGCACGCCACCAGGAAGCCGCACAGCTCGTCGCAGGCGAACAGCGCGCGCGCCATTCGCGTGTCGCGCGGGACGCCAGTGTAGGTCGCGTGGCCGAGCACGGCGCGGCAGATGTCCTCGGGCCAGCCGAGCGACCGCAGGTGATCGACGCCGCGCATGGGATGGCGCTCGGCGTCGGGGTGGCGCTCCCAGTCGAAATCGTGGATCAGGCCGGTCAGCCCCCAGCGCTCTTCGTCCTCGCCGTAGTGGCGCGCGTAGGCGCGCATCGCGGCTTCCACCGCATAGCAATGTTTCCGCAGGTTCGGGTTCTGGATCCACTCGTGGAGCAGGGCCAGCGCCTGATCACGCGTGGGAAGTGCGCCGACCGTCATGGGGAGTCTCCGCGCCGTGCGGCGTGTGCCGGCGCCGCCGGCCGCTCACTTGTTCTCGAAGTAAGTCCGGTTCTTCTCGATGTAGGACTTCCACTTCTCGGGGACGCCGTTGTCCGGAAAGATGGCTTGCACCGGACACGCCGCTTCGCACGCCTGGCAGTCGATGCACTCGTCGGGATGGATGTAGAACTGGTCCTCGCCCTCGTAGATGCAGTTGACCGGGCATACCTCGACGCACGACTTGTCCTTCACGCCGATGCACGGCTCTGCGATCACGAACGGCATGGCTTCCTCCACGATCCGCGACCCGCGCGGATTCCAAGGGCGCGAAGTCTAAGCGGCAACCGGGCCCCAGGCAAACCCCGCGGGGCGCGAGGAGGCCGCGCGTCAAAACCGCGCGGGCCGCGCGGGCAGCGGGCGCGGCGCGCGCCGGCGCGTGTCGATCCACCGCATCGCGATCGTGACGTGACGGCGGGCCTTCCGCCATGGAGGCCGTCTGCCGCCGCCTTGACCGTGACGAACGGCGTGGCCGATCATCGCGTGCTGGGCGTGCAATCGCCGCATGTCGGCGTACCCTGAGCCTCCCCGGACCTCATGACCACCGCTCCCCCCAACATCTCCGACCTGCGCATCGACCGCGGCGCTTCCGGCGCCTCCTCCGGGGGCCGAGGGCGCCGCGGGCTGCTGCTGCTCGCCGTCGCGGCGCTGGCGGTCGCCGGCGGTGCCGCGTGGATGCTCGAGACGCCGCGGCCGATTCGGGTGCGCGTGGCGCCGGCCACCGTGACGGGCGGAACGGCGGGCGGAGCGGGGATCTCGGCGAACGGCTACGTGGTCGCGCGCACCAAGGCCTCGGTGTCGGCCAAGATCCCGGGGCGGCTCGAATACCTGGGCGTGACCGAGGGCTCGCACGTCCGCGCCGGCGAAGTGATCGCACGCATCGAGAGCAACACCTACCGCGCCGAGCTCGAGGCCGCCAAGGCGCAGATCGGCGAGGTGCAGGCTCAGCTCGCGCAGGCCCGGCGCGATCTCGATCGCGCGCGCAAGCTCCGCCAGCAGGACTTGATCTCGACGGCCGAGCTCGAGAACGATGAGACCAAGGTCGACGTCCTGATCGCGTCGCTCAACAGCGCCGTGGCTCAGCGCCGGCTCGCCGAGGAGAACGTGGAGAACACGCGCGTGCGCGCCCCGTTCGACGGCACCGTGCTGCGCAAGGACGCCGAGGTCGGCGAGATCGTGGCGCCCGCCTCCGCGGGCGGCGGCCTCACCCGCACCGCGATCGTGACGATGGCCGATCTCGCCACGCTCGAAGTCGAGGTCGACGTCAACGAGGCCTACATCGCCCAGATCCGCAACGGCCAGCCGGCACGCATCACGCTGGACGCCTATTCCGACACGTCGTTCGCGGGCCGCGTGCGCCAGGTCGTGCCCACCGCGGACCGACAGAAGGCGACGGTGCTCGTGAAGGTGTCGATCCTGGATCGCGATCCGCGCATCCTGCCCGAGATGGGCGCGAAGGTCGTGTTCGAGGCCGGCCAGTCGGCGCCGGCCGCCGCGGCGCCGCTGCGAGTCAGCGTCCCGGCGGCGGCCGTGGTCCGGGACAACGGCGCCGCGAAGGTGTGGGTGGTGGAGAATGCGACCGCCCGCGCGCGCGTCGTCGAGCTGGGCCGCGAGAACGGAGACAACATCGAGATTCGGTCGGGCGTCTCGGGGGGCGAAAGCGTGGTGCTCGAGCCTCCGCAGGGGCTCAAGGACGGCGCGCGGGTGCGTCCCATAAGCTAGTGTTCACTAGCGCCGCGCCGGCCGCGGCCCGGAGTGCATGACCAACGGGGGATTCGGCATGGCTTCGATCCAGGTGGGGAACGTTCGCAAAGTCTACCGGCGCGACACCCAGGAGGTGCCGGTCCTGGACGGTCTGTCGCTGGAGGTGACGGCCGGCGATTTCGTCGCGCTCATGGGGCCGTCGGGCAGCGGCAAGACCACGCTGCTCAACCTGATCGGCGGCATCGACTCGCCGTCCTCGGGCGACATCGTGGTCAGCAGCACGAACATCGGGCAGCTGCGCGGCCCGGCGCTGGCGCGCTGGCGGTCGCGCAACATCGGGTTCATCTTCCAGCTCTACAACCTGATCCCGGTTCTGACCGCGCTCCAGAACGTCGAGCTTCCACTGCTGCTGCTCAAGATGAGCGGCAAGGAGCGGCGGCGCCGCGCGGAGACCGCGCTGGCCCTGGTCGGACTCGGCGATCGCCTGCATCACTTCCCGCGGCAGTTGTCGGGCGGCCAGGAGCAACGCGTCGCGATCGCGCGGGCGGTGGTGAGCGATCCGGCGGTGCTGCTCGCCGACGAGCCGACCGGCGACCTGGATCGCAAGTCGGGCGAGGAGATCCTGAACCTGCTCGAGCGGCTCAACCGTGAGTTCGGGAAGACGATCGTGATGGTGACGCACGATCCGCACGCCGCGGAGCGCGCACACCGGCAATACCACCTGGACAAGGGCGTGCTGTCGAACTGAAGCGGAGCGTCCATGAACTTCCTCAAGCTCGTGCTCGTCAATCTCGCCCGCAACAAGCGCCGCACCTTGCTCACCACGCTGAGCGTGATGGTGGCGCTGTTCCTGTTCTGCGCCCTGGGAGGCGTGCTGGACACGCTGGCGGAGTCGATCCGCTTCGGCAGCGAGACCCGGCTCGTGTCGCGCAACGCGATCTCGCTGATCTTTCCGCTCCCGCTCGCCTACCGGGAGCGCATCGCGGCGGTGCCGGGAGTGACGGGCGTCTCGATCCAGAACTGGTTCGGCGGCCAGGATCCCAAGGATCCGCACAACTTCTTCGGGCAGTTCGGGGTCGACGCGGCGACGTTCTTCCCGATCTACCGCAACGACATGGACATCGTCGCGGCGTCGCCGCCGCAGGCGCGCGTCACCACGCCGCCCGGCGTCGATCAAAGGCTGGCCACGTTCATGGCCGAGCGCACGGCGTGCGTCGTCGGCGAGAAGCTGTTACGCCGCATGGGCTGGAAGCTCGGCCAGTCCTTCACGCTGGCGGGCACGATCTACCCCGGCGATTGGCCGTTCACGATCCGCGCCGTCTACCGCTCGAAGATCCGCTCGTTCAACGACGAGACCATGTTCTTCCACTGGGACTACCTCAGCGAGAAGGGCATGGGCGGGCGCGGGTTCGTCGGCATCTACGTGCTGAAGCTCGCGGACCCCACGCACGCCGCCCAGATCGCGAAGCGAGTCGACGCGATGTTCGAGAACTCCTCGGCCGCCACCCGCACCGAGTCGGAGCGGGCATTCCAGGCGGGATTCGTGAGCATGTACGGCAACCTGCCGTTCGTGATCCGCGTCATCGGCCTGGCGGTGGCGTTCGCGATCCTGCTGGTCGCGGCGAACACCATGGTGATGGCGATCCGCGAGCGCACGAACGAGTACGGCGTGATGAAGACGCTGGGCTTCGACGACGGCGCCGTGTTTCGCATGGTGCTGCTGGAGGCGGCGATCATCACGCTGCTGGGAGGCGCGGTGGGCGCGATCGGCGCCAAGCTCGCGATCGAGAAGTCGGGATTCAACGCCGGCGGCATCCTGCCGCCGATGAGCGTGCACTGGAGCACGGTGGGCGTGGGCGTCGGGGTCGCGCTGCTGGTCGGCGCGGTGAGCGGCCTCATCCCCGCGTGGCAGGCGTCGCGGCTGCGCATCGTCGATGCGCTGCGGCGCGTGAACTGAGCCGGCCATGGCGATCCCGATCTCGTACAACGTGCGCAACGTGCTGCAGCGACCGGTGTCCACGCTCACCACCGCGGTCGGTGTCGGGCTCACCGTTGCGATCTTCATCGGAGCGCTGGCGCTCGCCGGCGGCTTCCAGGCGGCGCTGATCGAGAGCGGCTCCAAGGACAACGCGCTGGCGCTTCGCAAGGGGGCCGACAGCGAGATCTCGAGCGCGATCACGCGCGCGCAGGCCGAGATCCTGCGCGCGTCGAGCGACGTGGCGACCGGTCCCGACGGCAAGCCGCTGGTGAGCGCCGACCTGGTCGTCGTCACGAACAAGCCGCGACTGGGACAGCCGGGATCGTCGAACGTCACCGTGCGCGGCATCGACGCCGGGTCGCTCGCGATGCGGCCGCAGGTCAGGATCACCGCCGGGCGCATGTTCCGTCCCGGCAGCGACGAGGTGATCGTGGGCGAGCGCATCTCGCGGCGCTTCGCCAACTGCGCGATCGGCGACCGGATCCGGTTCCAGCAGCGCGAATTCACGGTGGTCGGTCACTTCGGCGCCCAGGGCTCATCGTTCGAATCCGAGATCTGGGGCGACAACGCGGTGCTGATGCCCGCGCTGCAGCGTGACGACGTGTTCCAGAGCGTCACGTTTCGCATGCGTGATCCCGCCGCGTTCGATGCGCTCAAGCGCCGCATCGAGAGCGATCCGCGGCTCGGCCTGCAGCTTCGCAGCGAGCGGGAGTTCTATGCCTCGCAGTCCCAGCTGCTGAGCAACGTGATCCGGTTCATGGGCGTGTTCATCACGATCATCATGGCCGTCGGCGCGATCTTCGGCGCCATGAACACGATGTACGCCGCGGTGTCCGCCCGGACCCGCGAGATCGCGATGCTGCTGGTGCTGGGCTTCAGCCCCGCGGCGGTGATGCTGTCGTTCATGGTCGAGTCCGTGATCCTGTCGCTGCTGGGCGGGCTGATCGGCTGCCTGATCGCGCTGCCGATCAACGGCATCGTGACGAGCACGACGAACTTCAGCTCGTTCAGCGAGGTGGCGTTCGCGTTTCGCGTCACGGCCCAGACGCTGGCGGCGGGGCTGGTCTTCGCGGGCGTGATGGGCGTGGCCGGCGGGTTCCTGCCGGCGCTGCGCGCGGCGCGCCAGCCGCTGGCCAAGAGCCTGCGCGAGGCGTGAGCGCGGGCGTCAGCGCACCGGCAACGGGCCCTTGCGCGGAGCCCGCAGCACCTCGCGGATGCGGCGCGCCAGCAGCTCGGGCGTGAACGGCTTCTGCAGGAACTCCATGCCGGACTCGAGCACGCCGTGGCGCACGACGGCGTCGTCGGTGTACCCGGACATGAACAGCACGCGCAGCTCCGGCATTCGCTCGCCGAGCTGCGCGGCGAGCACGCGGCCGCTCATCTCGGGCATGACCACGTCGGTGAGCAGCAGGTCGATCGGGTCGTTACGCCCCCGGGCCGTCACCAGCGCCTCCGCCCCGTTCCCGCAGCAGGTGACGCGGTACCCATAGCGCCGCAGGATCGAGGCGGTGAGCTCGCGCAACTGGGCGTCGTCCTCCACGAGCAGGATCGCTTCCGAGCCGCGCAGGGTCGGCGGCGGCTCGGCCGGCGCCGGGGGCGGTTCGGCTTCCCCGGCGACGGGCAGGTACACCTTGAACGTGGCGCCATGGCCCGGCTCGCTGTAGGCCCAGATCGAGCCGCCGCTCTGCTTCACGATCCCGAACACGGTGCTGAGGCCGAGCCCGGTTCCCTTCCCCTTCTCCTTGGTCGTGAAGAACGGCTCGAAGATGCGGATCAAGGTGTCGTGCGTCATTCCCACGCCGGTGTCGCTGACCGCCAGCATGACGTGGGGTCCGGCGCGGGCGCCGACGTGCTCGCGCACGTAGACCTCGTCGAGCTCGACGGGGGCGGTCTCGACGGTGAGCTGGCCGCCGGTGGGCATGGCGTCGCGGGCGTTCACGACCAGGTTCATGACGACTTGCTCGATCTGGCTGGGATCGGCCTTCACGCGACTCAGTCCCGGCGCGGTGCGGATCGTGAGCTCGATGTCCTCTCCCAGCAGCCGCGGCAGCATGCGCTCCATGTTGTGCACGACGTCGCCGAGGTCGAGCACCTGCGGCCGCAACACCTGTTGCCGGCTGAACGCCAGGAGCTGGCGCGTCAGGTCCGCGGCTCGCTCGGCGGCGCGCAGGATCTCTCGCACGTCGCCGCGCAGCGGATCGGAGGGGTGGAGCTGGTTCGCGATCAAATCGGAGTAGCCGAGCACGACGCTCAGGATGTTGTTGAAATCGTGCGCCACCCCGCCCGCGAGCCTGCCGATCGCCTCGAGCTTCTGCGACTGGCGCAGTTGCTCCTCGGTCTGGGCCAGGGCCCGTTCGGCGCGCAGGCGCTCGTCGATCTGGCGCGCCAGGGCGCGCTCGGCGCGGTGGCGCTCTCCGACCTGGCGCTCGAGCTCGACGCTGCCGGCGGAAACGCGCTGCTCGAGCTCCTTGTACGAGGCCCGCAGGATCTCCTCGGCCTGCTTGCGCACGGTGATGTCGATGGACACCCCGAGCAGGTGGCGAGGCTCGCCGCTCTCGTCGAGGACCGGGATCTTGCGGGTGTGGAGCCACCGGGTCCCGGCCGGAGTCTGGATCGGCTCCTCGGGGATGTCTTCCAGCGTGCGCCGCTGGAGCACCTCGCGATCCTTGGCCACGAAGAACGCGGCCTGGTCCTTGGGAAAGAAGTCGTGGTCGCTCTTGCCGATGAGCTCCTCGCGCTTGAGCCCGAGCAGCTCTTCACCCGCCCGGTTGAAGCGCTGGAACCGCAACGTCTCCGCGTCCTTCACGAACACCATGGCCGGAAGCTGCTCGAGGATCGAGTCCAGGAATCGGTTCAGGCGCCGCGTCTCGGCTTCGGCGTGCTTGAGCGCGCTCAGGTTCTCGACCACGAGCGCGACGCCCCGGTCCAGCACCGGGATCGCGCACACCGAAAACGCGCTCTGCTCCGCCGGTGATTCACCGTACAGGACCTGGCCGACATCGCGCGGCGTCCGCTGCCGGCAGATGTCGGCGTACAGCCGGACACGCTCGGCGGGGACGGAGGGGAAGGCCTCGGATATGCGCCGGCCGACGCGGGAGCCGAGGTCCGCGGGCAGCAGGGCGCCGGACGCACGGTTCGCGTACAGCAGCCGCAACGAGCCGTCGTCCGCCGGATCGTCCAGGTACCACACGAGGACGCCGAACGGAACGTGCTCCAGCAGCTGAACCGACAGCTTCTCGATATCCGAGCTCATCGATGCGCTCCGACCGCGGCGCTCGAGCGCGCCGTCTCGATCCCGGGATGATCCCACACTTGTCCAGTCCGGGCCGGGACAGGGAGTGTTCGGACGATTCGCGAGGGCGCTGCGTGCGGGCTCGCCTGCGGGGTTACCGCAGTCGAATCAGGCGGATGGTCCGGGAGGCGCCCAGCAACTCCAGCCGAGCGAGGTACACGCCGGGCTTGAGCGCGCGGCCCTGGGCGTCGGCGCCGTCCCACTCGATCCGGTTCTCCCCTGCGATTCCGGCGCCGTCCATCACGCGCCGGACGCGACGGCCGAGCATGTCATACACGTCGATCCGGACATGGGTCGGCTTGGGCAGGCGGAACGCGAGCCGCGCCTGGCGGGTGAACGGATTCGGCGCGCTCGCGAACTCGATCGGCCCGCCGAGCTGCTGTGCCACCTCGAGCGGCGGCGGCGGAGACAGGCGGCGGATGCGCCCGATCCTGCCGGTGGGGCCGTACTGCAGGCCGTCGAATTGCGCCAAGTAGTAGTAGCTGCCGTCGGGACCGACGAGGAAGTCGACCGCCGAGATCAGCCCGGTCGCAAACCGCCCGCCGGAGGGCTGCCCGGGCAGCGAATCGCCGGGAACCCACACGCCCTTCATGTTCACGAGACGATACAGATCGCCGGTATAGTACTCGCCGTAGAAGTAGCTGCCGTTGAACTCGGCGGGCCAGTTGTACGGCGCCCCGACGAGCGGCCGGTAGATGCCGCCGCTCGAGATCGCTACCAGGATGTCGGGGTTGCGCAGCATGTTCACGATCGCCGGCTTGTAGACGTTGGCCCCGGTGCCGCCGGGCTCCGGGCACTCGGTGCGCAATCTCACCATCGGGCCTTCGCGGTACGGCCAGCCCAGGAAGTCGCCGGGCAGGATCTCGTTGACCTCCTCGTAGGTGACCTCTCCCACGTCGGCCGAGTAGATCTTCCCGGTATAGGGGTCGATATGATAGCGCCAGGGGTTGCGCATGCCGTACGCCCACACCAGCCGCGCGTTCGAGTCGGGGGTGGAGAACGGGTTGTCGTACGGCGTGATCAAGTCGCGCGTCACGGATCCCGTCACGTTCTCCTCGAGTTCGTTCACGCGCAATCGAAGGATCGCCCCCAGCAGCGACGTGGAATCGGCGGAGCCGCAGGGAGTGTCGTCGTCGCCGATGCTCACGTAGAGATCCCCGTCCGGCCCGAACCGCAGACAGCCGGAGTGGTGCATGATCTTCTGATCGGGGATGTCGTCGAGCAGGCTGACGGGATTCGAGAGCTCGAGGTACTCGCCCTGGGGATTGTCGAGATCGCCCGACGCGGTCAGCCGCATCAGCCGGCAGTGGCCGCCGACTTGATCGTAGTAAACGTAGATGTAGGGCCGCTGCGGCCACGCGGGATCGACCGCGATCCCCTGGAGCCCCTGCTCTAGTCCGGCCGAGACGAGATCCGGAATCGTGTAGATCGGGTCCTTGCTCGACACGTTGCCGCCAACGACAAGACGGATTCTACCGAGGCGCTGCTCGGTCACGAGCAGCCGCCAGTCGGGGAGGAACGCCATGCTGTTGGGCTCGTAGAAACCGGTGGCCACGAGCTCGTGGACGAAGCCGTCCGGCACCTTGACATCGGCTGGCGCGATGCCGGGCACGAGCAGAGCAATGGCCAGCGCGAATCCCGCAAGATGTCGCTGCATGATGGACAGAGGACTCCGTGGCTCGAGAATGACTGGGGCTCGCAGGGGAGCGCGGGGCGGCAGGCCGGCTCGGAGCCTGTCAACAATAGCGCAAGCCAATGCGAGAATCGAGGCCCGACCGCGCTCGGCCCCCGGATTTTCCGGCGATTCGATGCGATTTGCAGTACCTCGACGCGCCGGGGCGCGGAACGCACGCCGTCGCGACGCGGCGCGTTGCATCCTGCACCGCCGCGGATGCCGTCGAACCTCTGCCACATCCAAACATGTGCGTCGCCTTGCGACGCCGCTCCGCGGCAAGTACCGCCCGCAGTACCAAAACGCCCCGCGGGTGGCGGGCTCGCCCAATTCCGGGTTAGTATCCTGCCGCGGCCTGTGTACTCAACCCCTTTCAGGAGCTAACGTTGTCCCGCATCTACGATGTCGTGATCCTGGGCTCGGGCCCGGCCGGCTACACCGCGGCGCTCTACGCCGCTCGCGCCAACCTCAAGCCGCTCCTGCTCGCCGGCACCCAGCCCGGCGGTCAGCTCACCATCACCACCGAGGTCGAGAACTATCCCGGGTTTCGCGAACCGATCATGGGCCCGGAGCTCATGGAGGTCATGCGCGACCAGGCGCTCCGCTTCGGCACCGAGATCCTGCCGCTGGCCGCGGAACGGGTCGATTTCTCGGGGCGCCCGTTCAGCGTGTGGACCGGCGATGGGCAGCGGTTTCAGGCCCGGACCGTGATCGTGGCGACGGGCGCGTCGGCCAAGCTGCTCGGCATCCCGAGCGAGAGCGATTTCATGGGCTTCGGCCTCTCGGCGTGCGCCACCTGCGACGGATTCTTCTTCAAGAACCAGCGCGTGATGGTGGTGGGCGGCGGCGATACCGCGATGGAGGAGGCGAACTACCTCACCCGTTTCTGCCTCGAGGTCATCGTCGTGCACCGGCGCGACACGCTGCGCGCGTCCAAGATCATGCAGGACCGGGCGCTTCGGAACCCGAGGATCCGCTTCATCTGGAACAGCGAACTCATCGAGATCCTGGGCGAACCCAGGCGCAGGGTGACCGGCGCGAAGCTGCGCGACGTCGTGACGGGTGAGGTGACGGAGCATGCCATCGACGGTGTGTTCGTCGCGATCGGCCACGAGCCGAACACCCGCTTCCTGCGCGGTCAGTTGCCGATGGACGAGCGCGGTTATCTCAAGGTCGAACCCGGTACGTCGCGCACTATGGTGCCCGGCGTGTTCGCCGCGGGCGACGTGGCCGACTCCGTGTACCGCCAGGCGGTGACCGCCGCGGGCACCGGGTGCATGGCGGCGATCGACGCGGAGCGCTGGCTGGAATCCGAGGCGCACGCAGCGGCGATCGACGCCGAGGCGGCGGGAGCTGCGGCAAAGCCGAGCTGATCCGAGGGGACTCATGGAGCGAGAGGTCCTCGAATTCGACGTCCAGTTCGTGGGAGCGGGCCCGGCCGGACTCGCGGGCGCGATCCACCTCTCCGACCTGATCGAAAAGCACAACCGGGCGATCGCCGCCGGCGCGCCGGGCGCGGCGCTGCCCGAGATCACGATCGCGGTGCTCGAGAAAGCGGCGCGGGTCGGCGCCCACGGCATCTCCGGCGCGGTGATGGATCCGCGCGCCCTGCGCGAGCTGCTGCCGGACTATCGCGAGCAGGGCTGCCCCATCGCGTGCGATGTGACTCGCGACGACGTGTACTTCCTGATCGGTGATTCGCGCCGCATGCGCCTGCCCATGGTTCCGCCGATGCTCGTGAATCACGGCAACCACGTCCTGTCGCTCGGCGAGCTCGTCACATGGATGGCGCAGCTCGCCGAGGCGAAGGGGGTGCTGGTCGCCTGCGAGATGCCGGCGGCGAGCCCGCTTGTGGAAAATGGCAAGCTGCTGGGCGTCCGCACCGGCGACAAGGGCGTCAACCGCGGGGGCGGGCCCAAGCCCAACTATCAGCCCGGGGCCGACTGCCATGCCAAGTGCACGGTGCTGTGCGAAGGCCCGCGCGGCACGCTCGCCAAGGCGCTCGAGCAGCAGCTCGGGCTCAACGTAGGCAGGAACGCTCAGGTGTTCTCGACCGGCGTGAAGGAGCTCTGGGAAGTGCCGGCCAGCTCGGCCGGCGCGGGCCGCGTGATCCATACCCTGGGATTCCCGCTGCCGAACGACACGTTCGGCGGCGGATTCATCTACGGCATGAGCGACACGCTGTGGTCGGTCGGGTTCGTCACGGGCCTCGATGCCCCGGATCCCGCGAGCGATCCGCACGCGAACTTCCAGCGTTTCAAGACGCATCCGCTGGTGCGCTCCCTTCTGCGGGGCGGCAAGCCCGTCGCGTACGGGGCCAAGGCGATTCCCGAAGGCGGGTACTGGGCGATGCCGAAGCTGTCGGCCGACGGCCTGCTCTTGTGCGGCGACACCGGCGGGTTCCTGAACGGCGCGCGCCTGAAGGGCATTCATCTCGCGATCAAGTCGGGGATGCTCGCGGCCGAGACGCTGTTCGAATGTCTGCTCGCCGGCGACTTCTCGAAAGAGCGCCTGGCCGGCTACGAGCGGCGCTTCGAGAGCTCGTGGGCCGCGGCGGAGCTCAGGAGCGTCCGCAATTTTCACCAGGGCTTCGAGCACGGCCTGTTCGCGGGGCTGCTCAACGTCGGCGTCGGCATGGTGACGGGCGGCCGCGACATGCTGCTTCGCGACCGCACCCGCAATCGCCCGGGGCACGAGCGCATGCAGAAGCTGGCCGCGCGAGGTACCGGCAAGCCCGCGCCTCCCCGGTACGACGGCGCCCTGACGTTCGACAAGCTGGCCGACGTGTACCTGTCGGGCACGAAGCACGACGAGGATCAGCCCGTGCACCTCAAGGTGCACGACACGAGCGTGTGCGCGACGCGCTGCCGCGCCGAGTACGGCAACCCGTGCCAGCACTTCTGTCCCGCCAACGTGTACGAGATGGTGCCCGACCCGGCGCGGGGCGGCGACGCGATCCGGCTCCAGATCAACGCGTCGAACTGCGTGCACTGCAAGACGTGCGACATCGCCGATCCCTACCAGATCATCACGTGGGTCACGCCCGAAGGCGGCGGCGGCCCCGACTACAAGAGGCTGTGACCCGTGCGCGATCCCGCGGGAGCGGTGACGGGGGCGAGGCCGGCGGAGCGGGCGTATGGCACGCGGGGCCGGCCGAGGGACGGGGATGGACGGGGGCTGGTTCCGCAGTGGGGCTGGAGCGCTGCGAGCGGCGGCGCGAGTCTGGTCCGCGCGAGGGCCGGAGTGAGATTTCGCGGAGCAGCGGCGGACACGTGTGTGTGGCCGCCGCAGCGACCGAAATCTCCGCCGGCCCTCGCGCCCTGCCGCTGGTTCGCCGGTCGCGGCGCGACGGGGCCCCGCAAGGAAACAGCTCCCGTCCATCCCCGTCCCTCGGCCGGCCCCGCCCCCGGAGATGCTGAGCGTGACTGGATCCAGCGAGCGGAACAGGACAGCGCAGCGAGCGTGCCGAACGCACATCCCCGTCCGCGCGCTGGCCCCGCCGCCGTCGCGGCGCTCGCGGCGCTCGCGGGAGTCGCGATGCTCGCTGCCTGCGGCTGCTCGATCAAGCGCGTGGCGGCGAACAGCGTGGCGAACGCGCTCACGAGCGGCGAGGACGTGTTCGCCACCGACAACGATCCCGAGCTGGTGCGCGATGCGCTGCCGTTCGGGCTCAAGACGCTCGAATCGCTGCTCACCATCGTGCCCAGGAACCGCAACCTGCTGCTCGCCGCGTGCCGCGGCTTCACCCAGTACGGGTACGCGTTCGTCCAGGGCGACGCCGACTACATCGAAGCGCAGGATTATGCGCGAGCGAAGGAGCTGCGCCAGCGCGCGCTCAAGCTGTACCTGCGCGCCCGGGATTACGGGGTGCGCGGGCTCGAGCTGTCGCACCCCGGCATCGGCCGCGCGCTGTCGGTCACCCCCGATGCGGCGGCGGCGAAGCTCGGCAAGAAGGACGTGGATCTGCTCTACTGGGTCGCGGCGGCGTGGGGATCGGCGATCGGAGTCGGCAAGGACCATCCCGAGCTGATGGCCGACATCAACGCGGTGCGCGCGCTCATGAACCGCGGCCTGGTCGTGGATCCGGACTTTGACGGCGGCTCCATCCACGAGGCGATGATCGTGATCGAGGCCGCGCCCGCGATGATGGGCGGCTCCATGGAGCGGGCGCGCGCTCACTTCGAGCAGGCGCTCGCGCTGTCGAGAGGCCGGCGCGCCAGCACGTACGTGACGATGGCCGAGAACGTCTCGGTCCAGACTCAGAACCGGAAGGAGTTCGTGAAGCTGCTCGACAAGGCGCTCGCCGTCGACCCGGACGCGGACCCGCCCAACCGGCTCGCGAACCTGATCGTGCAAAAAAAGGCGCGTTGGCTGCTGGAGCGTGCCGATGAGCTGTTCATCGAGGCGCCCACCGAGGCCTCTCCCACCGATTCCCTGCCACGCAAGGACACCAAGCGATGACTGCACCAAAACTTCGTTCCGACTCTATCCCATTCCT
>Ga0066710_100001804_pt1 | contig 16513 bp, 15 predicted proteins | sample GraSoiAngelo_159_FD_79666 | JGI IMG/M metagenome (GOLD analysis project Ga0066710, IMG submission 79666) | Grasslands soil microbial communities from the Angelo Coastal Reserve, California, USA - 14_1009_16_40cm | ecosystem: Environmental > Terrestrial > Soil > Grasslands | place: USA... | reverse complement strand
TGTTCTGGACTGTTCGCGGCGCCAACGCCATCATCGCCCTGCGTTGTTGCCGCATCAACGGGAGGTTCGAGGATTACTGGGAGCAGCATCGGGCGGCTTGAACACTTTTGAGTCGCACACTCGCGATATGGGGCGCGAACTGCCACTTGCTGGTGAAGTACCTTCTTGCATTAGAATCCGGCCTTCATCGATCTAACTGGCACACGACTTGTCGAGCGGCGGCCGGAAGCGGGAACGCCACAATGCATCTTGGACCATGGTCTGCGACCATGGTAAGATCGGTTTGGGAGAAGCGAGCTTATGGAGCAAATCGCCATTTCCAAGTTCAAGGTTACTTGTTTGGCCGTTCTGGAGAAGGTCCGTAAGACGCGTCGGCCGGTACTCGTGACCCGCTTTGGCGAACCGGTGGCCGAGGTGATCCCTCCGCCGCCCCCAAAACGTCCTGCTCGCTGGCTCGGGTCGCTCGCTCACACGGGCCGCGTTCGCGGCGACATTGTTGCCCCTGCATCGGACGAACGCGACTGGTCCGTCTTTCGCTCATGAAGCTGCTTCTCGATACCCACATTTGGCTGTGGAGTTTTCTAGAGCCGAAGAAGTTGACGCGCCGCGTGGCCGGCGCACTCGAGAACGCACACAACGAGCTTTGGCTCTCGCCGATCAGCATATGGGAGCTTCTCATCCTGTCCCAGAAGGGTCGCGTCGAGCTCGATGAAGAAGTCGGCTCGTGGGTCGCAACTGCCATGAAGGCCGTCCCGTTCCATGAAGCCCCCATCACGCACGAAATCGCGTTCGAAACTCAGCACGTCGATCTCCCGCATCGCGACCCGGCGGACAGGTTTCTGGTGGCTACGGCGAAGGTTCTTGAATTGACGCTCGTCACAGCCGATGAATCTCTCATTCGCGCCAAAGCTGTCCCGGTCTTGGCCAACTCCTAAACACAAGCAAAAGCGCTGAAAGATCGCGGCGACTGACGGGACTATACCGGCTTCGTCGAATCCCGATGCGTCACCTTCACCCGGTACCCCGCATCCGCCAGGTTCTTGCGGATCTGGTCTGCGATCATGACTGATCGATGATGCCCGCCGGTGCAGCCGAAGGCGATGGTCAGGTAACTCTTGCCCTCTCGGATATAGTGAGGCAGCAAATAGACCAGCAGCTGGGAGATGCGGTCGATGAATTCGATGGTTTGCGGAAAGGACCGGATGTAACGGGCCACGCTGGGGTGGCGGCCGGTGAGTTTCTTGAACTTGGGAATGTAATTTGGGTTGGGCAGGAAGCGGACATCGAATACCAGGTCGCTGTCGGGCGGCACGCCGTGACGGTAGCCGAAGCTGGTCACGTAGATCATGATCTTCGATTCCTCGCGCTGGCCAACGAACTTCTCGCGAATAAAATCGCGCAACTCATGCACCGTGAACTTTGAGGTATTGATGGTCAACTCCGCCAGGTTGCGAATGGGCGCGAGCATCTCGCGCTCCTGGCGGATACTCCTGCCGATGGATTGCTGAGTGCCCAGCGGATGCGGGCGGCGCGTCTCGCTGAAGCGGCGAATAATGGTGTCGTCGTCCGCTTCCATGAAAATCAGCCGCGTGGGAATCTCACGGCGGATGCGCGCATAGATAGCCGGGAACCGCTTGAGGCCCTGGCCCTCGCGGATGTCCACCACCAGCGCGGAGAACCTGATGGATGCGGAATCGCGCGTCAGCTCGGCAAACTTGGGAATCAGCCCGATGGGCAGATTATCGACTGAATAGTAGCCCAGGTCCTCGAAGACTTTGAGCACCGAACCTTTGCCCGATCCGCTCGTGCCGGTGATGATCACCAGCTCGGCGCTGGGCGCGGCGCGTTTGTTTCCGCGGGCAGGCCCTCGGCGGGCGTCTTTGCGAGCCATCCGGCTTCAGGCTTCCACCAGGTCGAAGTCGCCGTCGCGGCGGCGCACCAGCACGGCCACGCGGTCGGTCTCGGCGTCGCGGTAGACCAGGTAATCACGGCCTTTTTCCATCTCCAGCAGCGCTTCGTCGAGCGTCATGGGCTTGCGGCGCTGGTGATGATTGATGCGAAAAATCTTCCTCTCCTCGGTGGCCTCGCTCGCGCCCTCGTTAGAAGCGCCGGAGGCCTCGGCCTCCGTCCTTTTCGGGCCGCGTTTGCTATCGCGCCACTTGGCCCGAACTTTGATGGCCTGCTTCTCCAGCTTCAGAATCGCGGCATGAATGGCCGTAAAAAGGTCCGCATTCTCAGCCAGGCCCACCAGCGAATGATTGTGGTAATTGACGTTGATCTCGGCGCAATGTATACGCCGCTCCACCGACAGGATCACGTGCGCCTCGCGCTGGTCTTTGCCGTCCAGAAGCTTCCCCAGTTTGGCGAATTGCTTCTCGATCTTGCGCAGTTGCGCCGGCGCCAGTTCCACCTGCCTACCCGTATACGTGATTCGCATGTCTGGATCCTCGCGTCCCGCCAGGACCGCTCAGTTTCGAGTGCGGCGTTGATGTGTGGAGGGAATCTTCATGTCTTCGCGGTACTTGGCCACCGTGCGCCGCGTGACCTGAATGCCGGAAGCCTGCAACATAGCCGTGATTTGTTCGTCCGTCAGCGGGTGCGCGCTATCTTCATCTTCGATCATCTTCTTTACGCGGCGCTTCAGCAGCAGCAGCGGCGTGCCGCCCCCTGAGGGCCCTTGCACGGCTTCGGAGAAGAAGTATCGCAGCTCGTAAACGCCTTGCGGCGTGTGCACATACTTGCTCGCCACGGCGCGGCTCACGGTCGAAGGATGCACGCCCACCTCCTCAGCCACTTCTTTGATCATCATGGGCTTAAGGTAATCCAGGCCATGCGCCAGAAATTCCTGCTGGCGGCGCACAATGCTCTCGCAAACTTTGAGGATGGTCTGCTTCCGCTGCTCGATGTTCTTCATCAACTGGATGGCCGAAGTGTAGCGCTCGCGCACGTAATCGCGAACGTCTTTCGTCGCTCCGTTGTCGCGATCTAGCATCTTGCGGTACTGCGAATTCAACCGCAGCTGCGGAAGTTCCTCGTCATTCATTTGAATGACGTATTGGTCGCCGTCCTTGATGAAGTAGACATCGGGTTCAATCACGCGCGCGCCCGGTCCCGAATAGCGCAAACCGGGCCGCGGATTCAGGTGCTTGATTGCCTTAACGGCGATGTCAATGTGCTCCAAAGGTCGTCCCAGTACCTTCGCCAGCTCTCGGAATTGCCGCGTCTCGAGCAGCCGCAGATGGTTGGCCACGATCTGCCAGGCCACGCTGCCACTCGCATTGCGGCTTTCCAACTGCAACAGAAGGCATTCGCGCAAATCCCGGGCGCCCACGCCGGCCGGCTCGAGCGTATGCACCACCTTCAAGGCGGCCTCGATCTGTTCCTTCGTATGCTCGCCCATGACGGCGATTTCTTCGAGCGATGCCGTCAGATATCCATCCTCATCCAGATTGCCGATGATGGTTTCGGCGGCGTCGCGAACATCGTCCGGAAGCAGGCTCACGCTCAGTTGCGAGCGCAGGTGATCGCCCAGCGTGAGAGGGGCCGAAAGGAAGGTTTCAAACGAGGGCTTTTCTACCGATTCAGCGGCCGGACTCTTGTAGCCAGGATCGAGATAATCATCGAAAAATGAGCCGAAGTCGATTTCGTCGAATGGATCAGTCGCCGCCGGCGTTTCCTCAACAGCAGGCGTCGCTAGGTCGAGCGGCTTTAAGCCCTCCGCGCCGTCGACCACAAGCTCCAGCGGCAGGTTCGGCTCGATCGCAATTTCACCCGGGATCTCGGGCGCCAGCATTTCCGCAACGGCTTCACTCACGCCATTGGTGCTGTCCAGTATCTGCTGGTCGGACGGCTCATCCATCCGATCGGTCTCGAGCTGCGCCAACACTTCCTCGGCCGCAACTTCCTCAGCGCCATCTTCAGTGGCTTCTTCCAGGACTGGATTGTTGACGATCTCCTGGTTGATCATCTCCTTCAGTTCCAGACGGTTCAACTGCAACACCGTCACCATCTGGACCAGGCCTGGGGTGAGGATCTGCTTCTGCGCGACTTTGAGTTGGAGCCTTGGCGAAAGCAAACTCATTGCTGCCTCTTATGATAACAAAAGCGCTCCCACAGACAGTCTGGCCGCAGCTTATTTCTGCCTACGCCGAAAGTCTTATTTTTCAACTAGTTTCAGTTCGGGAAAGGTGAGGTTTCACCCAGCGTAAAGGACTCGCCGAGGTATACGCGCTTGACTTCTGGATCCCGGCCCAGGGCCTCCGGACTACCCGCGCGAAAGATGCGGCCGTTGTTGATGATGTACGCACGGTCGGTGACCATCAGAGTCTCGCGCACGTTGTGGTCCGTGACCAGGATGCCGATGCCGGAGCGCTTCAGATCGAAGATGATTCGCTGGAGCTCGAGTACCTGGATGGGATCGATACCCGAGAACGGTTCGTCGAGAAGCAGAAAGCTCGGCTCGATCACCAGCGAGCGCGCAATCTCGACGCGCCGCCGCTCACCACCGGAGAGCGTATACCCTTTATTGCGCCGGACCTTTTCAAGGCCGAGTTGATCGACGAGCCTCTCCATGCGCTCGCGGCGGTCACGAGGCCGGATAGGGAGCGTCTCCAGAATGGCCATGAGATTCGCTTCCACGGTCAGCTTACGAAATACGGAAGCTTCCTGGGGCAGATAACTGATACCGCGCCGTGCCCGCTGGAACATGGCCAGAGCGGTTACATCGTTATCATCTAGAACCACACGGCCGGAATCGGGGCTGATCAAACCCACAATGATGTAGAAGGAAGTCGTTTTACCGGCGCCGTTGGGACCCAGCAGCCCCACGACCTCGCCCTGCTGCACGGATATCGACACATCATCAACAACCTTTCGGCCGCGATACGACTTCGAGATCTCGCGCGTTTCCAACCTTCGCATGGGCGTGAATTATTTGCGGCGCAGGCGACTCGTGGCGCGTTGCTGCGGGCTGCCGGTTACCAGCAGCCTATCATCGTTAACAAAGTAGGTCAATTCGGCTCCGCGCGCATAACCCTTTTTGCTATCCACCATTTGCGGCTGTCCTCCACTTAAAACGATGCGCTCGTTGTCGGTGAAATATTCGGCATGATCGCTGGTTCCGGTGCGCGTTCGATCCGGCGCAGCCTGCACGATTTCCACGTGCCCGTCGGCGTACGCCTTTTCGATGCGCGAGTCTCCTTCGTCGGCGCCCTCTTTCTTCGCGTCCTTCTTTGATTCAGCCTTTGATTCAGCCAAAATGGCGCGCAGGTCGTCGGCTTTCACCTGTAATCCCGGCCGGTTGAGCACGACGGCGTCGGTGTAATGTGCCAGGCGATCCTGATCGGTGTACACCATGTTGGCGGCCTTCACGATGACGAAACTGGTGGTTGGCGCCTGGGTGCCGGGGGTTGAAGCGCTCTCCTTCTTTTGTAGAAACTGCGTGACGACGCCGCCGCCTGCGCTCAATGTGCGTTTTTCGCGATCGATATCGCTCCGCTCGGCCGTAATCCTGTCGCCGCCCTGCCACATCACAACGTGTCCCTCATAATGCAGCAGACGATTGCGATTGGCGGCGGTCATGCGGTCGGCCATGGCTTCCACGGGTTGATCGCCGGCCAGCATACCCGACGGTGAATTCTTTTTGTCCGGCTGCCGGCTGGAGCTGACGTGGCCATTGGCGGCGAAATCGCCGGTCTTCTGATCGATGCGGATGACGTCTGCCGAAGTCGCTCCCGTGGCATCCCAGACGCGCGCCGCCGTGTCGAGTGTCATGACGTTTTCGTCCGCCTCCATCACGGCGCGATTGGCGCGCGCCCGGCGGTCTCCGGCTTCGTAACTGAAGTCGTTCCACTGCTCCATGCGCTTCATCTGGCCGGTCGCGGGATCGAACTCGGCCGACATATTCTTGCTGCGCGTCTTCGATACGGCCTGTTTCTTTTTGGCCTCTTCCGAATTGGGCTGGGTCTCGGTCAGGACGCCGACGGCGCGGAATGACTGTAGCTGGTTCCCCGGCCCGTACACCATCGTCATCTGCTCGGCGTCCAGCCGGCGCTGGCGCTGAACCGGTTGGTTGGGAATCAAGTCGAGACGGCCGGGCGCGAGCGTCTGTACCAGCTCGATCTCACGTCCCCCCGGCCGCATGCGCACTTCAATGGTCTGGCTGTGCACGATGCGGGTTTCCGGTAACCTGCCGTCCGCCGCGGCAACCGGCTTCGATTCGATCACTGCATTTCCGTTGCCGACGGCCTTCTTCAGCACGCTCTCCTCATTCACAGTTTCAAAATCCAGATCCACCACGTCGCTGGTCATGGTGGTTTCCGAACCCTCTGCAATGGAAACCAGCCGGGCGTTTCGCCTGCCCGAGACTCGCTCGACCTCGCCATATTCGGAATAGGTAACGCGCAGCTCGTCAGCCGCGTACTGGAGCTTGCGCCGGGGATATTCATCCACTCCCTGCACTTCGACCGCGTCAACTTGCCGGATCACGCCGTCGTCAAGCTTGACGATCCCCGCCTTCGCGTTCACCACCGTGTTCTGGCGCGTGAGCCGCGCCCCGTTGATCAGCCAGACGAGCGATGCGGCTTCCTTGTACGTCAGCTCGCCGGCCTCGATCTTCATCGGCAACGCACGCGGACCGGGGGCCTGATGGTCGATCTCGGCATCGTGGGACAGGTGCAGCTCGCGCGTCGTCGGGTCATAGGACGCACCTAAGGCCTTGCCAGTGCCATTCTCGAATGTAAAGGTGGTTGGCCGGTCCGTCTCTGCTTTGCCGGTCTTGACGTCGAACCGTACCCCCGAGGATTTGATGTTGATCAGCGGTCGCGCGGGTTGCCCTTTCACTGGAACCCTGAGCGTGATCCCGACTTCACCCTCGGAATACATGCGTGAGCCCGCCTGATCGAACTCAGCGTTGGCGCATTTCACCAGATTGTATTCATCACCGGTCTTGTTATAGATCTTCAGCTCGACCTGGTCGAGATGGACCTGGTTGGTGCCCTGTGCCTGCGTGACCTTGTGGGCGCTGATCTCCCACGTGGTCCGGCCGGCGTCAGTGTGAGCATATTGGAAATGGTCGCGCAGCCCGCTGACAGTGGTCGGCAGCATGGCCGGCTTCGCCGGGGCTCTTTCCTGAAGATTTCGCTTCTGAATCCGGTAGGTGACCCCAATACCCGCGAGGACGGCCACAATGGCCAAGAGCAGCAGCCAGCGTGTTCCTCGCATGTATCCACCACTATAGCAACGGCCAGCTTTGCAGGGGCATTCTGCGCGTGTCTTTCGTGGCCGCGGTGAAAAACGGACAGGCTGGGGTGCCCGTCCTGCCTACACTACCTGCGCGAGCCGCGCCGCCGGTTCTTCAAAGCGGCCTGCCGCCGCTTCATGCTGGAGCGTTTTGGTTTGGTGATGCGGAAGGTGCCGCTTCCCAGGTATTCCGCCTGATAGAGGTTCGCCTTCTGTGTCTGGCCTGTAGTCTTTTCGTCCATTCGGTTTCCTTGAGGGCAGTATAGCGCAGTCAGCCCCTGCCGCTTCTCACCGCACGTCGCTGATGAGAACCAGGTCGCTGGTCTGCATGCCGCGCGAGATGGCCAGGTTTCCGTCGCGCGACCATGCGAAGGAATAGATCTCGCCGCCGTGGAAATCAGTCACCGGCCGCGGGGGTGAGCCGTCGATCGGCTGGCTCCAGATGTTGGAGATGCCGCCACGGTTGTCCACATAGCTAATGGCACGGCCGTCCGAAGTCCAGCGCAGCGCGCTGTCGACAGACACAGTGGGCGCGAACTCGAAGTTCTTCACGACTCGGCCTCCATCCGGTGGGAACACGCCGATGCGCCAGACCGGCTTGGCGCCGGCCTCGCTGTACCAGCAGGCGATGGCTCCGTCCCGTAGTGAGACCGCGGGGCGCATGCAAATCTCCTGCGATATTTCGACGGGAGCTCCGCCATCAATGGGCGTCTTCCAAATGTGGAAGCCTCCTCCCGGAGCCGGGCGATGGAAGATGACCCAATGGCCGTCCGCGGAAGCTTGCGGCCAGTTGCTGTCAATCTTGGAGTCGACCGTCACGGGACGCTGATTGCCGCCCTCGGTTTCCATTCTCCATATGTTCCAAGTGCCCGTGCGATTGGTGTGAAACAGAATGTACCGGCCATCAGGCGTTGAAGCGGCCGCATAATTTCTGCGCGAGCCAGACGTCAACTGCTTTGGAGCGGAGCCGTCGGCCTCACGCATCCAGAGATCCACGGTATCGCTGGCATCCGCGGAGTACATGACTTTCCCATCGCGTGTCCAGGCCAGATCGTAATACCGGCCCGCTCCGGGTGTGAGCTGCTGTGCCGACTTAGTGTCGCCCTTGGAGGCGAACCAGATGCTCGTGAGAACTTGGAATTGCCGGGTGGTCAGTTGACGCGAATCCCCGGCGATGCTCAAACCAATGTAATCGTTCAGATCGTTGGTGACCTTATGAGGCTTTCCGCCGCGCGCCGGTACGGCCCAGATTTGCTGGAAGGTGGATTCCGGATCCTGGCCGATCACCAGGAGAGTGGAGCCGTTGGGCAGCCACACCATCCTCTCGATGAACTGCCAGCGTTGGGATGGCAGCGGCTTCTGGGCGCCGGTCTGCACATCAATATTCGCCAGAGTCGTGTATCTTCCGCGCTCGTCGGCGTCTTCGTAGGCGACCGTGATCACATCGCCGTCCGGCCGCCAGGCGGGCGCAGAAGCGTACCCAAACTTGGCGGGATGGTTGCGCGATGATAAGGTGCGCTCTCCGCTGGCATCCAGGCTGGCAATTACCAGATCGTCGCGCGCTTCGGCCCGCCTGTTCCGCAGGAAGGCCACCTGCTTCCCATCGGGTTAAAGCGTGACGGCACTTTGTACGTCGGTGATCAGTTTTCTTTGGGGGCCGCCAAATACCGGCACCTGGTACAGCGTGCCGTGCTCGAAATTATTCCTTTCGTGCGCGGAGTAGTAAAGATAGGCGCCATCATGTGAGAACGTCAGCCCGCCGTATACGAAATTAGCTGGCGGGACGACGTTCACACTGGCCGCGTTGGCCACCTGGCGGATCCAGATGCCCTGGTTTCCCCCCTCAACCAGCGTATAGGCCACGTACTTGCCGTCGGGCGAAATGCTGGCGCTGATCGCGTTGCCATTTGTCCTGAGCTTAACGATCTTGAGCTCCTGGAACGGCGGTCCGTTGCGGGAAGTGACGAATTTCCCAATCGTGGCCAGAGCAATTACCGCGGCCAGAACTCCTATGGCCAAAGCCGTAATGCGGCTTCCGCGCGGCCGGACCTCACCCATCCCGGACGTTTGAGTCACCGCCTGTCCAGGAACTGTCACTGGCGTGATTTCGCGCAGGTGGCCGGATGCCGTCTCGGCGCCGCCCAGTCCGATGCGCTGCTCCAACTCCTTGAACCTGGGGTGCTGGCGCACATGCGCCAGACGGTGCTCGGTGGCCATCCACACCAGCCACCAGTCTCCACTTTCGTATGCCTTCTCGAGCCAGTCGAGCGCGACTTCCGTTTCGCCCAGCACGGCGTACGTCACCGCGAAATAGAAGGGAGAAACGTAGCGCGTCTCGGACAGTTCGATCATCCGCGCGATAATCGCCCGCGCTTCCGATGGACGGCCGGCGGCCGCGAGCGAGCTCGCCATCGTCCAGAGCACTAGCGGGTTGTCCGGTGAAAGTGCGAGCGCCCTTTCAGCGGCGGCGACGGCCTCGCTGTACATGCGCTTCTGGGTGTAAAACCATGCAAAGCCCTGCTGCACCATGAACTGCCGTGAATCGGTGCGGGCGGTTCGTTGCAGCTCCTCAATGCCCCTGTCGAAGAGCCCCGCGTTGTAATAAACGAACGCCGCGGTCACGCTGAGAACAGGCGACAGAGGATTCAACCTCTGGGCACGCTCGATGCGCTCGATAGCTTCGTCATGCCGTCCTCGCGTACTGGCCAGGTAGGAGTACCACTGGTGAGCCGTCGCATAGTCCGGGTTCAACTGGATGGCTCGTTCGAAGCCGCGCTCGGCGGCATTCCAATCCCGGTCGAGGGCCCAGGTCGCGAACGCCAATGAGTTATGAGCTTCCGCGAGCGTTGGATCGAGCTTCAGAGCTTTGAGCGCCGCATCCTTCGCGGAGGCGAAACACTCCGACGGCGGCAGCATGTTCCAAACGCCCAGCCAGTTGTAGTAGTCGGCGATGCCGGACTGCGCGAGAGCGAAATGGGGATCGAGCGCCAGGGCCTCGCTAAAAGCCAGCAACGCCTTGGAGAGACCTTCCTCAGTGGACGAACTCCAGTAATAACGGCCTTTCAGATAAAGCTGATAGGCCTGCGCGTTATCGGTGCCGCGCTTGTGCAGCAGGTCCCGCTCTTCCTCTGTGAGCCGGTGGACGATGGCCTGCGCCAGCTGTTCCGAGAGTGAGTCCTCGATGTTCAGAATGTCGGTGAACTTTTCGTCGAATTTGGCGGCCCAGAGCGGTGCGCCGTCACGTCCACGCACCAGTTGGACCGTGACGCGGATGCGGTCGCCGGCGCGCCGGATGCGCCCGTCGAGAATGTAGTGAACATCCAGCGCGCGCGCGGCCGCGATCAGATCATGGTCGCCTTGCGCGTACCGGAGCACGGAGCTGGTGGGCCGCACGACCATGCGCCGGATATTGCTCAGCCTGGTGATCAGCGCATCCGCCATACCGACGCCCAGATACTCGTCGCTCTTGTCGGCGGCGCCAAGCGGCTGAAAAGGCAGCACCGCAATACTCTTCGGTCCGGTGGATCGGTCAGCCTCCTGACCGGTCGGCACTCCCTGGGTTGAATACGGCGTGGCTGAAACCGGTTGTCCTGCGAGATGCCGGCGCACATCCGCTGCCAGATCCCCGACCGACAGGTAGCGCTCGCCGGGGTCTTCCCGCAAGACCTTGCCGAGAATGTTCTCGAGTCCGCCGTCGAGTATGGCGGAAGAGACATATGCGCTTCCACCCGCGCCATAACGCTCCGGGCGGCGGCCGGTAAGCACCTCATAGAGCAGCACTCCGAGGGAGTACACATCGCTCGCCGCAGTCGCCGGCTCGCCGCGCAATTGCTCAGGGCTGGCGTAAGCCGGGGTCATCATGCGAAACCCGGCGGTGGTTGGTTCCGCAGAATGGGCTGGAACATCCGGATCGAGCAGTTTCGCGATGCCGAAATCCAGCAGCTTGGGCGCGCCATCGGGGGTGACCAGAATGTTGCCGGGCTTGAGGTCGCGATGGATCACCTGATGGTCGTGGGCGTAAGCTACCGCCTCGCATACTTTTTCGAAAAGCTTGAGGCGCTCGGCGACCGGCAGTTGGCGGTCCTCGCAATAGCGGTGAATCGGCTTGCCGTCCACGTACTCCATGACGAAATATGGCAGGCCATCTTCGGTGGTGCCGCCATCCAGCAGGCGGGCGATGTACGCGTGATCGAGATTGGCGAGGATCTGCCGCTCGTTGCGAAAACGGCGGACAATGAAGTCGATCTCCATGCCGCGCCGGATCAGCTTGATGGCTACGCGCCGTTCGAACTCATCGTCAGCGCGCACTGACAGATATACCGAACCCATGCCGCCGCGGCCGATTTCTTTCACCGTGCGGTAGGAGCCGATGCGCCGTCCGATATCGGCGTCTTCCCCGTCGTCGCCGGGGTCCGGAAAGCACGTATCCGTACTCACCGCCGGCTTCTCGATGAATTCGCCGGCTTCCTGATGCGAAGCCAGCAGCGACTCTACTTCGCGCCGCAGGCCCTGGTCTCCCCGGCAAACGTCATCCAGAAATGCCGCGCGCTTGCCGGCGTCCTGCTCGAGCGCCGACGCGAAAAGTTCCTTAACTTCTTTCCAGCGCTCCGAAGTCATGGCCGGTGAGCCCTGGCGCTGAGTTCCCGGTAGAGCCATGCCTTGGCCACTGCCCATTCGCGTTTCACTGTGGCCGGCGAGACGCCAAGCACCTCCGCGCTTTCCTCGATGGAGAGTCCGGCGAAAAATCGCAGCTCCACAAGCTTTCCCTGTTTCGGGTCAAGCTTGGCCAGGTCATCGAGCGCATCGTCGAGCGCCACCAGATCGAAATCGCGACGATCCAGTGCGCCTAGCGCTTCATCCAGCGATAGTTTGATGGCGCCATCGCCACGCTTGGCGGCTTGGCGATTGCGCGCATGGTCGATCAGGATCCGCCGGATCATCTCCGCGGCATTACCGAAGAACTGGGCGCGGTTCTGCCAGTGCACATGATTTTGATCGATCAAACGCAGCCAGGCTTCGTGCACCAGAGCGGTACTCTGCAACGTATGCTCCCGGCGTTCTCGCCGTAAGTACCGTGCTGCCAGGCGTTTCAGCTCCTGGTAAACCAGTGGCGTGAGTTTTTCCAGAGCCTGACGGTCTCCGTTGCCCCAGTCCACCAGCAACTGCGTGACAGCCTGTGGTGACGTGCTCAAGTTGTAAGGTCCTCTTACTCGGTTGGTTACGAGAATTATAGCCCACGCCACATTCGTTAAAACATACGGGTAAAAGGTGCGCTTCGTTGAGCCATTTTTCACTGCCAGGCCGCGTTACTACTTGAGCGCCAACAAGGCTGGAGGATTTCAATGGTTAAGAATTGGCTCAGAACGTGGCTCAATGTTTTTGGTTTTCTCATTGCGGCGGTCGCCGTGATCGCGGTCGGTGGCTTCAGCTATCTGTATCTGCGCAAGCCAGCCATGGCGCCGCCAGCGGATGTCAAGGTGGAGATCACGCCGCCGCGATTAGCCCGCGGCAAGTATCTCTTCAACCTCGCCGACTGCGACGCGTGCCATTCCCAGCGTGACTTTTCCCCCTTCAACGGTCCCGTGATCGCCAGCGGCCGCGGCAGAGGCAATGTCTTCCCGCCGGAGCTGGGGTTGCCGGGCGTGGTCGCCCCGCGCAATATCACGCCGGATACGGAAACCGGCATCGGCAACTGGACCGACGGTGAAAAGATCCGCGCCATTCGCGAAGGCATCAGCCGCGACGGCACCGCGTTGTTCCAGATGATGGGCTACGAGCGTTTTCGCCACATGAGTGATGAGGATGTTTACAGCCTGGTGGCATACCTGAACACGCTCGACGCGGTGAAGAACCCCGTGCCGCGCAGCCAGATCGCGTTTCCGGTGTCCCTGCTCATGAAGAGCGTGCCGCAACCAGCGGGCCATGTGGCCGAGCCCGATCGGACCAACAAAGTAAAGTACGGCGAGTACCTGGTGACCCTGGCCGGTTGTATGGAGTGCCACACGCCTGCAAAGAAGGGCAAGCCGCTTCCGGGCCTGACCTTGGCTGGCGGGGAGAAGTTCGCATTTCCAGGTGGCATGACCGTGGTGAGCGCCAACATCACGCCGGACCTGCAAACGGGAATCGGTCGCTGGAGCGAGCAGAATTTTCTCGACCGCTTCTATCAGTACAAGGAATACGTCGAGAAAGGTTCGCCTGTCGTCGGGCCCGAGAGCTTCACGCTAATGCCCTGGCTGAACTTTGCGCAGCTGGAGCCGGAAGACTTAAAGGCGATTTATGCCTTCCTCCGGACGCAAAACCCGGTTTACCACGTGGTGGATTCGCATCCGGTGTCGCAGGCGCAGGATCAGCAGCAAAAGCCGCGCGGCTAGCAGAAGCCGCTCCGGTTGGATGCATAACATCGCATCGCACCGACGGGGAACTAGTCCTGCCTGCTTTTCGTACTGTTTGAGCAGCATGGCTGTATTCTGGTTTGATCTCTCGATCGGTATGGTCACCGCGTTGGCCAGGCGACCGCGCGCGCCGTTTCGATTTACGATGGGCCGGGCGTGACCGACCTGCTCGAGCAAGCCATCACTCTTTGGAACGAAAGCCCGGTCTCGCTGCCCCAGTTCGAACGCGTTTTCACGGCGGACGAGCAGGCGGTGCGGGAGGCGCAACTGGACCGGTTCCTCGCAGGCATCGAAGTCGAATTGCGCAGCGTGCCACGCACCAGGAGCGAGCGGCAGGCTGCGCGCGAGCGCATCACGGCGGTCTTCGCGTGCTTTGCCAGGACCGGTCTCGATCTGGAGGACCGGCATCTGGAGTTGCTGCTGGGCGGCGGCTTCTCCACCATCGGCACGGATCTGGCGAAGTGCGCACGGCGCTTCGATCCGGCTGTCCGCACCGCCGACATTCTCCAGGCGAGCCGAAATGCCTGGACCGCGTGCGCGCTGCAGGTGCTGCTCGGCCGGCGAATGCAACTGACGCCCTCGATTTTCGCCTACAGCATGTTGTATCCGTACAGTGACAATTATCTGGACGATCCGTCGGTGTCTCGCGAAGCCAAGCTGGGTTTCAGCGGGCGGTTCGGCCGGCGTCTGGCGGGAGACGCGGTGGCTCCCGCGAACCCTCTCGAAGCCACGATATGGCGGCTGGTCGAACGGATCGAAGAGCAGTATAGCCGTGCAGGTTGGCCCGATGTTTTCCGCAGCCTGCTCGATATCCATCGCGCGCAGAACAACAGCATCCACCTCCTCGGCCGTGGCCCGGACTCGCAGCCAGTCGACGTAGTGAGACTCAGCTTCGACAAGGGCGGCGCCTCCGTCCTGACGGACGGGTATCTGGCTGCCGGATCCCTGACCCCCGAAGAGGCGCAATGCGTGTTCTGCTGGGGAGTGTTTCTGCAATTGGCAGACGATCTGCAAGACGTGCGGCAGGACTGCCAGGATGGCATGCTCACGGCCTTCTCGGAGATTGCAGGACGCGAGCCTTTGGATGGGCGAACCGGTCGAACTCTACAGTTTGCCCAAACGGTGATGGCCTCAATGGATCGCTTACCCGGCCGAAACTGCCGCGAGCTCAGAGAGCTGATCGAAAGAAGTTCGCGGTCTATGCTGATCCGCGCCGCAGGCGAGACACCCGACCTCTACACGCGCGATTACCTGGCCGAATTAGAAACTCACTCGCCATTTCGCTTTACGTTCTTGAACGACCGGCGCAAACGGCTGGAGAGCCGCAAGGGGATTTTGCATCGCTTGTTTGAGGCGCTCCTCGCGGGCGATGAGGACGAGCCTGCATTCCCCTTGCTCCCCAGTTCCTTGATGCCGCGGTTTTGAGCGCCGCCATGCGGCCTTTCGCGTCGCTCGGGCATGGCTGGGCCGTAATGTTGAGCAGTAATGTGGAGGCCCTATGATATCGTAATTTACCATGATGGCACGCCAGTCTGTTTCCCGCCGCTCTCTTCTGGCCCTCGCCGCGATAGCTCCGCTGGCCTCCACTGCGCAGCGTAAGCGTATTCTCGTCGGCCTGGAACTTTACTCTGTCCGCGAAGAACTGAAACAAGACTTGATGGGCACGGTTCGGGCCGTTGCCAAGATGGGCTACGAAGTCGTCGAATTCTATGCGCCATACTTCCGCTGGACAGATGCTTATGCCAAGGATTTGAGAAAGCTGCTGGACGATCTCGGCATCCGCTGCCTCTCCACGCACAACGATTCACAATCCTTCACACCCGAAAATCTTCCGCGCGCGATAGAACTCAACCAGCTCATCGGTAGCAAGTTCATCGTGATGGCCAGCGCTGGGAGGGTGCAGGGCCTGGACGGTTGGAAGGGCGTCGCCGAGCGCCTCAACGAGGCGGCCGAGAAACTCAAGCCTCAAGGTCTGCGCACCGGGTACCACAATCACGCTGCGGAGTTCCGGCCCGTGGACGGGCGGCGGCCTATTGAAATCATTGCCGAGAACACCGGCAAAGAAGTTGTGTTGCAGTTCGACGTCGGCACCTGCATCGAAGCTGGCCCGGATCCGGTTGCCTGGATCGACAAGAATCCCGGCCGGATCGTATCCATGCACTGCAAAGACTGGTCGCCTGAACCCGGCAAGGGCTACAAGGTTTTGTTCGGCGAAGGCGTGGCTCTCTGGAAGAAGATCTTCGAGGCCGCGGAGACGACCGGTGGCATCGAATACTACCTGATCGAGCAGGAAGGCAGCGACTACCCGCCGCTCGAAACCGTGGAACGCTGCCTCGGCACCTTCCGGAAACTGCACACGTCGTAGAAAGCTTCGGGAAACGTGCCCGCATTGCCAAGCGACAATCAGGCTTCTATCGGCCCGACCTATATATGTATTTTACATCATATGGTCTATATATCATATTATAGACCTGAGCTGGGTTGTTGAGATCAGCGACGAGCTTGAGCCGGAGTTCGACGAACTGCGCGAGGACGTGCGGACGGAAATTCTGGCGTTGACTCGCCTTCTCCAGCAATTCGGGCGGGCCCGCCTAGATACGCTGAATGGCTCCCGCCACGCGCATATCCGTTAAGGAGCTGCGGTTCAGCGCGGCCAATGGAGAGTGGAGGGTGGCCTTCGCCTTCGATACAAAGCGCAAGGCGATCCTCCTAGTTGCAGGCAATAAATCAGGCGTCGGCGAAAAGCGGGTCTACCGCGAGCTGCTCCGCAAGGCTGATGACGGTTTCGACGCTCATCTGGCCCGGCTGAAGGACGAAGGGAAGTAACCATGCCCACGAATGCGGATGACATCATCAGAAAGCTGAGCCTCGTCGAACGCAGG
>Ga0066710_100001803_pt1 | contig 16514 bp, 15 predicted proteins | sample GraSoiAngelo_159_FD_79666 | JGI IMG/M metagenome (GOLD analysis project Ga0066710, IMG submission 79666) | Grasslands soil microbial communities from the Angelo Coastal Reserve, California, USA - 14_1009_16_40cm | ecosystem: Environmental > Terrestrial > Soil > Grasslands | place: USA... | reverse complement strand
GCTCGCCCACGCGGCCGGCCAGGATCCGCTCGAGTTCCGGCGCAAGCTGATGAGCAAGCATCCCAAGCACCTCGCGGTGCTCAACGCGGTGGCCGACCGGGCGGGCTGGGGCAAGCCGGCGCCCCAGGGCGTGCATCGCGGCTTGGCGCAGATGATGTCGTTCAACAGCTACGTGGCGGCGTGCGCGGAGGTCTCTGTCACCGGCGGGAACAAGGTGAAGATCCATCGCATCGTCGCCGCAACGGACCCCGGCTACGCCGTCAACCCGGCACAGATCGAGCGGCAGATCGCCGGCTCGTTCGTCTACGGCCTGTCCGGGCTCTTCTTGCAGGAGTGCACGGTCAAGGACGGCCGCATGGAGCAGACGAACTTCAACACCTACGACTCGATGAAGATCGCGCAGATGCCGAAGGTCGAGTCGATCATCATGCCGTCCGGCGGGTCCTGGGGCGGGGTCGGCGAGCCGACGATCTGCGTGGCCGCGCCGGCAGTCCTCAACGCGTTCTTCGCCGCGACCGGCAAGCGCCTCCGCACGATCCCGCTGAAGAACCACGGCATCCAAATGGTGTAGGCGCACGTTGAAGCTTCTGGCCGCTGCGATCGAGGCGCATCCGGTCGCAGCGGCCGCCGTGGCGGCTGCTCCCGTCTCCTCGGGGCGTCATCAGGTGCCCTGGCCAATCCTCGTGCTCGGCCCTTGGGTCACCGCTGTCCCGCACCGAGGGCAGTGGGTCCAGTCGGCGGCGAGTGGGTTCTTGCACTGCCCGCAGCTTCGCTCGCTGGCCGTCGCAGCCCCGCGATCAGCACTCGGCGGGCTAACGCTGGTCTCCTTCGCCTGGGCCTCATCGATGCCTTTCTTGAACTCCTTGAGACTCGACCCCAGCGATCGAGCGAGTTGCGGGAGTCGGTTCGCGCCGAACAGGACCAACACGATGACCAGGATCACGAGCAGTTCCTGCGTCCCAAGCCCAAACATTACTGAAACTCCTCTGCAGAGTTCTCCCTACGACTCGACCCATCCCACGGAGTTCTGGATGAACGACCAAGCATGATCAGGTGAATAGTATACGTCCGGCGAGAAACTGGTCGCTGATCGCCTGAGCGCTTCGGGTCATAGAGCCAACCGCCCGTTTTCACTGGGTCTTCCGAATACTCGAGCGCTGGTACGACGCCTGCAGATTGGTTGTCCGGGGGAGCTTGGGCTGCCACGAATCCCTCCTCCAAAGGGGAACCGGACATGGTGAAGCATTTCTGGACAGTCGCGGGGCTCGCGGTGTTGCTGCTTGTGCTCGCTGACGCGAGTCATGCCGGCGATCGCGAGATGCAGGCCGACTCTCTTGGCGGGACAGGCGTCACGCTGTACGAGATCAGCGAGCGGGTCACATTCGACCCCGATCCCAGTTCTGCCGGCGTAATCCGGCGAAACGCCACCTCGCCGCTCCAGGGATTTGCGGAAGTCGGGACGCCCCTGTGCCCGTCGGAACTCCTGATCTCGGTCCCTCGTCTCGAGAGCTGCACCGTCATCGCCACTGGGACGGATTCGGTGTCGACCGTGGCCGGTTTGGGTCCCGTGAGCGGCACCTTCGACGTCGTCATCAACGCGCCAGGCAACAGTTCGGTTCACGTGCCGGATCTGCCGGTCATCAGCGGGACGTTCAGCGGCAACGTCGATCTGTCGCTGGCCGTCCTCCACCACGTGCCGCTCGGCTCACTCGCGGGCAGCTTCACGATCACGCGGATGGCCGACCCGGCCACCGGGATGCTCGGCCCGCTCCCCCAGCCAGTCGTGCTGCCGTTCAAGGGGACGTTCCGGATGCCGTTCGCGATCGACACCCACGCCAGACGCGTGAGGAGCGACCGCAAGCACGCGGCGTTTTATCTCGGTGATGACCTCAGCACGCTCAGCCTCGTCCAGCCGACCGAGCTCTCTGTCGGGTTTCCAACCGTACGCTTGGAAGTGACTTTCGGCCCGTAGCCCTCGACGCGTCCGTGTCACGCGCCTTTGAGGCCTGCGTTTCTTCGTTACCATCCCGCGAGCTAGGATGAGGGCCCGCGACCTGGTACCAGTCGCCCGCCGGCGCAGGCCGCCACGAAGTGGCGCGCAAGATCAGGATTCGACGCGAAGTGCAGGTGCACGTAGCTCAGCAGCGCACTTCCGATGCGGTAACCTTCGACGCGCTCCTCGCCGCGCCGACGTCGCAGTCGGTAAACGCGTGGGATGGACGAGGGCACGGGATCGAGCGAGGAGTAGTGGAACTCGTGGCCACGGGCGACGCTTCCCACGGCGCCGAGCGGCGAGTCCGCCTGCAGCGTGACCTCCGTGTAGCCCAGCGAGAGGCGGCGGGGGCGCATGCGTACGGTCGCGGGCAGCAGCCCGACCATCGCGTGCGTCGCGCCGTCGAGATCCTCGATCGCGTCGGCCAAGTACATGAGACCGCCGCACTCGGCGTAGATCGGCCGGCCTGCGGCAGCGAACGACCGCACCGCGCCGAGGATGGCTTGGTTCGCGCCGAGCGCTGCTCCATGGAGCTCCGGATAGCCGCCGCCGAAGTAGAGACCGTCGACCGCTGGCAGGGCGGAGTCACCCAGCGGGCTCCAGTAGACGAGCTCGGCGCCCGCGGCCTCGAGTAACGCGAGGTTGTCTCGGTAGTAGAAGCAGAACGCGGTGTCATGGGCGATGCCGATCCGGGCTCGCGGCGAACGGGGCACGGCGGTGGGCCCGGCGGTGCCGGACGTGGGCAACGGCGCTGCGAGCTTCAGCAGACCATCGAGGTCGACCGACCGCTCGACGAGCTCGGCCAGTCGTTGCCGCTTCTCGACTGTCAGCCCGCCCTCGCCGGCGGTCACGAGGCCAAGGTGTCGCTCGGCCAGCGCCACGCCCTCGTCATGCGGAATCCCGCCCACGACATGCGCTCGGCAACGCGCTGCGACGGCCTCGCGAACCCAGCGCGCGTGCGTCTCGCCGCCGACCCAGTTCGCGATCACCGCCGCCAGGTTCAGCGCGGGATCGAACTGCTCGAAACCGAGCACGATCGCGGCCGCGCTGCGCGCCTGAGCTCGGGCGTCGAGCACCAGGACGAGGGGGGCGTCCAGCCACTTCGCCATCTCGGCGGTCGAGCCCTCCTCGCTGGTGCCGTCGAGCCCGTCGAAACAGCCCATGACACCCTCGACGAGCGCCAGGTCGGCGTCGCCGGCCCGCCGATTCACGGTGGCGAGGGCGTGTTCACGCCCGCACATCCAGCCGTCGAGGTTGTAGGACCCGCGACCGGTGACGATCGCGTGAAACCCGGGGTCGATGAAGTCGGGGCCGACCTTGAAGGCCTGGACGGTGAGCCCGCGCCGGCGAAACGCCTCGAGCAGGCCTAGCGTGACCGTCGTCTTCCCCACGCCGCTCGCCACGCCACCGACGACCAGCAGACGAGGCGATGTCACGACAGCATGCCCAGGTCCTCCCGCGAGAACCGATTAGGGGCGCGCCCGGGCAAGTCTCCTGGCGTCCGGATCGCCCTACGGCCCGCGCCTTCCCGGCTCATCGCCAGTGGCAGTTGCGGGATGATTCGTACCGCCTTCCGTGGGCCCTCAGGGACACCCTGGCGCAAGCGACGGGCGGAGGCTAACAAACTGCGGCGACGGCCGCAACCTCCCTCCCAGATACGCGCGCGGTGCTGCGCCGACGTAGTCGTTTCTGGCTGGACCGCCGAGTGTCTTACACTGGATGCACAACGCTCTTCCCGGCGCCATTGCGGGTCTCTCAGCGCCGAGGCCTCCGAGAGGAAGGGATCACCATTCTCCAGACGATCGTCGCCGAGTCGTCGTCTTAACCGGACGAAGCTATGGCCGAGCCGTTCAAGATCCTGATCATCGACGACGACGCCCCGATCCTCGAGGCCATCACCGATCTCCTCAAGGCGGCCGGCTATCAGGCGTTCGCGGGTCTCGGCGGCGCGCGAGGGCTGCATCTGGCTCGCACCGAGCGCCCTGACCTGATCCTGGTGGACTATCACATGCCGGAGATGAATGGCGTGGCGGTGGCCGAGCGTCTGAAGGCCGATGAGGCGACCCGCCGCATTCCCGTGGTGGCACTTACATCGAGCACGGCCGAAGACGCGAACAAGCTCCTCGAGGCTGGCTGTATTGGCTTCATCCCAAAGCCGTTCGAAGTCGGGACGCTGGCAGGGCTCATCGGAGAGTTCCTGAGAGCTACCGTGGCAAGGAGATCGGGACCCGATCAGTACAGATGACAGGCGACGGCGTGATCAGACGTGATCGCCCTGAGGACGGGATCGACCCGAGAGCACTGCTCTAGGGCAAACGGACAGCGCGGATGGAAGTGACACCCCGAGGGTGGATCGATCGGCGACGGCACCTCGCCGCTGAGGATCAGGTCGTCCCGCGGGGCATCCGGGTCGGCGGGCAGAGCAGCCGCGAATAGCGCCTTCGTGTAGGGATGGAGCGGATTCCGGTACACGGACTCGGTGTCCGCGTGCTCCACGATCCGCCCGAGGTACATGACGGCGGTGCGATGAGCGATGTACCGCACGGTGGCCAGGTTGTGGGCGACGAGGAGATAGCTGAGCTTCTGCCGCGCTTGGAGGTCCTTCAGGAGGTTCATGATCTGGGCCCGGATCGACACGTCGAGGGCCGAGACCGGCTCGTCGAGGACGATCAGCTCCGGATACGAGGCAAGCGCGCTCGCGAGCGCGATCCGCTGTCGCTGACCGCCGCTGAATTCGTGCGGATAGCGACCGCCCGCGCCCAGCGGGAGGCCGACCTGGTGCAGAACCTCTTCGACGCGCTCCAGCCTGCCGGCCTTCGAGACACGTCGGTTCACGACGAGCGCTTCGGCGATCGTATCCCTGATCCGGAGCCGGGGGTTCAGGGAGGACCAGGGATCCTGGAACACGGCCTGGACCCGGGTGTGGTACTCGCGGAGGGCGGCGCCCGTGAGCGCGTGGACATCGCGTCCGTCGAGGAGCACCCGCCCTGCGGAGGGACGCTCGAGCCGCAGCAGGAGCCGCGAGGTCGTCGTCTTGCCGCATCCGGACTCGCCCACCAGCCCCAGCGTCTCCTGGCGGCCGATCGTGAAGCTGATCCCGTCGACGGCCTTCACCTGGCCCGTGGTCCGCATGACGAGCAGCCCGCGGGTGACCGGGAAGTGCTTCGAGACGTTCTCGACGCGAATCAGCGGCTCGGCGGCGATGGCTCGACTCTCCAGCACGAGGCCTCGTGCGCGGGCCCGATGGGCACGACGGGGGGGTACTCGCGGCGGCAGCGGTCGTCCACGTAGCTGCACCGCGGCGCGAAGCGGCAGCCGACGGGCATGTGGTGAAGAAGGGGCGGTTGGCCCTCGATGGAGGGCAGCCGCTCGACGCTCGCCTCCATCCGGGGCACCGAGGCCATCAGGGCCGCGGTGTAGGGGTGCCGCGGAGCGCGAAAGAGCGCGCGGGTAGGGCCGGTCTCCACGATCCGCCCGGCGTACATCACGGCCACGCGGTCGCACATGCGCGCGACAATCCCGAAATCGTGGGTGATGAAGAGCATGGCCAGTCGCGTCCGCGCCTGGATCTCCTTGAGGAGGACCAGGTACTGGAGCTGGATCGTCACGTCGAGGGCCGTGGTGGGCTCGTCGGCGATGAGCACCCGCGGTTCGCCGGCGACGGCAATGGCGCCCACGACCCGCTGCTTCATGCCGCCGCTCATCTGATGCGGGAAGGCTCGCAGTCGCTCCGCCGGCGCCGCGACCTTCACGCGGCGCAGGGCCTCCTCGGCCAGGCGCCGGAGGGCGTCGACGCCGTCGGCGTAGCGCATCCTGAGCGCTTCGACGATCTGGCTGCCGACGGTGAACACCGGGTTCAGGGACGTCTGAGGGTCCTGGAGGATCATCGAGATGCGCCGCCCGCGGACGCGCCGCATTTCGGACTCGCTCTTCGTCACGAGGTCCTCGCCCTCGAGCAGCACCTGCCCCTGGACGATCCGCCCGGCCGGCTCCGGCATGAGTCGAAGAACCGACAGTGCGGTCATCGTCTTCCCGCACCCGGATTCGCCCACCAGACCGAGCGTCTCGCCCTCGCGGAGGGCGAAGCTCACGCCGTCCACCGCCCGCACGACCCCCCAGCGCGTGTAGAGATACGCGTGGAGGTCTCTCACTTCGAGCACGACTCGCCCCGGAGACGCCACGAAGCCCTGAGCGCTCAGACCTGGCGCAGGCGCGGGTCCAGCCAGTCGCGGAGCCAGTCGCCGAACAGGTTGAAGACCAGCACGACCAGCATGATGGCGCCGCCCGGCACCACCGAGAGCCACCAGGCGCTCGCGATGTGGCTACGACCGTCCGACACCATCTGTCCCCACGAGGGCGTCGGCGGTGGGATGCCGGCCCCGAGGAAGGACAAGGTCGCCTCCACGATGACGACGAAGCCGATGTGGAGGGTCAGGAGCACCATGAACGTGTTCAGGACGTTCGGCACGATGTGGACGGCCATGATGCGGAGGTGCGAGCAGCCGTGGACCCGGGCCAGCGCGACGAAGTCGCGCGTCTTGACGCTGAGCACTTCGCCCCGCACGATCCGGGCGAAGCGGGCCCAGATGATCACGGTGATCGCGATGGCGATCGTCCCGAGACCCTGCCCCAGGCTCACCGCCAGGAGCAGCGCGATGAGGATCGTCGGAAACGTCAGCGTGGCGTCGACCACTCGCATGATGAAGTTGTCGACGCGGCCACCCGTATAGCCGGCCAGGATGCCGAGCGCCAGCCCCACGCCTCCGCCCGCGATGAGCGCGACGGCCGCCACCGTCAGGCTGACGCGGGCGCCGTAGACGAGGCGGCTCAACACGTCCCGCCCGAGGACGTCCGTCCCGAGGAGGTGCTTCATGCTCCCGCCCTCCTGCCACGCGGGCGGACGCAGCTTGTCGGGCAGCGACTGCTCGGTCGGCGAGTGCGGGGCCAGGAGCGGCGCGAAGACCGCGGCGACCACCAGGACCACGATGATGGAGAACGAAATCCACGGCAGCCGCGCCAGGTCGCCGCGCGAGGAGGCCTCCGTGGACATCGTCAGGCGTACCTGACCCGGGGATCGAGGTAGGCGTACAGGATGTCCACGACGAGGTTGACGGAGAGCACGATGACGGCCTTCAACAAGATGACCGCCTGGAGGAGCGGATAGTCCCGGAAGATCACCGCCTCGTAGGTCAGGCGGCCGACGCCCGGCCAGGCGAAGACGGTCTCCGTCACGATCGCGCCCGTCACCAGCAGCGCGAAGTAGACGCCGAACAGCGTGACCACGGGGATCAGCGCGTTCCGCAGGCAGTGCTTCCAGATCACGATCGTCTGGGACAGCCCCTTGAGCCGCGCGAGCTTGACGAACTCGCTGCCCATCACCTCGAGGAGGCTCGAGCGGACGAGGCGCATCATGCCCGCCAGCAAGAACACGCCGAGCGTCACCGCCGGGAGCACGTAGTGGCTCGGGCCGCCCATCCGGGCCGACGGGAGCACGCCCAGCTGGATGCTGAAGACGTAGATGAGGACAATGCCGAGCCAGAACTGGGGAGTGGCGATGCCGAGCACGGCGAGGCCGCCGGCGAGACGATCGACGAGAGTGCCCCGGTAGACCGCCGCCAGGACGCCGAGCGGGATCGCGATGGCGAGCGCCCCCGCCATCGCCAGCGGCAAGAGCTTCAGCGTGTTCGGAAGGCGCTCGAAGAACACCTCCGCCGCCGAACGACGATATCGAATCGACTGGCCGAGATCTCCCCGCACCGCGCCGGTCAGAAAGATGTACAGCTGCTCGTGCATGGGCCGGTCCAGCCCGAGCGCCTTCTGCAGATGCGCGCGATCCTCCGCGGTAGCGTCCTCGCGCACGAGGAGGTCGATCGGGTTCCCGCTCACGCGGGCGAGGGTGAAGACCACCAGGGCGACGATGAAGAGGAGGAGCGCGCCCTGGAGGAGACGCCGGAGGATGTAGCGCTGCACTCAGCTGCTCACGGCCAGGGGCGCTGCTCCGGGCGCGGCATCCGCTCGGTCACGTCGCCGAACTCGTGCCGTCCGGGGATCGGCTTGAAGAAGCCCACGCCCTTGGGATTCACGGCCCAGTAGCCCATTCCCTCGATGATCGGGACCGCGATCCAGCTCTTGGCGACCAGCTCGATCATCCGGTTCGCGGCCGCGGCCCGCTTGGCGTCGTCTCGCTCGGACACCACCGCCTCGTACGCGCGGTCCGCGTCCTGGCAGATGGCCGGGCAGTTCTGAGGATCGCCCAGGAGGTGCTGGACGCCCTTCGAGTTGAAGCTCCCGATGTAGCGGGGCGCGGGCTCCGGCCGCCCGGCCGTCCGGTACATCGACGCCGTTCCCACGAGCGCCTTCTGCTCGCCGCGGGTCATCGGATCGAACGCGCCCCACTCCGTCGTCTTGACCTCGACCTTGACCCCGATCTTTTCCCAGAAGCCAGCGACCGCCTCGCCGATCTGGACCATGAAGGGCGTGCCGGGCAGCGCGGTGTTCCAGAATGTGAGCTTGAAGCCGCCGCCGTGCCCCGCCTCGGCGAGGAGCTGTCGCGCCCGCGCCGGGTCATAGCGGAGCGCCGTCCGCGCCCAATCGTCCCAGCGGGGAATGCTCATGTCACTCGAGTAGCGGAAGGTCGCGAACGGCATCGGCCACTGCGCTTGCTTGCCCATGACGTGGTCGACGATCTGCTGCCGGTCGATGGCGAGCGATAGCGCTTCACGCACCCGGACGTCGGCCAGGGGCGACCCTTTGGCCTCGGGCCGGTAAAGCCCCCAGAACTGATAGACCGCCTGCATCGTGCCAGGGACGCTGACGATCTTCATCCCGCCCACCCGGGCTTCTTTGATCGCCTCGGGTCCGATGCTCCCGATCGTGGCCTCGCCCGTCCGAACCATGGCCAGGCGGGTGCTCTGCTCGGGCACCAGCAGAAGCGTGAGTCGCTTGAACTGCGGCGTTCCCCGCCAGTGCGGATAGTCGACCGCCTCGTACTCGATCCGGTCCCCCGGGACGCTCCGCACGAACTTCCAGGGCCCGCTGCCGATCGGCTTCTCGCGGAACCCCTTGGCGCCGACCGTCTCGATGTACTTCTTCGGCATCACCGAGCCTTCCATGAAGACTGCCCGGGAGAGGCTCGCGGCGAAGTACGGGATAACCCCCTTGGTGTGGACGCGGACCGTGAGGTCGTCGACGACCTCGATCCGGTCCACGGCGCGACGGAGGGCGGCTGCACCGGACGCGATGGATTCCGGCGACATCTTCCGCTCGAGACTGAACTTCACGTCGCGCGCGGTGACCGGATCGCCGTTGTGGAATCGCAGGCCCTTGCGGAGATAAAAGGTCCAGCTCTTGCCGTCCGCCGCGACCTCCCAGCGTTCCGCCACTCCCGGCCCGATGCCGCCCTTCTCGAGGTCGAACCCCACCAGCGAATCCCAGACCGGCGCGTGATAGTGCGCGTGGGGAGCTCGCGTGTCCATGATCGGGTCCATCACTTGAGCGCCGAGGGTGTCGAGCGCAATGACGAGCGTGTCCTTGTCGGCGGCGTGCGCGGCCGGGGCCCCGCCGACTGCCAGAAAGCCGCCAAGCATCAGATTCAAGAAGATACGTATGTTCATGGTTTCCCCTCGCGAGTGGCCCGCGATGAGCGTTGACCCGGCGCCGCATTCTTCCAATGCGGCGCATCCGTGTCAAGCGGCCGGGGACGACCGCCTTCGCAGGCCCCGAAGACAAAACGCCCGCACACAGTGTCATAGCCGGTGTCACATCGTCCGCACCGTGCCCTCTTCCCCCGCTATCGTCGATAGCTCATTCGGCATTTCGTTTGCTCCTTGATCGATTGCATCGGGGCAAACGTGGCCGATATTCACCACACGAATCATGACGACTAACAGCGGAGGCCCGCCTACGGATCACGGCGCGGCCGAGGGAGGGCGCGTCTTCCTCGGCCTGCGACCGGGAAGCTTCACCTCGTCTCTCTCCAGGCTTCAGACGATCGTCGGCTTCGGCGCGGGCCTCGTGTCGATCGCCGGGGCGCTCTTCGCGGTCACGAACTTCTTGACGCCTACGCCGGTTTCCAACGCGGGGCAGCTCGTGGCGATCATCCAGGAGGCGAAGACGGACAAGGCGATCACCGATGCCAAGGTCGAGATCCTGACACCGCAGAACGCGTTGATCACGACGGTGATCCCGAACTACTTCGGCAAAGCCCGCTACTCGCTCGAGGAGGGTCCGTATCGCGTCCGGGTCAGCCACCCGCGCTATGCCGCCGAAACCCGTCTGGTCCACGTGGTCAAGGGTCGGACGGCGGAAGTGCACGTGCAGCTCCGGGGAGGCTCGTCGTCCCCCCTCGAGCACGCGGAACGAGCGGTCAGCGCCGTCAAGCGGCTCTTCGGTCAATGACCCGCTGAGCCGGGCAGCACCCACCGTCGACGACCAGCAGGCGCGTCGTGTCCTTCTGGACGCGCCCGCGCTCGGGAGATATGCTCGGGCCCGATGCGCATCGTCGCGATCGAGCCCATCGTCGTCCACGTTCCCCTTCGCGCGCCGGTGCAGGGCGTCCACGGCACGACCAGCGTCCAGCAGAGCGTCCTCGTTCGCGTGACGGAAGCCGACGGGCTCGAGGGCTGGGGTAATGTCGATCCCACGCCCGGATACTCGCTCGCCTCGACGATCGAGATCCGCGACGATGTCAGGCGGCTCGCGCCGGCGATCCTCGGGCAGGATGCGCTCAACGTCCGCAAGGCGCTCGCCGTGATGGACGCGACGCTGGGCGGCGCCTTCGAGGCGAAGGCGGCGCTGGAGATGGCGCTCTGGGATCTCAAGGGCCGGGCCCTCGGCGTGCCCGTGCACTCGCTGCTGGGCGGCCGGGTGAAGGACGTGGTCACGCTCAACGCGTGGATCGGCGCGGTGGCGCCGGAGCAGGCCGCGCGCGAAGCGAGCGAGTGGCTCCGCCGCGGCTTCAGCACGGCGAAGATCAAGGTCGCCGGCGCGACCGACGAGGGCGTCGCGCGCGTCGCGGCCGTCCGCGCGGCGGTCGGCGACCGGATGGCGCTGCGGGTCGACTTCAACGAGAGCCTCGTGCTCGATCGGGCCGTCCCGTTCATCCGCCGACTCGAGTCGTTCGGCCTCACGCTCGTCGAGCAGCCTGTGCCGCGCGCCGACATCGCCGGCCTCGCCGCGATTCGCCGCGGGATCGCCGTCCCGCTGATGGCCGACGAGAGCGTGACGGGGCCGGCGTCGCTGATCGAGATCATCCGCCGCGAGGCTGCCGACCTCATGAAGGTGAAGGCGATGAAGCAGGGCGGCCTGGTGCGCACGCAGGCGATGATCGAATGCGCGGCCGCGGCCGGGCTCCGGGTCGTCATCGGCCACGGCTTCGGTCTGACGCTCTCGACGCTGGCCGAGGCGGCGCTGGCGGCGACCCACGCGGCGGTCATCGACGGCTGCGAGGCGGTGGGCCCGCTCAAGATGGCGGGTGACGTCGTGACCGAGCCGCTGCGACTGGACGCGGGCGCGATCCAGCTCACCGACGCGCCGGGTCTCGGGGCCACGGTGGATCCCGACGCGCTCAAGCGTTACCAGGTCCCGGGCGCCGAGCGCGGCCGAGCCTGAAAGGAGCCATCATGTCGATCCAGGTCGTCCGCGCACACCTCGCCAAGCACCCGGCGCCCGATGCGCTCGACGCCAAGCGGGATCAGTACGACAAGGCGGAGCGCTTCTTCAAGGTACCGCCCGACGTCGCGGTGGAGCCCGTGAAGGTCGAAGAGATGGCCGCGGAGTGGCTGCGGCCGGCCGGCGCGCGGGCCGACGCCACCGTGCTCTATCTCCACGGCGGCGGCTATGCGATCGGGTCCCCGAGGTCTCACCGGCATCTCGCCGCCGCGATCGCGAAGGCGTCGGGCGCGCAAGCTCTCCTCATCGACTACCGGCGCGCGCCCGAGCAGCCGTTCCCGGCCGCGGTCGAAGACGCTGTCGCCGGCTATCGGTGGCTGCTGGAACAGGGCCGGACGGCGGGGCGAATCGTCGTCGCCGGTGACTCGGCGGGCGGCGGGCTCACGATGGCGACGCTGCTCTCGCTCCGCGATGCCGGTGCAACGCTGCCGGCGGCCGGTGTCTGCATCTCACCCTGGGTCGATCTCACGTGCAGCGGCGAGTCGTATCAGACGAAGGCCGCGAGCGACCCGATCGTGACGCGCGAGAGCGTCGCACGCATGGCGTCGTGGTACCTCGCGGACGCCGATCCCCGCACGCCGCTCGCCTCGCCTCTCCACGCCGATCTGCGCGGTCTGCCGCCGCTGCTCATCCACGTGGGGAGCGACGAGGTCCTGCTCGACGATGCCCGGCAGCTCGCCGCGCGGGCGCGCGCCGCCGGCGTCGAGGCAACGCTCGACGTCTGGCCCGAGATGATCCACGTCTGGCACTGGTTCCTCGGCATGCTCGCCGAGGCTCAGCGCGCGGTGGACCGGATCGGAGAGTTCATCCGCAGCACGACGTCCTTCACGACGGCGCCCACGCGCGGATCCGCGTAGACGCCGAACGCGTCCGCCAGCGTCCCGCGGACGCCGCTCCGCGCTTCGATCGCGTAGACGATCGCCATGTCGCCGGGGTCCGAGGCACCCTCGAACCGGTGATATTCGGCGATCGTCAGCTGGTCAGCGAGAAACGTCTTCCCGCTCTCCACGGCGTGGAGCCCTCCGGGTGCCGCGGTGAAATGCTCGGTGAACCCCCGGCGCGCCAGGTCCTCCATCACCCCGGCCAGGGTCGCAGTTTCCGTCGGTCCCTGCATCGCTCGCGGTCTCAGCCTCCGGAGGCTCGCCCCTGACGCATGCGGTAGGGCAGCGGCACGGGTCGGTCGCTCGGATTACCGTGGTGCTGCCGCGATCGGTTCGGTGAGGGCATGTCGTAGGACTTCTTCCGCGTCGTCGACGAAGACGAAGCGCAGCTGCTTGCGGAGCTCCTCCGGCACGTCCTCGACGTCGCGCTCGTTCTGTCTCGGAAGAATCACCGAGCGGATGCCCGCCCGGTGCGCCGCCAGCACCTTCTCCTTGATGCCGCCGACCGGCAGCACCTTGCCGCGCAGCGTTATCTCGCCCGTCATGGCCACCTCGCTCCGCACCGGCCGCCGGGTGGCGAGCGAGGCGAGCGCCGTCACGATGGTCACGCCTGCCGACGGCCCGTCCTTGGGGATGGCGCCGGCCGGCACGTGGACGTGGATGGTCTTGCCCTCGAACAGCTTGGGATCGATGTCGAGCGCCTCGGCGTTGGACCACACGTAGGAGACGGCGGCCTGAGCGCTCTCCCGCATGACGTCGCCGAGCATGCCGGTGAGGACGAGCCGCTCCTCGCTGCTGGGCATCATCGTGACCTCGACGAACAGGACGTCGCCGCCCGTCGGCGTCCACGCCAGGCCCGTCGCCACGCCCGGTCGAGTGGTCCGCTCGGCCACCTCGTCGAAGAACCGGGGGCGGCCGAGGTACTCGACCAGGTTGTCGTCGGTGATCCGGATCGAGGCGCGTTCGCCCTCGGCCAGCCGACGGGCCACCTTGCGCGCCACCGCCGCGATCTCCCGCTCGAGGTTCCGCACGCCGGCCTCGCGGGTGTAGCCTCTGACGATCTGGCGGATGGCCTCGGGCTCGAACGAGAGCTCGCTTGCGGCGAGGCCATGCGCGGCGAGCTGCTTGGGAACCAGATACTCTCGCGCGATCCCGATCTTCTCCTCGTCCGTGTATCCGGACAGCATCAGGATCTCCATCCGATCGCGGAGAGGCCCGGGGATGGTGTCGAGCGTGTTGGCCGTCGCGATGAACAGCACCTGCGACAGATCGAACGCCACGCCGAGGTAGTTGTCCACGAAGGTGTTGTTCTGCGCCGGGTCGAGCACCTCCAGCAGCGCCGAGGACGGGTCGCCGCGCCAGTCCGCCCCGATCTTGTCGATCTCGTCGAGCATGAAGACGGGGTCGCGCGTCTCGGCCCGCCGAAGCCCCTGAATGATTCGACCCGGGAGCGCGCCGATGTACGTCCGCCGATGACCCCGGATCTCCGCCTCGTCCCGGACGCCGCCCAGGGACATGCGGCCGAAGCGCCGGCCCAGGGCTCGAGCGATGCTCTGGCCAAGGCTGGTCTTGCCCACCCCCGGCGGGCCCACGAAGCAGAGGATCGGCTCGCGCGCCGGACTGTCGCCGGTCACGCGCGGAACCCCGGCGGGTGCTCCCTGCTCTTCCCGCTCCTGGCGGAGCTTCTTGACGGCCAGGTACTCGAGGATCCGGTCCTTGATCTTCTCGAGATCGAAGTGATCCTCGTCGAGGACCTCGCGGGCCCGGCGAATGTCGATGACGCCACCGCCGCGCTTGCTCCACGGCAGGCTCGCCATCCATTCGAGATACGTGACGACCATGCCGTGCTCCGGCGAGGACGGCGGCAGCCCGGCGAGCCGGGCGAGCTCGCGCTCCGCTTCACGCTTGGCCTCGTCGGGGAGACCCGCCTCCTCGATTCGGCGGCGGAGCTCGGCGACCTGACCATCGCCGCCCTCGTCTTCGCCCAGCTCCCGTTGAATGGATCGAAGCTGTTCGCGCAGGAAGAACTCGCGCTGCTTCTTCGAGAGCCGCTCCTCGGTGTCGCTCGTGATCTTCTGGCCCAGCTCGCGCACGGCCAGCTCGCGCTGCAACAGGTCGACCAGCCGCCGGAGCTTGGCCGTGACCGGGTCGAGCTCGAGGAGCTCTTGCCGTGCGACCTTCGCGAGGGGAACGATCGAGGCGACGAAGTAGGCGACGTGACGGGGATCGCTGACGTTCTCCACCGCGGCCGCCAGCTCGGGCGGCAGCTCGGGGGATGCCTCCACGAGCCGGCGGAAGATTCCCACGACGGCGCGCCGCAGCGCGTCCAGCTCCGTCGCCTGCACCGTCGGCTCCCGGTCCACTTCGACCCGCCCGACCAGGTACGGCTCCGTCCCGATCCAGTCCAGCACCCGGACCCGCTCGAGGCCCTGGACCATCAGGCGCAAGCTGCCATCCGGGACCCGCGCGAGCTGATGGATCACTCCCACGGTTCCAACACGGTGCAGGTCCTCGGGATTCGCCGGCTGCCCCGGCTTGTCGTCGCGCTGGGCCACCAGGGCCAGCAGCCGGTTGCCGCGCATGACGTCGTCGACGAGCCGAACGGAGCGGGGCTCGTCCACGGCGATCGGAGCCGCCGTCAGAGGAAAGACCACCGCGTCCCGAAGCGGCAGAACTGGAAGCGCATCCGGAATCACCGGGTCCGCGGGGCTGCCGGCCTGAGCGGCCATCACGGGGCTTCCGCGCGCTTCGGCAGCGTGACGCGAAGCAGGCCGCGGTCGTAGCGTGCCTCGACGCGCTCGGCATCCACGGGAGCGGGCAACGGCAGCTCGACACGGAACGGTCCCTGGCGAATGCCGGCCGTGTGGTACATCGCCCTCTCGGGGCACGCGGGGAGCTGGCGGCGCCCTTCGACGACCAGCACGTCCTCGAAGAGCTGGACCTCGAAGTCGTCCTCGTCGACGCCCGCCAGGTCCACGACGATCTCGACCGCGGTCGACGTCTCGTAGGTGTCGGCGTCGGGCCGCCACCGAGCGTGCACGAGCAGGTGGAGCCGGTCGTTCGGCCACAGGTGGCCGAGCGCCCACGTGTGGCTGGAGCCTACGACCGTTTCGTAACGGTAGCTCAGTCGTCGATAGCGCATCGCCGGGCGTCGGCCCTTACGCGCCCCATGTTCTCACCGGGGTCAAACCGGGCGGCACCACCCTTTGGTCATAGCGCTCGGCAGCCTCCGACGAGGACGTGACGTGCTCTTGAGCCGCAGCTCATCGTCCGCGCGTCGGCGCCGGTGACGGCGGCGTCAGCCTACTTCTTCTTCAGCCTGACCTCTTCGAGGGGCGCCGACCACGGGTACGGATTGATCAGCAGCAGCGCCGGCTCCTCCACCCGCGGCCCGATCCCGCTGGGCCAGAGGAACTCGAAGATCGGCGCGAACCTCGCGCGCTCGTGCAGCGTCTGCTGGATCTGGTGCAGCATGGCCTCGCGCTTCTTGCGGTCGGTCTCGAGGGCCTGTTGCTTGTAAAGCGCGTCGATGTCGGGATAGCCGCCGTACGCGTAGGTGCCATCGCTCGGCACGATCTCCGACATCCGCGTGGCGGCGTTGCCATAGAGCCCGCTGCCGCACACGCACAGGCCCTTCAGCTTCTTGGCCGCCCACGCCGCGAAGAACGCGGCGCGCTCCATGGGCCGCATCCGGAACTTGATCCCTACGGCCCCGAGGTAGTTCATCACCGCTTCACCCCGCGAATAGAACGGGGGCGTCACGTGGAGCTCGCCGCCATCGAAGCCGTTGGGATAGCCGGCCTCGGCCATCAGCTGCTTCGCCTTCACCGGGTCGTAGGGATACGCCTCGATGGGCAAGGCGAACTCGAAGGTGCGGGGGATGATGCTTCCCGTCGGCTTCGAGGCGCCGAGCGTTTCCATCTCACTGATCGCCCGGCGATCGAGCGCGTAGTTGGCGGCCAGCCGCACGC
>Ga0066710_100001800_pt1 | contig 16524 bp, 13 predicted proteins | sample GraSoiAngelo_159_FD_79666 | JGI IMG/M metagenome (GOLD analysis project Ga0066710, IMG submission 79666) | Grasslands soil microbial communities from the Angelo Coastal Reserve, California, USA - 14_1009_16_40cm | ecosystem: Environmental > Terrestrial > Soil > Grasslands | place: USA... | reverse complement strand
TGAGGATCGAGGCCAGGATCGGGAACCCGTTGAACGCGGTGTTGGCGGCCAGCACCAGGACCGCCGCGGTGAACGCCTGTACCAGATAGAACAACGGGGAGTTGCCGCCGAACGTGGCGGCGGCGATCTGGGCGATGACCGTGCGCTGCTGGTACCCGGCCGGGGCACCGATCAGCAGGCTCGGGCTGTCGGTGACCCGGACCCGGGCGGCCAGCGCGAGGATCGTGATGCCGGCGAACATGGCGATCGTGATGACGCCCATGATGCTCAACGTGTTGGCCGCGTTGCGACTCTTCGGCGCCTTGAAGTTGGGTACCCCGTTGGACACCGCCTCGACACCGGTCAGCGCGGTGCAGCCCTGCGAGAAGGCGCGCAGCACGATCGCGACGAGCAGCAGGCCGGTGGCGCTGTGCTGCGCGGTGATGCGGTACCCGGCCGACTCGGCGACCGGGGTGTGCCCGCTGAACGCGCGCAGCACTGCCCAGCCGAGCATCGCGAACACCATGGCGATGAACCCGTACGTCGGGATCGCGAACACCGTGCCGGACTCCTTGACTCCGCGCAGGTTCACGATGCCGAGCACGGCGACCATGCCGATGCACAGCGGTACCGCGTACGGGCCGAGCACGGGGAACGCGGACACGATGTTCGCCACGCCGGCCGCCACCGAGACGGCCACGGTCAGCACGTAGTCGACGGGCAGCGCGCTGGCCGCGACGAGTGCGGCGTTGGTGCCGAGGTTCGCCCGGGACACCGCGTAGGCGCCGCCGCCGTTGGGGTACGCGTAGCAGGTCTGCCGGTACGAGGCGACGACGACGGCCAGCAGCACGATGACGGCCAGCCCGACCCAGCTGGTCAGGTGCAGCAGCGCCAGGCCGCCCAGGGACAGGCCGAGCAGGATCTCCTCGGTGGCGTAGGCGTTGGAGGACAACGGATCCGAACAGAACACCGGCAGCGCCAGCTTCTTCGGCAACAGCGTCTCGCCCAGTCGTTCGCTGCGCATCGGCCGCCCGACGACCAGCCGCTTGGCCCATTTCAGCACGCTTACCAGGCTGGCAGGCGTGGTGGCCGCCGCTCCGTGATCTTGACGGAACCTTAGCGGCTCAGCTTCCGCGCCGCGGCGGCTGACCGTGGTCGCCGGGTGCGGCGCGCTCTTTGCCGTTCCCGGCGACCACGGGCAGGCGGCTGAGCCGCCAACGTGTCTTAGCGGATGAGCAGGGTCACTCCGTCCGGTCGGGCCGGGTGGAGTTCGCCGATGACCGGGTACCCCGGTACCTCGCCGGCCACCAGCAGGCCGCCCGAGGTCTGCGCGTCGGCGAGCAGGAGGAGTTCGTCCTCGCCCACCCGGCCATCCAGCGTCGGCCGGACCCAGTCGAGGTTGCGTCGGGTACCCCCGCTGACGTATCCGGCCGCGAGCGCCTCGCGGGCACCGTCAAGGTACGGCACCGCGGCGGCCTCGACGACCGCGGTGACCCCGCTCGCGCGGGCCAGCTTATGCAGGTGCCCGAGCAGGCCGAAGCCGGTGACGTCGGTCGCACAGACCGCGCCGCCCTTGAGCGCGGCGGCCGCGGCGTCGCGGTTCAGTGTCGTCATCGCGGCGACCGCGGCGGGGAAGACCTCGCCGGTCGCCTTGTGCCGGCTGTTGAGCACCCCGATGCCGAGCGGCTTGGTCAACGTCAGCGGCACTCCGGGCCGGCCGGAATCGTTGCGCAGCAGGCGATCCGGGTCGGCGATGCCGGTGACCGCCATGCCGTACTTGGGTTCCGGGTCGTCCACGCTGTGCCCGCCGGCCACCGGGCAGGCCGCCTCCCGGGCCACGTCGAGGCCGCCGCGCAGTACCTCGGTGACCAGCTCCAGGGGCAGCACGCCGCGCGGCCAGCCGAGCAGGTTGACCGCCACGAGCGGGGTACCGCCCATGGCGTAGACGTCGGACAGTGCGTTGGCGGCCGCGACCCGACCCCAGTCGTAGGCGTCGTCGAGTACCGGCGTGAAGAAGTCGACGGTCGCCACGATGGCGCGGTCGCCGTCGAGCCGGACCACCGCGGCGTCGTCGCCGTCGTCGAGCCCGACGAGCAGGTCGCCCTGCTCACCTCCGGCGAGGCCGGCGACGATCGACTCCAGTTCCCCGGGCGGGATCTTGCAGGCGCAGCCGCCGCCGTGGGCGTACTGCGTCAGTCGTAGGGTCACCTCGCAACTCTGTCACGATGCGGCTAATGTCGCACCGGAGGCGTTCAGGTGGCTGGTGCCCCTCCCGGTCTTCAAAACCGGTGTGGCCCGGTACCCGGGCCAGGCGGGTTCGATTCCCGTCCGCCTCCGCTCAAGCGGCGGCGCCGGCGTCGGCGCGGGCCGCGCAGCTTGAGATCTTGGACGCTTGTCCGCCCTGCAAGGGGTACAAATGTCCAAGATCTCGACGGCGAGGGGGGAGGAGACGTGGCCGACGACCCGCGGCGGGCGGTACCGCGGACGGACACGGTACTGGCCGATCCGCGCCTCGCGGCCGCCGCCGGGATCCTCGGCCGGGCCACCGTCAAGGCCGCCGTCGCGGCCGCCCAGGAACGGGCCCGCCGTGGCGAGATCGCGCCCGCCGACGTCGCCACCGCCGCTGCCGCCGCCCTGCCGGCGCGCGCGGCGGGGCTGCGGCCGGTACTCAACGCGACCGGCGTCGTCCTGCACACCAACCTCGGCCGCGCGCCGCTGTCCCCCGCCGCGGTCGACGCGATGGTCGCCGCCGCCGGTACCACCGACGTCGAGCTCGACCTCGCCACCGGTAAGCGGGCGCGCCGCGGCCGCACGGCGCTGGCCGCGCTGGCCGCCGCGGTACCCGACGCCGCCGCCGTCCACGTCGTCAACAACGGTGCCGCCGCGCTGGTCCTCGCCGCGACCGCGCTCGCCGCCGGCCGGGAGATCGTGGTCAGCCGCGGCGAGCTGGTCGAGATCGGCGACGGCTTCCGGCTGCCCGACCTGCTCGCCTCGACCGGCGCGCGGCTGCGCGAGGTCGGCACCACCAACCGCACCACGCTGGCCGACTACGCGGCCGCGGTCGGGCCGTCGACCGGGTTCGTGCTCAAGGTACATCCGTCGAACTTCGTCGTCACCGGCTTCACCTCCGCCGTCGACGCCGCGCAACTGTCCACACTGGACAGTCCGGTCGTCGCCGACATCGGCTCCGGTCTGCTCGCGCCCGATCCGCTGCTGCCCGACGAACCGGACGCCGCCACCGCGCTGCGACAGGGCGCCACGCTCGTCACCGCGAGCGGCGACAAGCTGCTCGGCGGTCCGCAGGCCGGGCTGCTGCTCGGCGACGCGGCCACGGTACAGCGGCTGCGCCGGCACCCGCTGGCCCGCGCGCTGCGGGTGGACAAGCTCACCCTCGCCGCGCTGGAGGCGACCCTACGCGGGCCGGAAACCCCGACGTGGCAAGCGCTGCGGGCGGCACCGTCCACAGTGGAGGCCCGCGCCCGCGCGCTCGCCGCGGACCTGCCGATGGCCGAGGTGGTGCCGTCGGTCGCCGTGGTCGGTGGCGGTGGCGCGCCGGGGCTGCGGCTCCCGTCGTGGGCGCTGTCCCTACCCGAGGGGTACCAGCAGCCGCTGCGCCTCGGTGACCCGCCGGTGCTCGGCCGGGTGGAGCGCGGCCGCCTGCTGCTCGACCTGCGCACCGTGCCGCCCGCGCAGGATCCGTTACTGGGTAAGGCGATCCTCGCGTGCACGTGATCGCCACCGCCGGACACGTGGACCACGGCAAGTCCACCCTCGTACGCGCGCTGACCGGCATGGAGCCGGACCGGTGGGCGGAGGAACGGCGCCGGGGCATGACGATCGACCTCGGCTTCGCGTGGACCACGCTGCCCTCCGGCGCCACGGTGGCCTTCGTCGACGTACCCGGGCACGAGCGCTTCGTGCCGAACATGCTGGCCGGCGTCGGACCGGTGCCGGCCGCGCTCGTGGTCGTGGCCGCCGACGGGGGCTGGATGCCGCAGTCCGCCGAGCATCTGGCGGCACTCGACGCGCTCGGCGTGCGGTACGGGCTGCTCGCGGTGACCCGGTCGGATCTCGCCGACCCGACACCCGCCCTGGCACAGGCGCGCGCACACCTGGCGGAAAGCTCGCTGGGGCACGTGGAGGCCGTGGCGGTCTCCGGTGCGACCGGTGCCGGGCTGGACGAGTTGGGTAAGGCGCTCGACCGGCTCGTCGCGCGGCTGCCGGTACCCGACACGGCAGCGCCGGTGCGGCTGTGGGTGGACCGCTCGTTCACGATCCGGGGCAGCGGCACGGTCGTCACGGGTACCCTGGGCGCCGGCTCGATCCGGGTCGGCGACGCGCTGGAACTGGCCGCGTCGCACCGGCTGGTACGGGTGCGCGGGCTGCAGTCGCTCGGCGCACCGGCACAGCAGGCGACCGGCGTCGCCCGGGTCGCGGTGAACCTGCGCGGCGTCGAGCGCACCGAGATCCGCCGCGGCGACGCGCTGGTGAGCCCGGACCGGTTCCAGCTCACCGACCTGGTCGACGTGCGGCTGCACGGTGACCCGGTCGGCACCCTACCGCCCGAAGTGACGCTGCATGCCGGTTCGGCGGCGGTGATCGCGAGCGTCCGTCCACTGGGGACGGACACCGCGCGGCTGCGGCTGTCCGCCCCGCTGCCGTTGCGCATCGGCGACCGGGCGCTGCTGCGCGACCCGGGCCGGCACCACGTGGCCGGCGGGGTGACCGTGCTGGACGTGGTGCCGCCGCCGCTGCGCCGTCGCGGCGCGGCCGCCGCGCGGGCCGCCGTACTGTCCACAATGGACGGTACCTCCGACGAGGCGGGCGAGCTGCGCCGGCGCGGCCTGGTCCGCAGATCCGACCTGGCCCGCATGGGCGTACCCGTCGCCACCGCCCCGGTCACCGCCGACTGGCACGCCGACCCCGCGCACTGGGCGGCACTGCGCCGGCGGCTGGCCGAGGAGGTGGCGCGGTACCGCGACACGCACCCGCTGGAGCCCGGCGCGCCGGTCGAGACGCTGCGCCAGCTGCTCCGCCTGCCCGACCGCGCGCTGGTCACCGCGCTCGTCGCGCCGCCGCTCGTCGCCCGGGAGGGCCGGATCAGCAGCGGCGCGCCCGGCGGGCTGCCCGCACCGATCGCGCGCGCCGTCGACCAGGTGCGCACCGAGCTCGCCGGTCAGCCGTTCCGCGCGCCGGACTCTGAGCGCCTCGCCGCGCTCGGGCTGGGGCCGAAGGAGATCGGCGCCGCGGTCCGGGCCGGCGCGCTGGTGCGCATCGCCGAAGGGGTCGTGCTGCTGCCCGACGCGCTGGACGCGGCGGTACCGGTGCTGGCGAAGCTTTCGGCGCCGTTCACGATGGCACAGGCGCGCGAGGCGTTGGGTACCACGCGGCGGGTCGCGGTACCCCTGCTGGAGCTGCTCGACCGGCGTGGCGTGACCCGCCGGCTGCCCGACGACACCCGCGTGCTCGCGCATCGAGGCGGGGGCCTGGACTGAGGAGCGAGCGCCGGTACTACCGCAGCGTCTCGAACAGCGCCCGGTGCCCCGCGGTGAGCGTCTCGCGGGTGCCGGCGCGGCGGTCGGCGAGCGTCAGCTCGCACCCGGCGAGCTGGCTGTTGCGGCACGCCTTCGTGCCGCCCGAGGGGTTGATGTAGGTCAGTTCGACGAACGTCTCCGGCTCGGCGGTGATCCGGCCCTGCACGGCGACGTCCTTGTTCCGCGCCGCGAAGTCCCAGCCCGGATCGCCGTACCGGGGCCGCGCGCGCACCGCCCGGCACCGGTGCTCGCGCCCGTCGTGGCGCAGCACCAGGAAGGTGACGAACGGCGTCGGGGCCGGCCCGATCCGCGCCTGCGCGGTGACCAGCTCCAGGAAGCTGCCCGGTGCGCCGTCGAACCCGGCCACCTGACCGAAGGCGTACCGGTCGGTGTGCCGGCTGCCCCAGTTGTGGTTCTGGCTGCCGACCCAGTCCTTGACGGTGACCACGCTGCCGTTGACCCGCAACCGGCCGCGGTACACCGCGAGCGGCAACCCGACGAGGCTCTTGGCTTTCGGGAAGCTGCCGCGGTACATCCGGTCGGGCAACAGGAGCAGCGGTTGCTCCGTGCCGGAGTAGGTGAGGTTCCAGGAGATGCCGCCGCAGGCACCGGTGAGCCCGTCCGGGCCGAGCGTCCGGTTGCCGATCCGCACCGCGAAGTCGTCGGCGGCGAAGTCGCACGCGGCGATCGGGTACTCCTCCTTGGTCACCAGGTGCTCGCCGGTCTCGCCGTTGAAGAACGCGGCCCACAGTTCACCGATCGCCGCGTCGGGCCGGCCGGCGGGACTCACCATCGTGTACCGGATCCAGAACGCCAGCGGCCGGGTGGGGTGGTTGGCCCGCTGGTAGAAGCTCTCGTAGTGGCCGTCGCGCTGCCCCGGGCGGTACCGGGCGGCGTTCACGTTCTCGGTCACGCCACATACTCTAGATAGCCGGCGATGGAGGCTGCGAGCACCTGCGCGCCGGGCCTGGCCCAGACGTCGGGGTGGAACACCTCGACCTCGACCGGCCCGGTGTAGCCCGCCGCGTCGACCGCCTCGCGGAACCGGCGCAGTTCCACGCAGCCCTCGCCGGGCAGGCCGCGGCCGAGCAGTACCCCGGCCGGCAGCGGGGTGACCCAGTCGGCGACCTGGAAGCAGGCGATGCGGCCGTCCGCGCCGGCCCGCTTGATCTGCGCCCACACCTGGTCGTCCCACCAGAGGTGGTACGTGTCGAGGACGACGCCGACGGCGCGGGCGGGAAACCGCTCGGCGATGTCCAGCGCCTGCCCGAGCGTGGACACCACGCACCGGTCCGCGGCGTACATCGGGTGCAGCGGCTCGATCCCGAGCGTCACGCCGGCGTCGACGGCATACGGGACAAGGGTTTCCACGGCGGCGGCGACCCGCTCGCGGGCCGCGTCGAGGTCCCGGCTGCCGGGTGGCAGGCCGCCGCTGACCAGTACCAGTACCGGTGCCCCGAGCGTCGCCGCCTCCTCGATGGCGTGACAGTTGTCGTCCAGCCACCCGTGGGCGGTGAAGAACCCGCCCCGGCACAGCGACGTGACCCGCAACCCGGCGCCCTGTACCAGCTCGGCACAGCGGTCCAACCCGTACTGCGTCACCTCGTTGCGCCACAGGCCGATGCCGCCGATCCCCGCGGCCACGCAGCCGGGTACCAGCTCGTCCAGCGGCCAGTACTTGGTGGTCGCGACATTCAAGGAGAACCGGTCGAACTCGCTCACTGGTCGACTCCGGCGACGGTGAAGTAGGCGCGGGCGCGGGCGGCGGCGAGGTCGGCGTCGGGCAGCAGGCCGGCCGCGTCGGCCAGGCGCAGCAGGGTCGCGCAGTGCGCCGGCGAGCGTCCCGCCTGCAGTCCGCCGACCATCGTGAAGTGCTCCTGGTACCCGGCGAGCCAGGCGAGGAACACGATGCCGGTCTTGTAGTAGAAGGTGGGCGCGGCGAAGACGTGCCGGGCCAGCGGTACCGTCGGCGCCAGGATCCGGGTGTAGGTCGGCACGTCGTCGCGGTCCAGGGCGTGCAGCGCGGCCGCGGCTGCCGGCGCGATCGCGGCGAAGATGCCCAGCAGCGCGTCGGAGTACCCGGACCCGTCGCCGAGGATCAGTGCCGGATAGTTGAAGTCGTCACCGGTGTACAGCCGCACCCCGTCGGGCAGCCGGCGGCGCAGCGCCACCTCGAAGTCCTCGTCGAGCAGCGACACCTTGACACCGTCCACAGTGGACGCATGCGCCTTGACGAGCGCCAGTACCGTCTCCGCCGCGGTGTCCACATCGGACGATCCCCAGTACCCGGACAGCTGCGGGTCGAACATCGGACCGAGCCAGTGCAGGATCACCGGCCGGTCCACCTGTTCCAACAGTCCACTGTAGACGGACAGGTAGTCGTCGGCGTCGCGGGCCGAGCGCGCCAGTTCCCGGCTGCACATGAGGATCGGCTGCGCTCCGGCGTCGAGCACCATGCCGAGCTGCTCGGTGTACGCCTCGCGCACCGCGCCCAGCGCGGCGGTACCGGGCGGGAGCTGGTCGGTCCCCACCCCGGCCGCGATCCGCCCGCCGACCGCGCGCGCCTCGGCGGCGGACCGCCGGATCAGCTCCCGGGTCACCGGGTAGTCCAGCCCCATCCCGCGCTGCGCGGTGTCCATCGCCTCGGCCACGCCCAGCCCGTACCGCCACAGGTGGTGCCGGAACGCCAGAGTGGCCGCCCAGTCGAGGACGGCCGGCGCGCCGGGGACGTTGTCCGCCAAGGGATCGGCGACCACGTGCGCGGCGGCGAAGGCGAGCCGCGACCGGGCCGGCCCGGCCGGCACCGGGTGCCCCGCTCCGCCTTTCAGCTCATACCGTGACCCGCCCGGCAGGACGATGGATAAGCTCACAACTCCAACTCCGGTACCTTCAGGCGTCGCCCCTCGCGCGCGGCGCGCAGTCCCAGGTCGGCCAGCTGTACGCCGCGCGCCCCCGCGGCGAAGTCCCACGGGAACGGCGCCGCGTCGACGACGTGCCGCAGGAACGCCGACCACTGCTCGCGGAACCCGTTGCCGAACTCCGCGTTGTCGGGTACCCGCTGCCACTGCGCGCGGAAGTCGTGGTCCGCCGGCTCGTCCGGGTTCCACACCGGCATGGGCGTGCCGGCCCGGTGCTGTACCCGGCACTCGCGCAACCCGGCGACCGCGCTGCCGTGGGTGCCGTCGACCTGGAACTCGACCAGCTCGTCGCGGTGCACCCGCACCGTCCACGAGGAGTTGATCTGCGCGATCGCCCCGCCGTCGAGCTCGAATATGGCGTACGCCGCGTCATCGGCGGTCGCCTGGTAGGCCGCGCCGTTCTCGTCGACGCGGAACGGGATGTGCGTGGTCGCCACGCACTGCACCGCGCGGACCGGGCCGAACAGCCCCTCCAGTACGTACTGCCAGTGCGGGAACATGTCCAGCACGATGCCACCACCGTCGGCGCTGCGGTAGTTCCACGACGGGCGCTGGGCCGGTTGCCAGTCGCCCTCGAACACCCAGTACCCGAACTCGCCGCGCACCGACAGGATCCGGCCGAAGAAGCCGCCGTCGACCAGCCGCTTGAGCTTGCGCAGGCCGGGCAGGAACAGCTTGTCCGACACCACCCCGTTGCGGACGCCGGCGGCGCGCGCCAGCCGGACCAGGTCCACCGCGCTGCCGACGTCGGCGGCCAGCGGCTTCTCGGTGTAGACGTGCTTACCCGCGTCGATCGCGGCGCGGATCGCCTTGTCCCGCGCGCCGGTCACCTGCGCGTCGAAGTAGATCTCCACGTCGGGACGGTCCAGCGCCGCGTCGAGGTCGGTCGTCCAGTCGCGCAGCCCGTGCCGCTGCGCGATGTCGGCCAGTCGCCCCTCGTTGCGGCCGACCAGGACCGGCTCGGGCCAGATGACGGTACCGTCGGCGGCCGGCAGCCCACCGTCGGCCCGGATCGCCAGCAGGGACCGGACCAGGTGCTGCCGGTACCCCATCCGCCCGGTCACCCCGTTGACCACGATGCCGATCGGCCTACGGGACATCGGCGGCTCCCACGATGGCCGGCGCGAGCAGCGCCCGGATCTCGGCGGTCAGCACCCGGGTCCGCGGGTCGGACATCACCTGCGCGTACCCGCGTCCGGCCGGCAGGTCCACGTCGAGCACCCGCACGATCCGGCCGGGTCGCGGGCTGAGCACCACCACCCGGGTACCGAGAAACACCGCCTCGTCGATGGAGTGGGTGACCAGCAGCGTGGTGGTGCCGGTGCGCCGCCAGATCCGGTGCAGCTCGCCGTTGAGCTGTTCGCGGGTCAGCGCGTCCAGCGCCCCGAAGGGCTCGTCCATCAGCAGTACCGGCGGCTCGTGCAGCAGCGCCCGGCACAGCGCCACCCGCTGCTGCATTCCCCCGGAAAGCTCGTACGGCAGAGCGTTCTCGAACCCGCGCAGGCCGGTCAGCGCGATCAGCTCGTCGGCCCGCCGCGCGGCCTGCGCCCGGTCCATGTGCCGCATCTCGCCCTGCAGCAGGATGTTGCGCCGCGCGCCGCGCCAGTCGAGCAGCGCGGCGCGCTGGAACACGTACCCGATGTCCTTCTGCGGCCCGGAAACCTGCCGCCCCATCAGCGTCACGGTACCCGTCGTCGGCGTCACCAGCCCGGCGACGAGCTTGAGGAGCGTGGACTTGCCGCAGCCGGACGGGCCGACGATCGTGACGAACTCGCCGGCCCGCACCGACAGGTCGATGCCGGACAGCGCCGCCGTCTGGCCGTGCCGGGCGCGGAAGCGCACCGACACGGCCGACAGTTCGACGGCGCTACTTGGCATACGCGCTGTCCCAGTACGTGTCCGGGGTACCGGGGCTCTTCAGCGTGCCGTACTTGCTGATCAGTCCGACCGTGTTGGTCCAGTCGGACGCGTTGTCCACGCCGGGGGTACCGGAACCCAGCAACGGCAGGCAGAGCGTGAGCTGCTTGGTGAGCACGGTCTGCGGCGGCTCGTTGGGCGCCATGCCGACCATCGCCTGTACCGCACCGGGAATGTCCTTGGCCGCCTCGGCCCACGACTTCTGGGTCGCGCGGACGAACCGGCGCGCGAGGTCCGGGTTCGCCGCGAGCGCGTCGGTGTTGGCGACGATCCCGGTGCCGAGCAGGTTCATGCCGTAATCGGCGTAGAGGAAGTACTTGACCGTCTTACCGGTCTTGCCCTCGATGGTCGGCCCCTGGTCGTGGAAGAAGCCCATGATGGCGTCCACCCGCCCCTCGGACAGTGCGGCTATCTTGCCGGCCGCGTCGAGGTTGACGATCGTCACGTCCGAGGGCGCCAGGCCGTTCGCCTTGAGCCACGCGGGGAACGTCGCGTACAGCGCGTCGCCCGGGGTACCGCCGATCTTCTTGCCCTTCAGGTCGGCCGGGCTGTTGATGCCGTGGTCGGCGAGGTACTCCACCGACGACGGGCCCTTCTGCAGGAAGACCCCGAGGCTCTTCACCTTCATGCCCTTGGCCACGCTGTTGAGCAGTACCGGGGTGTCCGCCCAGCCGAACGTGGTGTTCTTCTGGTCGACCTGCTGGATCGTGGTGCCCGAGCCGGTGCCCGCCTTGATGGTCAGGTCGATGCCCTCGGCGGAGTAGAACCCTTTCTTCAGGCCGTAGTAGAACGGCGCGTGCTCGCCGTACGGTACCCAGTTCAGGGTGAGCGTGACCTTCGTCATGGCGGCGGCACTGGCGCCGGCCGGGACCGGCTTCGCGGAGCCGCCGCAGGCCGACAGGGCGAGGGTGAGGGCGGCCAGTGCGGCCAGGGGGATGATGCGTTTCTTCACAGGATGCGCCTCCTTGCGCGGGGAAGACTCGCGTTAGGCGGTGGTGAGGGGAGCCGCGGCGCGCCGGCTGGCGTGCCACGGGATGAGCAACGCTTCCGCGACGTCGACAAGCGCGAACAGTGCGATGCCGATGGCGGACATCAGGATGAGCGTGGCGAACAGCAGGGGTGCGTCGATCTGCCCGTTGGCGAGCAGCAGCACGTACCCCAGCCCTTCGCTCGCGCCGACGAACTCGCCGACCACGGCGCCGACGACGGCCAGCGTGACGGCGACCTTCACGCCGGACATGAGGTGCGGCAGGGAGTTCGGGAAACGGATCTTGCAGAAGCTGTGCCACCGGGAGCCCCCCATGGTGGCGGACAGGTCGAGCAGTTCCGGATCGGTCGAGCGCAGGCCGGCCACGCCGGAGACGACGACCGGGAAGAACGCGATGAGCACGGCGAGGATCACCTTGGGCCGCAGGTCGGTGCCGAACCAGACGACCAGCAGTGGTGCGATGGCGATCTTCGGGATCACCTGGGCGAACAGCACGAGCGGGTAGATGGCCTTGTCGAAGCCGCGGGAGTAGGCGATGAGCACGGCGGTGCCGATGCCGAGCGCGACGGCCAGCCCGAAGCCGAGCAGCGTCTCGTACAGCGTCACCCAGCTGTTGTGCACCAGCATCGCCCACTGGTCGCGCATCGTGTCGAAGACCTGCGCGGGGGTGGGTACCAGGTAGTCGGGTACCCACTGCTGTGCGGTGACCAGCCACCACAGCGCGAACACCGCGGCCAGCACCAGCGCGGGCGGCCAGAGCGCGACCAGGAGGCGGGCCGCGGCAGCGACCGGCCCCCGGCGGTCGACCGGCCGGTGCTCGGGTACCGCGTCGCGCGGCGGGTCGTCGTCGACCGCCAGCGCGGCAGCGGCCGGCTCCCCAGGCACCTCAGTCATGTACCTTCCTCAGGCAAGCGCTTTCCTGGAGGACCCTATTCCTCGGCCGACCGGCCGGCAAGACCTGCCCGGCCGGTCACCCGGACCGCGCCGGACGGCTGGATAGTCTGACATCAGGAGGTACCGATGGCCACGCTCGCCGACGTCGCGCGGCTCGCCGGGGTCTCGCAGGCCACCGCCTCGCGCATCGTCAACGGCAGCGCCAAGCTGGTCACCGAGGAGCTGCGCACCCGGGTCCTGCGCGCCGTGGCGGAGTTGCAGTATGTGCCGAACGCGCATGCCCAACAGCTGGCCCGCGCGCGCCGCAGCGCGGTCGGCATCATCGTGCACGACGTGTCCGACCCGTACTTCGCCGAGATCACCCGGGGACTGCAACGGGTGGCGACCGCGCACGGCCGGCTGGTCATGATCTGCAACAGCTACCGCGACCCGGACCGCGAGCTGGAGTACGTGGAACTGCTGCGGGCGCACCAGGTCGCCGCGCTGATCCTGGCCGGGTCGGGGTACCACGACGCCGCGTTCACCGGCGCGCTGGTCCGCAAGCTGGAGGCATACCTGGGCACCGGCGGCCGGCTGACCCTGATCGGCCGGCACGAGCTGACCGGCAACTGTGTGGTACCGGAGAACGAGCCGGGCGGGTACCTCGTCGGCAGTGAGGTCTTCGCGCTCGGCCACCGCCGGGTCGGGGTCATCGCCGGGCCGGCGGTGCTGACCACCACGTCCGACCGCCTCGCCGGGGTACGGCGGGCCGCGCGCGAGCACGGGCGGGCGGTACCGGCGCGGCGGATCGCGTACGGCAACTTCGACCGGGACAGCGGTGCGACCGCCGCCGCGCACCTGCTGGACGCCAACCCGGGACTGACCGCGATCATCGCGCTCAACGACTCGATGGCGGTCGGCGCGCTGGCCGCCTTGCGCGCGCGGGGGCTGGCGGTACCCCGCGACGTGACGGTGACCGGGTTCGACGACATGCCGGTCGCGCGGGACGTCACGCCGGCGCTGACGACGGTACGGTTGCCGCTCGTGGAGATGGGCGCGCGGGCGATGGCGATCGCGCTGGACGAGACCGGCGACGAGCCGCGGGTCGAGCGGATCCCGGCCGAGCTGGTCCGCCGGGCCAGCACCGCTCCCCCGCGCCGATGACCCGCACCGAGGCGGGCGGCGCCTGGACCACCCCGCAGGGAAACGGAAGGCGCCGCCTGAAGAGCCTCGGTGCCGCGCGTGCGGAGCAGGCGCCAATGCTTCAGCTGGTCGCCACGGATCTTGACGGTACCCTGCTGCGTTCGGACGGCACGGTCTCCGCGCGCACCCGGGCCGCGCTGCGCCGGGTCGCCGCCGCGGGCGCCGAGGTCGTGTTCGTCACCGCGCGGCCGTACCGGTACCTCGGCTTCGCCGGCCTGGACGCCGGGCTCGCCGCGACCGCGGTGTGCGCCAACGGCGCGATCGTCTACGACGTGGCCGCGGCTGCGGTGGTCGAGGCCCGCGAGTTGCCGCGGCCGCTCGCGCGCACGGTGGCCGAGGCGCTCGCGGCCGCACTGCCCGGCGTCGGGTTCGCGGTGGAGACCGGGCACCTGGTGCGGTACGAGCCCGCGTTCGGCAAGCGGTTCGCCGGGGACACCGAGATTCCGGTACCGTCCCTCGCCGACCTCTGGCGCCTCGCCGACCCGATCACCAAGCTGCTCGTCTGCTCCACCGGCGGCGACGTGGACCGGATGCTCGCGGTCGCCGCGGAGGTGGTCCGCGACCTGGCCGAGGTCACCCACTCCGGCGGCGCCGGGCTGCTGGAGATCAGCGCCCCCGGGGTCACCAAGGCCGGTACCCTCGCCGCGCTCTGCGCCGCCCGCGGGATCGCGCCGTCGGAGGTGGTCGCGTTCGGCGACATGCCCAACGACCTGACGATCCTCACCTGGGCCGGCACCGCCTACGCGATGGGCAACGCGCATCCGGCGGTACGGGCGGCGGTGCCGCGGCACACCGCGAGCAACGACGACGACGGCGTCGCCCGGGTGCTGGAGCGGCTGTTCCCGGTCAGCGGCTGAGCGCGCTGCCCTGGCGGTACCGGTCGAACGACACGTCCCAGTCGGTGTACCCGTCGCCCCACTGCAGCTTCGCCTCGGTACCGGTGACGGTCACCGGGTCGCCGACGTGCGTGATGCCGAACAGCCACCTGGCGTTCTCGGTCGACATGTTCGTGCAGCCGTGCGACACGTTGCTGCGCCCCTGCGAGCCCACCGACCAGGGAGCCGCGTGGATGTACTGGCCGTCGATGGTCAGCCGCTGCGTCCAGTACACGGTCTCCCGGTACGAGTCGCCGGGGTCGGTGCCGACGAACAGCTCCGACTGGTTCTTCGTCATGACGACCATGTGGCCGCTGGACGACGGCTTGCTCGGCCGGCCCAGGCTCACCGGGATCGTCTTGACCACCTGGTCCTGCACCTTGACCGTCATCGTCTTGGCGGCGTTGTCGGTGAGCATCTCGACCTTGTTGCCGATCGAGGCGGTGATGGTGAGGTCGTCGGCGCCGTACGCACCGGTGCCCGTGGTCGGATCGCCGCCCATGGGCAGCCCGGCGGTCGCCACCCGCAGGGTGAACTTCGTGTTCTCCTGCCAGTAGTCCTGCGTCCGGTAGTGCACCTCGCTGCCGCTGAACCAGTTCCACGCGCCGGGCTGGACCGGCTCGCTGGTCACGAACAGCCGGCGCTCGACCGCCGCGCGCTGGTCCTTGGGGATGTCGGTACCGAACCGGACGACCAGCGGCATGGCCACGCCGTACACGGTGTCGTCCTGCAGCGGGGTGCTGACCCGGACGGTGTTCTGCGGCTTGCGCATGGTGGTGAAGGAGACCTTGGTACCGCCGACCGTCGCGGTGTACGTGGTGCCGTACTTCAGCGGCTGCGCCGGTACCCACGACGAGCTGTCCGGACGCAGCGCGCCCGGCACCGGGGTACCGCCGGCGTCGGCGAGCGCCACCTTCGCCGAGGCGTCGGCGCCGGCGAGGACGATCTCGGCCGCGGCGGGTACGTCGGTGGCGCCGTCGGCCGGCGCGCTGATGGACGGGCCCTGCTTCCCCGGGGTGGACCCGGCGGCCTGCCACGTCGTGGCCGACGCGGCCGAGCAGCCGGTCAGCAGCGCCCCAGCGCCGAGCGCGGCGATCGCGGCGAGTACCCGTGCGGTGGTCTTCAACACCCACACCCCCTTCATCCCCGATCAGGGTGCGATCTCCCCGCGGCCGGCAAATCCCGGCTTCGTGCCACCCCGTCGGTTCCCCGACCTGGCACCTGAGCCATCTGGCCGAGAGCTTGGTGTGCGCCGGTTGCCGGGCGGGTATGACACGCGCATGACCGATGACACGCAGCCTGCGGATGTGGTTGACGACCAGACGACCGACGTGCTCGCCGAGGACGAGGTGGTGCACGTACCGCCGGCCGTCGAGGACCTGGCCGACAGCCAGGAGGCCGGCTCGACCTTCCTGCCCGATGTCCCCGGCTGGGACGACCCCGAGCACGCCTGAGTTTCCGCATGGCGAGCGCCTCGACGTGCGGGCGGAGCGGATCACCGGCAAGGTGGGGATCGTGGAGCAGCTCCTCGGTGGCCGCTACCGGATGGTGGAGCCCCTCGGCGGCGGGGGCATGTCGACGGTCTGGCGGGCCTACGACGAGGTACTCGGCCGCCAGGTGGCGGTCAAGGTGGTGGCCGGCCAGAACGGCATGGTGACGACGGCACGCGAGTGGATCACCCGGGAGGCGCGCACCGCGGCGCAGCTGTCCCATCCGCACATCACCGCGGTACACGACTACGGCGAGTCGGTGGGCGAGTCCGGCGAGCCGCTGCCGTACGTGGTCATGGAGCTGGTACCCGGGCCGACGCTGGCCGAACGGCTGCGCTCCGGTCCGGTACCGGCCCGGCAGGCGCTGCGGATCGGTGCGCAGGTGGCCGCCGCGCTCGCCGCCGCCCACGCGCGCGGGCTGGTGCACCGCGACATCAAGCCGGCCAACGTGCTGCTCTCCCCCTCCGGCGCGAAGGTCGTCGACTTCGGCATCGCCGCGGTCGCCGGCGAACCGACCGAGGTGGCCCAGGGCTTCCTCTGGGGTACCCCGGCCTACCTGGCACCGGAGCGGCTGCAGGGCGGCGAGGTGGTACCGGCCTCCGACGTGTACGCGTTCGGCCTGCTGCTGTACCGCCTTCTCGCTGACGGGATGCCGTGGCAGACCGAGACCGTCACGCAGATGCTCAAGGCGCACCGCTACCAGGAGCCGGCCCCGTTGCCGCCGCTTGCGGGCGTACCCGACGAAGT
>Ga0066710_100001798_pt1 | contig 16524 bp, 15 predicted proteins | sample GraSoiAngelo_159_FD_79666 | JGI IMG/M metagenome (GOLD analysis project Ga0066710, IMG submission 79666) | Grasslands soil microbial communities from the Angelo Coastal Reserve, California, USA - 14_1009_16_40cm | ecosystem: Environmental > Terrestrial > Soil > Grasslands | place: USA... | reverse complement strand
TTGTGAATTCGACTCAATGGGTCCCCGCGCTGGCAGCGGCGGTGGCAATATGTGCCGCAGTCAGCGACGTTAAGGAACGGCGGATCCCTAATCTGCTGGCCTATCCCGCCATGGTTGGCGGCCTGCTGTTGCAGGGCACGCTCTACGGCTGGAGGGGGCTGCTGCTCGGTGCGGAGGGCGGTCTTCTTTTCGGCGGGGTGTTCATGCTGTTCTACCTGGTCCGGGCCATGGGAGCGGGGGACGTGAAACTGGCCGCTGCTATCGGCAGTATCGTAGGGATTTCCTCCTCCTTGCAGGTGATGTTCGCGACCGCATTCGCCGGAGGTGCGCTGGCCATTGTCTTCATGGTGCTGTCGCGCCGCATAGTTGAGACAGTACGGAATACGTTCTGGGTGGCGGGATTTCACGCCCTGCACGGCTTGCAGGCACACCCGATAGTAAACCTGGATCACCCCACTGCTGTGCGCATGCCGTACGGGCTTGCCTTTGCGATCGGCACATTGTACTGGGCGGTGTGTTTGCAATTGTGGAGATGATTCATGGGTACCCGACGACTTGGCTTCGCTCTGGTTGCTGCCCTGGTGATTTCCCTGGGCATCACTTCTGTTTTCTATGTCCGCATTACGCAGGCGCAAGCCGCGACACGCCCGAAGACGAAGCGCATCGTCGCGGCGGCGATTGATTTGCAGCCAGGCACTCCCATTACGGCAGAACACCTGACCGAGATCAGTTGGCCCGAGAATGTGCCGCTGGACGGACTGATCGAAAAGAAGGAAGACGTCATGGGCCATGTGCTGGTTTACGCCATCGCAGCGAACGAACCGGTGCTGCGGCGCGATCTGGCGTCGGGCACCAGTTTCGGTCTCGCGGCCAAGATTCCCAACGGCATGCGCGCGACGGCGGTCAAGACCAATGAGGTCATGAACATTGCCGGATTTATTTTCCCCGGCTCGCGCGTGGATGTGCTGGTCACGCTGCGCGAAGAGAACAATAGCGCGACCGCGCGCACGGTGCTGCAGAACGTCCAGGTGCTATCAACCGGAACGAAGATGGATCCCGATCCAAACGGCAAGCCCGAGAACGTAAATGTCGTGACGCTGCTGGTGACTCCCGAGCAATCGGAAAGGTTGGCGCTAGCGCAGAACCAGGGCACCATCCAGTTCGTGCTGCGCAACGGCGCAGATGCGGAGAATCCCGATACGCCCGCCGTGGATTTGGCTGAATTGACAGGCATACCGAAGAAGCCGCTGCCGCAGCCCGAGAGAGCGCACCCTAACCGGGCCGCCGCGCCGGCCGCGCCGGCCGCGCCGCCCGCGCCGAAGCCCCCGGCCGGCTACGTCGTTGAGACGGTGGCGAACGGCAAGGTGACAATCTCCACGTTTTCGGTGAAGGCGGAATAAATGATGAGGGCCGCAGACAGATTTCCGCAATTCCGGCTAACCGCAAGGCGTTTGCTGACGCTGTGTGCTATGGCTGCCGTGATCTCCTGCAGGCCTGCGATGGCCCAGGTCGCCGGCGCGCCCGAAACCCAGCTCCCATCTGCAGAGAAATCTGACGGAAACCAGGTCCTGCACATCCTCGTGGGCCACTCCGTAGTGATCCGGACCAATCCCCGTCTCACGCGCGTCCTGGTAGGCAACCCCGCGGTCGTGACCACCGCCACGACCGCCGCAAACGAAGTGGTGGTGACCGCGACAGCCGCCGGCAGCAGCAGCGTTGTGCTGTGGCAGGAAAACAATCAATCGCGAATCGTGGATGTGTTCGCGGACCTCGATGCGTCGCTGCTGCGAGAAGCCATCGCTCGCAGCTTTCCTCGTGAGCAGATCCAAGCAGAAGCGGAAGAAGACCGAGTCGTTCTGACCGGGATTGCGTCGGTTCCGGCCATCGCTGATCAGATCGCAAAAATGGCGGCGCCCTTCTCGAAAAACGTTGTGAACTCGATCCGCATCGCGCCGCCCACACGGCAGAAGCAGGTCATGGTGAAGGTCCGTTTTGCGGAGGTGGATCGAACCAAGTTGACGACCTTCGGGATTAACCTGCTCAGCACGGGAGCAGCCAACACCCCTGGCACGATTACGACGGGGCAGTTCGGGAACGTTGGTCTCGGCACTGCAGGCAGTCTGACAGGCACGATTGGGGCGCCCACAAAAGGCTTCACCACCCAGGAGACGATTTCTAGTCTACTGAACATCTTTTTCTTCCGGCCGGACCTTAACCTGGGCGCGACTATTAGTGATTTGCAGCAGAAAAATGTGCTGGAGATTCTGGCCGAGCCGAACCTGTTGGCCGCTAATGGCGAGCCGGCGAGGTTTCTCGCAGGCGGAGAATTGCCCTACCCGGTGGTCTCGGGTGCAGCGGGGGCGACCACGGTGAGCGTCCAGTTCAAGCCTTTCGGCGTCAAACTGGAATTTACCGCGACCGTCGAGGAGGACAACACCATCCGATTGAAGGTGTTCCCGGAAGTGAGCTCGCTGGATTACACGAATGCGGTCACCATCAGCGGATTTACCTTGCCCGCCATTGCAACGCGTCACGCCGAGACCGTCGTGGAGTTGAGAGACGGCCAGAGTTTTGGCATCGCCGGACTGCTCGACCAGAGAACCACGGCGCAGTTTGCCAAGGTGCCGGGTATCGGTGATATTCCCATCTTGGGTGCGCTATTCCGGTCCCGCTCGATGAACCATACGAACTCTGAACTGTTGGTGATTATCACGCCGTCCATTGTGGACCCGGCGGCGGCGCCAACCGCAGCGCCAGAGTTGCCCAAGATGCCGATCTCACCATTGGACCAAAAGCAGTTCGACACGACAGTCCCGGATGAAGTAGCGATCAAGTGAACATGAATACAACAGAAACGCCAGCCAAAATCGCGGTCATGGCGGTGTGCCTCGATTCGACATCGTACCAGGCCCTGCTGGAACTCATACCGAGCGTGCCCGGAGCGGTCGCCAGCGGAAATCTGGACCGTTATGTCGGCGCTGAGCGAGAGGTAGGTCGCGCTCTGGAGCGCGCCCAGATTGGCGTGTGTTTCATCGACTACGACCAGAATACCCAGGAATCGATGTGGATCACGGAGCGATTGCGCTCCGAATCTCCCAATGCGCACATTTTTGCTGTGTCGTCCCATTCGGAACCGGAACGGATCATTGCGGCCATGCGGGCCGGCTGCGCCGAATATCTGTTGAAGCCTCTGCAGCATGAGCGCGTCCGGGACGGATTGACACGAGCGGAAGCGAAGCTGAAGGAAAGAGGCCGGTCAGGGGTCCGCGGGAAGATCATCGCCCTCCTTGGCGCCAAAGGAGGCACTGGGGTCACCGCTGTGGCTTTGCATTTGGCGCTGGAACTGGCCGACCAAGGGCGGCGGAAATGCGTATTGGTCGACCTGCATCCCGCCCTGGGCGATGTCTCGTTGTACCTGGGCATGCATCGCCATCAGTACAGTTTTTACGAGCTCGCCAGCAACCGGGATCGCTTGGACGAAGAGCTGCTGCAAGGCTTTCTTGTGCGCCACACTTCCGGCCTTCATCTTCTCGATTCGCCCGAGGCAGTGGATCAGATTCACAACGCGGCGCCGTCGGCTGTGGAGCACACGTTGGCATTTCTCGCCGACACCTATCAGTTCGTGGTTCTCGACTGCCCGCCTGGGTTGACCGATGGGACGCTGGCGTGCATCGCGCAGTCGGACCAGGTGGCGATCGTGATGACCGCCGAATTGCCGTCGGTGCGTAACGCCGTCAGCTACATCGAGCACCTGGCGAAGCTGGGATATAGCTCGAGCAACATACACGTTGTGGTCAATCGTCATTCCAAGAAAGGGCCGCTGACCGACGATCGCATTGAAAAGACCTTGGGGCGGGAGATTGCGCTGCGAGTGCCAAACAGCTACAACGAGGTCGTTCGGGCGATCAATACCGGCGCGCCGATTTCCACCCGAAGCAAGTCAAATTTTGGCGCAGCCATCCAGAAGTGGGCGCACGAATTAGCCAGTAGCGATAATGGAAACGGCAAAGTCAGTGCCTTGGTTGCTGCCGAGCCTCGCGGTGGGATGCTGGCGCTGTTTGGCATGTAAGTAACGGACGATCATGAACGAAGCGAATATCACGATCGCCGCGATGAACGGCGGTGGGGCGGGGGTGGTGACCGCGCCGCCTCCTCGCGGTGCGGGCGCACTCACGCTGGCTGCGCCAGTTGCGCAGCATGCAGACAGTGCGGGAGCCATGCGGCTCGGCGAGTTATCGCGGCGGGTCTGCTCGTTTCCGGCGATACTCGGTGGGTTGCTGGCGGGCATGGTGTTCGCGATGGAGCGGGCGTTCAAGGTGGATCCGGATGCGTGGTGGCACATCAAGACGGGCGAGCTGATTCTCTCGACGCACCGGTGGGCTACGACCGACCCGTATTCGTATACGGCGGCTGGGGCGCCGTGGATGTCTTGCGAGTGGTTAGGAGATGTTTTTTTCGCGGCGGTTTACCGGCTTGGGGGGCTGCAAGGACTGGAAGCGCTGCTCGTAGTGTCGGCCGGCGCCGCAATCCTGGCCCTTTACGGCTTCGCCACGCTGCGTTCCGGGAATTGCAAAGCGGCATTCTTGACTTCGGCGGTGTTGCTCCCTCTGGCAGGTGCATCTTTCAGCCTGCGTCCGCAGATGCTGGGGTATCTCTTTTTGATCCTCACGCTGATCGCACTGGAGCGGTTCCGCCAGGGAAAGCAGCGCGCGGTGTGGATGTTGCCGCCCTTGTTCCTGATCTGGGTCAATACGCACGGGTCGTGGATCATCGGCCTTGGGACGGTTGGGCTGTACATCGCCAGCGGGCTCGTGAGCTTTCAGATTGGAAGCCTGGTGGCGCAGCGCTGGACACAATCGGAGAGGCTGCGACTGGAGACGGTTTTCATGCTTTCGCTCGCGGCACTTCCGATCACGCCCTACGGGGTGGGGCTCGCCGCGTATCCATTCACGGTTGCTTCGTCGTTGCCAATCAGCGTGGCAAATGTCTTGGAGTGGCAAGTCATGCCGTTCGATGTCTTTGGCGGCAAGATATTTCTGGCCCTCCTGCTTGGATTTGTCCTGGTACAGGTGGTCTTTCGCTTTTCGTGGCGCCTCGAAGAATTGCTGCTGTTTCTTTTCGGCACCGCAATGGCCTGTCTGCACGTACGTTTTCTGGCGCTGTTCGTGCCTTTCTTCGCTCCGCTTGCGGCGGTGATTCTGGCGCGGTGGGCGTCTGCATACATCAAGGCGAAGGATCAATACCTGCTCAACTTCGCACTGATGGTGGGAATCGCTATCGCGATCGTGCATTACTTTCCTTCAGAGTCCCAGATGGAGGAGAAGGTGGCCGATCAATATCCAGTCCACGCGCTGGAATACATGCGTGAACACTCGGTGCCGGGCCCACTCTTCAACAGCTATGGTTTCGGCGGATACATGATCGAGTCGGGCGTTAAGACATTTGTCGATGGCCGGAGCGAGCTCTTCGAACAGACAGGAGTGCTCGCCGACTACGTGCACGTCACGCTTCTGCAGCCGGGCGCGCTGCAGGTACTGAGCAGGTACGGGATCCGGTCGGTCCTGATGAGCCGGGGCGAGCCGCTCTTGACCCTTCTGGCGTCCTTGCCTGGTTGGCAGAACGTGTATTCGGACAACGTGAGCGAACTGTACGTCAAGCAAGCGCCGCCGATGCTCCGGCAGCAGGTGGTCGGCGAATCTTTACGTACGCCCGCGAGGTGACGATGCCGGAGATCATCTCCATCGTCGTGCCGTGCTTAAACGAAGAGGAAGTTCTTCGGGAGACGAACCGAGGGCTGGTCGCAGTGCTCGATCACTTGCCGCAGAAGTTCGAGATCCTTTACGTGGATGACGGAAGCACCGACGGCACACCGGAAATCCTGCGGGAGCTACAGGCGATCGATCATCGGATTCGCGTGGTGCGCTTGTCGCGGAACTTTGGACACCAGATGGCGATCACCGCGGGACTGGAACACGCGTCGGGCGACGCCGTTGTGATCATCGATGCCGATTTGCAGGATCCGCCAGACGTGATTGCGGAGTTCGTGGCCAAGTGGAGGGACGGATTTGACGTGGTGTACGGGGTGCGCGCCGAAAGAGAAGGCGAAACTGCATTCAAGTTGTGGACCGCGAAACTGTTCTACCGCTTGATTGGCAAACTATCCGACACGGAGATTCCCCTGGACACTGGCGATTTCCGGCTCATGGGCCGGCGCGTGGTGGATGCACTGCTGGCGATGCCCGAGCGCGACAGGTTCGTGCGCGGGATGGTGAGCTGGCTCGGATTCTCGCAGGCGGCGGTGCCGTACCGAAGAGCGGCGAGAGCGGCGGGAGTCACGAAGTTTTCGCTATTGAAAATGATGCGCTTTGCGACCGATGGAATCGTCTCGTTTTCGATTCTGCCGCTGCGCCTGGCGTCGTGGGTGGGGTTCGCCACCTCGGGGATTGCAATACTCGGCATCTTGATCACGGTGATCGAAAGACTGATCGGCGTCGAGGGGCTGGTCAAAGGCTGGGCCAGCGTGGAGGTTGCAATTCTATTTGTCGGCGGCGTGCAACTGATTTGCATGGGAATCATCGGCGAGTACGTTGGCCGGACTTACGGAGAATCGAAGCGACGGCCGCTTTACATCGTGAGCGAGCGGATGGGATTCCAGGCACCGAGGGTCGCGGTGCCAATGACGTCGTGGACGCGATCTGCCGCAGGCGGTAGAAGAGTTTCGAGCGAATAAATGGTATCGACCACAATCGCACATTGGCGCGAGGCGACGTTTCACGACGCTTGGGCACGCAGCACGTCGATTGACGACGTTCTGGTGCGCGAGTGTTTCGAGGCGCCCACGGCGCTTGAAAACCGCTTCATCCTGAGCCTCATGGGCGATTTGAAGGGCAAGCGGCTGCTGGACATCGGCTCCGGGGTGGGGGAATCCCCCGTGTATTTCGCGCTGCAAGGCGCGCAAGTGACGATGACGGACATTTCGCCCGGCATGGTGCAGATCGGGGGGGAGCTCGCCAAGAAGTACGGCGTTGAGATCGAAGGCATCGTCTCGAGGGCCGAGGAGCTCCTGGTCCCAGCCGGGACGTACGATTTCGTTTACATCGCCAATGCCATCCACCACGTGCAGGGCCGCGCCGCGCTGTTTCAGAACATTCATCGTGCGCTGAAGCCGGGCGGCCGTTTTTTTTCCTACGACCCACTGGCCTACAATCCCGCGATCAATGTGTACCGCCGGATAGCCACGGAAGTACGGACCGACGATGAATCGCCGCTGACGCTCGCGGACGTGGACCTGGCGAGACAATATTTCCCCAACGTGCAGCATCGCGAATTCTGGATTTCCACGCTGCTTCTTTTCGTGAAGTACTTCGTGGCGGACCGAGTGCACCCGAACCAGGACCGATACTGGAAAAGAATCCTGCGGGAGACGCCCGAGCGGTTGCGCTGGTGGCGGCCCTTGCACACGCTGGATAGCGTACTCACGCGACTACCGATCGTGCGCTGGCTCGCGTGGAACATGGTCATGTGGGGAGAAAAGGGGACAACGGGAGCCGAGGCGTCCGACGGTGGTGTCTAGATCGGAGAAGATCATGGGATTCGGATTTACAGCCGCACAAGTTCCTGAAGCGCTTCAGCGTACCAGTGCGCCTTTGAGCAAGTCATACCAGGAGCTGAAGACAGGTCTCCATCGCGACTTATTGAACAAGATCGACCTGGAGAGACTCACCTCGATGCAAGACGTCCGCGCCCGAACCCAGGTGCAGACTGTCATCCAGGACCTGCTGGGAGCGTCGAACCTTCCCCTCAGCAGCGCCGAAAGGGATCGGATCTGCCGCGAGGTGCTGCACGAAGTCTTCGGCCTGGGGCCCCTCGAGCCGCTGCTGCAAGATTCATCCATCAGCGACATCCTGGTCAACACGCACCGGCAAGTGTACGTCGAGCGGGCCGGCATACTCGAACTTACCAGTGTCGTGTTCAAGGACGCGGCGCACCTGCGCCACATCATTGACAAGATCGTGTCCAACGTGGGACGGCGCGTGGATGAATCGTCGCCCATGTGCGATGCGCGGCTGGACGACGGCTCGCGCGTAAACGTCGTGATTCCGCCCCTCGCAGTCGAGGGTTCCATCATGTCGATACGCCGCTTCGGGCGAACGCCGATCGGGGTCGACCAACTGCTGGCCATGCGGGCGATTACCCCTCCGATGGTAGAACTGCTCAAGGGCGCGGTCAGGGCGCGTCTCAATATCATTGTCTCGGGCGGCACGGGGGCCGGCAAAACCACCTTGCTGAATGCGCTATCGAGCTTCATCTCCGAGCGGGAACGAATCGTGACGATCGAAGACTCGGCCGAGTTGCAACTGCAGCAGCCGCATGTGGTCAAAATGGAGTGTCGTCCTCCAAATATCGAGGGCAAAGGCGCAATTCGTCAGCGCGAATTGGTGATTAACTCTCTTCGTATGCGCCCGGATCGCATCGTCGTGGGCGAGGTGCGCGGGGGGGAAGCCCTGGACATGTTGCAGGCCATGAACACAGGCCATGACGGCTCGCTGACCACCATTCACGCCAACAATCCGCGCGACGCCATGGCGCGTCTCGAGACCATGTGTTTGATGGCCGAGATCAATCTGCCCGACAAGGCCATCCGGCGGCAAATTGCCTCGGCCGTGTCCATCGTTGTGCAGGTGGCTCGGATGAGCGATGGTGTTCGCCGCGTGGTGCACATTTCCGAAGTGACAGGGGATTCTGAGGACATGGTGACCCTGCATGACATTTTCGTCTTTGAGCAACTGGGTATCGGCGCGAACGGTCGCGTACTGGGACGCTTTCGCGCGACGGGTCTGCGGCCAAAGTTTGCCGATCGTTTGAAAGCGTCAGGTATCCAGCTTCCGCCGAACCTGTTCGAGCACGTCTGCGAGGTCTAGCCGTGACGATTGTCAGTATCTTTTTCATTATTTTGATCACGGCCTTCGCCGTGGTCGCGCTCTTTACCGAGCCTTCGAAGACCGACAAGCTGATCCACTCGCGCCTAGTCTCGCTTCATCGGAAGAATGTCTCCTCAGGGAACGACGAGGCAGACATCGTGAGGGAAGTCGCGTTCAGCACGATTCCCGCCGTCGACAAATTCCTGCGGCGGAACCGTGTCGCGATCGGGCTGCAATTGCTGATGGAACAGTGCGATGTGCCATGGACAGTGGGCCGAATGGTGTTCACGACGCTGCTGTTTATTGGGGTCGGCGCGGTGCTGGGCAATTGGTGGATTGGGCCCGGGCTGCTCGGCTGGGGCCCCGGTCCGGCGCTGGGCGCGATTCCCTACGTGTTCTTGCTACAAAAACGCACGCGGCGGCTGCGGCGCGTCTCGGAGCTGCTTCCAGACGCGATCGATCTGATGTCGCGCGGGCTCCGGGCAGGCCAGACACTACAGGCCACGTTGGAGACTGTCGCTCAGGAATCCGACGAACCATTGCGTTCGGAGTTTCGCCGTGCGGCCGATGAACAGAACTACGGACTGCCATTTCGCGAGGCGATGGTCAACCTCAGCCGTCGCGTGCCAGTCACCGATCTGCAGTTCCTCGTCACCGCGATTCTTGTCCAGAAGGAGACCGGCGGCAACCTCGCGCAGATTCTTGAAAAGGCTTCGCATGTGATTCGCGAACGCGTGCGCGTCGCAGGCCAGATGCGGATTCGGTCCGCACAGGGGCGGTTGACTGGCTTGATCCTGTGCGCCCTGCCGTTCGTCATTTTCATCTTTATGAACCTCCTGAATCCAGGCTACGGGAAGGTCCTGTTCGAGGATCCGCTGGGACAAAAAATGGTGACGTACTCTGCAGGACTCATGATCATTGGGATGCTCATCATTCGCCGAATGGTGAACATCAAGGTCTAGTCTCTAAGGAATTGGTTGATGCTTCTATTGCTCATATCGGCCACCGTCACTTTGTTTCTGCTTGCGGCAACGCTCCTCCTGACGCTGAGCGGCAAGGACACGGTCGATGCTCGCTTGGAGGAGGTTGCGGCTCCGCGGCCGGTTAGCCCGCCTACCGAAGTACCAAGAAGCGGCCTCGCCAGCGTGGCGCGTGGCCTCACCAGCCTCTTCAAACCGGTTAGCAGCCTTGTCTCCGGATCGGATGAGGATTTGGGGTTTCGGCTTGCGCTAGCGGGATTTCGCAGACCCGAGCACATCGAGATCTACGGCGCGGCGAGAATGCTTCTGCCGGTGATCGGGATTGCTGCCGGATCGTTCTTTGGCGACAATATGATCGCTGCGATTTTGGTTGGGGTGGTCGTCGGCTTGTTTGGCCCGGAGCTGGTGCTCACGCGTCTGGTTGCGCGCCGCCAAGACAGCATCCGCCTCGCGTTGCCCGATGCTCTCGACCTGCTCGTGATTTGCATGGAAGCCGGAATGGGGATTGACCACGCATTAGCACGCGTCAGCGAGGAAATGAGCCTGACCTCCCCGGCTTTGGCCGAGGAGTTCCAAATCATCAATCGCGAGCAGCGTGCCGGAAAGCCGCGCGTGGACGCATGGCGGAGCATGGCGGAGCGAGTTGACCTCGAATTTGTGAGGCAGTTCGTCAATATGCTCATGCAGACGGAGCGCTTTGGCACGCCCATCGCGCATGCGCTGGGCCAGTTGTCGGACACGCTGCGGATGCGTCGCACGCAGGCGGCAGAGGAGGCGGCCGCCAAGACCGGAGTCAAACTGCTGTTTCCCCTGGTCCTGTTCATTTTTCCCAGCATTTTTGTTGTCTCGCTCGGACCGGCGATTCTCGGCGTTCAGAAAGCGCTAGGCGATGTACTTAATAAGTAGGAACTAACTGAAGGGGGTGTCTCGTGTCATCAGAAACCGTTCGTATTGTTGCCGGTGTTCTCTTCGTGGTCATTGTTGCAATCCTCATGATGCGCCGCAAGGGCGCGGGATCGCGGCGGCGCGGTCCTAACTGATCACCATGCGTTGGCATCACAAGACTGTCCGCGTAGTGAACCGTACGCGCCGAACGCTCGTAGGCGAGCGCATTCGAGTGGCGGAGACCGGATTGAAAAGGTTTGTCGGCCTGCTGGGCGAGCGCGACCTCCTGCCAGGCGACGGGCTGCTGATCGTGCCTTCACAAGGTGTGCACACGTGGGGAATGCTGTTCCCCATTGACATCGCGGTGTTGGATCACGACTGGAAGGTCATCGCCATCTGGCGCGATATGCGCCCGTTCCGAATGACCCAGATTCGCTGGAAAGCGGCGGCGGTGCTGGAACTGCCCGTCGGCACATTGGGTTTGACCTCCACTGTAGAGGGCGACACGATCGGGTTCGATGGTGTAGATGTGGCAGCGCGTTAACTACGGGAGTGAAACCGAAGATGAGGCGAAAATGGCGCAGACAGCGCTGGTCCAAGGGCGAGGAGGGACAAAGCCTGCTCGAAACGGCGTTGGGACTGCCGTTGCTGCTCGGAGTCGCCTTCAACATCATCAATGTTGGTTACTTCTGGTTCATGGTGCTGGCCCTTTCGGCTGCGCCCCGCCACGGCGTGCAGTATGCCACGCAGGGTGGGCAGGCGTTGGCAACGGTTTCCGCGCCAGGAACTAGGGCCGTCAGTGATCTGGTTTATGAGAATTTGACGAACGCCATTATCGGTGCGACAACCTCCAATGTAGCCGTGCAGGTGTGTACGAGTGCCAAGGGGGTCGACCCGACCACTCATGTGGCCCTGTGCGACCAGTTTGGTCCACCGTTCACGTTTCCCACAACTCCCGCCGATCCAGAGGCGCCAGTCTACGTGCTGGATCGCGTGGCGGTGGCGTACATCGTTACACCCATCATTCCAGGAGCGGCCTTCAACGTGATTTTGCCGTCGAACCTGCACTTTTACCGGCGCGTTTCCATGAGGTCACTGTTCTAGCGTGCGACCTGGCATGCCAACTCGATGGCGGGGACAGCGCGGCCAAAGCCTGCCGGAAACGGCCTTGATGATTGTCGTGATTTTCATGGTTGTATTCTGGGTCTTTGAGCTGGGCTGGATTATGTATACCTATTCGGTCCTGGCGGCTGCCGCCAACGAGGGTGTCCGCTATGCCATTGTGCATACTGGGGGAGGCGCGACCGCCTCACCAACCACGCAAACAATAGTCAACGATTTTGCAGCCACCTCCCTGCACAACGTCAGCGCCATGACCGTTGCGGTAACCGCCCCCGACGGCAGCTACGCTCCGCCAAACCGTGTAAGAGTGATGGTGTCGTACAGGTACGTCCCCGTTCTCAGTACGTTCATGAGCACGCCCACACTGCACACCTATGCCGAAGCGAGGATGCTGGTGCAATAACATGAAAAGTCACCACAACAGCTCGCGACGAATAGATTCTCAGCGGGGTCAGACCTTCCTCGTCATCGTCATTTTGGTCGCTGTCGTCCTGCTTCCGGTGATGGGGCTGGCCACTGATTACGCGCAAATCTGGGCGCATCGGCAAATGGCTCAAGGCGCGGCCGATGCCGCCTGCCAAGCCGGCGCCGCCGACGTGTTCTTGAATGCGGTTGATCCCTCCGCACAGTCCATTGATGGACTCGATTTCTCATGGGTCGGTTCCAGTTACGACTGTAGTACCAAGACGAGTTCGTCACCTTGCCGCTACGCGGCGTTGAACGGCTATTCGGGATCGAATGTTAGCGTCAGTTTTCCAAGTTCTCTGCCGGGCGTTTTGTCTATTCCCGCCGGATATGGCTCGATCGCCTATCCTTACATCCAGGTACAAATCACTGATCCGGTCCGGCTCTCGTTCACGAAACTTGCTTTCTCCACCGGAACCTTCACCATTTCCGCTAAGGCTGGCTGTGGCTTAACTCCTGTTGCGGTCACAATCCCGCTCGCGGTGCTGCATCGGACGGCGAGCGGCGCGTTTTCGGTAGGTGGCGCTTCCTCGATTAAGATTTTCGGCGGCCCGAAACGCTCGATCCACGTGGACTCCAATAGCCCCGACGCCGTAAGCGTGGGAAGCCATCCCTCACAAGTTGACCTCTCGCAGGCTGGGCCTAACGGCACCGGTTCGGACTTGGCAGTGTTCGGAGGACCGACGACACAGCCAGGCAGCGTGAACCTGGGCACCAGCGGAAACTGGATTTCGCCGGCCAGTCCGGTCGGCGACCCGTGGATCACACTTTCGCTTCCGGGCGTCCCGTTGACCGCAGGCACCGCCACGCCGGTGCCTTTCTCCGTGAAGGGTTGCCCTGACCCCAGTGGCTGCGTGGAATTTACCGGCGGTAATTACACGGCTTGTGCGAACAACAACGTTGAGCCAGGCGGCAACGGCTGCCTGATGAGCCCTAGTTTTAAATCGGGCGCGGCCGATTGGCAGGTGAACCAGCCCTACACCGCCGACGCGCTGATATTGCCGACTGCTGGCAACGCGGGCACCTATGTGTACCAGGCCCTGAATAGCGGACAATCGGCCGTGAGCGGAACCGGACCGAATCCCTGGAACCAGGCAATTGGGGCAACTCAGGTTGACAACACTATTACCTGGAAGAACATGGGCCCCGATTCCACCAACCCGAAGACTGCGATCTTTGATCCAGGCTTGTACTATGTGGGTACAGGCGGGTTAAGTCCCGGCCCAAACACGACCATCCGCATGAGCACGGCAAGCGGCGACGGCAGCAACGGCGCGACCTTCTATTTCAGCACCGCCGCCACCGTTTCGGTGGGCAAAAATACAGGGAAATCGTCGGCCTGCACGTCGCAACCTACTCCGGGATCGGGCGGTTGCATCGTTTCCTATAAGCCGGACGGCAGCACGCTGTTCGGGGTGACCTCGCGGGTGTTGCAATGCCCCGACGGGCCGCCGAATCCGTCACAAGTTCCGGCTGCAATCGACGGCAACATCTTGCTCGGTCCCTGCTCCGGTACGTATGGCTCCTCTGACGGCAAGAATCGCGGCTTCTTATTCTTTCAAAACCGCTCGACTGCGGCAAGCGCAAGCTGGGGCGGCGGCGGACAATTTTTGCTCTCGGGTTTCATGTACTTTCACCAAAGCTCAAGTTACGGAACGACGTTGGCCATGAGCGGTGGCTCGGGCGCGGGAGCATATACGCTGGGGAACATTGTTGTGGACCGGATCTCGATGACGGGCAATTCGACCCTGAACATGATCCTGAATTCAACAGTAACGTTCCTGGTCCTCCGGCCCCAATTGCTACAGTGATGCGAGTCATATTATGGCTTGGATTCAGGCAGGCTCTTGATGGCAACCATGACAGCCGCGTGCACGTCGTTTACGCTGTTCGACCATAAACCAGTTTCGACTCGAGTGGGCTGCTGATGGCAGCCTCGGCAGCTCCGGCAATTGTACGGAGGCGAGTCCGAGCTCCAAGGTTCGCGCTCCGACCGGTCGCGGCGACTCCCCGAATTGGGCTGTTACTTTCCGCTCTGCTGCATTTGGCCTTTATCGCTATCCTGACGTGGCTGCCGATCTTGGTTCCGGCACCGAGTATGATCGTGACCGGCGTAGGCCTCCGCCATGAGGCCGATTTGCAACTGCTCTTCCTGCCGAGTCTGCCACCGATGTCAGAGGTAGGCCCAGGCGCCGACATACAACACGGATCAGAAGAAGCGCACAGAGTAGTGGAGACCTTGCCCGGAGCCGACCGATTGACTCCCAATCGGCCAAAGCCTGACTATGCCGGCGCTCAGGAGGTTGTTTCCAACCCTTCAGATTCGACCAACGGCGTGCAGACGATCCGTCGGCCGGATTTGGTTGCACCTCCGACGCTGGCCTATCCGCTCCGGCTGCCGAGCCTGCTGATGCTTCCGGCTCCAGCCATTCCAGCGCCAGTAACACCACGGATTGATCCTCCTGTACTATCGAACCCGGAAGAGCCGTCACCTTTCCGAGCCAGCGACCCTCCGGTGGAAGTTCCGGTGTTGCCCATCGACTTGCCGAAATTATCGGTGGCTCCCGCAGAACCGATGGCTCCGAAAACAATAGGCAGCTCCGAACCCAGCTTTCCGGTGGCCGCCGCAACCACGGACTCATCAGCGGTGGGTGCGCCACAAGCAGTCGTTGTACTCAATGCAGTTAGTGTTCCTCCCGAACCCTTTCCTATCATTCCTGACGCGGAGCTGGCCGCCCGATTCGTCGTTGGGCCGACCAGAGACGCAAGCGCTTTGGAAACCGCATCGGAAGCCGCCGGTGGAAGCCTTGCAGGCGCGGGCGCCTCCAATGCGGGAAAGAATCTGCCCAACCCGAGCGTGGAGAATGGGAGCGGGACCAGAGTCAAAGCGGATGGCAAGTATGCCGAGGTTGCGAGTACCGAATTCGCCTTGAATATGCGGAGCGCGCGGTCGGAGTCTAGTGGTGGTGGCACGACCGCAGCTGCAGGAAACAAAGGCCTGCCGGGGATCTCAATCTCAGGAGGTGTCACAGGACATAGTGATAACGGCCGCGTGGTCGCGACAAGTCCAAATCCACGTGGCTCCTACGCCCTTACGATTATTTCAGGCGGAAGCAGCGGCGGAGCCAGCAGAGACTTGGGCGTGTTCGCCCGCAGTGACACCGTCTACACAGTATACATCCCCATGACCGACACAGGCGGCGGCCCCGACTGGCCCATGCAGTACACGCTGATGAATTCTGCCCCAGCCCACGGCTCGCGTGAGGGCTTGCTGACGCCTCCCATTGTGCTCAAGAAAATCCAGGCGACGGCACCCAAAACTGACCTTACCGCGAATTCAGGGCCAGTGTTTGTTACTGGCATCATTGACGAGAACGGCAAGCCACAGGCGTTGCGCGCAATACGCGCCCTGGATCCCAGGGCGCAATGGGCTGTTCATGCCCTTGCGCAGTGGGAGTTCCTGGCAACACAACTCGAGGGAAAACCCGTCGCGAGCAAGATTCTGATCGGGGTAAGTGTTATGCCAGCCGAGGAGGCTGGGAAGCGAGACTGATTATTTGGTTATACGTACCACGCACCCGACGCGTTTCTGCCGCGCACGCTCCTGCTCAACTTCCGCGGTCGTCGGGTCGATTTCGGCAAAATAGCCCACCTGTGACGACGTAACTTTTCGTCGGGAGAACTCGGGCCGCGGCCAAGGTGGAGACGCCCATCGTCGCATCCGGATCTCGCTCGCACCCATCGCGATCAAGCAAATCGTCGTCGCGATCGGGCGGGTCGTCGCCCCAGCGGGGGCCGTCAAACATAAGCACCTCCGGTCAGCTGCGGCGGGTGGGTGCACAGGCAGCGAATAGCGCGACGAAACTGCGGGAAGGGTTAGAATGGCTCTATCCAAGGCTGGCCGGATGTCCTCGATCTCCTGGCTGCGGGCGCGACGCGCGAAGAGATCCTGGCCGGCTACACCTATCTCGAAGCCGAAGACATCACGGCGGTGCTGGAATTTGCTGCCAGCTAAACCTGACGTTCGCGGAACGAGGCTGTGCATGACATTCACGGATCGCATTGAAATGAACCCGCGCGTGATGCTTGGGAAGCCTGTCATCCGCGGAACACGGATTCCCGTCGAACTCATCCTTCGCAAGCTGAGCGAA
>Ga0066710_100001792_pt1 | contig 16550 bp, 17 predicted proteins | sample GraSoiAngelo_159_FD_79666 | JGI IMG/M metagenome (GOLD analysis project Ga0066710, IMG submission 79666) | Grasslands soil microbial communities from the Angelo Coastal Reserve, California, USA - 14_1009_16_40cm | ecosystem: Environmental > Terrestrial > Soil > Grasslands | place: USA... | reverse complement strand
CCGCCCCGGCCGCCGAAGCCGCCGCCCCGGCCTCCCATGCCTCCGCCGCGCCCTCCGCCGCCCAAGCTCCCGCCACCGGGCCGGTCGCCGCCGCCCGCGTCGCGCATCTTCGTCCGCGCGTCCTCGCTCTGGTCCTGGTTGAGCGTCCACTTGCCGGCCAGGCTCGGCGTCGTCTCGGGAGACGGCGGGGCCTGGGGCGCGGCCCCCACCCAGCCGCCGGTCGCGCCGAGGGCCGTCCCCAGCGCCAGCGCCGCGAAGCGTCTCACTGCTTCTCGTCCCGGGCCGGTGGAGGACCGAAGCGCGCGCCTTCCGGGGGGCCCTCGCGCACGGTGAAGTCCGCGGGAACCTCGAAGAGCGACCTGTCCGGCTCGGCGCGGGTGATCCCGGTCAAGCGGTAAGTGGTCTCGCCGAAGCGGGGATCGCGGTGCATGCTCTGCACGACGACCTGCAGCTCGGTCGAGTACCAACGCTCGGAGACGATGGCGATCGGCCGGTCGTTGCCGATGGCCCCCGCCGGGATGGTGACCGTGTTACGCGTCCCCGTCGCTTCCACGCCTTCGATCGTCTGGCTCCCGAGGTTCTCGGTCTGATGCGCCCAGGAGCCCTCGCCTCCGTCGCCGGGCCCGCCCCGGAAGCGCCTTCCGGGCCCGTGTCCCGGACCCGCCGCGCCGTCCGGTCCGGGCGCCCCGCCGTGCGCGTGCTCCCAGCCCTTGGCGTTCCGCGTCGGAATGCCGAGCTTGCGGGCGGTGTGGGTGTCGGGCTCGAGGACGAACGACGTCCCGGCCACGGGATCCTGGATGAAGACGAGCCGCGGGGCCTCGTGAGCGACGAGCGGACCGATGGCGGCCAGGGTCATCTCCCGCCGCGTGCGACCCTCCGTGTCGCGATAGACGGCGGCAGTCGTCTTGCGCGCGATGCGGTTGCCGTCGGCGAGCGTCTGGGTGATCTCGGTGACGGCCTCCGCCTTGTACGGCGCTCCCTTGACCAGCTTGTTCTCGAAGGCCTCGTGCACGTTGCCGGCGAAGTCGCCGAAGAACGGGCGCGGCGGCCCCGGCCGGAACGGACGCTTGTCCTGGGCCCGGGCGGCCGCCGGCGCCAGCAGCACCAGCGCCGCCGCGAGCGACAGAGCGCGTTGCGAACAGGTACTCATCGTGCCCCCTCCTGCCTTTCAGTCCACGTCAGTCCACGAAGCGGATGGCGCGCGCCACCCCGTCGTGGCCGACGATCACCTCGGCCCTGACCGATCCGGTCTGCCCGGCGGCCACCTCGGGCCAGCCCAGCGCCGCGAGGGCGGTGGGCGACAGCTCGACGCCCACTAGCTGCAGGCTGTCGAGCTCGCCGAGGTCCTCGCCGTAGCTGAGGGCCATGAATTCCTGCTTCCCCCCCAGCGCGGCGGCCGCCGCGACGGCCCTGGGCGCGGCGGTGGCCGCGGGCCGGGCGGGCGAACCGACCTCGGGTCCCGGCTCCCACGGCCGGTCGAGACGCGGCGGCACGACGACGATGGCGGCCAGGACGGCGGCCGCCGCTCCCAGCAGGAGCAGCTCCAGGGCGCGCGAGCGGCCGATCGCGGCCCGGGCCCCGCGCATCAGGGCCGGATCGCGCATCGCGCGCCGCAGCGCGTCCTCGACCCGGGGGGGCGCCTCCGCCCCCGCGGTCCGGGCGGCGAACGCGCGCAGGGCGCCCGTCACCGCGCGCTCGTCGTCCAGCCGGGCGGCGCAGCGCAGGCAGCCCTCCGCGTGGGCGAGGGCCAGGTCGCGGGCGGCATCGTCGAGCGCCTCGCCCCGGGCGAGGTCCACGACGTGATGCTCGAAGCTCTCGCAGCTCATCTCGTCATCCTCGGCGCCGGCTGGGCCGCCACCGGCACCGGCCGGGCCGACCGCAGCCGCGTCCCCAGCTGCTCCCGTCCGCGATGGAGGCGGGAGCGCACCGTCCCCACCGCGCAGCCGAGCGTGGCCGCGGCCTCCTCGTAACTCATGCCTTGCAGGTCGCAGAGCACCACCGCCTCGCGGTAGTGGAGCGGGAGCCCCAGCAACCCCTCCCACACCAGGTCGCTCCGCTCGCGCCGCGCGAGGTCGGCCAACGGGTCGTCGGGGCCGGCCTCCTCGTCGGCCAGCCGTTGCAGGCCCCGCTCGCGCCCCAGGCGACGCCGGGCGATGTTGCGGGCGATGCCGTGCAGGTAGGAGGACAGCTCTCCGCGGCTGGGATCGTAGCCCTCGTTGCGGCGGAGCAACGCCATGAAGACCTCCTGGGTCACGTCCTCGGCCAAGGCCGGCGATCCGCTCACCCGCAACGCGTAGCGGTAGAGGGGACCCTGCCAGCGGCGGTAGAGAAGGGTGAAGGCCTCCTCGTCCCCCGCCCGCAGGCCCTGGAGCAGGTCGTGGTCGCTCGGCGTCACGCTCTCGGCCATCCTCCGTGAAAGCGAGCCAACCCGGCCTCTGTCTGCCATTGCCACCGGAAGGGGAAAAGGTTCCCGGATCGCGTCTTCAGACCTGCCCTCGGGCGCGGCGCTCTCCGGGGAGCAAGCATCGGTAGATGAAGAGATTGACCGGGACGGCCACTCCCGCGTCCCGTCCGAGGCGGACTACGGCCCCCGTCTGGTACTCGAGCTCGGAGGGCCGGCCTTCCAGGATGTCGCGCTGCATGGAGGCGGTGCCGTCGGCGGGCAGGCCGTCGACGTAGGCCATCGTGCGCCCGACCGCGTCCTTTCGCAGACCCACGCCGCGGGCCCGGCCGAGGTCGAACACTTCGCGCACGGCGGACTCCAGCAGTTCTCGCGTCTCCGGCACCGACCGCACCGGGCCGGCCGGCATGCGCGTCACCGCCCCCATTCCGCTGAAGGGCGCGATGAAGAGGAACTTCTCCCACAGGGCGGCGGTGATGTCGGACGGCGTGCCGACCGACACTCCGGCCGCCTGCTCGAAGGCGGCCCGCAAGCGGTCGACGCGGTCGCTAGGACGTCCGTCCCGCTCCCCGAACTCGATGCGGGGAGCGACGCCGGCGTGCCGGATGCGGCCGGGGCCGGCCAGGTAGCTGAAGATCTTGCAGAGGCCGCCCACCACCGGCTCCGGACCCACCTCGGCCACCAGCTCGTCGGCCGCCTCCACGCCGTTCTGCAGCGGCACCACGAAGCCGCCCCCGCGGAGCAGGGGCCCCAGGGCGCGGCCCGCCTCCTTTACCTGCCATGCCTTCACGCCCAGCAGCACCACGTCAGCGGGCGCCGCCTCGGCCGGGTCGTCCGTCACGCGCGCGGGCCGGACCGCGAAGTCGCCGTCCAGGCTCTGCACCCGCAGGCCATCCCGCCGGATCGCCTCCAGGTGCGCCCCGCGCGCGATGAAGACGACCTCCTGGCCGGCCTGGGCCAGGCGGCCGCCGAAGTATCCGCCCACCCCGCCGGCGCCGAAGACCGCGATCCGCACGAGTCATTGTCGCCTGGAAGCTCGTGACCAGGGAATTCGCTGGCCGGCCTTGACAAGCCCGGCCATCGCCGGTCAGAGTGAGCACATGGTCATTCGGTTGACTACCGGGTCATCAACATGACCAGACAGGGCACGCGTCGGACGAAGCAGCAGGTGGTGGCCGAATTCCGGCACGCCGAGATCCTGGACGCCGCTCGCCGCGTCTTCGCCGCCCGCGGCTTCGAGGGCGCGTCGGTCGACGACATCGCGCGCCGGGCCCGGGTGGCCAAGGGCACCGTCTATCTGTACTACCCCTCCAAGCGCGCGCTCTATCGGGCCGCGCTGCGCCGAGGGCTGGAATCCCTGGTCCAGGAGTTGCGCCGCCGGGTATACGCCGCACACACTCTACGGGATAAGATCCGGGCCTTCATGACGACTAAAATCGATTACTTCGAGCAGCACGGAGACTTCTTCCGTATCTATTGCGCCGAGGCCGGCCGCGCCGGATGCCGGCCGGCCGACCTCGAGCGCGATCTCGAGGCGTTCAGCCGCGAGCAGCTGGCCCTCCTCCAGGACGCCCTCGCGCTCCCCGGAGCCGGTGGCCGGCCGGGCCGACCGCGGCCGGCGGCCGCCTTCGCCCTGGCGGACATGACCCACGGCGTCGTGACCCGGAGGCTCTTCGGACGCTCGCGGGCCGAAACGAGGCGCGACGTGGCCTTCCTCCTCGAGATGGCGGAGAAAGGCCTCGCCGCGCGATGAACCTTCTCGCGCTGGCCCTGCTCTTCTCCCCCCAGCAGGCGGCGCCGCCGACCGCCACCCCGCCGGCGACCATCGGCGAGGAGAGGCCGCTGTTCGGCGGCGTGGCGTCGGGTCCGGCCACCGCGGGAATCCTGGAGCTGACCCTCGACGGCGCGATCGAGCGCGGGCTGCAGCGCAACCTCGCCCTGCTGCTCGCGCAGCAGCGCATCCGCGCCGCCCGCGGCGCCCGCTGGGAGGCCCTCTCCGACCTCCTCCCCCACCTTTCCCTGTACCTGTCCGAGACCCGCCAGAAGATCAACCTCGAGGCGTTCGGCTTCACCGGCCTGCCCGGCTTCAACCTCCCCCCGCTCGTGGGCCCGTTCAACGTCTTCGACGCGCGGGCCCAGCTCACGGAGACGCTGTTGAGCTTGGAGGCGCTCGAGAAGACGCGGGCCGAGAAGGCCCGCATCGATGCCGCCCGCTTCTCCTACCAGGACCTGCGCGACCTGATCGTCCTCGTGAGCGGCAGCCTCTACCTGCAGGCGGTCGCCGAGCAGAGCCGCATCGACGCCGCGCGCGCCCAGCTCGAGACCGCCCGCGCCCTGCACGAGCTGGCCGTCGACCGCAAGAAGGCCGGCCTCGTCCCCTCGGTCGACGTGCTGCGGGCGGAGGTGGAGCGTGCGGCGCGGGAGCAGCAGACGATCCTGGCCGAGACGCGGTTCGCCAAGGCCAAGCTGGCCCTGGCCCGGGCCATCGGCCTGCCGCTCGGCCAGCAGTTCCACCTCGCCGACCGCGTCACCTACTCGCCGGGCCCCGTCCTCTCCCTCGACGACGCCCTCAAGACGGCCTACGAGAGCCGCGCCGACTGGAAAGCGGCCCAGGCGCGATTACGGGCGGCGGAGTCCGCCCGCCGGTCGGCCGCCGACCAGTGGTTGCCCACCCTGGAGGTCCGGGGCGACTACGGCGCGATCGGAGCCACCGTGGGCGGGGCCCGCGTGACCTACACGCTCGGGGCGGCGGTGCGGGTCTCGGTGTTCGACGGCGGCAAGCGGATCGGCAAGGTGCTGCAGGCCGACGCCGCGCTGGAGTCGGAGCGGATGGCCCTCGAAGACCTCCGCGGGCGAGTGCGTTACGAGGTGGAAGCGGCCGCCCTCGACGTGAAGGCGGCCCAGGACCGGGTGGGCGTCGCGGAGCGGGCGGTGGCGCTGGCGAAGGAGGAGCTGACCCAGGCCCAGGACCGCTTCCGGGCCGGGGTGGCGAACAACATCGACGTGGTGGAGGCGCAGGAGGCGCTGGCTTCGGCCACCGAGACCTACATCTCGAGCCTCTACGACCACAACGTCGCCAAGGCGGCCATGGCCCGCGCCCTCGGCGTGGCCGAGGCGACCTACAAGCAGCTGCTGCGAGGAGAGTGATGCGGCGAGCGCGCTGGATCAGTCTGGGAGTGATCGTCGCCGCCGTGGTGGCGGGGCTCGTGTGGCGTCACTACGCGGGCCGGGAGTCGACCGACGACGCCCAGATCGACGGCCACATCGTCCCGGTGGCCGCCCGGGTCGGCGGCACCGTGCAGACCGTCGCGGTGGCCGACAACCAGTTCGTGGACGCGGGAACGCTGCTGGTCCAGCTCGACCCGCGCGACTACCAGGTCGCCTTCGACCACGCGCGGGCGGACCTGCTCGAGGCGGAGGCGTCCGCGCAGGCGGCCCGGACCACGGTGCCGGTGACCTCCACCACCGCGGCCAGCCAGGTCTCCGGCGCGGAGAGCGACATCGGCACCGCGCGGGCCCGGGTCCGCTCGGCCCAGGCCCAGCTCCAGGACGCGCAGGCCAAGGAGCGCAAGGCGGAGCAGGACCTCGCCCGCATCAAGACGCTGCACGCCAAGGACGAGGTCTCGCAGCAGGAGTACGACGCGGCGGCGGTGGCCGCGGAATCCGGCCGCGCGGCGCGGGAGTCGGCCCAGGCCACGGTCAAGGAGGCAGAGGAAGGGGTCGGCTCGGCGGCGGCCCGCCTCAGCAAGGCGAAGACGGCTCCCCAGCAGGTGGGCATCATGCGCGCCCGGGCCGCCTCGGCGGAGGCCAAGGTCGTCCAGGCGCGCGCGGCCCTGGCCCGGGCCCAGCTCGAGCTCGAGTACGCGACGGTGAAGGCGCCCGCGGCCGGCATCGTGAGCAAGAAGACGGTGGAGGTCGGGCAGGTGATCCAGCCCGGCCAGCCGCTGCTCGCGATCGTGCCCCTCGACGACATCTGGGTCACCGCCAACTTCAAGGAGAGCCAGCTCAGGGAGATCCGGCCGGGCCAGCGCGCGGTCGTCGCCGTCGACGCCTACGGCGGCCGCTCCTACCAGGGCCGCGTCGACAGCATCGCCCCCGCCACCGGCGCCCGGTTCAGCCTGCTGCCGCCGGAGAACGCGACCGGTAACTACGTCAAGGTCGTGCAGCGGGTGCCGGTGAAGATCGTCTTCGACAAGGGCCAGGACTCCGAGCACCTCCTGCGGCCCGGCATGTCCGTCGTGCCCACGGTGTTCGTTAAGTGAGCGAGGCCGGCGTCCCCGCCGCTCCGGCGGCCGCCGCTCCCGCTGCCCACCCCCACGTCAACCCCTGGATCGTGGCGGTGTCGGTGATGTTCGCCACCTTCATGGAGGTGCTGGACACCACGGTCGTCAACGTCTCGCTGCCCCACATCGCGGGCAGCCTCGACGCGACCATCGACGAGTCGACCTGGGCCCTCACCTCCTACCTGGTGGCCAACGCCATCATCCTTCCCCTGGCCGGCTGGCTGGCCAACCACTTCGGCCGCAAGCGTCTGCTCATGACGTCGGTGGCCGGTTTCACCGTCTCGTCGTTCCTCTGCGGGCTGGCTCCCAACCTGGAGATGCTGGTGCTCTTCCGGATCATCCAGGGCATGACCGGGGGCGCGCTGCAGCCGCTGTCGCAGGCGGTGCTGCTGGAGGCCTTTCCGCCCGAGGAGCGCGGCAAGGCCATGGGCTTCTGGGGCCTGGGGATCGTGGTCGCGCCCATCTTCGGCCCCGTGCTGGGCGGATGGCTGACCGACAGCTACAGCTGGCGCTGGGTCTTCTACATCAACATCCCGGTGGGGATCGCTTCGATCGTGATGACCAAGCTCTTCATCTTCGACCCCCCCTACATCGAGCGGAAGTCCGACCGGGTGGACTACTGGGGCATCGGCCTGCTCGCGGTCGGCGTGGGAGCGTTGCAGTTCCTGCTCGACAAGGGCCAGGAGGAGGACTGGTTCGCCTCGTACCTCATGCGCGGGCTGGCGGTCACGGCCGCGGTCGGCCTGGTGGCTTTCGTCGTGCGGGAGCTGAGGACCGGGCACCCGGTCGTGGACCTCCACGTCTTCAAGGTGCGGACCTACAGCGCCGGCGTGTTCCTCATGACCGTCCTCGGCTTCGTGCTCTACGGCAGCCTCGTCCTCCTGCCGATCATGCTCCAGACCCTTCTCGGTTATCCGTCGCTGCAGGCCGGCATCGCCATGGCTCCGCGCGGCATGGGGTCGTTCCTGGCCATGCCCGTCATCGGGGTGCTGGTGGCGCGGGTGGGGGCCCGAAAGCTCCTGGCCCTGGGCCTGACCGGCGGCTCGCTCACGCTCTTCTGGCTCGGCCAGCTCGACCTCACCGCCGGCTACTGGGACATCTTCTGGCCGCAATTCATCCAGGGCATCTCGCTGGGACTGCTCTTCGTTCCCCTCACCACCATCAGCATGGACCCGATCCCGAGGGAGACCATGGGCAACGCCACCAGCATCTTCAACCTCATGCGCAACATCGGCGGCAGCATGGGGATCGCCGCCGCCACCACGATGCTCGCCCGCCACGGCCAGGCCTACATCAACCTGTTCAGCGCGCGGGTGACGCCCTACGATCCCGCCGCCCGCCGGATGCTCGAGGGCCTGCGCTCGATGTTCATCGCCCGCGGCGCGGACGCCGCCACCGCCACCCAGCGCGCACAGGCGGCGCTGTTCGGCCTCCTGAGCCGCCAGGCCACCATGCTCGCCTTCGTGAGCGTGTTCCGGCTGCTCGGCCTCGTCTTCCTGCTGATGCTGCCGCTGGTGCTCATCATGAAGAGCCCGCGGACGCGCGGCCCCGCCGCCGGGGTCCACTAGCGTTGCTTTTTGACCCAGGGGACGCAGAGGGCGCAGAGAGAATTGGACAAAGAGCAGGGAACGACAGCCGCGAAGCGGAGCGGGACTCGCTCCCCTCGGGGCCGCTCGATGACGGAGGGCCTGGCGCGGACCGAGGCGGAGATCCACAAGGAGAAGGCGGCCGCCCTCGCCCGCATCGCGCGCACGCGAAACTCGCTTACCATCGGGGCCGGCTGCGCCATGCCCATCTTCCGCCTCGACCACCGGCTCGCCTTTCCGCCCGTGGAATACGCGGAGGACGGACTGCTCGCGGTCGGAGGCGACCTGCGGCCCGAGCGGCTCCTGCTCGCCTACCGGAGCGGCATCTTTCCCTGGTACTCGGACGGCCAGCCGATCCTGTGGCACTCACCGGACCCTCGGATGGTGCTCGTCGCCTCCGAGCTGCAGGTCCCGCGCAGCCTCCGCAAGACGATGCGCAAGCGGCCCTACGAGCTCACCCTGGACGGCTGCTTCGCCAAGGTCGTGGCCGGCTGCGCTTCGGCGGAGCGGCCGGGGCAGTCCGGGACCTGGATCACGCCCGACATGCAGGCCGCCTATCGCGAGCTGCACCGGCGCGGTCTCGCCCACTCGGTCGAGGCCTGGCAGGGCGGCCGCCTGGTGGGCGGCCTGTACGGCGTCTCGCTGGGCGCAGCCTTCTTCGGCGAGTCGATGTTCGCCCTCGCCCCCGACGCCTCCAAGATCGCCTTCGTCCGCCTCGTGGAGCACCTCCAGCGCTGGGACATCGGGCTCGTCGACTGTCAGGTCTATACCGAACACCTGGCCCGCTTCGGCGCGGTGGAGTGGCCGCGCAAGCGCTATCTGGCCGCCCTCAAGAAGGCGCTCGCGCGCCCCACGCGCAGCGGGCCGTGGACCCTCGGAGACGAGGGCTAGCTCATCCGGCTCCAACGGCCGTCGGCCAGGACCTCGCACGGTCGATAGCCGGCCTTGTAGCTCATCCGGGGCGAGCCGCGGATCCAGTAGCCGAGGTAGAGCCACGGCAGACGGCGGCGGCGGCACTCGTCGATCATCCACAGGACGTTGAAGACGCCCAGCGACCGCCTCGACTCGCCCGGCTCGAAGTAGCAGTAGACGGCGCTCATCGCGTGGGGCTCGAGGTCGGCCACGCCCACCGCCACCAGGCGGCGGTGCCGGCGGTACTCGATCTCGCGGGTGTCCACCGCCGACGCGGCGCTGAGGGCCCGCAGCTCGCTGTCCGAGCCGTCCATCTGCCCGTCGTGGCGGGCGTCCAGGTAGCGCCGGTAGAGGTCGAGCTTCTCCGCGCTCGGGGAAGGCGTGACGAGCGCGACGTCCAGGTCCGCGTTGCGGCTCCGGCACCGTCGCTGGACCCGCGAGGGAGTGAACTCCGCGACGGGCACCCGCAGCATCCGGCACTCCCCGCATCCTTTGCAGCGGGGCCGGTAGAACGCCGGACCCAGCCGGCGGAAGTTGAGGTCCATGAGAGCGTGGTACACGCCAGGGAAGACGGGCGCCGCGACGATCGTCTGGTGGAGCGCGGAGCGCTCGGGCAGGTAGGGGCACGGGAAGGGCCCGTCGAGCGGCGCGTCGCAACTCTCGACGGCGCGGGCCAGCCGCCGGGTCAGGATCTCGCTCTCGCTCGCCATCGCTCCAGGGTAGCACCGCCGGCCTCCCTCTTCCGCCGGGCCGGGGAGGCGGACTACCATCAAGCCATGCGAGCCGAGCATACCCTCCGGGTAGGAGACGGCGCCTTCCTCGTCGACCCTTTCGAGCCGGCCTACCTGCGCGTGCATCGGCAAGGAGGCTTCGCATCCCGAGTGGAAGCCGCGCTGCGGGAGCTGGCCGACTGTCACGCCTGCCCGCGCAACTGCGCGTGCAACCGGCTGAAGGGCGAGACGCGCGCGTGCCACACCGGCCGCTTCGCGATCGTCTCCAGCGCGTTCCCCCACTTCGGCGAGGAGGACTGCCTGCGGGGCTGGCGCGGCTCGGGCACGATCTTCTTCAGCCTCTGCAACCTCCGCTGCGCGTTCTGCCAGAACTGGGACATCTCGCAGAAGCTCGAGGGCAAGGAGTGCGGCCCGCGCGAGATCGCCGGCCTGATGCTGCTGCTGCAGGAGCGGGGCTGCCACAACATCAACTTCGTCACCCCCGAGCACGTGGCTCCCCAGGTCGTGGAAGCAATCGCGGAGGCGGTGCCGCTCGGCCTGCGCGTTCCCATCGTCTACAACACGAGCGCCTACGACGCGATCTCCTCCCTGCGTCTGCTCGACGGGCTGGTGGACATCTACATGCCGGACTTCAAGTTCTGGAAGCCCGAGACGGCGCTGCGCCTCGCGCGGGCGACGGACTACCCGGAGCGGGCGCGCGAGGCCATCCGCGAGATGCACCGCCAGGTCGGACCGCTGAAGCTGGGGCCGGACGGCCTGGCCCGGCGCGGCGTCCTCGTCCGGCACCTCGTATGCCCGGGCAGACCGACGAGGCGGCGGCAATCTTCGAGTGGCTGGCCCGCGAGCTGTCGCCCGACACGTACGTCAACGTGATGGGACAGTACCGGCCCGAGTACCAGGTCGGGCAGACCGCGGCCAACGGGACGGTGAGACACCCCGACATCAACCGGCGGCCGGCGCCGGACGAGATGAGCGCGGCCTACGCGGCCGCGCGCCGAGCCGGCCTGTGGCGCCTGGACCGTCGTTCCGCCGGGGGGACCTAGCGGCGCACCGCTCGCCGCTTGACTCAGTACGAACGATCGTATTATTCTTGCCCCGGTACGATGGCCACCTCCAGCCTGCGCAAAGGCGAGCTGACCCGGCAGGCGATCGTGGAGCACGCCGCCCGGATGGCCAGCCTCATCGGCCTCGAGGGTCTGACCATCGGCGCCCTGGCCGAGGAGCTGAAGCTCTCCAAGAGCGGCCTGTTCGCGCACTTCAAGTCCAAGGAGGCCTTGCAGCTCCAGGCGCTGGAGTTCGGCATCGGCCGCTTCGTCGACACGGTGGTGAGGCCCGCCCTGGCCGCGCCGCGGGGAGAGCCGCGGGTGCGGGCGCTCTTCGAACGCTGGGTGGACTGGCCCCGGGCCAGCGGCCTGGCCGGCTGCATGTTCGTGGCCCTGTCCACCGAGCTGGACGACCGGCCGGGCGCCGTGCGCGAGCGTCTCGTGCAGTCCCAGCGGGACTGGCTGGACGTGATCGCGAACTGCGTGCGGACGGGAATCGCGGAGGGACACTTCCGGAAGGAGCTCGATGCCGAGCAGGTGGCCCACGAGCTCTACGGCATCATGCTCGCCAACCACCATGCGGTCCGCCTGCTCCGCGACAAGCAGGCCGGCCCGCGCACCCGGCGTGCGTTCGAGCGCCTGCTCGGCGGCGCGCGGGCGAAGGCGAAGACCGCCCCTAGGTGACCACGACGACGACGGCCCAGGAGGGCCCGCCATGCGCCTCGACAAAAGCACGATCGTTCGGTTGCCGCTCGCGGTCCTCGGCCGGGTGGCGCCGGGCCTGGCGGCGGCGTGGGCGCTCGACCTGTTCTTCACGCCCCGCGGCCGCCGCGGCTCGCGGCGCACGCGCGCGTCTCTCTCCGAAGCTCGCCGGTTCGACGTGGACGTCGACGGCCAGCGGGTCGCGGGCTGGTCGTGGGGCGGCGGCCCGGCCGTCTATCTCCTCCACGGGTGGGCCGGCGTGGGTGGCCAGCTCGCCGGCTTCGTCCCGCCCCTGCTCGCTCACGGCTTCCGGGCGGTCACGTTCGACGCGCCCGGCCATGGCGCCTCGGCGGGCCGGCGCAGCTCCATCGTGCACTTCGCCAGGGCCCTGCACGAAGTGGTCGCTCGGGAAGGCCCGGCCCACGCCGTGATCGCGCACTCGCTGGGCGCGGCGGCGGCGACCCGCGCCTTCGCCCACGGCCTCCGGGTGGAGCGCGCCGTGTTCGTGGGACCCACCGGCGGCCCGCGCGATTGGTCGAGCCGGTTCCGCGCCCACCTCGGCGTCCCGTCGCACGTGATGGCCCTGATGCGAGAGCGCTCGGAGCGCTGGCTCGGCGCGAGCTGGGACGACTTCGACGTGCCGCGGCTGGCCGCCCGCCAGTCCGCGCCCCTGCTGGTCTTCCACGACCGGGACGACGCGGAGGTGCCCTGGAGCGACGGGGCGGCCATCGCCAGGGCGTGGCCCGGAGCGCGGCTGGTCACGACGACGGGCCTCGGTCACCGGCGCATCCTGCGCGACGACGGCGTGGTCCGCCAGGGCGTGTCGTTTGTCGCCCGCGAACCCGGCGCGGCCGACGACTACTCCGCGTCGTGGAAGATGATGCCCAACGTGTAGCGCCTTCCGGTGCGCACGCGGCTGACCCCGTGCCGCACGCCCACCCGGTAGAAGCCGCGCCCGCCCCGCGCGGGACGGAAACGGTTGGTGAAGACGACGAGCTCGCCCTGCTCCTTCACGATCGCCTCCCCCACCGATTGCGCCCGCGGCCGCTGCTCGACGAGCAGGAACTCGCCGCCGGTGTAGTCGCGGCCCGGCCGGCTCAAGAACGCCACGAGCTGCAGGGGAAAGCCGAGCCGGCCGTAGACGTCCTGGTGGAGGCAGTTGTACCCGCCGGCCTCGTAATGCAGGAGCAGCGGGGTGGGCCTCGTCTGTCCCGCCCGCGCGCAGCGGGCCAGGAACGCGGCGAGCGTCGGCGGAAAGCGCTCGCGGGCCCCGAGCGCCTTCATCCAGCGGTTGGCCACGCCGGCGAGTCGCGGATAGGCGTGGACGCGGAGCTGCTCGACCAGCGGCGGCAGCGGGCGGGCGAAGTACTTGTAGTCGCCCGCCCCGAAGCGGTGCCGCTCCATGTCCACCCGGCTGCGGAAGAGGGACTCGTCGGAATAGGAGGCCATGAGCGCGTCGCACTCCGCGGGCGTGAGGACGGCCGGCGTGCCGGCCCAGCCGCGGTCCCACAGCCCGGCTTCGAGCGCCGCCCAGTCGAGGCCCGCGAGGCGCTCGGCGATGGTCACGGGGGCGCGATCGGGATGGGGGCCGGCGCGGCCACATGCTCGTAGAGCCCGACGAGGCGCTGCATGAGCGAGGGCCGATCGAAACCCGTCGCCGTAGGCGCGCGGCGGCCGACGGCGTCCCGAAGCGCGCGGGCCAGGGCCGGCACGTCCCCCCCCGCCGCCTGCGGGTCGAGGTGCCAGTCGGCCACACCCCCGCTCGCCCAGGTGACGACCGGCACACCCATCGTCAGCGCCTCCAGGCCGACGATGCCGAACGGCTCCTGCCATCGCGGCGAGGTGAAGAACGCGCAAGGCTCTCGAGCCACCCTGGTGTTCGGCGCGCGCAGCGGAGCGTTTCCTCTGCCGTCTGGCGGCGGATTCACTCCGCCGCCAGACGCTTGATGACGGACGCGCGGAGCGAAGCGCGCCGCATTCGGATCACGAAGCGCGCCGCATCCGGTCAAAGATCCCGCAGGGCCGTAGCTACGGGCAAGCGGGCCGCCCGGACGGCCGGCGGCAGCCCGCCGACGACACCCATCACCAGCGCGAACCCCACGCCGATGGCCAGCAGCGGCGGCGTGACGCGGAACGCGAAGGCGAGGTGGGAGAAGGTCTGCCAGTTCAGCGTGCCCGTGGTGAGGCCGTTCACCGGCAGGGCGAACGCGCAGCCGAGCAGGCCGCCGATCCCCGCGATGAAGAGGGCCTCCACCACGAAGGACAGGACCACGCTGGCGCCGCCGAAGCCCAGCGCGCGCATGGTCGCGATCTCGCGCGAGCGCTCCGCCACCGCGGAGTACATCGTGTTGAGCGCGCCGAACACGGCGCCCAGCCCCATCACGGCCGCCACCATCGAGCCGAGGACCGTGATCAACCCGGTCAGCATCCGCGATTCCTTCTCGTAGTACTCGGCTTCCCGCTCGGCCTGGACGCTCAGCCGAGGGTCGCCGGTGAGCGCCTTCTTGAAGCCCTCGAAGGCGTCGGCCGATTGCAGGCGCACCGTCGCCGACTGGAACGAGCCGAGCGGGCGCTGGTAGACGCGCATCAGGACCTCGGCGTCGCACCACACCTCCGAGTCGAACGCGCTGCCGCCGGCGTCGAAGGAGCCCACCACCGTCCAGCTCTCGCCCCCGAAGCGGACCGTGTTCCCGATGTCGAGCCCGGAGTACGTGGTCCTGACGTTGCGCCCCACGACCAGCTCGGGCAGGCCGGGCCGGAAGAAGCGGCCCTTCTGCACCCTGACGCTCGGCCGCACCTCCAGGGCCCGCGGCGACATCCCGCGCACCTGCACGTTGGCGTCGGTGCCCGTCGTCTTGAGCGGGAACGACGCCACCACCACCACTTCGGGGCTCACCAGGGCCCCGGCCGCGGACCGCGCGACGCCGGGGGCGACCTCGAGGATCTTCACGTGCTCGACACTCACGCTGCTGTCCATCTCCGAGGTGGCCCCCGCTCGTCGCACGATCGCGTTCTCGGGCGATCCGGAGGAGACGAGGGTGGCCTGGAAACCGCGGGCCATGGCCAGCATGGCCACGAACACCGCGACGGTGCCGGCGATGCCGAGCACGGCCACCACCGCCGAGGGCCAGCGCTCCCGGACGCTGTTCACGTTGTACACGAGGGGGATCGCCATCGTCACACCCTCCGCAACGCCTCCACCACGCGCAGGCGCATGGCGGAGAACGCGGGCAGGAAGCCCGCGACGACACCGACCAGCAGCGCGGCCGCCACCCCGGCCGCGATGGGCTGCGGCGGCAGGTAGAAGACGGGCAGCAAGCCGTTCGTGGGATCGCCGCGGAGCGTGAGCGCCTTGGCCAGGGCGATGCCCAGGCCTCCACCGAGCAGGGCGACCAGCACCGACTCGGCGAGGACGAGCATCAGCACCGCCCAGTCGGGGAACCCCACGGTCTTGAGCACCGCCAGCTCGCCGGTGCGCTCCCGGACGGCGATCGCCATCGTGTTCCCGGTGACGAGGAGCAGCGTGAAGAAGACGACCGCGCCGATGGAGAGGAGCACGAACTCGATGTTGCCCATCTGCTTCGCGAACGACGCGGCCATCGCCTTCTCGGTCATCGTCCGCGTCTCGTAGGGCGAGTTGGCGAAGGTCTCGTCGATGGCCCTGGTCACGCGCACGGCCTGGTCGGGGTTCTCGATCCGCAGCGTGTACCAGCCGATCATGTTCTTGTAGGAGGCCGGCATCTTCTCGTTCAGGTAGTCCCAGTGGAACCAGAACTGGGTCGTGTCGTCCTGGGGCCGCGTGCCGCGATAGATGCCGTGGAGGTTGAACTCGAACACCCCGGAAAGGAAGGTTCCCCGGATGGGGATCCGGTCCCCGATCTTCCAGTGGTACTTGTCGGCGGTCAGTTTCCCGGCGATGGCACCCGCCCTGTCCTCCCGGAAGGCCTTCCATTGGTCGTCGGGGATGACGAACTCGGGGTACATGTCGCGGTAGGTGTCGGCGTCCACCGCGAACTGGGGGAAGAAGTTCTTCTCGTCGACGTACACGCCGCCGAACCAATTCGCCCACGTGACCTGTTTCACGCCCGGGATGCGCAGGATCCGGTCGCGGTAGGGGAGCGGCAGGGGCTGGATGATCGAGACCTTGTTGATCACCATCAGCCGGTCGGCGCCCGCCACGTCGACGCCCTGGCTGAACGCCACCCGGATCGTGGCCAGCAAGCCGAACAGGAACAGGGCGACCGCGAAGGAGCCGATGGTCAGCGCCGTGCGCACCTTCTTGCGGAGCAGGTTGGCGAAGATCAGGGGCAGGAACTTCATGCCCGGAGCGCGCTCGGCGCGCCCTCCACGAGGACTCCCTTCTCGAGGTGGAGGACCTGCTGCGCCCGCTCGGCCGCCCGCGGGTCGTGGGTGACCATGAGCACGGTCTTGCCATGGTCGCGCACCAGCAGGTCGATGAGGTTCAGGATCTCGTCCGCGCTCCTCCGGTCGAGGTCCCCGGTGGGCTCGTCGCAGAGCAGGAAGGTGGCGTCGGCCACGATCGCGCGGGCGATGGCGACCCGCTGCTGCTGCCCGCCCGAGAGCTGTCGCGGGTAGTGCTGCTGCCGGTCGCCGAGGCCGACCACGCCGAGGGCCGTCTCCACGTGCTTCCGGCGCTCCGCCTTGCCGAGGCCGGTCAGGAGCAGCGGCAGCTCGACGTTGCGGAAGGCGGTCAGGACCGGGATCAGGTTGTACATCTGGAACACGAAGCCCACGTGCCGGGCCCGCCAGGCGGTGAGCCTGCCGCCCGAGAGCCGGGTGATCTCGTCGCCGGCCACGGTGATGCTCCCCGCGCTGGGCACGTCGAGGCCGCCGAGCAGGTTGAGCAGCGTCGTCTTGCCCGACCCGCTCGG